>Ga0302290_10000088_pt1 | contig 17082 bp, 13 predicted proteins | sample III_Fen_N1_3_FD_194547 | JGI IMG/M metagenome (GOLD analysis project Ga0302290, IMG submission 194547) | Peat permafrost microbial communities from Stordalen Mire near Abisko, Sweden - III_Fen_N1_3 | ecosystem: Environmental > Terrestrial > Soil > Wetlands > Permafrost | place: Sweden: Abisko... | reverse complement strand
AGCCTCCTTCGCCACCAAGGATTGCGGGGCAAGTTCGGCACGGGGTTCGATGAACTCGATGCCGATGACTTCGTCTTCCGTGCAATAAATGCCGAGACAGAATCCGGGGGCGGCCACCACGGCTTGGTACGCTTGTTCACTCATGCCGCAGCACCCAGATGCTTGCCGGCTTCGCGCCGGGACAAGGGAGACAGCACCGCTCCGTTGTGATCGAGGAAGCGCTGTACAACATCGGGGGCAAAGTGGGCGTAATCCCGCAGGGCCCAGCCGATGGCCTTGCGAATGAAAAATTCGTTTTCACCGGACTGTTGCAGGCAGTAGCGGAACAGGCGGTCCTTGTCGGTTTTTTCTTTCCAGCCCAATTGATGCAGCAGGGCGATACGGCGCAACCAGAAATCCTCATGCACGATCAACTCGTCCATCCGAGCCGCCAGGGCAGGTTCCCGTTGCACCAGGGAGCCGACAACCTTGACCAGGTTGTCCACCGTATCCCACCAGGATTTGCGCTGGGCCAGGTCGAGCAGAAAGCCCAGTTGATCCCCGGCAAGCAACTTTGCCTTGAAGGCCAGCAAGTCACAGGCGGTGTATTGAAACTCCCGCTCCTGGCGATGCCAGAGAATATCCGCGGCCGTCAGAAAGTCCCCGTCGAAAGCCCGCAGCAATGGCTGCACGGCCTTGCGTCGGGACGGCGTCTGAATGCCGAGAAAAGGAAAGCGGTCCTGCATATAGGCTGCCATGGCGACGGCTCTTTCCTTGTCCGCCAGAGGCTGCAAAACCGCAGTCACATCCTTCACCAGACTTGCAGCACTCATGACCATGGCGGCGATGGTTTCCGCTTCGCCTACTGGCGAATTTCGCCGTCGCCCAGCACCACCCATTTCAGGCTGGTCAAGCCTTCCAGACCCACGGGACCGCGGGCGTGGAACTTGTCGGTGGAAATGCCGATCTCCGCCCCCAACCCATATTCAAAGCCATCGGCAAAACGGGTGGAAGCATTGATCATCACCGAGGCCGAATCCACCTCCCGCAGGAAACGCATGGCGTTGGGATGATTGGTGGTGAGGATGGCGTCGGTATGGTGGGAGCCGTATTTGTTGATGTGGGCAATGGCCTCGTCCAGAGTCTTCACCACCTTGACGCTGATGATGGCGTCCAGATATTCGGTGGACCAGTCCTCTTCCGTGGCATCCAGCAGATTGGCGCCGGGCACTTGGGAAAGAATCACCTTGGCGGCAGCATCGCAGCGCATCTCCACACCCTTGGCGGCGAACAGCTTGCCGATTTTGGGCAGGAACTCGGCGGCGGCGGCGGTGTGCACCAGCAGCGACTCCGTGGCATTGCAGGGGCTGTACTTCTGGGTCTTGGCGTTGTCGGTGACCACCAGGGCTTTTTCGATGTCCACCTCGGCATCCACGTAGGTATGGCAATTGCCATCCAGGTGCTTGATCACCGGCACCTTGGCCTCGGCGCTGATGCGCTCGATCAGGCCCTTGCCGCCCCGGGGAATAATCACGTCCACATATTCGGGCATGGCGATCAGGCGGCCCACGGCGGCGCGGTCGGTGGTTTCCACCAGTTGCACGGCAGTGGCGGGCAGACCCGCTTCGGTCAGGGCCTGCTGTACCAGCTTCCACAGAGCCAGATTGGAATGGATGGCTTCAGAGCCACCGCGCAGAATGCAGGCGTTGCCGCTCTTGAGGGCCAGGGAGGCAGCCTCGATGGTGACGTTGGGTCGGCTCTCGTAAATCATGCCGAACACACCCAGGGGCACCCGCATCTGCCCCACGCTGATGCCCGTGGGGCGGCGTTTGACGCCGGTGATCTCGCCAACGGGGTCGGGCATGGCGGCCAGTTGTTCGCAGCCCTCTGCCACCGTAGCCAGTACCTTGGGCGTCAGACGCAGGCGATCCACCATGGGCGCGGCCAAGCCCGCAGCTTCGGCAGCGGCGATGTCCTTGGCGTTGTCGATCTGTAGCGCGTCGGCCTGCTCCCGCAGCAGGCGAGCCAGCACCAGCAGAGTTTCGTTCTTGGCCCTGGTGCCGGCCTTGGCCATGTCGGTGGCGGCAGCGCGGGCAGCAGCACCCAGGGTGTTCATGTATTCGATGATGTCCATACCAGTCACTCTAAATTTGTCGCGCAGCGACCTAATCAGTAGCCCTCTCCTGGGAGAGGGATGGGGAGAGGGGGTTTAGTGCTTCGGGTTTCTGCAATTATCGTTGCGCAAGTCGCAACGATAATTGCAGAAACTCGTCCCACACATCGCCCTGCACCAGACCCTTGATCATGCGATCAATTCGCGCGGCGTGCAACAGGGCGTTGCGAGCGGCTATGGCAGAAACCCGCTGGGCCGCAGCCCGCAGGGGATTCTGGCGAGGACCGAAAACCTTGGCCTCTTTCATGGCCATGTCTACCGGCAGGCCGCGATCCATAGCGCCGCGAATCTGGGCCAGGGCACGGATTTCAGAGGTCATGGCCCACAGCAGCAAAGGGGTTGCCGTGTCTTCAGCACGCAGGCCATCCAACAGACGACCGCAGCGGGCGGCATCACCTGCCAAGAGAGCAACCTTGAGCTTGTCCACATCGAACCGAGCCACATCCAGCACCGCATCCTCGATCTGATCCAAGGTCAGGGCACCTTCGGGGTAAAGCAGGCCCAGCTTCTGGATTTCCTGATGGGCCGCCAGAAGATTGCCTTCCACATGACCCGCGATGAATTGCAGACCTTCTCGGGGGGCGGACTGCTTCTGCCGCGCCAGACGACCGGCGATCCACTCCGGCAGTTGCGGCAAGGGAGGAGCGTTACATTCGAGCACCACGCCAGCGTCGAGCAGGCGCACAAACCAACTGGTCTTCTTGGTCTGCCAATCCAGCAGGGGCAGGGAAATCAGGGTGGACAGGCCGGGCCCGCTATGGGCGGCCTGATCGCAGAGTTTTTGCAGGGCCTCGCCGCCATCACGACCGGGCTTACCGGAAGGAATGCGCAGGTCAATCAGTTTTGAGCCGCCAAACAGGGACATATTGCCCGCTGCCATGAACAGGTCATCCCAGTGAAACCCGGGGCCCGCCACCAGCACTTCCCGCTCTTCATAGCCTTGCTTGCGGGCGGCTAACCGAATAGTGTCAGCGGCCTCGATACTGAGCAACGGCTCATCCCCGTACACCACGTAAAGCGGTGCCAGGGGCTTGTCGAGATGAGCAGCCAGTTGCTCAAGGCGCAGCTGCACGCTTATTCCTGCTCGGGATCGATGGGTTTGTTCTTGGCTGTCGCCAAACGACGCAACACCTGCTGCACCATGTCGTTCTGCATATCGCGCCAGAGCAGTGCTTCTTCCGATTCCTTGGACAGCACCAGGTCGTCGGTATAGCTGATGTCGCGCCGAATTTCGACCTTGGCCGGGAGCATCAAGTCGCGGCCCATCTTGTCGTGGACACGAAAACTGAAGGTACGGATCAACTGGTATTCCCGTACCCGACCCGACGTATTCAAGGACAGCACTACCTTGCGGGGGAAATCACCCGTTACGGTGAAAATAGCTTCGGCATCGGTGTCCTGCGAAACCACTTCAGTTTTGCTCCCGGCCCGAATACTCCGCGCCAGTAGTGCCCGTAATTCCGAGCTTTCCGGCAAAGCTAGGTAAATCGTGCTGAAGGGCAGATCCTGGCTGTTACGCAGATGAAAGCCGCAGGCCCCCAGCAAAAGCGTCAGGCTCAGCAGAACGGTAGCGTTGAACTTGCTCATTTATGGCTAGCCTTTTTGGAAGCGGGTTTAGCGTGGGAAGCGACCTTGCCGGCCTTTTTACCATGGGATTTACTGGCAGCTTTGCCACCGCTCTTGGCGGCATGCTTGCCTGCGGCCATTGATCGTTTACCGGCCTTGCCTTTGCCGTGGGCAGATTTGCGATGGGCCTTGGATGATTTCAAATCCTTGTGGGCCAGGGAACCAGGCTCGAAATCGAGACTGATGGTTTCCTTGGACGGTGTGCAGCTTTCCAGATTCTTGCCGGTACAGTGATCCCCTGCCAGGTTGCAGGTCACAGCATTCTCTGTTTCGCTCAGTTGCGGGCTTTCGTTGACCTGTCCCTCGTGGGCGTAGAGGGAAGACACTTGCCGGTTGAGCACCTTGCCGCGGGCCAGGTCAAAGGTGATGCAGCCGAGTTGCTGCTTGCCCTTGTTCTGGGTACGGCCTACATAGGCCATGCGATTGCCGTGCACCACCGGGTAGGAAAGTTCGGGATGAAAGGCGGGCAGGATGATCTGCTTTTCCTTGCCCGTGGCCTTGTCCACTAACTTCCAGCCGGGACCTTCACCGGGCAGCAATACCTGATTGCCGTCGAGGCGAACTTCCGCCGCTGCGGCTACCGATGGCGCGGCATTGCTTTGAGCAAAAGCAGGCAAGGCTGCGAGCAGGGAAAGGGTGAGCAGAACGGTGCGCATCAGACGACGATATTCACCAGACGGCCCGGCACCACCACCACCTTCTTCGGTGCCTTGCCTTCCATAAACTTCAAGGCCATTTCATCGGCCAGGGCCGTAGCTTCGATGACTTCCTTGCTGGCGTCGGCAGCCACCTTGACGCTGCCCCGCAGTTTGCCGTTCACCTGCAGCATGAGTTCGATGGTGTCCTGCTTGAGGGCGGCTTCCAAAGGCTCCGGCCAGGCAGCAGCAAGGATGTCGCTGCCGTAACCAAGGTCTTGCCACAGCACATGGCCGATGTGGGGAGCGATGGGGGACAGTACGCGCAGCAGGATGGAGAAGCCTTCATGGGCGACGGCAGCCCAGCCGGCGGCGGCATCCTTCTGCACCTTCTCGAGCGCGTTAAGAATTTTCATGCAGGCAGAAGCTACGGTATTGAACTGCTGTTTGGACAAATCGTAGCTTGCCTGCTTCAGGGTCAGGTGGATTTCGCGACGGGCATTGGCCAGGTCTTCGCTCAGACTGCCTGTTACCTCGGCCTTGGCTTCAGTCGACAACCCATGACCGAAGGCCCAGACCCGCTTGAGGAAGCGATGGGCACCTTCCACACCAGAGTCGGCCCATTCCAGAGTCTGCTCGGGGGGGGCAGCGAACATCATGAAGAAACGGGCCGTATCTGCGCCATATTGCTCAATCAGGGCTTGCGGGTCCACGCCGTTGTTTTTCGACTTGGACATGGTGGTCAGCTCGTGCTCCAGCACGGAACCGTCGCTCTTCAGCTTGGCGCCGGTGATCAGGCCTTTGGCATCGCGCTGCACGTCCAGCTCTTCTTCCCAGAAGTAGTTCTTGCCGCCCCCTTCGGGTTTCTGGAAGAAGGCGTTGTTGAGCACCATGCCCTGGGTCAGCAGATGGGCGAAGGGCTCACGATACTTGACCAGGCCCAGGTCGCCCATGACCTTGGTCCAGAAGCGGGAGTAAAGCAGGTGCAGGATGGCGTGCTCGATGCCGCCGATGTACTGGTCCACGGTCATCCAGTAGTCGGTTTCGGCGTCAACCATGGTGGTTGCGCTGGCGCCGGTGGCGTAGCGGGCGTAGTACCAGGACGAGTCCACGAAGGTATCCATGGTGTCGGTTTCGCGCTTGGCCGGCTTGCCGCACTTGGGGCAAGTGGTGTTGATGAAGTCCGTCCGCTTGTGCAGGGGGTTGCCGGAACCGTCAGGCACACAGTCCTCGGGCAGCACTACCGGCAACTGGTCGTCGGGTACGGGTACCGAGCCGCAATCGTCGCAATGGACGATGGGAATCGGGCAGCCCCAGTAACGCTGGCGGGAGACGCCCCAGTCGCGCAGGCGCCATTGCACCTTTTTTTCACCCACACCCTTGGTGGTGAGGTCGGCGGCAATATCGTCCACGGCGGCAGTGTAATCAAGGCCGTCGTACTTGCCGGAGTTTATGCAAACACCTTCTTTTGATGAATACCACTCTTGCCAGTAGTCATCTGTGAATGCAGTGCTCTTGCCAGAAAACCCCTCATTAAACATCCGCTCTGGTTCGTCATCAATCACTTGCTTGATGGCGATGCCGTACTTTTTGGCAAAAGCAAAGTCCCGCTCGTCGTGGGCAGGCACGCCCATCACGGCGCCGTCGCCGTAGCTCATCAGCACGTAGTTGCCGACCCAGACTTCCACCTGTTCATTGGTGAGGGGATGGGTGACGTACAGCCCCGTGGGCAGGCCTTCCTTTTCCATGGTGGCCATGTCGGCTTCCATCACGGAGCCGTGCTTGCACTTCTCGATGAAGGCGGCCAGGGCTACGTTGTCCTTGGCGGCGTGGAGGGCCAGGGGATGCTCGGCAGCCACGGCGCAGAAGGTGACGCCCATGACGGTATCGGCCCGGGTGGTGAACACCCAGAGCTGGCCATCGTTGATCAGTTTGCCGTCGTCGCCGGTAATGTCGTGACTGAAAGCGAAACGCACGCCGGTGCTCTTGCCGATCCAGTTGGCCTGCATCAGCTTGACCCGCTCGGGCCAGCCTTCCAGGGTATCCAGGTCCTTCAGCAGCTCATCGGCGTAATCGGTGATCTTCAGGTAGTAGCCGGGGATTTCACGCTTTTCCACCAGGGCGCCGGTGCGCCAGCCGCGGCCGTCGATGACCTGTTCGTTGGCGAGCACGGTCTGGTCCACCGGATCCCAGTTCACCACCTGGGTCTTGCGCTCGGCGATGCCTTTTTCCAGCATGCGCAGGAACAACCACTGGTTCCACTTGTAATACTCGGGGCGGCAGGTGGCCAGTTCCCGGCTCCAGTCGATGGCGAAGCCGAGGGACTTCAACTGGCCCTTCATGTATTCGATGTTGTCGTAGGTCCACTTGGCTGGCGGCACCTTGTTCTTGATCGCGGCGTTCTCGGCAGGCAGGCCGAAGGCGTCCCAACCCATGGGCTGCAGTACGTTGTAGCCCTTCATCTTGTGGAACCGGCTCAAAACATCGCCGATGGTATAGTTCCTCACGTGCCCCATGTGCAGCTTGCCCGACGGATAGGGGAACATGGACAGGCAGTAATACTTGGGCTTGTCCTTGCTGGCCACGGCCTTGAATGCCTGGGTGCTTTCCCAGTATTGCTGGGCGGCCTTTTCGATGTCCGACGGGGTGTATGTTTGCTGCATGACCTGAGGTTTCTTTTGTGGTTCGAAGAAGCGGGCGATTATACCCGCCGCCCCTGGCCGCCCTCGTCCTTGCAGTCTTCGCTCCCCGCCTGCTTCCTTTCGCCTTCAAGCCGTGAAAGCCGCCCATGAAACTCCGCGCAACCGTCCTCCTCGCTGCCCTGATTGCATCCTGTTCTGCCCTGGCCGCCCCTGCGGCGCTGGTGGATGCGGTGCAGCTACCGGCTTGGCGCCTGCGGGGCGACAAAACAGAACCTTTGGCCCCCGGCATGGATGTGCAAAATGGTGATCGCTTGCAAACCGGCACCGGTGCCCGGGTCTATCTCAAATTGGCGGAAGGCAGCACCGTCAAGTTGGGGGAAGCAGCAGCCCTGGACTTTCATACCCACAGCCTTAAACCACAACGTTTCTTTCGCGGCGCTTTGGATGTCTTGACCGGCGCCTTCCGTTTCACCACAGCTCAGGCAGCGAAACTGCGCCAACGGGATGTAGCGATACGGGTGGGCACCGCCACCATAGGCATTCGCGGCACCGACGTATGGGGCAAATCAGGGGATGAGCAAGACCTGGTGATGCTGATCGAGGGCCACATTGAAGTCAAAGCCGTTGGTCGCGACCCCATTGAAATGGCGGAACCCTTGAGTGTGTTCCTGGCCTCAAAAGGTGCCGAGCCTTTGCCGCTATCGACCGCGACAGAAGAAGAACTCGCCAGCCGTTCGGCAGAAACGGACATTGACCCAAGTAACGGCGCCTTGCGCCGCAAAGGTCGTTTCAGCCTGCGTCTGGGAGATGCTCTGGATGAGCCGGGCGCTCTGGTCCTTTACGACCAAACCCGCAAGGCTGGCTACCCTGCCCGGATTCGGCCCGTGGCCGACGGCAAGGATTGGCGTTATGAAGTACTGCTGAAAGGCTTTGCCAGCCGGAAAGAAGCTGAACAAGCGGCCGGACCACTGTCTGCGGCCTTAAAACTACCGATTACTGCCACCCGCTAGCATCGCGGGACCTGCCAGTTCAGCAAATGCAGGTCTTGGGCTTACGGCTCAAAGCACGCAGGGTGCGGGCATTGATGGTATTGCCGGCTTCCAGCCAGGTCAGTTGCAGGGACCAGTACTGGCGTTGCAGGCGGGCCCAGGCACGAGCGGGAGACAGGGCATTGAGGCGGCTGGATTCCGCATTCATCAATACTTGCAAGCGCTCCATGGCCAGACGGGAAAACTCTGAAGATGCAGAGTTACCGCATTGGCGAGCGGCGTGACCAGAAGCTTCCAGCCACAGGGCCTTGGCGCGGACATCGGATAGCCCGGCTTGGCGCGCCAGCCAGGGCAGTTGTAAGGGGGTTTGGTCGCTGTTCATATTGGGCTCTCTTTCTTTGCTATACCTTTGGTTATAGGTCGCATCGTTTTATATTGCATTGCACAATAGAAATTGTAGTCTCCTCATCCTTGATGTACAAGGATTTTTATATTGTGGAAACTACGTAGATGCGGCGTAGCAACACATGAGTCTTATACAAAACCGGCCTATTTCACCCCTGGCTATAATCCCGCCCCATGTCCGATCTCCTCTCCGGCCTCAATCCCGAACAGCTGGCCGCTGTCACCCTTCCGCCCCAGCACGGCCTGATCCTGGCCGGGGCCGGTTCCGGCAAGACCCGGGTGCTGACCACCCGCATCGCCTGGTTGATCTCTACCCGGCAGGTGACGCCCCAGGGCATTCTGGCGGTGACCTTTACCAATAAAGCCGCCAAGGAAATGCTGACCCGGCTGTCGGCCATGCTCCCCATCAACACCCGGGGCATGTGGATCGGCACCTTCCACGGCCTGTGCAACCGCATGCTGCGCGCCCATTACAAGGATGCCGGCCTGCCGCAACTGTTCCAGATCCTCGATTCCGGCGACCAGCAGGCGGCCATCAAGCGCCTGCTCAAGGGCCTCAATATCGACGACGAGAAATTTCCGCCCCGGGATTTGCAGAATTTCATCAATGCCCAGAAAGAACAGGGCCTGCGCGCCAATGCCGTGGAAGCCTGGGACGACTGGAGTCGGCGCCGGGTCGAGCTTTACGCCGCCTACGAAGCCCAATGCCAGCGCGAAGGCGTGGTGGATTTCGCCGAATTGCTGCTGCGCTCCTACGAACTGCTGAGCCGTAACGAACCCCTGCGGCGCCACTACCAGGATCGCTTCAAACACGTTCTGGTGGACGAGTTCCAGGATACGAACGTGCTGCAATACAAGTGGCTGCGACTGTTGGCCGGGGAAGGTGCCGCCCTGTTCTGCGTCGGCGACGACGACCAGTCCATCTACGCCTTCCGCGGCGCCGAAGTAGGCAATATGCGCGACTTTGAGCGGGAATACCGGGTCGAAAACGTCATCCGCCTGGAGCAGAACTACCGCTCCCACGGCAACATCCTGGATGCCGCCAACGCCATCATCAAGAACAACAATGCCCGCCTCGGCAAGAATCTGTGGACCGACGCCGGCGCCGGCGAGCCGATCCGGGTGTTCGAAGCCAGCTCCGACCTGGACGAAGCCCGCTGGATCGTGGAAGAGATCAAGGCCCTGAGTCGCGACGGTCACGCCCGGCGCGAGATTGCCCTGCTCTACCGCAGCAACGCCCAATCCCGCGTCCTCGAACACGCCCTGTTCAGCGCCGGTTTGCCCTACCGGGTCTATGGCGGCCTGCGCTTCTTCGAGCGGCAGGAAATCAAACACGCCCTGGCCTATCTGCGCCTGATCGCCAACAGCGACGACGACACCGCCTTCGCCCGGGTAGTGAACTTTCCCACCCGGGGCATCGGCGCCCGCAGCCTGGAACAGTTGCAGGACGCCGCCATGGCCGCCGGCAGCAGCCTGTTCGGTGCCATTCCCCTAGTGCCGGGCAAGGCTGGTGCCTCCCTGGCCAGCTTTGCCCAACTCATCGTCAAGATGCGGGAGGCCCTGGACCTGCCGCTGCAGGAACTGGTGGAACATGTGCTGGAGCTTTCCAGCCTGCGCACTCACTACCAGAACGAGAAGGAGGGTGAGGACCGCCTTTCCAATCTGGACGAACTGATCAACGCCGCCGCCAACTTCGTCGCCGAAGAAGGCCGCATCAGCGATGCCATTGACGCCGAGGGCGAACCCACCGGCGAACTGGGCGTGGACCTGGCCACCTTCCTCACCCATGCAGCGTTGGAGGCTGGCGAACACCAGGCTGGTGAACAGGACGACGCCCTGCAACTGATGACCGTCCATGCCGCCAAAGGTCTGGAATTCAACATGGTCTTTTTGAGCGGTCTGGAAGAGGGCCTGTTCCCCCACGAAAACTCAGCCATGGAAGAAAAGGGCCTGGAAGAAGAACGGCGCCTCATGTACGTGGCCGTCACCCGGGCGCGCAAGCAGCTCTATCTCTCCTTCGCCCAGACCCGCATGCTCCACGGCCAGACCCGCTACAACCTGCCCTCCCGCTTCATTGAAGAAATCCCCGCCGGCCTGCTCAAGTGGCTCACTCCCAAGGCCAAGAAAGGTTTCGGCGGCGGTTACAGCGTCGAATCGCCCTCGACATCCTACGGTTCGAGTAGCGGCAGCAGCGGCTACAGTCGCAGCCGGGAACCGGAAGGCCTGGGCTTCTATATCGGTCAGAACGTCATGCACGCCAAGTTCGGCCTCGGCGTCATCATCAACGCCGAAGGCGGCGGCAACGACGCCAAGGTCCAGGTGAACTTCGGCAGCAACGGCGTGAAATGGCTGGCCCTGGCCATCGCCAAGCTGGAGCCGGTGTAATGCCTGTCCTTGCCCTGAACGGTCACAGTCTCCATTACGAAATTAGCGGCGATGGCCCCTGGCTGACCCTGTCCCACGCCCTGGCAGCGGACCACAAGATGTGGGATGCCCAGGTGGCGGCTCTCTCCGGCCAGTTCCGCATCCTGCGCTACGGCTTGCGGGGCCATGGCCTCAGCAGCGTGCCGCCCAGCCCCTGGACCTTTGCCGATCTGGTGAACGATGTGCTCGCCCTCTGGGATCACCTGGGCATTGAACGTTCCCATTTCGTCGGGCTTTCTCTCGGCGGCATGATCGGCCAGTATCTGGCACTGGCCGCGCCGGAGCGGCTTGATCGTTTAGTTCTGTGCAGCACCAGTAGCGGCAAAGGCGCCAACCCGGAAGCCGTGGCCAAACTGTGGGAGCAACGCATTGCCCAGGTGGAAGCCGGCGGCATGGCCTCCGTGGTGGAAGCCACCCTGAACCGCTGGTTCACCGAACCCTATCAACTGGATTTCCCCGATGAAGTCGCCCGTATCGGTGGCCTGATCTCAGCCACCCCCGTGGCGGGTTACGCCGCCTGCGGCCGTCTGATCGGCAGCCTGGATACGACGGATCGCCTGTCCGGGATCGCCCTACCGACCATGGTGCTGGCTGGGGACGAAGACGCCGGCACTACCCCCGCCATGGCCGAAGCCATCGCCGCTGCCATTCCTGGCTCACGTTTTGAAGTTCTGCCCCAGGCTTCCCACCTGATCAACGTCGAGCAGGAAGAGCTTTTCAATGCCCTGTTGTCGGCGTTTCTTGCGCCCCTCTAAGCCGGGCTGTCGCTACACCTTTGGCGGTAGCCCTCCCTGCTGAGCGGTTTCTGGCGGGTTTATTGCGTAGACTGTCGGAACTTTGTTGCAGTGCAATCGTCCCATATCCCGTCATGAGTCCCCTTCCGCTTTCCCTGCATCGTTCCATTGCCCGCCTGTTGGCGGCGGTGGTGCTCATGCTTGGTCTGATGGATCCCTCCCTGTCCCTAGCGGACACTATGCAGGACTACGCACCGGGGCAGTGCGTTTCCATGAATGCCGATCGTCATCATGCACCGCTGGCAGCCATTGGCAATTTTGATCTGGGCGACGACGGGGCCGATCTGGAACAGCTGTTACGCCCCCTGCTTAGCCGCAAGACCCCGGCTACGCCTGGCTTGGCAGATTTCCCTGCCCTGGCAATCCTGCTGCCTCCGCCCCACTCGCCACCCCTGTTGCGGCCCCCAGCCTTCCACGCCTGAAGCTCGCCAGTCCCCACTGGCATAAGCCTTGCGGATTATTCCCTGAACCTCGCGGTTTCAAGGACGCAATCCCGTCTTCAGACTTACTGGAAGCCATGATGAAACTCTTTTCAGCCACAGGGTTGCTTGCCCTATCCCGCCCTTTGCGCGGGTTGCTGCTCTGTACCTTGGCCCTGCTGCCGCTTTTCGGCCAGGGCCAGGAAAAATCACCCCAAGCCCACTACACCCTCAAGCAACTCACCGCCCTGGCCCTGGAAAACAACCGGGGGCTGCAAGCGGCAGCCGATCAGGTCGATGCCGCCCGGGCTGGCATCGACAGCGCCGGCGCTTTTCCCAATCCCGAACTGGAAACAGTAAAGGGCAACCTGCGGGCTCGTCTGCCCGGTACCAATGAAGGAGACAGCCGCGCCGTCTGGATTACCCAGCGCATCGACTATCCCTGGGTACGCAGCGCCCGCATCGGTGCTGCCGATGCCGCCTTTGATGCCGCCCGCTCCGAGCAACAGCTTTCCCGCAATGAACTACTGGCCCGGCTGCGGTACCGCTTCTACGAACTGCTGCGGCAGGAGGCCGAACTCAAGGCCGCCCGGGAAGACCAGGCCACCATGGAGCAGATCGCCAACCGCATCAAGCTCAAGGTGGATACCGGCGAATCGCCCCGTTTCGAATCCATCAAGGCTGACACCGAACAACTCAACGCGCGCAAGGTCGTGCAAACCGCCGAGTTGCGCATCCGCCAGACCCGGGCCAGCCTGCGCCAATTGGTGGGTGCTGTGCTGCCGGCCAGCTTTGAGGTGGACGGCAGTCTGGAAGACAACAGCAGCCTGCCTCCCCTCGAAACCCTGCGCAGCGAACTTCTTGAACGCAATCCGGAACTGGCCCGCAGCCGCGCCCTGAGCCGCCAAGCGGAAAACCTGCGGGACCATGAGCGCAGCCAACGCTGGCCGGCCCTCGCCATCAAAGGCGGTTACGACCAAACCCCGGACAGCCGCGACTCCCGGGTCGGCTTGGTTCTCACCGTGCCGATCTGGGACCGCCGCAGCGGCCCCATTGCCGAAGCAGAAGCTCGTCTGTCCAAGGCCCGCAACGAAGAAGCCCTGCAGGAATTCACCCTACAACAATCTCTGGAGGCAGCCTGGCAGCAATGGCAGATCGCCAGCGGCCAAGTCACCGCCCTGCAATCCGGCATCGTCAAACAGGCCGAAGCGGCCCTCAAGGTGGCGGAAGCCGCCTACCGCTATGGCGAGCGGGGCATTCTCGAATTCCTCGATGCCCAGCGGGTTTACCGCGCCGCCCGTAACGAACTCATCGCCGCCCGCTTCGACCAGCAGGTCGCCATCATTGAAATCGGTCGCCTGCGCGCGCCGCAAGCCGACCAGATCACCGAAACCAAAGGAAACACACCATGAGCAAGCAGTCCCTGCTCCTGCCCCTCTGTCTCGCCCTGTTGTTAGGCGCCGGTCTGTCGGCCTGCACCAAGGAGAAAGCGGAAGCCGTCAGTAACGCCCCGGCCGTGGACCCCAATCTGGTCACGGCGCCCGATTCCCTGCTCAAGGTGCTCAAGATCGAAGCCGCCAGCACGGCCCCGGTCAGCGAGACCCTGCGCGTTGCCGGCCGGGTGGACTTTGACGAACAGCGGGTCGCCCGCATCGGCGCCCCCGTCACCGGCCGCGTCATCGAACTGCTGGCCAACCCCGGCGATGCGGTGAAACAGGGCCAGCCCCTGGCCCAACTGCATAGCGTTGAACTGGGCAACGCCCAGCTTGCCTACGTCAAGGCCGCTGCCCAATCGCGGCTGCAAGCCCAGAGCGCCGAACGGGCACGCTTGCTGTTCACCTCCGACGTGATCGGTGCCGCCGAACTGCAACGGCGCGAATCCGAATACGCCATCGCCCAGGCCGAACAACGGGCCGCCGCCGACCAACTGCGGGTGCTGGGTATTTCTGCCAAGTCCCTCGACACCATGGCCAGCAGTGGCGGCATCAACTCCGTCTCACCGGTGGTCGCCACGCTTTCGGGCACCGTGGTGGAACGCAAGGTGGCCAAGGGTCAGGTGGTGCAACCCGCCGATGCCCTGTACACCGTGGCGGACCTGAGCCGGGTCTGGGTCATCGCCCAGGTGCCGGAAGCCGAAAGCAGTGCCGTCAAAGTCGGCCAGACCGTGCAGGTGGAAGTGCCCGCCCTCGGCAACGGCCCTCTCAGCGGCAAACTGATTTTCGTCAGCGACATCGTGAACCCGGAAACCCGGACCGTCACCGTGCGTACCGAAATGGAAAACCCCAAGCGCGAACTCAAGCCCGCCATGCTGGCGACCATGCTGATCGCCTCCCGTCCCCAGGACCGGTTGGTGGTTCCTTCCGCTGCCGTGGTGCGGGAAGACAATGCCGACTACGTTTTTGTCGCCACCGGCGAGAAGCAGTTCCTCCTCACCAGCGTAAAGCTGGGGCCGGAACAGAATCATGTCCGTGTGGTGGAAAGCGGTCTGAAAGTAGGCGACAAGATAGTGGTGGAAGGTGCCTTCCATCTCAACAATGAGCGGAAAAGAGCCGAACTGGAAGGTGCAGCCAAATCTCCTGAAGTGCCTGCGGGCCATTGAACGGGAGCCATCATGATTGAATCTCTAGTTCGAACTGCGCTCCAGCAGCGGCTCATCGTCGCCGTGCTCGCTGTGGTGTTGCTGGTCTTCGGCCTCAATGCGGCGCGCAAATTATCGGTGGATGCCTTTCCTGACGTGACCAACGTCCAGGTGCAAATTGCCGCCGAAGCCCCGGGCCGTTCGCCGGAAGAAGTGGAACGCTTCGTCACCGTGCCCCTGGAAATTTCCATGACTGGCCTGCCCGGCCTGACGGAAATGCGGTCTCTCAACAAGCCCGGCCTTTCCCTGATTACGTTGGTATTCACCGACGAGACCGATGTCTACTTCGCCCGGCAACTGGTGATGGAACGGTTGATGGAAGTGGGCGGCCGCATGCCACAAGGTGTTACGCCAGTGCTTGGTCCCGTCTCCACCGGTCTGGGGGAGGTATACCAATACACCCTGGACCGTCCCGACGATGGCAACCGGGAACTCACCGAGAAGGAACTCACGGACCGCCGCATCGCCCAGGACTGGGTGGTACGGCCTCTGCTGCGGTCCATTCCCGGCGTGGCGGAAATCAACTCCCAGGGCGGTTATGAAAAGCAGTATCAGGTGCTGGTCAGCCCTGACCGCCTGCGCCATTACCAGCTCTCCATCCAGCAGGTCTATGAGGCCCTGGCCCACAACAACGCCAACTCCGGCGGTGGTGTGCTGCCTCACTTTGCCGAGCAGTACCTGATCCGCGGTGTCGGCCTGATCAAAAGTCTGGACGACGTGGGCGCCATCGTGCTCAAGGAAGTAGGCGGTACGCCGGTGTATGTGCGTGATGTGGCCGAAGTGAAAATCGGCACCGGCGTCCGGGCCGGCGCCGTGGTGAAGGATGGCGTAACGGAATCCGTCGGCGGTGTGGTGATGATGATCCGCGCCGGCAACGCCAAGGAAATCGTCTCCCGCATCAAGGAACGGGTGGCCGAGATCAACGACAAAGGCATGCTGCCCGACGGTCTCAAGATCGTGCCCTACTACGACCGCTCGGAACTGGTGGACGCCGCCATCCACACCGTGGTCAAAGTGCTGCTGGAGGGCGTGGTGTTCGTGGTGGCCATTCTCATCATCTTCCTCGGCGACATCCGTTCCGCCGTAGTGGTGGTAGCGACCCTGGTGCTGACGCCGCTGATGACCTTCCTGGTGATGAACCACTACGGCATCTCCGCCAATCTGATGTCCCTCGGCGGTCTCGCCATCGCCATCGGTCTGATGGTGGACGGTTCGGTGGTCGTAGTGGAAAACGCCTTTGCCCACCTGGGTAACAATACCAGCGGCGAATCCCGCATCCGCGTGATTTTCAATGCAGTGAAGGAAGTGGCGACGCCGGTGATCTTCGGCGTCGGCATCATCATTCTGGTGTTCCTGCCGCTGATGACCCTGGAAGGCATGGAGGGCAAGATGTTCGCGCCCCTGGCCTATACCATCGCCATCGCCCTGTTCATCTCTCTTGTACTATCCCTGACCCTGACACCGGTACTGTCTTCCTATCTGCTCAAAGTGGAAGTGGGCCACGGCGATCATGAGACCAGGGCCATTGCGGCCATGAAGCGGCCTTACCTCAAGCTGTTGCACTGGGCTCTGGCCAATCAGAAAAAGACCTTGATGGCGGCTGGTGGCCTGCTGGTATTCACCCTGGCCTTATTTCCTTTTCTCGGCACTGCCTTCATCCCCGAAATGAAGGAAGGCTCCGTGGTGCCCGGTATCAACCGGGTGCCCAACATCTCCCTGGAAGAATCGGTGAAGATGGAAATGGAAGCCATGCGGCTGGTGATGCAGGTACCCGGCGTCAAGTCGGCGGTATCCGGCGTTGGTCGTGGCGAATCGCCCGCGGACCCGCAAGGTCAGAATGAATCCACGCCCATCGTCAGCCTCAAGCCCCGCAGCGAATGGCCCCGGGGCTGGAACCAGGACGACATTGCCGAAGCCATGCGCGACAAGCTCAAGGCTCTGCCCGGTGTGCAGATCGTCATGGCCCAGCCGATTTCAGATCGTGTCGATGAAATGGTTACCGGCGTTCGTTCCGACGTGGCGATCAAGGTCTTCGGCGATGACCTGGACACCTTGAAGAAGAAGGCCGAGGAAATCGCCAAGGTAGCGCAAACTATCCAGGGAGCGGAAGACCTTCGCGTCGAGCGCGTCACCGGTCAGCAGTACCTGTCCATCGACATCGACCGTCAGGCCATCGCCCGTTACGGCCTCAACGCCAGCGACGTGCACGACGTGATTGAAACCGCCATCGGCGGCAAGGAGGCGACCCAGGTGTTCGAGGGGGAACGTCGCTTTGCCGGTGTCGTTCGCTTGCCGGAACGGTTCCGCAACGATGTGGAAGCCATTCGCAACCTGATCGTGTCTGCCCCCAACGGCGCC
>Ga0302290_10000082_pt1 | contig 17265 bp, 15 predicted proteins | sample III_Fen_N1_3_FD_194547 | JGI IMG/M metagenome (GOLD analysis project Ga0302290, IMG submission 194547) | Peat permafrost microbial communities from Stordalen Mire near Abisko, Sweden - III_Fen_N1_3 | ecosystem: Environmental > Terrestrial > Soil > Wetlands > Permafrost | place: Sweden: Abisko... | reverse complement strand
CAGGCAGAACGGATACAAGGGCGGCGCCATCCCGCAGGTGCAGGTGCCAGTCGTCGGGGCGAAGAAGGGAAATCGTTTGCATGGGGGGATTATAGGCGGCGGCGGGGCGAGTAAGCTTGGCCGAAGCGGCAATCCCCTGCGCCCGCCCCCGCACCGAAAGTGCAACCCGAATGTGCGACCCTGTCTCCCCATGACCCCATCGACGCCCCCCGCCCTTCCTCCTGCCAAAAGCAGCCTCGCCACCCTCAAGGGTCTGCTGCCCTTTCTCGCCCCCTACAAGCAGCGCTTCGCCCTGGCGGGCCTTGCCCTGCTGGTGGCGGCAGGGGCCACCCTGGCCATTCCCTACGCCTTCAAGCAGATGATCGATTTGGGTTTCGGCTCCGCGGGAAACAGCAGTCCCCACCATGTGGACATCTACTTCCTCGCCCTGTTTGCCGTCGCCTGCGTGCTGGCCGTGGCCACCGCGGCGCGCTTCTATGCCGTGTCCTGGCTCGGCGAACGGGTCACTGCCGACATCCGCGCTGCGGTGTATCGCCATGTGGTGCAACAGAGCCCCCAGTTCTTCGAGACCGCCCAGAGCGGCGAAGTGCTGTCGCGCCTGACCACCGACACCACCCTGATCCAGACCGTGGTCGGCACCAGCATCTCCATGGCCCTGCGTAACCTGCTGTTGTTCATTGGCGGCCTGGGCATGATGGTGGTAACCAGCTTCAAGCTCTCGGCCATCATCATCGTCATGCTGGTGGCCGTGGTGCTGCCCATCGTCTTTTTCGGCCGCCGGGTGCGCAAGCTGTCGCGGGATTCCCAGGACCGCATCGCCGACGCCTCAGCTCTGGCCGGCGAAATCCTCAACGCCATGCCCACGGTCCAGGCCTTCACCCAGGAGGCGCGGGAAGCGGAACGCTTCGGCGTCTCGGTGGAGAACGCCTTCGCCACCGCTATCCGCCGCGTCCGCGCCCGCTCCCTGCTCACCGTGGTGGCCATCCTGCTGGTCTTCGGCGCCATCGTCTTCGTCCTCTGGCTCGGCGCCCACGCCGTGATCCAGGGCACCATGAGCGGCGGCGATCTGGGCCAGTTCATCCTCTACGCCGCCCTCGTTGCCGGAGCCATCGCCGCCCTGGCGGAAACCCTGGGCGAGGCCCAACGCGCCGCCGGCGCCACCGAACGACTGCTGGAACTGCTGACGGCAGACTCCCCCATCCAGTCCCCGGCCCAGCCGCAATCCCTGCCGCCCCGGGCTGCCCAGGGCGCGGCCCTGACCCTGAAAGGCGTCAGCTTCCACTATCCCTCCCGCCCCCTGAGCGATTCCCTTGCTGACTTCTCGCTGGAAGTCGGCCCCGGTCAGACCGTGGCCGTGGTGGGCCCCTCCGGCGCCGGCAAGACCACCCTGTTCCAACTGCTGCTGCGCTTCTACGATCCCCAGCGAGGCACCATCGCCCTCGACGGCGTAGACATTCGTCACCTGGATCTGCACACCCTGCGCGATGCGATCGGCATCGTCCCCCAGGACACGGTGATCTTCTCCGCCAACGCCCTGGAAAACATCCGCTATGGCCGCCAAAGCGCCAGCGACGAAGAAGTGATCGCCGCCGCCAAACTGGCCGCCGCCCACGAATTCATCGAACGCCTGCCCGAGGGCTACCGCAGCTTCCTCGGCGAACGGGGCGTGCGCCTTTCCGGCGGCCAGCGCCAACGCATCGCCATCGCCCGCGCCCTGCTCAAGAACCCGCCACTCTTGTTGCTGGACGAAGCCACCAGCGCCCTCGACGCCGAATCGGAACGCCTGGTGCAAAGCGCCCTGGAAGCCGCCATGGCCGGCCGCACCACCCTGGTCATCGCCCACCGCCTGGCCACCGTGCAGCGCGCCGACCGAATCATCGTCATGGAAGAAGGCCGCATCGTCGAAACCGGCACCCATGCTTCATTGGTGGAACGGGGTGGGCTTTATGCGAATCTGGCGGCGCTGCAGTTTCATTCGGTGGGATAGAAAGTCGGATGCTAACGGCGGCTAACGGCCAGAAAAGACTGCTGGCGCGTTCTCCCCAAAGCAGCCATTCGTGCTCACCACCCAGTCGCCAAAACAATCCACAGGCGTCCGGTATATTGGAGTTGTTATACTGACAGCATGAACTCCAAGTGACATGAAAGTCATGTACAAAGAACAGTTCTCCGCGTGCCATCAATATCATCTGTTTATACGGACCCAACGGTCCGTATAAACACTGTTAGACCTTACAAGCGGCAGCTGATCATGTCACAGATGAATATAGTCCCTGCAAAGTATCGGTACGTCGCCTTCTACGATTTGTTGGCTGACGCAGCCTTTCAGCACAATTTAGCTTCGAGTTCTAAGAACTCATTCCAAATGAGTCGTTACGCGCGAGCATCAATCATCGCCTCGGCTCTTAGCATCGAATGCATTGCAAACTGCTTGCTGGACTCCATTGATGTACCAAAATCTCTACGAGATGAGCTAGATAAGCTGCCGCCCTTGTCGAAAATTGAAACTACCCTTCGCATGAAGGGGGTGAGTGCGTTTAATCGCGGTAGGCATGAAATCCAAAAAGCGGTTGACCTCATTCGTGTCAGAAACGACTACGTTCACGCAAAGACCGTGGCATGGGATGCAGAAGTTCATGAGCCCAAAGATGCGGATACTGAGTGGATGATTCCGTTCTCTATTCAAGGCGAGCATTGGAAATCGCTTGGCATACCAAAGCAAGCAACGTTCTGGTCGAAAGATGCTTCTCTCGCTGTACTTCGAGTTATCTGCGATTTTTTCAGATACCTACTAGTCGATGTTATGAAGGCAGACGACGAAGAGCTTCATAGGATGTTGCCCTCACGCCTAGAGTTCGCCAACGTATTGATGCCAGCCGTCTTCGATGAGCTCACCCGCGAAACCGCCATCCTCAAGAAAGACGGTGTCGACTTCTCGTTCTTAAACGTTACCTCTGATAAACAATGAGCGGGCACACGGACGAGGTCTAACACTACAGTCGAGCGGGACAGCCACAAGCTGCGCTTGTGGTTCCCACCGCTTCGCTCCGGCCGCCCCTTACTTCCACGTTAGAGCACACAACCATGCACGCAGAACGCCTTGATCAGACGGCATCACTTCCGAGCGATTTAGAAGTGGTGTCAGCTTCTTACGTCGTCCCCGGAACAGTTGATGTAGTTGTCGAATCTGCGGCGTCAGGTCATCGCTGGGTGGTGCACTTTGAAAACGCGGAAGGCATGCGTGTTCTCGATGAAAGAGATCTTCTTGAGTTTTGGTCAACTTGCTCCAGGCCGAATGGTTGGCTCTTTCGTATTCACTCGGGTGGCTGGTTTGAGCACGAATCGCGACGAGAAGGTTTTCTTCTCCGAGACACCCGAGAATACCTCGTCACGAGTGTCGACGCGTGCGTTAGCGTTTTCTCATGCGATGCACCGGAAATCTCAATCCAAGCTAAAGAGCCAAGCCATAGCCAATCCACCTCCGCGCTCTAACCCGTCAATCAACGTCTGCTTTTCAAAGAGGGCTACTTCCGCTTGGGTCGGCTTCGGACAGTTACACCGTCCTTGCGACGCTAGCCTTTGTCGACGTCCTTGATCGCCAGCGCCCGCTGATAAAGCTCGTTCTTGGAAACCCCGGTGATTTCCGCCGCCAGCTTCGCCGCCTGCTTGGTGGGCAGCTCCGCCAACAATGCCTTGAGTACCCGTTCCGCTTCGCCATCCAGACCGGTTTTCACGATCGGGGCGGAAACGATGAGGACGAACTCGCCCCGCTGCCGGTTGCTGTCGGCGGCCAACCAGGCCGGGGCTTCGGCGATGGGCATGCGCACGATCTGCTCGAAGAGTTTGGTCAGCTCCCGTGCCACCACCAGTTGCCGTTCCGGTTCCAGCAGGGCGGCCAGGTCGGCGATGGTTTCTTCGATGCGGTGGGGCGCTTCGTAAAACACCAGGGCGGCTTCCACCGACTTCAGGCGTTCGATCTCGGCTTTGCGCGCCCCGGCTTTCGGCGGCAAAAAGCCGACGAAAAGGAAGCGGTCGTCGGTGATGCCGGAAGCCGACAGGGCCGTGGCGGCGGCATTGGGGCCCGGTAACGGAATCACCGGATAACCGGCGGCCTGCACTGCGGCCACGGCCTTGGCGCCGGGGTCGGAAATGGCGGGGGTGCCAGCATCGGAAATCATGGCCACGGCCTTGCCCTGGGCCAGCATGTCGATCAGCTTGGCGCCCGCCTCCTGCTCGTTGTGCTCGTGCAGGGCGAAGGTGGCGGCGCGGATGCCGTAGTGGTCGAGGAAACGCCGGGCGTGGCGGGTGTCTTCACAGGCCACGGCGTCCACGGACTTGAGAATTTCCAGGGCGCGCAAGGTGATGTCGCCCAGGTTTCCCATGGGGCTGGCCACCACATACAATGCCGTTGTCCTGCTCCCTGATTTTTTGCCGATTGGTTCATTGATGTCGTTCATTACCCGCATTCTCCGGTCCGCAGCCTCGCCACGCAAGCCGAATGGTCAATCCAGCGGCGCGGCGGCAGAAGATTTGGCCGCCCATTGGCTGACCCGCCAAGGCTTGCGGGTGCTGGAACGCAACTACCGGATCAAGGGTGGCGAGATTGATTTGATCTGCGCCGACGGCGATACCCTGGTCTTTGTGGAAGTGCGCCTGCGCAGCAACGCCAACTTCGGCGGGGCCGGCGCCAGCATTACCCCGGCCAAGCAAAAACGGCTGATCCAGGCGGCCCAGCACTATCTGCAAAACCATGGCGAACAGGCCTGCCGCTTCGATTGCATCCTGCTCTCGGACTTGACCGAAACATCCCTGGAGTGGCTGCGCGATGCCTTCCCTGCGGACTAGCCTGTTCCTCCTGCTGCTGGCTTGGGCGGTCCCGGCCCTGGCCCAGACCGTCAAGGTTCTGGTGCAAAGCTCGCCCCTGGCCGGCTTCCAGTACTACGCCGGCAAAGTGCGCTGGGACGAGATGAAGGTAGGCGACGGGCTGACCCTGATCCGGGAACCCGATAACCCCCACGATGGCAAGGGGAAAAGCTTGGCTACCTGCCCCGGGCGGAAAACCGCGCCGTGGCGGAGGAACTGGACCGGGGCGGCAGGGTCGAAGCCCGTATAGCCGAGTTGCGGCAGCACCCGAACCCCTGGAAACGTGTACTGATCGAGGTATTTGTCGTGCTTTGAGCGGCTTTTTCCCGGGGCACAGGCAAAGGCAACCGCTAAAATCGGGGCCTACTCTCCATCAAGCCACAACAGGTTGAACTCATGAGCATTGAACAACGCATCCGCCAGCACTTTGCCGATAGCGCCAGCACCAAGCTGGCCGCCGTGGACGCCATGGCCGCCCCCATCGCAGCCGCTGTGGATGTCATGGTGCAAAGTCTGAAGGCCGACGGCAAGATCATGGCCTGCGGCAACGGCGGTTCCGCCGGCGATTCCCAACACTTTTCTGCCGAACTGCTCAACCGCTTTGAACGGGAGCGCCGCCCCCTGGCCGCCATTGCCCTGAGTACCGACACCTCCACCCTCACCTCCATCGCCAACGACTACAGCTACCAGGAAGTTTTTTCCAAGCAGGTCTATGCCCTGGGGCGCAAGGGCGACGTACTGCTCGCCATTTCCACCAGCGGAAATTCCCCCAATGTCATGGAAGCCATGAAGGTGGCCAAGGAAAAGGGTATCCGCATCGTTGCCCTGACCGGCAAGGGCGGCGGCAAGATGGCGGCCCTGCTTGGCCCCGACGACATTCACCTGTGCGTTCCCGCCGATCGCACAGCCCGCATTCAGGAAGTCCATCTACTTGCCATCCACTGCCTGTGCGATGGCATTGATCAAACTTTGCTGGGAGACCCCGCATGAAGATTTCCACCGATTTGAAACGCCGCGTTGCCGTGCTGACCATCGCCGCCAGCGTTGTTCCCCTGTTGGCCGGCTGCTTCGGTGCCGTGGCCGTGGGTGCCGGCGCCGGCGTGCTGATGGCCACCGACCGCCGTGCTTCGGAAACCTATCTGAACGACGAGGCCACGGAAATCCGTGCCGCCAACCGCATCAGCGAAAAATTCGGCGACAAGGTCCACGTCAATTCCACCAGCTACAACCGCACGGTGCTGATGACCGGCGAAGTGCCTGACGAAGCCACCAAAGCCAGTGTCGAACAAATCGTCGCCGCCCTGCCCAATGTCAAGGCCACGGTGAACGAACTCCAGGTGGCGGGCCTTAGCTCCCTTAGCGCTCGCGGTAACGACAGCTACATAACCTCCAAGGTGAAAGCCCGCTTCATCGACCACAACAAATTCCGCACCACCGTGATCAAGGTTGTCAGCGAAGGAGGCACCGTTTATCTGATGGGTCTGGTCACCAAGGCGGAATCCGATGCGGCGGTGGAAATCGCCCGCACCACCGGTGGCGTAATGAAGGTTGTCCGCGTCATGGAAATCATCTCCGACGCCGAAGCCCGCCGCCTGGACAGCGTCAATACCAACAAAAGCGCCGCCCCCGCGCCTGCCAGCAAATAAGGTCCGCCTTGAACTATCCCGCTCCGGCCTTTGAAGCCAAGGTATGCCCGCCCGAACAACTGGCGGGCCACATCGCCACCTTGCCCCGCCCCCTGGTTTTCACCAACGGCTGTTTCGACATCCTGCACCGGGGGCACGTTACCTATCTGGCCCAGGCCGCTGCCCTGGGTGCCGGCATGGTGGTAGCCCTCAACAGCGATGCCTCAGTCAAACGCCTGGGCAAGGGCGACGACCGCCCCATCAACAAGCTGGAAGACCGGCTGGCGGTGATGGCTTCCCTCGCCTGCGTATCCCTGGTGACCTGGTTCGACGAAGACACACCCCTGCAACGCATCCTTGAAATCCGCCCCGACATCCTGGTCAAGGGCGGCGACTGGCCGGTGGAGAAGATCGTCGGCTATGGCGAAGTCCTGGGTTGGGGCGGCACCGTACATTCCATCCCCTTCCTCCACGACCGATCCACCACCGCCCTGGTGGAAAAAATCCGGCGGCTGTAGGCAGCACAACAGAAACTCATGAAATGGCGCGGACATCTCCGCGCCATTTTTATTTCAGCGTCGATCTTTCACCAATAGCGGCTGTAACGGCATCCAGCCCCCGTTAAATCTGGCCGGTGGCAGCGATTTTCCCCATGGATACACCTTCGCCCAACGCGGGGAGATCTTCAACTTTACGGAACAAATGCTTGTCATGAATCAGGCATTTTTTTCCAAATTGAAATACTGATAATTCCTCAACGCGAAACACACAGAGGAATCATCCATGGACACATCCACTCCCTGGCCCAGCCGCCGCCAATTCATCCAGACCGCCGCAAGTCTCGCCGGAGCAGTGGCCATGGTCACCAGCAACCCCGCTTCGGCCACCAGTGTCGACGCAGATTCACCACGTCGCCGCATAAGCCGAAGGCCCTTTTGGCCCGAGGGAATCCGGCTGGTTATTTCCCTATCGATGCAATTCGAAGCCGGAGCCCAAAGCGAATACAACAACGGCGCTCCCTTTCCACCTCTGGTTGAAAACGTTCCCGACCTCCCGGCCCGCAGCTGGTTTGAATACGGCATCCGCGAAGGTATTCCTCGGTTGCTTGATCTCTGGGAACGGCACCACATTCCTGTCACATCCCACATGGTGGGCAAGGCCGTAGAGCTTCATCCGGCACTGGCTAAGGAAATTGTTGAACGCGGTCACGAGGCGGCTGCCCACGGTCAGACCTGGACGCCTCACTGGACCTTGAATGAGGCCGAGGAACGTCTTTCCTATCTGCAGAACATCGAGGCCATCGAGCGAGCCACAGGGACACGCCCCACGGGCTTCAACGCCTTCTGGCTGCGAGGCACACCGCGCACCCTGGGCATCCTTCAATCCTTGGGCTTCCGTTACCACATTGATGACCTATCGGCCGACGAACCCATGACCACCTTGGTCAACGGCAAACCCTTTGCCATCGTGCCCTATACCTTGCGCAACAACGATATTGCCCGCTACGGTGCAGAAGGCCCGCTCACGACGAGCGGGTTCGGCCAGGACCTGAAGAATGAATTCGACCAGCTCTACGAAGAAGCCGGCTACCGCCGCCGCATGATGTCGATTTCAACCCATGACCGGATCAGCGGCACTCCCGCCAGGGTCAAAGTGTTGAGTGACTTCATCAGTTACGCCAAGTCCCATCCGGGAGTGGTATTCCTGCGCAAGGACGCCATTGCGGAGCTGGCCCTGACCATGGCGGATGTACCGCAAAAATGATCCCGTAGGGTTTGGGGAAAATCAGCCCCGGAACCGTTCCGCCTCAATACCCAGCCGCGCCAGCTTGTCGTACAGGGTCTTGCGCGGCAGTTGCAGCAGTTCAGCAGCCCTTGCGACCTGGCCCTCGGCTTCTTTCAGGGCCGCCTCAATGAAACCGCGCTCGGCCTGTTCCAGCTTGCTGGAGAGGGATGTTGTACCAGGCGTTTGCTCCACCGCCGCAACGGGGGTCGCCGTCAGTCCGTCGGGCAGGCCAAGGCAGAAACGTTCCGCCACGTTCTTCAATTCCCGCACATTGCCGGGCCAGTCGTAGGACTGCCAGCGGGCCATGTCTGCCGGCGTCCAGGTGGGGGCCGGGCGGTCGAAACGTTGGCCGGCGCTGTGCAGAAAACCGGCCATGAGGAAGGGGATGTCGTCCCGCCGGGCCCGCAGGGGCGGCAGGTCGATGCTGACCACGTTGAGCCGGTAGTAAAGGTCGGGGCGGAAGCGTCCGACTTCGGCCTCCACCTTGAGGTCGGCCTTGCTGGCCGCAATGACTCGGCATTCCACCGGCACCGGGGTATTGCTGCCGAGGCGGACCACGAGGCGATCCTGCAGCACCCGCAACAGCTTGACCTGCATGTCCAGGGGCATGGATTCGATTTCGTCGAGGAACAGGGTGCCGCCGCTGGCGTATTCGATCTTGCCCACCCGGCGCTTGCTGGCGCCGGTGAAGGCGCCGGCTTCGTGGCCGAAGATTTCGCTTTCGAACACCGTCTCGGGCAAGGCGCCGCAGTTGAGGGCCACGAAGGGCCCTTTGCGGCCGCTGGCGGCGTGGATGGCGCTGGCGACGACTTCCTTGCCGGTCCCCGTTTCGCCGTTGATGAGGATGTCCACATCAGTCGGTGCCAGGGCGTGGATCAGTTGCTGCACCTGTTGCATGGCGGGGGATTGGCCGATGCGGGGCAAGGCGCCGGCCATACCCAACTGGTCCCGCAGGCGACAGTTTTCCAGCCACAAATGGCGGCGCTCCAAAGCACGGCGGGCCACCTCCACCAGCCGATCCGGGGTGAAGGGTTTTTCGATGAAATCGTAGGCACCATCGCGCATGGCGTGCACCGCCATGGTCACGTCGCCGTGGCCGGTGACCAGGATCACCGGCAGTTCCCGGTCCCGTTGCTGCAAGGTTTCCAGCACGGCAAAGCCATCCTGGCCGGGCAGGCGCACATCCGTGATCACGGTGCCGGGCAGGCCATCGTTCAAGGCGGCCAGGGCCGACTCGGCATCGGCAAAAACCCGGACGGGAATGTCGGCCAGGCGCAGGGATTGTTCGCAGCCCTTGCGTACGGCGGCATCGTCCTCAATGAGGAATACGGTCTGCTCCACGATCATGGTGTTGCGGCTCAAGGTCAGGCGGGATCGAGCATGATAACGAACTCCGCGCCCCCTTCCGGCAGGTTGCCGGCCGTGAGGGTGCCGCCGAAGCTTTCGACAATGGCGCGGGAAATGGCCAGGCCCAGGCCCAGACCTTCCGTGGAGGATTTGGTGGAATAGAAGGGCTCGAACAAATGGGGCAAGGCTTCGGCGGCGATGCCGGGGCCGTTGTCGCGCAGGCTGAGACGAACCTTGCCCTCTTCCCGCCGGGCGCTGAGCAGCAGTTGCGGTGAGGGTTGCCGGGCCATGGCTTCCAGGCCGTTCTTCATCAGATTAACCAGTACCTGTTCCAGCCGAACCGCATCGGCTCGGACCCAGAGGGTTTCCGCAGGCAGATCGCTGGTGATGACGGCTTCGATTTCCTGGCGGCGCTGTTCGACGATGACACCGGCCAAGGTAATGGATTCGTTCACATTCACGGCGGTCAGTTCGGCTGGTGCCTTGCGGGCGAAGGCCTTGAACTGACCAACGATGCGGCCCATGCGCTGGGCCAGTTCTTCGATCAGGTGCAGGTTGTCGCGGACTTCGCCCTGGTCGCCCCGCTCCAGAAATTTGACGGCATTGCTGGAGAGCGTAGTGAGCGCGGCGAGCGGTTGATTGATTTCATGGGTGATGCCGGCAGCCAGTTGCCCCAGCACGGCCAGCTTGCCGGCCTGAACCGCATCGTCCCGAGTCTGGCGCAGGATGGACTCGGCTTTCTGCAAATCCTCCAGGCGATCATGGAGTCGTTGGTTGGCACTGGTCAGGTCATCGGTGCGTTCAGCGATGCGTTGCTCCAGCTCATCGTGCACCCGTTGCAGGGCAGCGGCGGAAGCCTGCCGCTCTTCGCGCTGGTCGGCGTGGAGGCGACGGAAACCGAGCAAAACCAGAATAAAAGCCAGGGCAAAACCCACTGCCGCCGCTTGCCCGGAAGCGGTCTGACGCACTTCGGTCAGGTCAATGAAGGACAGCATGCGCCAGTTGAGGGGGCCCACCGGTCGGGACAACAGCAGGTGACTGCCCCGCAAGGGCGGCGCGGTGAACCTCACGGGCTGGGCCAACTGATCGCCATCCAGCCGCAGGCCGGGAATCAGCGCGGCAAGAGGATGGTCGCCATACTGCCGGGTCTCGGCCAGGCGCAGCGCCAACTCCGGCGGCAAAGGGCCGAGGGTGCGGTACTTCCATTCGGCCACGGCGGAAAGGAACAGCACACCGGCGCTATCGGCCAGGGCGATGTGGTCGCCGCTCTTGCCCAGGTCTTCCTCGAACTCGTCGAGATTGACCTTGACCACAACAACGCCCTGAATACGCCCCTGCAGTTTGACGGGAGCGGCGATGAAATAACCCGGCTCCCGGGTGGTGGCGCCCACGGCGTAGAAGCGCCCGGTACCACCGGCCATGGCCTCGCGGAAATAGGGACGGAAGGTGTAGCGCTGACCGACGAAGGACTGGGATTTGTTCCAGTTGCTGGCGGCCAAGGTCAGGCCACTGGCATCGAGCAGGTAAATGGCGGAGATATGAGTTTGGCGCTGAACGGTAGCCAGGTAATGATTCGCCGCGGCTATGGCAGCCTTGTCCCCCGGGTGCGCCAGGGCCGTCAGAACATCCCGCTCAAGACCGGCCAGGTAGGGCAAAGGCTCATGTTTGGCGAGGGTGCTTTCCAGGCTGGCGGCGTAGAAATCGAGCCGCTGACCGTTGGCTTCCTGCAGGTGTGCCAGGGCATGGGCCTGGAACAGGCTGTAGGCGCCGAAGGAGGCGGCAAGACACACCAGCACCGCCCCTGACAGCAATAACCAACGGTTTTTGAGCAAGGGGCTAGGCCTCATGGAAAAGAATGCAAACGCGCTTCATGGCGTCATGATGCCTCAAGGAAGCACCATGACGCCGACGGGCTTCAATCTACCGCGGCCAGTTTCAACTCATCGGCAGCATGACGCTGCTGCTCTTCCATCACCAGCAAGCCCAGTTCCCGCTTGAGTTCATTGAACTCGGGAGCCGAGGGGTCCCGCGGGCGAGGGATGGTGACCCGCTGGTCGCGCTTGATGGTGCCAGGGCGATAGGTCATGACGATGATGCGGTCGGCCAGATAAATGGACTCTTCGATGGAATGGGTGACGAAGAGGATGGTCTTGCCGAACTCCTTCCATATCCGCAACAGCTCGTCCTGCAGATTGCGTCGGGTCAAGGCATCCAGGGCGCCGAAGGGTTCGTCCATCAGCATGATGGGGGAATCCATGCCCAGCACCCGGGCGATAGCCACCCGCTGCCGCATGCCGCCGGACAGATCCTTGGGAAAGCGGTCGCGGAAATCCTTGAGCTTGAGCACCTCCAGCAACTGATCCACCTTGGCGCTGATCTCGCCCTTGGGCTTGTGCTGCACTTCCATGCCGAAGGCGATGTTCTGGGCCACGGTCATCCAGGGGAACAGGGCGTACTCCTGGAACACCATGCCCCGGTCGGGGCCGGGCTCGGTGACGGCCTTGCCATCCACAGTAATGACGCCGCCGGTGGGCAGGGAAAACCCCGCCACGGCATTCAACAGGGTGGACTTGCCGCAGCCGGAAGGCCCCAGCAGACAGACGAACTCGCCCTTGGTGATGTCGAGATTGATGTCCCGCAGGGCCACCACGTCCCGGTCCTTGGTCTTGAAAACTTTTTGTACGTTGGTAACGACGATCTGAGTCATGGCGCGATTCCGTTCAATGCTCAAGGCCGCGATGCCAGCGCAGCAGGTGGTTGTTGAGGGCGCTTACGGCGGTATCCAGGGCAAGGCCGAGGAGGCCGATGGTGAACATGCCGGCGATGATCTTGTCGGACCACATGAATTCCCGGGCTTCAAGGATGCGGAAGCCGAGGCCGTTGTTCACAGCGATCATTTCGGAAACGATCACCACGATGAAGGCGGTACCGATGCCGATCCGTACCCCGGCCAGGATGTAGGGCGTGGCAGCGGGCAGCATGATCCGGGTGAACAAGGTCCATTGGCCGACGCCCAGGTTGCGGGCGGCCCGCAGGTAGATACCGTCCACATGGCGCACCCCGGCGATGGTGTTCATCAGGATGGGGAAAAAGGCGCCGATGGCGATAAGGAACACCGAGGGCGGATTGCCCAAGCCGAACCAGAGGATCGCCAAAGGAATGTAGGCGATGGGAGGAATCGGCCGCAGCACCTGCACCAAAGGATTGCACAGGGCGTAGATGCGCGTACTGGCCCCCATCAGCAATCCAAGGGGCAAGGCCAACACGGCGCCAACGATGAAGCCCACCACCACCCGGTAGAGACTACCGATGGCATCGTCGATCATTTCCCCGGAGAACAGCCAGGCCAACCAGGATTGCTGGGTCGAGTCCCAGGGCAAGGCCGGCGCCAGATACTGCCACCACTTGATGGCGACGGCAGAAGGAGCGGGCAACACCACCGGAGAGAAAAACCCGGCCCGGGCCGCCCCTTCCCAGAGGAGGACGGCCACCAGGGGCACGATGATGCCGGTAAAGAATGCTTTGATTTTTGCGTTCATGTTTTGGCTTCCGCTTACTTCACCTTGAGATCAGTCTTGGCTTTTTGCAGCAGGTCGAGCTTGACCCAGTCGCTGGCCTTGGGCGGATTGGCCATGCGGCCCACGCCGAACTTCTGCATCATGCCGGTCACCGTGTCGATGTGCTCGGTGCTGACGTCGTAGGTGTAGTCGGCGTTGTCCATGGCGTCGCGGAAGTCCTGGGAGGTGATCTGGCCCTTGAACATCTGGTCCTTCACATAACGCTCGGCCAAGGCCATGTCCTTGTTGAAGGTGGCGGTGGCTTCGACGAAACACTTCATCACCCGCTGCGCCACATCCTTCTTTTCGTTGTACATCTTCTCGCTCATGACCAACAGACGATAGGGTTCGCCCATGGGAGTGTCGTAGGGCTTCATTACCTCAACACCGAATTTCTTGTTGATGGCCTGAGAAGACTGGGGTTCGGACTGGCACATGGCGTCGATCTGCTTGGCGGCCAAGGCCTGATTCAGGTCGGCGAAAGCCAGATAAACAATGGTCACATCCTTGCCCCCCTTGTCGGACCAAGTCAGCCCTGCTTTTTCCAGTTCGGCCAGGAGCAGGATTTCCTGCATGCCGCCCCGGGTCACGCCGACTTTTTTGCCCTTCAGATCCTTCAGGGTCTTGATGCCGGAGCTGGCTTCCGCCACCACCCGGGCGCCGCCCTTGGCGAAACCGGCCACGGTGTAGATGGGGACGCCGTTGGCACGACCGGAAATGGCGCCATCGGAAGCCAGGGCGGCGATATCGATTTCATTGGCGACGATGGCGGGCATGATGTCTGGCCCTTTGGGGAACATGCGCTCGTCGATCTTGACGCCGTATTTGCCGCAGACTTCCTTCATGTAAGACACGGCGCCATAGTGGGCGAACTTGAGGTTGCCCAGGCGGACCAGGTCTTCGGCCTGGACGCCGCTGGCGGCGGCAACGAGCAATACGGACAGCAGGACGCGGGTTTTCATTTGAGTGTCTCCTCGGTATGGATGAAGTCAATTCAGGGTGGCCCGGTGACGGGCTTCTGCCTTCTTCATTGCAGGAGATGTGCCCGCTGAGCCGGTAACGCTAAGTGGCTGTTTTACTTCAAGGCTAAAACAGATGCGCGAATGGGCAGACGGCAAACCGTGCGGATTGCCGGAATATCGGGAAGGAAGCTGTGCGGATTTCCGCACAAAAATATCGGTTCCGGAGAGCTAGCGGCAACCGGGAATAGCCCCAAGCGCCTATTTCCGTAGGGATCGCGTGCCGCGCGGTGGCGTGGCGGAACGCAGTGTCGCCCGGAGCAGTGCAGGGATCCGCACAAGGGACGGGCGACGCCCGCAAGGAATGGCTTTCCACCGACCTCTGGCTTGAAGGCAGCGGGACTTCATTTGTGTGACTGTTGCTTCAGGGCAGCACGCAACCCGTCAGTTCGCCCCGGCGGAAAGTCATTATCCGAAGCAGGCACGGGGGAAAATCAAATGGTCATACGTTTAGCGTATAGCAACAGCATAAGCCAAAACGCTTGATTTTCCTTGTAGATGGCCTAATCGTGCGGCACCGGATTGATTTCGGCAAAAAATACGAAAATGCGGTGTTATACGTAAAACGTATGAATAACACCCGGCAGCCGGCCTAGCCCCTTGATCAACGAACTAACAAAGAGTGGATTTTGGCCGGCCTGTCCTGAGCCCGACTGAAATAGGTGCTTAGTCGACCTTGGGGCCGTGGCGAAGAATGGCGGCCCGCACGATGTCTACGTGCCCGCGCAGGGTGTAGAGCATGTCGCTGAAGGCCAGGGGGGCGGGAATGTGGGAGACGTTCCGCTCGATGGCATCAATCCGCTTGAGGAACTCGTCCCGCTGGGCGCCGGTTTCATCGGCCTGGACATCGGCCTCAAGGAACTTGAGTTCGCCATAGCGCTTGAAGATGCGGGACCGCACGCGCCAGCCGTAAAGGGAGGGCGCGAACTTGGCCACGGGGTAGAGCACGGCGAACAGCGGAATCAGCATCACCACCAAACGGTCGATCAGGTTGGCAGCCCAGAAGGGCAGATAGCGTTGCAGCAGGGGCTTGCCGGATTTGTAGAACCGCTCGGCCCGGGGCGACAGGGGGAAATCCACAGCCTGGGCCTTGGGGAATTCACCGGCTTTCTGCAGCAAGCCATGGCTGCCATGGGTTTCCGCCGCAGCCTGCAACAGCAAATCCACCAGGGCCGGATGGGTACTGTCCTTCACCACCAGGGTGGCTGTGGGGGCCACCAGATGAACGTCCCGGTCCGGAATATTGCGCACCAGATCGACACTGCCGCGGGGCAGGACGAGATGGCTGAGAAAGGAGAACTTGCGGGTATACGCCTCGGCCTGGGCCAGACTCATGACGTTAACACCCGGGGTGTAGAACAGGGTCCAGACCGCTGCGGATTCCACCGGGCCGACGACGATGGCCACATCGGCCTTGCCACTGGCCAGGGCGCCGGCAGCTTCGAGACCGCCGGCCTCCAGCAGATGAACGTCCTTCTTGTCCATCTCGTTCAGGCGCAATAATTCTTCGGCCAGAAACCGGTTGCCGCTCCCTTTGCTGCCGACGGCGATGCGCAGGCCCTTGAGTTGCAGCAGGCGATCCGGGGCACTTTGATGCTGCCCTTCGAAACGGGCTTCCCGGTAGAAAATCCAGACCGGTTCCTGATACAGGGCGCCCAGGGAGTAAAGGCTGTCGTCCTCCTGCAGGGCCACAATGCCGCCCTGGACGAAGCCTGCATCCACGTCGTTATCCGAACTGCGCAGCAGAGCCAGGTTTTCCGTTGCGCCGGAGGTGGCCCTGTCGACCAGGGTGATGCCTTCTTTTTCCAGCAGGGGTTTGTAGGCCGCAGCGTAGCGCTGATAGCCGCCACCGGGGCCGCCGCTGGCGAGGACTAGCTGCTTGGGCGGAGCCGGCTGGATGAAGTGGGAAGTGGCCCAGAAGGCGGCGACGACCAGCACTAAGGCAGGCAGGCCGACGAAGACCATATCCCGCCAGGAGGCGCGGCGCAGCCGCTCGATCACACGCTGACGGGACTCTCGGGTCATGGTCCTGGGCCCTGGCGATGCTTAGAAGGGAATGTCGTCCTCGAAATCGCCCAGGCCACCGGAGGGAGGGGGAGGTGCGGAAGGACGGCTGGAAGGAGCGCTACGGGAGGCGCTGGAACTGCTGCTGCCGGAAGAAGCGGGAGGGCGCTGATCGTACTCGGGAGCGCCACCGCCTTCGCGACGACCCAGCATCTGCATGGCGTCGGCACTGATTTCTGTGGTGTAGCGGTCCTGCCCGTCCTGACCTTGCCACTTGCGGGTGCGCAGGCGGCCTTCAACGTAAACCTGGGAGCCTTTCTTCAGGTACTGACCGGCGATCTCGGCCAGCTTGCCAAAAAAGACGATGCGGTGCCATTCGGTGGCTTCGCGGCGCTCGCCGGTGGCCTTGTCCTTCCAGGTATCGGTGGTAGCGACGCTGACGTTGGTGATCTGGTCGCCGTTAGGTGTGTAGCGGGTTTCCGGGTCTTTGCCGACATTACCAACCAGAATCACTTTATTTACCGATGCCATATCAATTTCCTTTGTTGATGAGTTGCAGCGCACCGGCCTGATCCCATTGCGCCATGCTGACCTTCAAGTATGCCACGCCCTCGGCCCCGATAACCGTCGCTTCGCTTACGCCAGAGAGGGCTGCGAGGGCGGCGGAGAGTTCCGCGGCACGAGTTTCACTGATCTCTCCCACATGCAGCATCATGGTTTTGACCCGCAACGGCGGGGTCATGGAGAGGGCCAAAAGCAGCCACGCGAGAATGAGGCCGGCTGAAAAAACAAAGACGGCTGCGCTGCCCACGTGTTGCACCAGGAAGCCACCAAAGGCACCGCCCAGAAACAGGCCGAAAAACTGGAAGCTGTTATAGACGCCAATGGCGGTGCCCTTGCTTCCCACCGGCGCAATTTTAGACACCAGGGAGGGCAAGGTGGCTTCCAGTAGATTGAAGGCGAGGAAAAAACCGAACAGGCCGACAACCACGCCGCTGAAATGATTGATGAAGACCGCCATCACCAGGGTGGAGATGCCCAGCAGACCGATGGCGCTACAGAACA
>Ga0302290_10000074_pt1 | contig 17854 bp, 11 predicted proteins | sample III_Fen_N1_3_FD_194547 | JGI IMG/M metagenome (GOLD analysis project Ga0302290, IMG submission 194547) | Peat permafrost microbial communities from Stordalen Mire near Abisko, Sweden - III_Fen_N1_3 | ecosystem: Environmental > Terrestrial > Soil > Wetlands > Permafrost | place: Sweden: Abisko... | reverse complement strand
CTCTGATTTCTCGCCGCAAAAAGGCACAGAAGCCGCAAAGCTCACCCCGTCTGCAAATCCGCAAATTCGCGCTGACACCGATCTGATTTCTTGCGCCTTTTGCGCATTTTTGCGGCCATCACAAAAACCATCTGTCCGAAATGCGCCTTCCGCACGATCGCACCGTTTTTATCTACGCACTCCTCGGCGGAACCCCGGCTTTGGCGGTATCGCTCTGGTTGCTATGGGCCGGAGCGTTTTCCTTCAACCTTCAGCTCACGCTCACGCTCTTGATTGTTCTTTGCTGGTTCGGCTATGCCGCCGCACTTCACTCCCGCGTGGTGAGGCCGCTCCAAACTGGCTCCAACCTGCTCGCGGCCCTGCGCGAAGGAGACTTCTCGGTCCGCGCCCATGCCGCGCGGCACGATGATCCACTCGGCGAATTGTTCACCGAAATCAACCAGCTGAGCGCCGTCCTGCATGAGCAACGCCTGAGCGCCCGCGAGGCAACCGCGCTCCTCAACAGCGTCATGGAGACAATTCCAGTCGCCGTGTTCGCCTTCGACAGCAACGGCCATCTGCAGCTGACCAACCGCGCCGGCGAAACGCTTTTGGCGGCACCTGCGGAGAAATTACTCAACCAGCAGGCCTCCGATCTTGGACTGGCCGAATGCCTGCAAGGCGACCCCATACGAGTCCTGGGCGAAACAGTTTTTCCAGGCGGCAGCGGACGTTGGGGCCTGCGCCGCACGTCGTTTCGTGAAAAAGGGCTTCCCCACGAACTCATCGTTATCTCCGATCTGAGCCAGGCCCTGCGCGCTGAAGAACTCATCGCCTGGCAACGGCTCGTGCGCGTCATGGGCCACGAGCTCAACAACTCGCTCACCCCAATCAAATCGATCGCGGGCAGCCTCGGTAAGATATTTCGCAGCCCGAAACGCGCGGCCGACTGGGAAACCGACATGCAGAATGGCCTTGAGATCATCGCCTCTCGCGCCGACAGCCTGACCCGTTTCATGCAGGCCTACGCCCGTCTCGCCCGCCTGCCTCAGCCGATCCGTACGCCCTGTTCGCTAAAACAGCTGATCGAACGCGCGGCCGCGATCGAGCTGCGACAGCCCGTGCAAGTGCTCGATGGACCTGAGCTCACGATTTCCTGCGACGCCGCCCAGATCGAACAGGTGTTGATCAATCTTCTCAAAAACTCCACCGAGGCCGCGCTAGAGCAGCGGGCCGCTGGCCACACCGATGCCGGCGTACGGTTAAAATGGATACAAACCGCGCGTTTCGTTGAGATCATGGTGGAGGACGATGGTCCCGGCATCGCCAATCCTGGGAACCTTTTCGTACCGTTTTTTACGACGAAAGCCGAAGGCACCGGCATCGGTCTCGTGCTCAGCCGCCAGATCGCCGAGAACCACGGCGGTACGTTGGTGCTGGAAAACCGCTCGCCCGATAGCGGATGCCTCGCGACCTTGCGGCTGCCGGTATAGCCAGAAAACCGTCCCGCTTTTGGGACGGCGTAATCCCAGCAGCGGATACTTAGGCGGGAGCCAGAACGTGTCGCTAATTTTTAACATGTTTACCATTATACTCTTATAAACTTCATGTAACCTTGGCACGGCGGGTGCGATATAGAGAGTATGGACATTGCCCGCCCCGATCTCACTCGCGCCAAAAAGAAACGTCGCCTGATTTACGCCGCTTCCAGCGCGCTGGCGCTGCTTATAATCACCGTCGTCGTCGCCCGCCTCAAACCCGCCGCGCAATCCGTCGACAAGAACCTCGTGTGGGTCGACACCGTTAAGCACGGTTCGATGGTTCGGCAAGTTCGCGGCATCGGCACGCTGGTGCCTGAGGAAATTCGCTGGATCGCCGCCCGAACCCAAGGCCGCGTCGAACGCATCGTGCTGCGCCCCGGCGCTCTCGTCACGCCAGAGAGCGTGATTCTCGTGCTGGCCAATCCAACGGTGCAGCAAGCCGCGATCGATGCCGAATCCGAGCTCAAATCCGCCGAGGCCGAACTCATCACCTTCAAAGTGCAGCTCGAACGCGGCGTGCTCGACGCCGAGGCTGGACTGGCCTCGGCCAAGTCCGCTTTCGAGACCAACCGCCTCCAGGCCGAGGTCAACGACGACCTCTTCAAAGACGGCCTCGTATCCGCGCTCGACCAGCGCCGTTCAAAAGTCGCCGCCGACGACGCCACCGCGCTCTACGAAATCGAGCAAAAGCGCTTCGCCTTCACCAAGGATTCGCTCGCCCCTCAGCTCGCGGTCAAGCAAGCGTCGGTCGACCGCGCCAGTGCCCAAGCGCAGTTGCGCCGCGACGACGCCAATGCGCTCAATGTTCGCGCCGGAATGAACGGCGTGCTGCAAGAGCTTCCGGTCGAGGTCGGCGCCCAGGTCCAGCCCGGCGCAAATGTTGCCCGCGTGGTTGATCCCAGCCATCTCAAAGCTGAAGTTCGCATCGCCGAAACCCAGGCACGCGACATCCAGATTGACCAACTAGCTTCAATCGACACGCGCAACGGACTCATCGAAGGCCGCGTTTCCCGCATCGATCCTTCCGTGCAAAACGGCACCGTTACGGTTGACATCCGGCTCACCGGTGAGTTGCCGAAGGGCGCACGTCCGGCCCTTTCCGTCGACGGCACAATCGAACTCGAACGTCTGGAAAACATTCTCTACGTCGGTCGTCCTGCCTCCGGTCAGGAGCGCAGCACGATCGGTCTCTTCAAACTCGACGACGACGGTGTGCATGCCCGCCGCACCACGGTTCAGCTCGGTCGCAGTTCCGTGAATACGATCGAAATCCTCAGCGGCCTCCAGCCTGGCGACCGGGTCATCCTTTCCGACACATCCCAATGGGACTCCACCGATCACATCCAGCTAAACTAATATAAACCGCCAATTATTTCTTCCCAACCATGTCCTCAAAAACCACGCTCCCACTCATCCAGCTCAATGCTGTCACCAAGGTCTTTCTCGCCGACGAGGTCGAGACTCACGCGCTCTCCGGCATCCACCTTGAGATTAACAAAGGCGAATACCTGTCGATCGCCGGTCCATCCGGTTGCGGAAAATCCACGCTGCTCTCAATCCTCGGGCTGCTCGACACGCCCAGCGACGGCACCTACGTCCTGAACGGACAGCCGGTCCAGAGCCTCACGCTGGCCGACCGCGCCCGCATCCGCAACCGTGAGATCGGTTTCATTTTTCAGTCGTTCAATCTCATCGGCGATCTGAACGTCTTTGAAAATGTCGAGCTGCCGCTGAGCTACCGCGGCATGGCCCAGGCCGAGCGCAAGCAACGCGTTCTTGGCGCTCTTGAGAAGGTCGGCATGAGTCACCGCGCCAAACATCTTCCCTCGCAGCTTTCCGGCGGTCAGCAGCAACGCGTCGCCGTCGCCCGCGCCCTGGCCGGCGACCCCGCAGTCCTCCTCGCCGATGAACCGACCGGCAACCTCGACTCGAAAAATGGCGAAGCGGTCATGGATCTTCTTTCCGCGCTCCACCGTGAAGGTGCAACCATCGTGATGGTCACCCACGACGACCGTTTTGCGAGCAAGGCCGATCGGACGGTGCATCTCTTCGACGGACGCATCGTGAAAGAACAGACCGACGCCGCCCGCGTCCAAGCCAAAACCAATATTGTTGCCTAAACGGCCCGCCTTAATCCGCCATGTTGCGCTCCGCCTTCCATCGCCCGCCTCTTCTCGGCCTCTGTCTCGGCTTAATCTCGGCTCTGACCTCCTTCGCGCAAGCGGAGGAGCCGGCGCAACCAACGGGAGAAACGAGGCTGAGTCTCGACGCAGCGATCCGGCGAGCGCTCGAAAAAAACTTCGTGATCAAAGTCGACGCCTTTAATCCTTCGATCGCGCGGGCCGGCGTGACCGAGGCTTATGGCCGCTACGATCCGCAGCTGAAGGGTTCTCGCCAGGAATCTCGCAGCGAAAACCCCCAGCTCGCCGATTTCATCACCGGCCTCCGACCGTCCGCCGACGTGATCAAGACGTATGAAACGACTCTCACCGTCGAAGGCTTTCTTCCGCTTGGCACGAGTTATCAAATCGGAGGCTCCACGACGAACCAGCCGAGCACCTCTAATAACTATACCAGCACCTACACCACCTTCGCCGGAGTCTCGGCGACTCAGCCCTTGCTGCGCGACTTCGGTCTGAACCCGGGCCTTTACCAGATCCGGCTCGCACGCACTAATCTCGCGATCTCCGAATGGGATTACCGGATCTCGGTCACGAACGTGATCACGCAGGTCATTTACGCCTACAGCGATCTCTACCTCGCCCAAGCGTATTTGAAAAGCGCCCAGCGTTCGCGCGACATGACAGTGCAGCTTTTCAATGAAAATGAAGGCAAGCGTAAACGTGGCGCGATGTCGGAGTACGATGTACTTTCTGCACGCGCCCGCGTCGCCAGCCGTGAAGAAACCGTGTTCAGAGCCATGGCGGGCGTGCACTCCGCTGAGAACGCCCTCAAGCAACTCGTCAGCGACCAGCATAATTCCGCGTTTTTAGACCAACACATAACTATCGAACCGCTGCCAGCCGTCATCCCGGCGGCGATCGATCCGGCCGCAGGTTTTCGCGCCGCCCTCGCCCAGCGGCCCGATTACCAGAGCGCCCGTCTTGGCGTGAGCAAGAACGCCCTCACGCGTCGCTATGAACGCAACCAGCTCCTGCCCCGTGTCGACCTGAACGGAAGCTACGGCTACAACGGCATCGGCATCGACGCCGGCCGTAGCCGAACTGATGTTCGTAACCAAGATTATGCTGCCTACTCGACCGGTGTTTCCGTCAGCGTGCCTCTAACCTCGGCGACCGAACGTGGACGCGCCCGCGCCGCCTCGCTCCGCCTGCGCCAGTCCGAAGCCGATCTGCAACGGTTGGAGCAGGACATTCTCGTCAACGTGAGCAACGCCGCGCAACAGGTCGAAACAACGCACAAACGCGTCGCCACCACCCAAACCGCACGCATGCTCAACGAAGAAATGCTGCAAGCCGAGCTGAAGCGCCTTCGCGCCGGCACCGGCTCCACTTTCAACGTACTTTACCAGCAGGAACAGCTATCAGGCGCCGAAATCGCGGCGGCCGAGGCCGAAGCCGACGAGCGCAAAGCCTTAGCCGAATACGACCGCCAAACCGGCCACACGCTGGACGCCCTGCACATCACCTTGCGAACCGACTAAGTGCTAAGGGCCAAGTTTAGGGGATAAGTAACAATCCATTCACCAAGCCTAAAATACTGCCTATCGCCCATAGCCTGTCGCCCATCGCCTACCCCTTATCCCTTAAACCTTACCACTTCGCTATGATCACCCGAATTCGCTACGCGCTTCGCACACTCGCCAAATCGCCTGGCTTTACCGCAACTGCCATCGCGACGCTGGCCCTTTGCCTCGGCGCCAATCTCGCCATCTTCGCGGTGGTGGACGCCATTCTTGTCCGCTCGCTGCCCTTTCCCGAGCCCGATCGCCTCGTCACGGTTTTCAACGGCTATCCGACTGGCGGTGTCGAACGAGCAGGGGCGTCTATCCCCAACTATTTCGACCGCCGCAACGCAATTAAGGCCTTCGGCTCGGTCTCAATTTATCAGGAAGGCAGCATCATCGTCGGCGGCACCGGCGCACCCAATCGAGTGCCAATGGCAAAGGTCTCACCAGAGTTCTTCCAGACGCTCGCTGTGCCGCTCACGATGGGCCAAATGTTCACCGACGATCAACTGACGTACCAGACCGACCAGGTCGCCGTGATTACCGACGGTTTCTGGCACAGCCATTTTGCCGCCGACCCGCAAGTGCTCGGTCGCACCTTCTTAAACGACGGGATCGCCATCACCGTCGTCGGAGTGCTGCCGCAAGGTTTTCGTTTCTTGTCGAGCCATGCCCAGTTTTATCGGCCCGTCTCGCATGCGCCGGAGGATCGCCTGCCCAATGCACGGCACAATAACAACTGGGCCATGATCGCCCGCCTCGCTCCCGGCGCAACGCTGTCCGAGGCCCAATCACAAATCGACGCCTTCAATGCCCAGCAGGCTAAGGACGACCCCTTCAGCGAGCTCATCAAAGGCGCTGGCTACCACACCCTCGTCAAGTCGCTGCACAAAGACTACGTGAGGGACGTCAAGCCAACGCTGATGATCCTGCAATGTGGCGCGCTTTTCCTCCTGCTCATCGGTTCGGTAAACCTCGCCAACCTGCTGCTGATCCGCGCCAGCGGTCGCACCAAGGAACTGGCCGTACGGCAGGCGCTCGGAGCCGGACGTTGGCACATCGCCGCCGAGGTCATCGTTGAAACCACACTGCTCGCCCTTGCTGGCGGACTCCTTGGACTCCTGCTGGGGTCGTTTGGCATTCAGCTGCTCGGTTCACTCGGAATCGAACAACTGCCCTTGGGGGCATCGATTACGTTCAGCTCGCGCGTCGCTGCCTTCTCCCTGGTGGCGACGATCATCGTCGGCCTTGCGCTCTCCGCACCGATCATCTGGTTCAACCTAAACGCGAAGCTCGCGACCAGCTTGCAGGCCGAATCGCGCGGCGGCACCGCCAGCCGCGCGGCGCAACGTCTGCGCCACGGTTTCATTATCGCACAGGTCGCACTCGCATTTGTGCTCCTGTCAGGGGCAGGTCTCCTCGGCCTCAGTTTGAAGCATGTGCTGGCGACGCCCACCGGGTTTAATACCGAACATATTATTACCGGCCAGATTTCGCTCCCGTGGAAAAACTATCCGGAGGTCCCTCCACGCCGTGCCTTTGTTGCACGGTTGTTGCCAGCGATCCGCGCGCTGCCCGGGGTCAGCGATGCCGCCATCACCGACGGGCTGCCCTTCACCGGCAACACCAGTGATAGCGTGCTGACCATCGAAGGCTATACACCACAGTCCGGAAAATCCGTCCGCGCTCACTACAATTCTCGTGTCTCCGGCAGCTATTGGTCGGTCATGAATATTCCGCTCTTGCGCGGGCGTTTGCTTAATGACGCGGATAGCGAGTCGACGACAGCGCGCGTTTGCGTGGTGGATCAGGCGCTCGCTGACTACTACTGGCCCGGAACCGATCCGATCGGCCGCCGTCTTGCTCAGGACGTCAACGTCAATGACGGCAATGCCGTCACCGTCGTCGGCGTGGTCGCCAGCGTGAAGCAAAAAGAGCTGGCTGAAATCGCTGGCCACGGCGCGGCTTACTTTCCTGCGACTGGCTCGATGTACTTCTCCCTGCTCGTGCGCACCTCGCTCCCGCCCGCAGCGATGGCACCGATGCTGCAAAAAGCAGTGCTGCAGCTCGACCCGGAACTTCCGATCGACGACCTGAAGTCGATGCAAGCGCGCATCGATGAGAGCGTCATCGCCCGCCGCTCGCCCGCGATCCTGGCGATCATCTTCGCGGTCGTCGCCCTCTTGCTCGCCGCCGTTGGCACCTACGGCGTGCTTGCCTACGCCGTGAGCCAGCGCCAGCGCGAGATCGGCGTGCGCATGGCGCTCGGCGCGTTGCCGCAGCAGGTCCTCGCACAGTTTCTCAGCCTCGGGGCCAAACTACTCGCCATCGGTATCGCGCTCGGCGTCCTCGGCGCCTGGGCCACAGGTCGCGCCATGAAAAGTGTGCTCTTTGGCGTCGCCCCTCTGCATCTCGGCATCCTCGCCGCCACCGCGGGCATCATGCTCGGCGTCGTATTTTTCGCGATGCTTCTCCCTTCGCTCCGCGCCGCCCACACTAACCCACTCGACGCCCTTCGGGCGGAATAACTGTTCCGGTCTTCCTTCAGCCATGATCTCCAATATCCGCTACGCCCTCCGCACGCTGTCGAAGTCACCGGCTTTCACCATCATTTCGCTGCTCACGCTCGCCCTGGGCATCGGCGTCAATTCATCGATGTTCTCGTTGATGAATACCCTGCTTTTGGCCGGTGCCCCATTCCCGAGGCCGCAGACGATCATCACGCTCAACGGGCAGACTCCGACGGCGGAATTTATTGGTTTCTCCCCGATCGAGATCGACGAGCTGCTCAATCACCCCTCCAACGCTTTCACCGCCATCGCGGCCTCGACCGGCACGATGGAGACCGTTTCGCTGCCCGATCAACTGCCGGAGCAGGTGCAGGGCACGGCGGCCAAGGCCGATCTGTTCAAGGTGCTCGAAACTCCTCCTCTGCTCGGACGCCTCTTTACCGCCGATGAGTGTGTCGCCGGTCGCGATACCGTCGTCCTGCTCACCGAGGAAATGTGGCGGAAGAAATTTGCCGCGGACCCGGACGCGCTCGGCAAGACGCTACGTATCAGTGGTCGCATTTTCACAATCATCGGCGTGCTGCCGAAAGCCTACTCGGCGCCCTTTGTCTTTGGTGAGGGCCAGTATTTCCGCCCTCTAGTATTCTCGAAAGAGGTGCAAGAAAACCGAGACCGCCGGGAAGCAGGTCTCTTCCTCCGACTGGCACCGGGCATATCACTCCCTCAGGCGCTTGCCAGTCTGGCACCGGTCGCCGAACGCTGGTGCAAGGACAACCCTCGGTTGTATCCAAACTATCACTTCCGCGCTCAACAGGCCGGCCGAGTCGGAGGCTCCGCCAACGTCGCGATCATCGCCCTGCAACTCGGCCTGGCCGCAGCAATTCTCGCCCTTGCCTGTGCGAATCTCGCCAATCTGCAGATGGCCCGCGCGGCATCCCGTCTTCGCGACCTTGCCATCCGTTCCGCCCTCGGTGCGACCCGCTGGATGCTGATCAAGCAGCAGCTTGTCGAATCGATGGTGCTCTCTGTCGCTGGCGGGCTCCTTGGCCTCCTGATCGCTAACTGGTCCAACAAGCTAATCGGGCGCAATATCCGCATAGGGTTATCCTCCACCCTCGAGATGCCCATCGATGGAAGAGTACTCGCATTCACTGCGGGCATTTCGATTCTCGCCGGCCTCGGGTTCGGCTTGGTCCCCGCGTGGCTCGCCTCGCGCAACAACGCCAACGAAGCGCTCAAGCAACAAGCCCGCGGCTCAACCGGCGGCAAGATCCAAGGCTGGATTCGCAGTATGCTCGTCGTCGGTCAGGTCGCTCTCTCCCTCACGCTGCTGTCAGTCGCCGGGATGATGATCCACGGTCTCCACGCTACCCTCAATTCCCGGCCCACGTGGGACAGTGAATCAATTCTGACGGCCAACCTGCAACTCGACGAACGAGTCTACGATAGCGGGGAGAAACGCCGCCCCTTTCATGATGCCCTCTTGAGACGCCTCGCCGCCATTCCAGGCATCGAAGGCTGTACCATCACCTCGAGGTTCCCAATCGCCGGCGGCGGCGGCGATAGTGATGTTCTGATCGAGGGCCAGGATGCCTCCGCTGCAAGTTTTCCCAAGAGTAAGTCCTATCTGGTGACGCCCGGTTTCTTCAAGACGCTCGGCATTCGCCTCATAGAAGGACAGACTTTCCCCGACAACGTCTCGTTCACTTCGCCCGAGCAAACCGTCGTTAACGAGTCCTTGGCGAAACATTTCTGGCCCACTGGCAGCGCCATCGGCCGGCGCCTTGGCGTCAAGGGAGGCGATGGCAAAGTCACGTGGCGGGAGATCATCGGTGTCGTCGCCGATGCGGAAGACCCGATCGCGTTCACCGAACCCACCACCCGCCTGCAGTATTACACCACGATGACGCACGCCCCATGGGGATGGTTCCAGATCGCCGTGCGCGGCCCGAACCCCGGCCACTTTGCCAACGACGTACGCCGGGCGGTCGCGGACATCTCGCCCGACATGGCCGCCCGCTTCGTCTGGACGGTGCAGGACATGCGCGATCGGTTTCTGCACAATGTCGTCGTGATCAATGGAGTCCTGCTGGCCTTCGCGCTGCTCGGTCTCGCCCTGGCCAGCGTCGGCCTCTACGGCATTGTTTCCCACAACGTCAGCCAGCGCACCGCAGAGTTCGGCATCCGGCTCGCCCTGGGAGCTCACCCGTCCGATGTGCTGCGCCTTGTCTTGCACCAAAGCGTTCTGTTGACCGTGATCGGGCTGGTGCTGGGCGCGATCGGCTCCTACGTGCTGGGCCTCGCGCTTCGTCCGAGTCTCGGCCTGATCATCGGTCGAAACAACTCCATCCTCCTCGGCACCAGCGTGGTGATTCTCGCCGTGGCCCTGCTCGCCGCATGGTTTCCCGCTCGCCGCGCGACCACCATCAATCCTCTGGATGCGCTGCGCGAGGACTAGCTTCGCAAGATGCCAGGTCGCCCGGCGTGCCGACTACTTTAATACCGCCAAAATCACCATGCTCACCTGGATTCGCTACGCGCTTCGCACACTCGCCAAATCGCCGGGCTTCACGATAACCGCCATCGTGACGCTGGCCCTTTGCCTTGGTGCCAATCTCGCTATTTTCGCGGTGGTAGACGCCATCTTGGTACGCTCGCTGCCGTTTCCCGAGCCCAATCGCCTCGTCACTGTTTTTAACAGCTATCCGGGCCTCGGTGTCGATCATTCCTTCGCGTCTATGCCCAACTACTGGGACCGTCGCGGCACGATAAAGGCGTTCGCCTCGCTTGCGCTCTATCAGGATGGTTCTTCGATCATTGGCGAGTCGGGCAGCCCCAATCGCGTTCCGTCCGCACGCGCCACACCGGAATTCTTCGCCACACTCGGCGTACCTCTGGCGCTTGGACAAACCTTCGGCGAGGAACAACTCAGCTACGGCGCCGACAACGTCGCCGTGATCACCGACAGTTTCTGGCGCAGCCACTTCAACGCCGATCCCGGCGTGCTCGGTCATACTTTTTTGGGTGACGGTTACCCAATCACCGTCATCGGCGTGTTGCCGCGGGAATTTCGCTTTTTGTCCAGCCGCGCCCAATTCTACCGCCCGGCGGCTCACGCACCGGAAGATCGCCAACCGCAAGCCCGACATTCCAACAATTGGAACATGGTCGCCCGCCTAGCCTCCGGCGCGACGCTCTCGACCGCCCAAGCCCAGATCGACGCCTTCAACCTCCATCAGGCCAACGACGATCCATTTGCAGACATGGTCAAGAATGGCGGATACCACACCACAGTTGCCTCGCTGCGCGCGGATCACGTCCGGGCGGTCAAACCCATCCTAACGCTGCTTCAAGCGGGGGTGTGCCTGCTGTTGCTCATCGGCTGCGTCAATCTCGCCAACCTCCTGCTGATCCGCGCCAGCAGCCGCACCCAAGAACTCGCCGTCCGCCAAGCGCTTGGTGCCAGTCGCCGCCACATCGCAATCATGGTCATCGCAGAAACGACGGTGCTCGCCCTTTGTGGCGGACTCCTCGGGCTGCTCCTGGGTTCGTTCGGCATCGATTTTATCCGCACGCTGGGAGCCGCCCAGCTGCCACTCGGCACGGCGATCGAGTTCAACTGCCGCCATGCCGTGTTCTCGTTTGCGCTGGCGCTCAGCGTCGGCCTCGCGCTCTCGGTGCCGATCATCTGGTTCAATCTCCACGCTCGACTGGCACCAAGTCTGCAGACCGGAAGCCGCGCCGGCGGGGGTGCCACTCGCGCCGCACAACACATGCGTCATGGATTTGTCATCGCTCAAATCGCCCTCGCGTTCGTGCTCTTGGCAAGCGCCGGACTGCTTGCCCTCAGCTTGAAGCGCGTCCTCGGTACTCCACCGGGTTTCAATCCTGCCAATCTTATCGCCGGGCAGGTTCAACTCACGTGGCGAAACTATCATGACGAGACCGCCCGGATCACCTTCGTCGAACGCTTACTGACCAACCTCCGCGCCCTACCCGGGGTCTCCGGTGCCGCCATCACCACCGGCCTGCCCTTCACGGAGGGTATCAGCAACAGCCCGCTCGACGTCGACGGCTACACTCTAGCTCCCGGCGAGCCCCGGCGCGCACACTATCTCGCCGTCGCGACCGCCGACTACTGGTCCGTGCTCCATATCCCGCTCCAGCGCGGCCGTTTCCTTGAGGATGCCGACAATCATCGGGGGGAGCGGGTCTGCGTCGTGGATCAGTCCTTCGCCGATCGCTACTGGCCAGGCTCCGACCCGCTTGGCCACCACATCTCCTTCGGCCCTGGCGCCCCCAAAACGACGGTCGTCGGTGTCGTGGCCGACGTGAAACAAGCCGAGTTGGCCGAGGCTTCAGGTTTCGGAACAGTATATTTCGACTACGCCGGGTGGAGTTCCTTCGCCTTCACGCTGGTCGTGAGCTCGGAGCTTCCTTCCGTGGCACTAGCACCGCTGATACGGAAGACCGTGCTCGACCTCGATCCAGAGCTGCCGGTCGATGACCTGCGCACCATGCAAGCGCATATCGATGAAAGCCTCGTCGCCCGGCGTTCGCCCGCAATCCTGACCATTATCTTTGCAGTCGTCGCCCTCCTGCTCGCCGCCGTTGGCACCTACGGCGTACTGGCCTACGCCGTAAGCCAGCGCCAACGCGAGATCGGCGTGCGCATGGCGCTGGGCGCACTGCCACAGCAAGTCCTCGCACAGTTTCTCAGCCTCGGGGCAAAACTACTTGCCATCGGTATTGCTCTCGGCGTCCTCGGCGCCTGGGCCGCGGGCCGCGTCATGCAAAGCGTGCTCTTCGGAGTCGGAACGCTGCATCTCGGCATACTTGCCGCCACCGCAGGCATCATGCTGGGCGTGGTATTTTTTGCGATGCTTCTCCCTTCGCTTCGCGCCTCCCGCATCAACCCACTCGATGCCCTCCGGGCGGAATAACTGTCCCCAACTTCTCAGAACGAAAGCAGTCCCTGATCCGCTGTAAACCCAGACTCCCAAATCCACTTAATCCCATGATCTCCCTCAAACACATCAACCGCATCTACCCGCTAAAGGGCGGGCCGTTCTACGCTCTTCGTGACATCAACCTCGAAATCGCCGCGGGCGAATTTGTCTCCATCATGGGTCCGTCAGGCTCGGGCAAATCCACCTTGCTGCACATCCTCGGCCTGCACGACGCCGGCTGGGAGGGCGAATACCGCTTCCTGGAAACCGCGGTGCATTCCCTCAACCGGGCCCAGCGCGCCGAGCTTCAAAAAAAGAACATCGGTTTCATTTTCCAGAACTATCACCTCCTCGACGATCTCACCGTCTACGAGAACCTGGATATTCCGCTTTCATACCGAAACGTTCCCAAGAAGGAACGGGAGAGCATCGTCTGCGAGACGCTCGACCGCTTTAATATCGTCGGGAAAAAAGATCTCTACCCGAACCAGCTCTCAGGTGGTCAACAGCAGTTGGTTGGCGTGGCCCGCGCGCTCGTCGCCAAGCCGACGTTGATCCTCGCCGATGAACCCACTGGCAACCTACACTCCGATCAAGGCCGCGAGATCATGGCTTTGTTCAAAAAACTCAACGAGGAGAGCGGCGTCACCATTGTGCAGGTCACGCACTCAGCGGAAAACGCCGCCTTCGGTTCACGCATTGTCCGGCTCGCCGATGGTCTGTTATTGCCCGCCTAAAATTTGACCACAACTCCGATGAACAAAATATTCGCTCTGCTCCTGCTTCCCGTCTGCGTGGTTTCTGCTGCGACCGAGGAAAAAACCGCCAAAACCTTCAATGCGTCGCCTGGCGGTAACCTCGTGATTGACATTGGCTTTGGCTCCATCGAAGTAGTCGCCAGTGCTGACCGCACTGAAGTGAGCGTGGATGCATGGCGCAAGATCACACGCTGGAACAGCACTGATGAAGAAAGCTACTTGAAGGAGAATCCGATCGAGTTCAGCCAGGATGGAAACACCGTGATCGTCCGCGCCCCAACGCACATGACGTGGTCGTGGTTCAGTGGCTGGCACAACCGGAATGAAGCACGTTACGTCGTGCGCATCCCGGCGAATTTTAACACCACGCTCAAGACTTCCGGTGGTTCGATCGCGGTAAGCGGCGCTTCAGGTTCGGTCAAGGTCAACACGAGCGGCGGTGCTCTGCATTTCGCCAATCTACACGGTCCCGTCGATGGTCACACCTCGGGCGGCAGCGTCCAGGCGGCCGATTGCGATGGCGAGCTTCGCCTCGGAACGAGCGGCGGCAGGATTGAGGTGACAGGTGGAAGCGGTGCGCTCAGTGGAAACACGTCCGGCGGCAGCATCACCGTCAAATCTTTCAACGGTCCGGTCTCCGTCGATACAAGTGGCGGTGGCATAACCATCGACAACATCCAGGGCAAAATCAATGGCCACACGTCAGGTGGTTCGGTTCACGCGAGCCTGCTCGCTCCGATCCCGGGCGACGTCGACCTCTCGACTTCCGGTGGCAGCATCACGGTCACGGTGGCCCCAGACGCCAAGCTGAACCTCGACGCAGAGACATCCGGTGGTGGTGTCGACTGCGACCTTCCATTGACCGTGCAGGGCAAAATCGGGCGCAGCCGGGTCACGGGCACCGTCAACGGCGGCGGCCCCAGCGTGCGCCTTCACACCAGTGGCGGCAGTATTCATGTCCGGAAACCATAACCAGCCGGTACCACTCTTTCTTATGTTCACCATTCCGGTAGTCGCCCTACTCCTGACCGAAACGTTTTCGGGCTCTGCCTTGGTGGCTCTCTCTTTAACCGCTGCCGTAACCATTCCGACGCTTTTCGTCATAGGATTGCTGATGGAATGGCGGGCAGCAAAAACCCTCAAGAATTCGGGTTAAACTTCGCCATGCGCTCCGATCTACGCCACGCCTTTCGGCAGATTTTTCACACTCCGGGGTTCACGCTCGTCGCGATTCTGACCCTGGCGCTGGGCATTGGCGCGAACACCGCCTTCTTCAGCGTGATCAACAACACGCTGCTGCGTCCGCTGCCGTACCCAAACCAAGATCGCATTGTCCAGGTTGATGAGACCAATGCCAACTTCAACCGGATGTCAGTCTCGTATCCGAATTTCTGCGACTGGCAGCAACAACAAGACGTCTTCTCCTTTCTCACGCTTTACGATACCGACTCCGGGCGCCTCAAGACACCCGATATCACCGAGCAAGTTTCACTTGGTTTCATCACGAGTGAGTTCTTCTCCACCCTGGGAGTGTCACTGCTCCAGGGCCAGTTGCCCACCGCCGAGAACGACAAGGAGGGTTCGACACCTGTCGCTTGGTTAACCTACGCCACGTGGCAAAAACGCTTCCACGGAGCAACGGATCTCATCGGCAAATCGATCCTCCTCGACAACCGCAATGTCGTCATCGCCGGCATCCTGCCGGCCAGTTTCCGCTTCGTACGCAATGTCGACGTCTTTGTCCCGCTGGCTCCTTACGCAAAGGAGAATTTCATGACCATGCGCGCGAACCATAACGGGGCCATCGCGCTCGGTCTGCTCAAACCGGGCATCGCTCTGGCCACCGCGCAAAAACAGTTCAATACCATCGCGGAACGGCTTCAGCACGAGTACCCAGCCGACAATGGCGGCATCGGCATTCGGGCGGAACTCCTGCGCGACAGGCTCTCTTCAGACTCCCGAACCAATCTCCTACTTCTTTGCGGCGCCGTCGGCATGGTGCTGCTCATCGCCTGCGTCAATCTTGCGAATATGCTGCTCGCCCGGTCGTTTTCACGGCTGCGGGAGATGGCCATCCGCACCGCTCTGGGCGCCACTCGCATCCAGCTCATCCGCCAACTTTTCTCGGAGAATCTTGTCCTCGCCGCCCTCGGCGGTTCAGCCGGCCTGCTGCTCGGCCTTTGGGGCTACAGCTTCATCGAACGCCTCATCCCCTGGAACATGAGATCTTTGGTCGAGGGCACTGGCTCGCTCGACTACCGCGTATTGGTTTTCACAATACTCGCCACATTTTTGACCGGCATAGGATTTGGTTTGGCCCCGGCCTGGCAGCTTTCGCACTGCAATCCCAACGACGCGCTAAAACAGACGCCTCGCATCGTGAATACCCGCTGGGGCCGCTGGCACGTGCGCGATATTCTGGTCGGAATCCAGGTGGCACTGGCGTTGGTGCTGTTAGTCGGCGCCTCGCTGTTGATACGCAGTATTCAGAATCTGCTTACCGTCGATCCGGGAATCCGCCCCGCCCAGGTGCTCACGGTCCACGTAGAACCGCCGCCTTTATCGGAGTTTCAAAAAGATCCGTTTTCGTTAACGAGATTTTACAACAGGATGATCGGTGCCGTACGAAACCTCCCCGGCGTCGAAAGCGCTGCAGTCGGAAGCTGTCTGCCGTTCAGCTGGTCCAGCTCGTCCACCGTTTTCTATCTGGAAGGACCACCTCTGCCCGAGCAGGGAAAGTTCCCCTCTGCAAGCAACCATGCAATATCGGCAGAATATTTCCAGACGATGGGCATCCCGTTGATTCGCGGTCGCGTTTTCGACGGCCATGAAATTGAACCCAAGTTCCCGCCAGGGATTCCATTCTCGCCGGAAAACCTCCCCATACTCTATAAAGATGTCACGTTTCAGGGAGTGATTAGCAAGAGCATGGCCGACAAATACTGGCCAGGAGAAGACCCAATCGGAAAACGATTTCGCTTTGGTTTTCCGCACATGGGGCTGCCTTTTATCGAGATCATCGGGATCGTGGGCGACGTCACCCAATCGGGACTGGATCAGGGGCCAACACCTGAGTTTTACCTCTCCCTCAGGCAGTTTGGCATACCGAACGCCACGTTCCTCGTCCTGCGCACGGCGACCGATCCATCGAGTATCGCCAGTTCCGTCCGGGCTGCGCTGAGCCGCGAATTCCCCGACAACCCAGTCACCAGCATCCGTCCGATGACAGAACTGCTGGATGAACACATCTCCGACCGAAAGTTCAACCTGCGTCTCTTCGTCTTCTTTGCCGCTACCGCCCTGTTGCTGGCCTTAATCGGCCTGTACGGCGTGCTCGCGTTCGTCGTCGGTCAGCGCACACGCGAGATTGGCATCCGTATGGCGCTTGGCGCAAACCGTGTCGACGTACTGGGCGACATTCTCAAACGCGGGCTCTGGCTTGTGCTGCCCGGCCTCGTGTTGGGCGGCGGCACTGCGTGGATCGCCAGCCGTTTCCTGCAAAGCCAGCTCTACGCGATTTCGCGCAGCGACCCGGCGTCATATCTCGTTGGCGCCGGCCTGCTGCTCGTTGCTGCCCTCGTCGCCTGCCTGCTCCCGGCCCGCCGTGCGACCAAGGTAAACCCAATCGAAGCCCTGCGCTCCGATTGAGTGATAAGGGATAAGTTTTAAGGCTTAAGCAACGATCCACTAAACACGCCTAACCTTCTGCTCCCACTTATCCCTTATCACTTACCACTTAAAACTGAACAATCTCATGCTCTCCGATATCCGCCACGCCTTTCGTTCGCTCGGCAAATCTCCCGGGTTCACCTGCGTCGTGCTCCTCACCCTCGCGCTCGGCATCGGGGTCAACACGTCGATGTACACGCTGGTGGATGTGCTGCTCTTTAGGAGCGCACCGTTCCCCGAGTCCGAGCGCATGCTCAACATTCAGAGCCGAAGCGCGCAGAAGCAACTCGAGGGTTATTCGTTTCGGGAATTCGAGGAGATGCGTGCACAGGTTTCGTCCTCCGCCCAGGAGACGCCTGACAAGTCGAAGCCGTTTGAAAGTTTTACCGCCTTTTCCGGTTGGAACGATGCGCTCGCCGAACCCGGTCAACCAGCCGAACGCCTCGACGCGGTCGACGCCTCTGCCGATTTCTTTTCAACCTTCGGCGTACAGCCGATGCTCGGCCGCGCCTTCACCGCAGACGAAGAAACACCCGGACGCAACCAAGTCACCCTACTCAGCTTTGCCTTTTGGCAATCGCATTTTGGCGGCGACCGCAACGTCATCGGCCGCACCATCCGTCTCAATGCCGAGCAGGTCACGATCATCGGCGTGATGCCGGCATCGTTCACCTACCCGGTTTTTTTCGGCAAGGTCGATCTGTGGCGCCCGATCACCCTGCCGCGCCACATGGTGGAGTCCCACAATCATTTTTTCGGT
>Ga0302290_10000073_pt1 | contig 17960 bp, 15 predicted proteins | sample III_Fen_N1_3_FD_194547 | JGI IMG/M metagenome (GOLD analysis project Ga0302290, IMG submission 194547) | Peat permafrost microbial communities from Stordalen Mire near Abisko, Sweden - III_Fen_N1_3 | ecosystem: Environmental > Terrestrial > Soil > Wetlands > Permafrost | place: Sweden: Abisko... | reverse complement strand
AAGGTGATGAAGCTGGACCGTTTCGATCTCGCGTGACGGCCCGGGGCGCACGGAATTCCACCTCGAAGGAGAAAGCCATGAACAAGCTGAACAAACTCTTTGGCGCGGCAATCGCCCTGGGCGGCGCGGCAGCGCTGGGCCGTGATCTGGCGCAATGGGTGCATTTCAGCTAAGCGGTATGACAAAGCGTGGCGCTACAGTTGCGCCACGCTTCGCCACTTCCGTATTGCCATGACCACACCCAGCAAAGACATCTATACCGAGCCGCATCCCATCGATGTCGATACGCTCGCCAATCTGGGCCCGCTGCGCGCGCTGGCAGGCATCTGGCAGGGCACCCGTGGGCTGGACGTGAAGCCCAAGGCCGAGGGGCCGAAGAAGCAGGCCTATGTGGAGCGCATCGAGCTGCAGCCCATCGACCCGCAGACCAATGGCCCGCAGCTGCTTTACGGCCTGCGGTATTTCGCCCACGTCACCAAGCCGGAGCAGGTCAAGACCTATCACGAGCAGGTGGGCTACTGGCTGTGGGAGCCGGCCACCGGCACCATCATCCAAACGCTGACCATCCCGCGTGGCCAGGTCGCCATGGCCGCCGGCCAGGCCAGTGCCGACGCCAAGAGCTTTGAGCTGAACGCCACGCAAGGCCTAGATACCTACGGCATCTGCTCGGCGCCATTCCTGCATGAGGCCTTCCGCACGACGGCCTTCAACATCAAGGTGACGATCAACGCCGACGGCACCTGGAGCTATGAGGAAGACACGGTGCTGCAGATCCTCGGCCAGGCCGATCCGTTCCATCATGTGGACCGCAACACCTTGAGCAAGATCGGCGAGCCGTCGCCCAACCCTTTGGCCCGCGGCTGAATGGTGAGCAAGCATGGGAGTTTCGCTGCCCGCCCACGACCTGTCTGGGCGATGCCAGCACAGCCGCTGCTGCTGCTGACCCTCTATGGCTCGGTGTTCCTGTTTCTGGCGGCGCTCGGCAGCTGGCTGGCACTCGACCTCCTGAAGGAGCAAGACCGGACACTGGCCGATGCTGCGCGCCTGGTGGTTCAGAAGAGCCAGTTCATGAGCCGTGCATTCGGCGACACTTTTCTGGCGACTGACTATGTGCTGCGCGACGTGATGGGGCGCGTCAGCCTTACGGGCGATCTGCTCTATCCGGACCCGGACCCGGCCCACGTCAAGCGCATGGATGCCTTGCTGAAGGAAAAGGCCACCAGCATCCCGGTGCTGACTGACATCGTCCTGTTCGACGGCCAGTGCATCTTCACTGCCTCGGCCACGGCCAAGTTCCACGGACGCAAGAGCGCCCAGCGTTTTTGCACATCGCTGCAGGTGAGCCCCGGGCGGAGCCTGCACATCCAGTACCTCGCGGCTGAGCAATCCGCGTCCAAACGCCCGGTTGTGGTCATGGCGCATACCGTCGGATCAGCCGAGGGCCGGCTGCTGGGTGGCGCCATGGCCATCGTCGACCTTGGCTATGCGCAGGACTGGCTGGGTGCCTTCGAGACCGATCCGCTGGATGTGCAGGCCATCATCGATACCGAAGGCATCCTGCTGGCGCGCAACCCGCCGATGCCCGAAGCCATCGGCAGGCGGCTCACTCCACCGGCTCCGCTGGCGGCCTACAAGGATTTCACTGGTGCCGACCATTTCGTCGCACGATCTCCCCTGGACGGCCGCGAACGCATCATCGGACTGAGCCGGCTGGAGCGCTTCCCCTTGATCGTTTCGATCGGCTTCGACCGGGGCAGCGTGCTGGACGGCTGGGAGCGCCGTGCGTGGCAGTTTGCCAAGGGCTTTGTGGTGCTGCTGCTGCTGTCGCTGCTGGTGCTCTGGGCCCACCTGACCACCTTGCGCCAGCGCGAGGCCATGAAGAAGCTGGCCACCACCGATGCGCTGACCGATATCGCCAACCGGCGCCGCTTGATGGACGTCGGGGACAGCGAATTTGCGCGCGCCCGCCGCTATGACAAGACGCTGTCGGTGCTGATGGTGGACATCGATCGCTTCAAGCGCATCAACGACGGCTGGGGCCATGCCATGGGTGACCGCGTCATCCAGGAGGTGGCTCGCCTGCTGGTTTCGACCATCCGGGCTCAGGACACCGGCGGGCGCCTGGGCGGCGAGGAGTTTGCGGCCGTCCTGCCCGAAACCAATCTGGCCGGCGCACTCGCGATGGCCGAACGCCTGCGCAGCGCCGTGCAGCAATCGCGCGCCGTCGCCGCCGAGAACGGCACGCCACTCGAATTCACAGTCAGCATCGGCGTCGCCGCGCTGAGCCCGGACACTGACGCCTTCGAGGCCGTGCTGCGGCAGGCCGACCAGGCGATGTACCGGGCCAAGGCCAGCGGGCGCAACCAGGTGCAGTCCTGATCCCTGCCCTGGATCATTGAGTGCCTCCGGTGGGCCAGCCGAGCGTCAAAACGGGCCATTCGCACCCCAATCTGTGGCGAGCCGTGAGACATTCGCGGGCCGCATTTCGTGGCCGCACCAACAGCCAAAAGGGGAAAAGAATGAACATGGCATCGATCAAAACCGCCGCCGTCATGGCGAGCCTGCTCGCATCGGCCGGCGCCATGGCACAGAACTACGTGGTGGCCGGCATCGGCCCAAGCCACGCCAACGTCGATTGCGCCGGCACCATCAGTTGCTCCAACAGCGGCACGGGTGGAAAGCTCGTTGGCGGCTATGGTTTCGGCAATGGCTGGAGCGCCGAATTCGGCTATCTGAATTTCGGCAGTATCAAGGCCACGCAAGGCAATGTGAGCGTCAAGGCGAAGGCCGATGGCTTTGGCATCGGCGCGGCCTATCAGTTGCCGCTGAATATGGACTGGGGCCTGTCCTTCGGACTCGGCGTCGCGCGGATCAAGATGCATGTCGACGGTGCATTGGCGGGTGTTGGCAGTGCCAGCCTGTCGGAAAGCAGCACCTCCGCCTACGGCGTCATCGGCCTGAACTACGCCCTCAGCAAGCAGGGCAAGCTCGAACTGGCACTGAACTCCGGCGAGGCCAAGTTCGAAGGCGAGAAGGCCGGCATTCGCACCGTGACGATCGGCTATCGCCACGAATTCTGATCGCCACAAGGGCTCAGCCCAAGATGGAAAGCGCCCACCTGGCACGGACCGGGCGGGCGCTCTTCTATCGGCTCTCGCCGGCTTGTGTGCGTTGCGTCAGAGCACCGCCAACAGGCCGGCAATCCCCAGGCCCAAGGCTGCGAGCGCATCGCCGGCAATCAGACCGCCGCCCACCAAGGAGGTAGCGCTCATGTCCGAGGGCAGGGCCGCTTCGTCCGGCTCCGCCTTGGGCTTGAAGGTGTTGATCAGGCTGGCGATGATGCCGCCCGCACCGAACCACAGCGCCGGCGGCAGATTCACAAAGCCGCCAAAGGACGAGGCATAGGGGCTGGGAATGACGATGGTGTCGAGCACAAAGTCGGCGGCATAGCCAGCCTTGCTGCCGGTGCGCACGGCCTGCCAGCGCCGGCTCGGCAAAATGAGCTTGCGCAGCAGTTCGGTGGCAAAGCCGATCAGCATGCCGATCAGGATCGCATCCGTCTGGTAAGCCTTGGGCTCGGTGATGGAGCGCAGCGCACCCACGAACTTGTAGGTCATGGCCGAGGACCATTGCGCGGGCGCCGCATCGCGGCTCAGCAGGGTCTGGTCGACCTGCAAAATCGGATAGGCCGTCATGAACAGATGCGCAGCCCCCACGGCCAGCACCGCGCCCAGCACCAGGCCAGCCACCTGAAAGCGGAACTGCAGTGCGCGGTTGGAGCCCAGGCGCCAGCCGGTCGAGCGGTCCTGCTGCATATCGCCCGCCACGCTGCAGGAGATGAACACCACGGTCGCGCCCATCAGCGCCAGGATCGGGTCTTGCAAGCCGGTGGCCGCCAGGATCAGCACCGTGACGACAAAGGCCGAGGAGATCGGGTTCCAGTCGGTCAGGCCCAGCGAAATGCCATTGACCAGCGCGAACAGCGCCACCAGCACGATGGCCAGCGCCATATGCCCCCAGGCCACGCCAAAGAACTGCGTGCCGGCCAGCAAGGTAGCCAGCGCCCAGAAGGCCACCCAGGCCACCAGACGCGGCATGCTGGCACGCGGGCCGGTGCGCTGCTCTTCAGGCACCACGCTCGCCTCGCCTGTGGTCGGGGTGCTCAGGCGCTTGATGACGCGCCAGAAGATCAGGCCCATATCGATGATGGCCGCGCCCAGGATCATGCCCAGCGCGATCAGGAAGGCGATCTTGCGGTAAGGCTCGCCCTCCTTCAGCCAGCCGATGCTGATGAAATAAGGTGTCAAGGACCAGAAGACCAAGCCTCCTGCAATCGCCGGCACGCCCACGCGCGCGCCGACGATCAGGCCGGCACCAAAGGTCGAGGTGGAGAACTCGATGGCAGCCAGAAAGGCAATCTTGGTCGCCGCCAGGCCGCCCACAAAGCCTGCGCCCATGCCGCCAAACAGCCGGCCGACCGAGCGCTTGAGCAACTCGGGGTCGGTCAGCGCACGCAGGATATTGGCCACCGCCAGACCGGAGGGGAAGGTCAGCTGCATCTTCTCGACCAGGATGGGCGTGTACAGCATGCCGATGCCGGCGGCCATCATGCCGATGCACATCATGTAGAGCATCAGCTGCCAGGCCGGCACGGCGGGCATGTGCATCCAGGTCATGGCCTGGATCAGCGCGCTCATCGCCATCATGCCGGCCACCGAGGCGGCCGTGGTCTGGATGTAGTTGGCGCCATGCTTGCCTTCGCTGCCGTAGCCGTAGGTGACCACCGAGCCGAGGATGCCGGCCAGCACCTGGCCGCCCACGAAGAAGCCGATCGAGAAGTTCATGAAGGCGGCCGTGATGCCGCCCAAGGGGCCGAGGATCAGCATGCCCACCGCTGCCAGCAAGGCGTAGTAGCCCCAGCTGCCGACGGGAGGCAACCAGGCCCAGCGGCGGGTGTCGGGCGTGGCCGCGAGAGTTGTGCTCATGGGTTCAGTCCAGAGAAGTGATGGCGCGCACTGTAGCTGCTGCGCGCACTGCCCACCCTGAGTGAAATCACTCCGGTGCTCTTAGGGCAAGCAAGGAGCGGGTCCAGGGCGTTCATGCCGCCAGTGAGCATTTGGCGCGGCGGCAAGTGGTGTTCGCCCCATATCCAAGCGCGCCTCAACTCGGACCTCTAGCCTTAGCATTGACCAATGTTGGTCGAAGAACCCACACAGGGGAACCACATGAAACTCAAAGGACTGATCGCGGCGCCACTGGTGGCGCTGCTCGTCACCGCCCTCGCGGCGGCGCCCCAGGCCCTGCCGGCCGGCTGGATGCGCTACGGAGACGGTGACGCCTGCACCGTCGGCACCGAGGCTGCACCAGGCGCGCCGACGCCGCGCGCCTTCGTGATCGAGTGCGCCAAAGGCAGCAAAGGCTTTGCCACCATCGCGCAGAGCATCACTGCCAAGGACTACGCCGGCAAGCGGGTGCGCCTGACGGCCAAGGTGCAGGGCGGCGAACTCGCCGGCTGGGGCGGGCTCTGGCTGCGCGGCGACGCCAAGGGCAAGCACATGGCTTTCGACAATATGCAGCAGCGCCCGCTCACCGGCAGCTTTGCCTGGCGGGAGGCCGCCGTGGTGCTGCAGCTGCCGGCCGAAGTCGATACGCTGAACTTCGGCTTCCTGATGGCTGGAGCGGGCCGGATGCGCGCCACCGAGTTCCGGCTGGACGTGGTGCCCGACTCGGTGCCTGACACCAGCGAAAAGCGCAGCCAGCCGCAAAACCTGTCGCCATGACAGCGGGTGCCGCCCTGCGCGAAGAGTTCGGCCTGCGTGGCCATGGGCCTGTGCTGCTGCTGGGCGGCGCCAGCTTCGGGCTGAGCGCCCTGGCCTGGGCCGCGCATCCGGCCTGGACTCTGGCGCTGGCGCTGTGGTTGGGCTATGTGCTGGCCTTTGGCCTGACGGCTGGATTGGGCTGGCTGCTGTTGCCACAGCGCTGGCCTGCCGTGCTGGCGCTGGTGGCGCTGTGTGTATTGCTCGGGGCGGCTGCCGGCTGGGGGCTGGAGCTGACGCTGAATGCGCCGCTGCTGCTGGGCGCGCGCGCCGGCCTGCATCTGGGTTTTGTCGGCCTCTTGCTGTTCGTTCCATTGGGCCAGGCCGCATTACGACAGCGGGCCTTGCGCCGCGTCGAGGCCGAGCGTGCCCGCGTCCAGGCCGAGCTGCAGATGCTGCAGGCGCAGATCGAGCCGCATTTCCTCTTCAACACCCTGGCCACCTTGCGCAGCCTGGTGCGCCAGCAGAGTGCCGACGCACTGCCCCTGCTCGACCGCATGACGGCCTTCCTGGAAGCCGTGCTGCCGCAATTGCGCGAGCCCCAATCGACGCTGGGCCGCGAGCTGCAGATCGTCGATCACTATCTGGCCATCATGGCCCTGCGATTAGCGCCTCGCCTGCAATACCGCATTGAGCTCGACGCGGCGCTGCACGAGCTGCCGCTGCCGCCGCTGCTGCTGCAGCCTCTGGTGGAGAACGCGGTGCTGCATGGTATCGAGCCCTGCGAAAGCGGGGGTCAGGTCTTGCTGAGTGGCAGCCTCGTCGATGGCGCGCTACAACTTTGCATTGCCAATACTGGCACTCCACCCGGCCAGCGCCGGCGGTCAGGCAGCCAGGGGTTGGCCCTGCGCAATCTTCGCGAGCGCCTGCAAGCGCTGTATGGTGAACGGGCCTGCTTCAGTCTGGAAGCCGACGCCGACGGCACCAAAGCCTTGATTACCCTTCCAATCAGCAGCCCATGACGACCGCCCTGCTTGCCGACGACGAACCGGTGCTGCTCGACGAGCTGCGCACGCTGCTGCTGGAGGCCTGGCCGGCGCTGGACATCGTGGCCTGTGCGCACAACGGCACGCAGGCTCAGCGCCTGATTGCCGAACATCGCCCCGACCTGGCTTTTCTAGACATCCGCATGCCCGGCATCGATGGTCTGGCCCTGGCCCGACTGGTGCCTGCTGGCACACAGATCGTGTTCGTCACAGCCCATGCCGAGCATGCACTGGAAGCTTTCGAGCACGCCGCCATCGACTATCTGCGCAAGCCGGTCACGCCGTCGCGCCTGGCTCTGACCGTACAGCGACTACAGGCGCGCCTGGTCTGTGCGCCAGGTGCGACCATAGTGCGCCAAGGCCCGCGTTTCCTGCAGGCCTGGGTGGGAAGCAATCTACGCGTGATCGAAATGGATCAGATTGCGCTATTGCGTTCAGAGCTGCGCCATACCCGCGTGACCAGCTTCGAGGGCCAGGCCCTGCTGCTGCGCACGCCGCTTGGCGAGCTGGTGGCGCAACTCGACCCGTCGCTGTTTTGGCAGGTCCACCGTTCGGCAGCGATCAACGCTCGCGCCATCGAGCGCGTCGAGCGCCGCGACGATGGCGATTGGCTCGTGCATCTGCGCGGCATGGCCGATGCCGTGCCGGTCAGCCGCATGCACCGAGGGCGCTTCAAGGGCATGTAGCGAGCCACATTCCTTGAAGCTCTCGGCGCTGAAGGACCTCAGGATATCTTGCGCTTGCGTGCCGCAGCACCCACGGCCAGCAGGCCGATCCCGCTGAGCAGCCAAGTCGAGGGCTCCGGCACCGGCGGCGTTCCGCGGATGCTGTGCACATTGGCCCAGATCGAGACGCTGTCGAACGACAGATCGGCTGTGCCGTACTTCAGGGGGTTTTCGTCATAGATGGAATACACCTCGCCCGAGGCGCCAAACTTCTTCGTGGCCAGGCTGAAGGTCTGCTCGGCGCTGAAGTTGTTGCCGATGTAGTTGGCCGAGCCGGGCACATCGAGCTTGACGCTGCCATTGCCGTTGGTGCTGCTGCTGCCGGTGATCTTGAAGGTGATCGAATCCAGCGCATAGCCAGCCTTGGCAACGAAGCTGACGTCATCGAAGGCGAAATCGAACGCACCCTTGTAGCCACCGACATAGCCGCTGCCGCCCGATGTGGCCCAGGCACCCGGGTCATAGGAGAAGCCGGCCTTGCCCGCACCGCCGACCAGGCTCATCGTGTTGGGAAAGCCACCAAGGCTGTAGTCGATGCTGGCCGAGGCGCCAGGATAGTCGGCGCTGGCCACCGCAAAATAGCCGCCAACGTAAGGGCCATGTGCGGTGAAGATGGCCGTGGCCTTGCCGACATCGAGGGTGCACACCCCGGTGTTGTAGTTGCAGGTCGGCGTGGCCGCCTGCGCAGTCAGGCCGATACAGGCAAGGCTCAGCGCCGTGCCGATTTTGAGAAGTTTGAAGTGAGTCATAGGGCCTCCGTGGATGGATGAAACAAGCCCTTGGCGTCCTCGATGGCTTGGGATCGCGTGGGCAGGTGGCGCATCCTAGAAAGACCGGCCGTCGGTTGGAATGGGCTTGAAACCATTGCAACCAAGTCCCGGCCAAGCCCAAGCCCAGACTCCCTAAGACTAGGGGCCGCAGGTTTCAATCGTTTCAACCCAGGCCCATTCACGAGGTCTTCGCCGCGCGAGTGCGCACACGTGGTGCTGCTTGCCGACCGTGGCCGCTGCGATAATCCGCCCCTTCCCCAGACCCGCGCGGCCCCGCTGCGCTACCCGCCGCGATGTCCGCCGACCTGCCCACCCGTATCCAGACCGAAGTCAAGCGTCGCCGCACCTTCGCCATCATTTCCCACCCTGACGCGGGCAAGACCACGCTCACAGAGAAGCTGCTGCTGTTCTCGGGCGCGATCCAGATCGCGGGTTCCGTGAAGGCGCGCAAGGCCTCGCGCCATGCCACGTCCGACTGGATGGAGATTGAGAAGCAGCGTGGCATTTCGGTGGCGTCGTCGGTGATGCAGATGGAGTACCGCGACTGCGTGATCAATCTGCTGGACACCCCGGGGCACCAGGACTTCTCGGAAGACACCTACCGCGTGCTGACGGCGGTGGATGCAGCGCTGATGGTGATTGACGCGGCCAACGGCGTGGAGCCGCAGACGCGGCGGCTGCTGCAGGTCTGCCGCGCGCGCAACACGCCCATCCTCACCTTCGTCAACAAGATGGACCGCGAGGTCCAGGATCCGCTCGCGCTGATGGACGAGATCGAGCGTGAGCTGGGCATGACCGTCGTGCCCTTCACCTGGCCGGTGGGCATGGGCAAAGCTTTCCACGGCGTGATGGATTTGCGCAAGCAGCAGATGCGCGTGTTCGCACCCGGCGAGGATCGCGCAGCCGGGGAAGAAGAGGTGCTGCTCGGCCTGGACAATCCCGAGTACGCTGGCCGCTTTGGCATGCAATATGAGCAGGCACAGAGTGAAATCGAACTCGTCAATGAAGCGGCGCCAAGCTTCGATCTGGACGACTTCCTGAGTGGTAAGCAGACGCCGATGTTCTTTGGCTCGGCCGTCAACAACTTCGGCGTGCAGGAAATTCTGGACGCGCTGGTCGAGCTGGCCCCCGCGCCCTCCGAGCGCGCCGCGATGCAGCGCGTGGTGCAGCCCGACGAGCCCAAGTTCAGCGGCGTGGTCTTCAAGATCCAGGCCAATATGGACCCGGCGCACCGCGACCGCATCGCCTTCCTGCGTGTGGCCTCGGGTCATTTCGAACGCGGCATGCGGCTGAAGGTGGTGCGCTCGGGCAAGGAGCTGCGACCCAACACCGTGGTGAGCTTCCTCTCGCAGCGCCGCGAGCTGCTGGACGAAGCTTTTGCCGGCGACATCATCGGTATCCCCAACCATGGCGTGCTGCAACTGGGCGACACCATCACCGAAGGCGAGGCCCTGCAGTTCACCGGCCTGCCCTTCTTCGCGCCGGAAATGTTCCGCTCGGTGGAAGTGGCCGATCCACTCAAGACCAAGCAGCTGCGCGCGGGCCTGACCCAGCTGGGCGAAGAAGGCGCGATCCAGGTCTTCCGCCCGATCGCCGGCTCAGTGCTGCTGCTGGGTGCCGTCGGGCAGCTGCAGTTCGAAGTCGTCGCCCACCGGCTGGAACATGAATACGGCGTGAAGGCCCGCATCGCGCCCAGCCGCTTCCAGGTCGCGCGCTGGGTGACTTGTGACGACGAAAAAGAGCTCAAGCGCTTCATCGACGCCAATGACCATCGAATGGCACTGGATGCCGTCGATGCACCCACCGTGCTGGTGGAATATGCGCCCGAACTGCGAGCCATCGAGAGCAACTGGCCGAAGATCAAGTTCCATGCGCTGCGCGAGCACGCGGGCCTGGTCTTCCAGCAGCGGATCGATGGTTGACTCACATCAAGCGTGAAGCATTCAACGCTTTAGCGACTTCATGGGCGCGTTTGCGCGCGGAAGCCACTGCGCATGGTGAATTTTGCCAATGCCGTGCCGATAGCCTGAATTCCAGCTCACTCGCTTGAGCCGTTCACTCTTGGGAATCAGATGTTGTCGCGTCCCTTCGCTGAAAACGCACTGAACAGGCTTGCCGCGGTCATATTCCCGGCGGTCCTGCTGTGCATTTCGGTGGCCGCTTGCATCTGGCAGCTCACCCAACCAGAGTCTCATGGCGGACAGGCCCTGGAGGTTCGCGCCGAAGAGCAAGCCCTGCACATCGGCGATGAAGGCCAGACGCGCGCCAGCATCAGCGCAAGCCTGGAACGAACGATGCCGCAGGACACGGTGGCCACCCAGCTCTCCGACCATCCGTTTTGGCTGCTGCTCAAGGCCAAGTCGCCTCACGCAGGACAAGCCTGGGCGGTTGAGTTCCCCTCGCGACACGCCATGTCGCTCGAATGTTGGGACCGTGCCAACGACACCCAACTCGGTCAGGCCGATCGGCGCACTGCCGGTGGCGTCGTCCAAACCAGCCGTGGCGGCTTTGCCGTCGCTATTCCCGAAGACCGGGCGGCCATTCAATTGCTCTGCCGCGCGACGTTTCGCGGTCCTGCCAAGATCTCCGCAGCGGCCTGGACGCAAGACGACCTGAATCTGGCCCAGACATCGCATGACCGCACGGGCGCCATGATCGAGGCGGGCCTCGGCGTGCTGGCCTTCTCGATGTTGCTGATGTCCATCGTCAATCGCAGCACGCTCTACCTGGCGTTTGTCAGCTGGCTCTTGTTGAGCATGCGCATGGCCAGCCTGTCGGCCGGCACCGACTTCAGCATCCTTGGCGCCCCTATCCCAGCCGGCTGGCTCATCGCGGCCCGCCAATGGACCATCTGCATGTACTTTGCGCTGACCGTGGCCCTGTTCGGTCAGCTCTTCCGCAGCGAGATTGCCGGCTTCCGCTCACGTCGCTCGCTGAGCGTGCTGCAACTCGGCGCTTTGTTGATCATGGCGGTCTGTCCGCTGCTGCGTTACGAACAGATCCTGCCCGCCGTTTGGGTTTCGACCGTGCTCGGGATAGGCGTGATGTTGGTCTACCTCTACCGCATCCTGCGTCGCAGCCGCTCCATCGTGGCCCTGTGGTACTCGGCCTCCATCGTGGTGACACTGCTGGCCAGCCTGAACGAAGTAATCACGGCCTCGCTGGGCCAGCGCAGCCTGATTGGCGGCTTGAACAGCGTCACGGCGGCCATCGCCTCGGCGCTGCTGGTATCGGCCGCCGCCGCCGAACACATGCGCATGGGCCGCAAGGAAAAGGAGGCGGCCCAGCGCTCGCTAAAAGCCGCCTATGACGACTCGCCGATCGGGCTGTTCACGCTCTGTGACAGCGAACAGATCGTCAATTGCAACGCCGCCTTCCGCGACATGCTGAACATCAGCAGCAGCACCGCCGACGCCAGCCGCCTGTCCCTGCTGTTCGAGGTCCACGCACTGCAGATCGTCGAAAGGCTGCGCTCATCACCACTGCCCGCCACAGCCGAGCTGCAAACCCGGCTTGCGCCTAGCGAGAGCGGAGCCGACCTTGACCCAGACCGCTGGTTCGCCATCAAGTTGTCGACCCATGACGGCCATGTCATCGAGGGTTCGCTCCAAGACATCAGTGAGCAGCTGCACGCCACCAAGCGGCTGGAGATGCTCGTCAACCACGATCCGCTCACGGAATGCCTGAACCTGCGCGGTCTGTCGCGCCGCTTCGAGCGCTCGGTCGAGCAGGCCAAGTCGGTGGCCTATTTCGATCTGGATCGCTTCAAGCTCATCAACGATCTGTACGGCCATGCCGCGGGCGATGCCGTGCTGCGCCAGGTCTGCGAGCGACTGCGCACTCAGCTTGGGCCTGACGATCTGCTGGCCCGCGTGGGCGGTGACGAATTCGTCGTGGCATTCCCGACGGCCAGCCTCAGCGCATCGCGCCAATGCTGCGAGAACATCTGCGCGCTGATCTCGTCCGCGCCCTTCCAGATCGATGCGCAGCGCTTTGCCTTGAGCGTCTCCGCGGGCCTGGTGGCCACCGAGCATTTCGGCAATTCCTCGCTGAAGGAAATCGTCTCGGCCGCGGACACGCTGTGCCGCATGGCCAAGAAGCGCCCCAACGAGCGTCTGCTGGTGATGGAGACCGGCCACACCTTCTTCAAGCACCACAAGGACGAGCTGGAGCTGATCTCGTGCCTGGAGCGCGGCGAAACCCCGCAAGGCCTGTTCCTGCTGATGCAGCCGGAGATCTCGCTGCTAACGCCTTTTGACTCGCTCAATTTCGAGGTCCTGCTGCGCATGCGCAAGCCCAATGGCGACATTGTGCCGGCCCCCGTCATCATTGAAGCTGCCGAGGCCCACGGCAAGACTGCCATCATCGACATGTGGGTGGTCAGCACGGTGATCGACTGGCTGGAAACCCACGCCAGCCAGCTGACGCGGACACAGTTCGTCGGCGTCAACCTGTCGGGCGGCTCGCTCAACGACGAGTCCTTCATCGAGGATCTGTTTGCCCTCTTTGCCGAGCATCCCGACGTCATTCCGCTCCTGTGCCTGGAGATCACCGAGACCGTGGCCTTGACCGATATGCACCATATGCAACGCTTCATCGATCGCGTGCGAGCCATCGGCGCCAAGGTGGGCCTGGATGACTTCGGCGCCGGCTATTCGTCCTTCGGTTATCTGAAGGGCCTGAGTGTGGATGCGCTCAAGCTGGACGGCTCACTCGTCAAGGACGCGTCTCAGAACCCGGCGACGATGGCCATCCTTGGCGCCATTGGCGGTCTGGTCAAGAACCTGGGGATGAAGTCGGTCGGCGAGTTCGCCGAGGACTTGCCGACCATCAGGGCGCTGGTCGCTGCGGGCGTCGATTACGCACAGGGCTACGGCATCAGCAAGCCGGTGCTGCCCGAGCGAATCCTGGCCGCCAAATCAGGCGCGGACTTCATCGAGGACGCCGAGATCCGCAACTACGTGGTGCAGCTGCAGGCTCACACCGAAGCGGCGCTGCCGGTCCTGGGCGAGTCGCCCGATATCTGGGCGCCGAACGTGCTGCACTGAACCGGCGCGCTCCGCAGCGCCTCCTGCATCTGGGTCTCGACAAGCGCCTTGGCCTCGCTGAGCAACTGAGCCGGGCTCTTGCCAAAGCGACCCGCCTGCATGGCGTCCACGTTGCGGGCCTTGCTCAGATCGATATCCGGGTGCTCGGTCTCAAAGACAAAACGGTACAGCGGATGCCTGGCCGCGTGCCAGAGGGCCTGGGCGTCGGCCGGCACGAAGCTCATGACCCGATGCGGAACGCCCGACACATGCTCCATCGGGTAGAACTCGCCCGGCGTCATCACATCCGCAAACATGAGCCCGTCATACATGCGGTCGATCGGGCGTCGCCCTGTTGCCATCATCCAGTCGACCTTCTGGGAGTGGGCATACAGAAAGAAGGCCTTGAACAACGCATTGCGGACCATCGAGGCGCCGGTGCTGCCCAGCACGCTCAGGCGTGCCGCCTCCACCATGCGGGCGCCGCGATAGCGTTCGGGCAATTCGATCGAGGCCTCCAGCGGCAGCTCGCGCAGCGCATTGACATGCGTGCGCAGTGTGCCTAGCAAACTGCCATCGAGCTTGGAGCGGGCAATGAAGACTTCCGTACCCTCTTCAAAGTCGATCGCCTCGGGCTGCAGCAGCTGGGTCGCCAGTCCGGGCAGATGCCGCCCGTAGGCGGCCGCCCGCAACCGGGCAACCGCCATCATGTCGGCGGTCCTCGCGAGTTCGACCCGGAACGGCAGTCGATCGACAGCAGCAGGAGATTGCAAAGCATCAACCGACATGGCTCGTCCGCTTCCTTGATGAAGTTTCGCAGGCGAGTATAGGCAAGCAAAATGCGTGCAATAAGTCACAAGGCGTTGGAATTAAGGTGAAGTTGTGCGAATACAGCACAGTTGTTCACGTCCGTGGGCATGACCTGACCCTGGGTCCGCAACACCTGACCCTTGGCGATCAGCGCAAGGCGGTGTTCGGCCATGAGAAAAGCGCCCCTTAGGCGCTTTTTGTCTTGCCGCCTTTCCGCGAGAAGCGGATCAGGGCTTGCTGGCGTAGTTGGCCGGTATCCAGATGTAGCCCTTGCCATCGGCACGCAGCCGACCGATGCCCGGGAAGGACAGATGGGCCGAGCCAACATAAAAGCCGTTCTTGGCGGCGTCAGCGAAAGCCTTCTGGCGTTGCGGCAGGGCGAGCTTGGAGTCGCTGTCAAAGGAGATGGTTACCGAGGGGTCTGGAAACTGCACTGCAGCCACATGCATCAGGTCACCCCAAGCAGCGAACTTCTGGCCCTTGCTTTCGACCAGGTAGACCGTGTGTCCAGGCGTGTGCCCATAGGCCGGCACGGCGCGAATACCGGTCACCAGCTCGACGCCGGCCTTGTCACTGCCGCTGTCAAAAGGCTTGAAGCGGCCGGCGTCCTGATAGGGCTTGACCGACAGCATCGCCCCTTTGAAGCCACCCTTCGCGGCTTCGGGCGCCTTGTCCATCTGCTGCTGGCTGAGCCAGTAGTCGGCCTCATGCTGGTCAACACGGACCACGGCGTTCGGGAATGCCGCCTTGCCATCGGCCAGCAGACCGCCGACATGGTCGCCATGCAAATGTGTGAGGTAGACCTCGTCGACCTGCTCGGGGCTGTAACCGGCGGCCTTCAGATTGCCCAGCAGCCGGCCCAGCGTCGGGCCGAACAGGCCGGCCGCACCGGTGTCGATCAGCACCAGCTTCGCGCCGGTATTGATCAGATAGCCGTTCACCGAGGTTTCCAGCGGCGAGCCGAGGTAAGCCTGTTGCAAGGCGCGCGCCACCTGTCCCGGCTTCGCTCCGGTCAGCAGCTTGTCGACCGGCAGCGCGACCGTGCCATCGTTCAGCGCGGTGATCTCGAAGTCGCCCAGCATCAGCCGGTAATAGCCGGGCGACTGGCTCTTCACCTGCGGCGCTGCAGCGTGAACACCGGCGGCGGACAAGGCCAGCGCCAGACCCAGAGCGAGAAGACGTGACATGGTGGATACCTCTCAATAGCTGATTCAGTTCGGCTGGGCAGCATAGCAAGTGCCACGCCCCATTGCTCGCCGGGCCGCTATGGGGCAATCAGCCCAAGGGTTATCCCTTTTCGCAATGCTACGTAAAGGTAGTTCCGCTTCCTTTTGGATGCGGGATTGCCCTAAATTCAACAGCTCAAACAACAACGGTGCGCCCCAGGCCACCGGACCATGAAGATGAGCGAACTCATCCTGGAGACAAGCGGGCTGACCAAGGAGTTCAAGGGCTTTACCGCCGTGGACCGCGTTGACCTGCGCGTGCAGCGCGGACACATCCACGCCCTGATCGGCCCCAACGGCGCCGGCAAGACCACCTGCTTCAATCTGCTGACGAAGTTCCTCATCCCGACGCGCGGCAGCATCGTCTTCAACGGCGTGGACATCACGAACGAGCATCCGGCCGAAATCGCCCGCCGCGGCGTGATCCGCTCCTTCCAGATCTCGGCCGTATTCCCGCACCTCAGCGTGCTGGAGAACGTGCGCATCGGCCTGCAACGCTTCACCGGCACGAGTTTCCATTTCTGGAAGGGTCTGACGGGGTTGCGGCAACTGGATGCCCGGGTGCTGGCCCTGCTGGAACTGGTGGACCTGCGCGACATGGCGCAACTGAAGGCCGGCGACCTGCCCTATGGCCGCAAGCGCGCGCTGGAGATCGCCACCACGATGGCGATGGAGCCCGCGCTGATGCTGCTGGACGAACCTACCCAGGGCATGGGCCACGAAGACGTGGAGCGCGTCACCGACCTGATCAAGCGCGTGGCCGAGGGCCGTACCGTGCTGATGGTTGAACACAATATGCGGGTGATCGCGAAGATCGCCGATCAGATCACCGTGCTCGCACGCGGCGCCGTGCTGGCCGAGGGCGACTACGCCACGGTCTCCAAGCACCCTGCCGTGCTGGAAGCCTATATGGGCACCGAGGCCACCGAACTCCAGGGGGCGCATTGATGACGAGTTCAATTGGGCCAGCGCTGGAGATCACCGACCTGCACGCCTGGTACGGCGAGAGCCACATCCTGCACGGCGTCAATCTGAGCGTGCAGCAGGGGCAGGTCTTGACCCTGCTGGGGCGCAATGGCGCAGGGCGCACCACCACGCTGCGCGCCATCATGGGCCTGACCGGCGATCGCCGGGGCTCGATCAAGGTCCACGGCATGGAGACAATCAAGCTGCCCACGCATGCCATTGCGCAGCTGGGCCTGGGCTACTGTCCCGAAGAGCGCGGCATCTTCGCCCTGCTCTCCACCGAGGAAAACCTGCGCCTGCCGCCGCTACTGAAAGCGCCACGCGGCAAGGTGATGAGCGAGGCCGAGATCTACGCCATGTTCCCGAACCTGGCCGAGCGCAAGCACAGCCAGGGCACGCGGCTCTCGGGTGGCGAGCAGCAGATGCTGGCGGTGGCGCGCATCCTGCGCACCGGGGCGGACATCCTCTTGCTGGACGAGATCTCCGAAGGCCTGGCGCCAGTGATCGTGCAGGCCCTGGCGCGCATGATCACGGCGCTGAAGGCCCAGGGCTTCACCATCGTAATGGTGGAGCAGAACTTCCGCTTTGCCGCGCCGCTGGCCGACCACTTCATCGTCATCGAACATGGCGAGGTGGTGGAGTCCTTCCCAGCCGCCGAGTTGCCGGCCAAACAGGCGACGCTCGACGAATTGCTGAGTGTTTGATTGATAGACCGACCCCGAACGACAACCATCAGGAGACGACCATGACCCACAAGCTCAAACGCATCGCACTGGCCGGCGCGGCGAGTTGTGCCGCACTCTGCGGCAGCGCCCAGGCGCAGATTTCCGGTGACGTGGTGAAGATCGGCATCATCACCGACATGTCCAGCGTCTATGCCGACATCGACGGCGCCGGCGGGGTGGAGGCCATCAAGATGGCCATCGCCGATGCCAAGGGCATGGTCGCCGGCAAGAAGATCGAGCTGATCTTCGCCGACCACCAGAACAAGGCCGACGTGGCCGCCTCCAAGGCCCGTGAGTGGATCGACACGCAGGGCTTGGACCTGCTGATCGGGGGCACCAACTCGGGCACCAATCTCGCCATGGCCAAGATCGCGGCCGAGAAGAAGCGGCCCTTCATCTCGATTGGCGCCGGCTCGGCACGCCTGACCAACGAGGACTGCACGCCCTACACCATCCACTACGCCTACGACACCGTGGCGCTGGCCAACGGCACGGGCGCGGCTGTCACCAAGGGCGGTGGCAAGACCTGGTACTTCCTGACCGCCGACTACGCCTTCGGCGCCTCGCTGCAGAGCGACACCTCGGCCGTGGTCACCAAGAGCGGCGGCCAGGTGCTGGGCAGCGTCAAGCACCCGCTCAACGCCAACGACTTTTCGTCCTTCCTGCTGCAGGCGCAGGGCTCGAAGGCGCAGATCCTCGGCCTGGCCAATGCCGGTGGCGACACTATCAACGCGATCAAGGCCGCCAACGAATTCGGCGTCACCAGCACCATGAAGCTGGCCGGCCTGCTGATGTTCATCAACGACATCCACTCGCTGGGCCTGAAGACCACCGAAGGCATGTACCTGACCGACAGCTGGTACTGGAACCAGAGCCCCGAGGCGCGGGCTTGGAGCCGCCGCTTCTTAG
>Ga0302290_10000069_pt1 | contig 18402 bp, 18 predicted proteins | sample III_Fen_N1_3_FD_194547 | JGI IMG/M metagenome (GOLD analysis project Ga0302290, IMG submission 194547) | Peat permafrost microbial communities from Stordalen Mire near Abisko, Sweden - III_Fen_N1_3 | ecosystem: Environmental > Terrestrial > Soil > Wetlands > Permafrost | place: Sweden: Abisko... | reverse complement strand
TTGGCTTGCTGGTCTTTGAGCTCGTGCTGCCCAAAAAAGAGCACGGGGTCATCCCGCTTATTTCGATCGCGGGTCAGCTTGGCGTGCTGGCTGGTCTGTTTATCAATTACCGCACCACCTCGCTCGGCTATGAAACTTTTGGTGGGATGCTTCGGCACACCGCCTCAGGGCAATTCATGCGCGTGTTCTTCGTGCTATGTTCGATCTTAACGTCGTCGCTCGGTGTGGTTGCGCTCGCCCGGCAGAAGCTGCCGAAGATCGAGTTTTTCCATATCGTGCTCGTCGTGACAGCCGCGATGATGCTCCTCGCGCAGAGCAACCATTTCGTGATGTTCTTCGTGGCGCTCGAAACAATCACGGTGGGCTTCTACGTGCTGGTTAGTTATTTTCGCACGAGCGCATTTTCCCTTGAAGCCGGCCTTAAGTACCTCATCACCGGCGCGCTGAGCTCGGCGATTCTCCTCTTTGGCATCGTGCTGCTCTACGGTGTGGCGGGAAACAAGGCGCTGCCTGGCTCCACGTCGGAACCGATGAATTTCATCGCACTGCAAACTTTTCTCGCGGCCAATCCCGGCAATTTCCTCGCCAGCATCGGTATCGTGCTCGTCCTCTCCGGCGTCGCTTTCAAAATCGGTGCAGTACCGTTTCAAATCTGGATTCCCGACGTTTATCAAGGTGCGCCTACGCCGGTCACCGCCTTTCTCGCGGTGGCGTCGAAGGCCGCAGGATTTGCCGCGCTGCTCATCTTTACCCAGGTGTTTTCCGCCTATCAGGTTGTTGTCATCCCACTGCTTTCGTTTCTGGCGGCGGCGACGATCATCCTCGGTAATCTCGGTGCGCTCACCCAGCACAACGTCAAACGCCTGATGGGCCTCTCGGGTGTTTCGCATGCCGGCTATCTCTTGCTCGGCGTGGTCGCGAGTTACACCGCGCCCCAGGCGATTGACGCGATCTATTTCTATCTCGTGGTTTACCTCTGTGCGTCGTTTGCGGTATTTGGCGTGATGACGCATCTCGCCGGTGAAAACGACGCCGATCAGGAACTCGATCACTACGCCAATCTCGCCAAAGAGCATCCGTTTCTTGGCGCAGTTCTGGCGATTGGACTTGGTTCGCTCGCAGGCATTCCTCCCTTGGCCGGTTTTATTGGCAAGTTGTTCGTCTTCGTAGCGGCCTACAAAGCCGGACTCTACTGGCTGCTTGCTGTCGCGATTGGCGGCGTGGTGCTTTCGATCTACTATTATTTTGGCTGGATCAAAGCCGCTTACTTTGCGAGCTCTTCAGCGCCGAAACCCGATGGTGAAACCGAGACGCTGTCTCCGCGCATCGTCGTGAGCACGCCCATGGTCGCGGTGCTGGCGGCGCTGGCGTTGATTTCGATATTTTTGGGTTTTTATCCGATGAAACTCATGGCTTGGGTCGCGACGCTGCATTATTGAGCGCCGGCAAGGCGGTGCAGGCTGATTACGTGCTGTTCGTGCTTGGCGCGATCAGCACTTTCCGCGAAACATGGTGGCACGCCGCATGAAAGTCACTGGACTCGCCCTTGTCCCGCCTCCCACCGCTTCCGATCTGCCCAAGGTCACGCCCGAACTGCTCGCCTCAGTGCTTGCCCGTTACTCGCGTAGCAACGACGGCCTCGCGGCCATCCTTGAAAAGGTCGACCTGGCCAACCCGGACGCCTCGATCGACCGCATCCTGAAATTTGTCGACTACGGCCACGCTTCGATCGGCGGGCTCACGGGCGGGCTCGCGATCGCCCTCGACGATGTCTCGATGTGGCTTGCGTACAAAATTTTCGAGATCTCGCAGATGGCCGATGGGCAGGAGTCGAGCACGCGGTACATCACGATGAACGCGTCGAATCTTCCGACCGCGGCGGAGATTGGCATGCCCGAAGATCTTGCGGCCCGTTGGCAGGCGCTGCTCGCCCGGGCTTTTGCGTCGTACGATTCTGAATACACGCGGCTGGATGCGCTGGCCACCGCCAATCCCGGCCTGGTTCGCCTGCCGCCCGACGCCAAGGCGGCGGTGGTCACGCGGTTGCGCAAGAATTATGCGCTGGACCGTGCGCGCTACTTTATTCCGCTGGCCACACGCACCAATCTCGGCCTCGTGCAGAGTTCGCGCATGTGGGCGCAGACGGTGAAGCACCTTGATTCGCTTTCGCAGCCCGAGGCCCGCGCTGCCGCGAAGGCGATCCGCGACGTGTTGCTTAAAATTTCTCCGCGTCTCATGCGGCACAGCTCCGCGGAAAAATCCTACGAGGAGCAGGCCCGCCAGGAACTCGCGACGAGCCTCAAACTCGGTCTGGAGCGCCTGTCGACCGCGCCGCTCGCTGACGAAGTGTGGGTTCACGTGGACCGTGCGACGCCGCCGTTTTTACCCGAGACGCAGCCGCTGTCCGAAGCGTTGCGCCATCGAACCAATCGCTATGCCTATCACGGCGTCACCTCGCGCCGCATGCGCGTGACCTTTGCGTGGAATAACATGGCGCTGGCCGAGCTGCGCGACCTCAACCGCCATCGTACCGGGCATCGTTACACGCCGCTCATTCAGGCCGGTTTCTATCTGCCGCCGGAGATCAAGCACGCTGATCATGCGGCTTTGTTGACCGAGCAGGCCGAGCTCACGCGCGAATTGATGAAACGCGGATCGCCGGCGTATGTTTATTCGCTGCTGCTGGGAGCGCAGACGCCGTTCGAGCACAGCACGCAGGCCGACAAGTTTATCTACGAAGCAGAACTCCGCACCGGCATGGGTGCTCATTTCCGCTATGCCGAACACCTGAGCGCCACGCTCCGCGAATTCTATAAACAAGTGCCAGAAGCCAAAGAGTGGATCGTCGAAGGCACCGCCGAACCAGAGTGAGGAAATTCAGTCGATCCAAATGGGGAACTCAGGAAATCAGGAACGGAGAACCAGAGGATCTTCCCTGATTTCCTGAGTTCCCCATAAAAAATCAGGCCTTCCCGCGCCGCACGCGTTCTTTTTCCTCTTCGCGGTCTTCCTCGAGCCGGGCGCGCTCGCTGGCCTGCTGCTTGGTGATTTTTTCAACTTCTTCGAGTTTCCCGTCGGCATAAGCGTCGTTGAGCTGCTTCTTCAGGAAGATTTCGCGCTCGGCGATTTTGCCTTTGTAGAGAGTATCGATGTCGGCGAGCCGCGCCTTCTGCTCGGCACTGAGCGGTTTGCTGGCGTCAGGATCTGATTTGGCGAGACGTTCCATCGCGAGTTCGTAGGCGCTTTTCATGAGCCCCTGCGTAACGGATCCGTTCTCGAAGACAAGCGCCCAGCGCTCAGCACCGCCGGAGGGTTTGTCATCTAATTAAATGACAAACTGTCGGGCCTGGTCTTTTGCGTGATTCAGCGGGACACGTTTTCGAAGGATTGAAGTTCAGCCGAACTTCACGCCGAAAATGAGGGCCAGGGCCGCGACGATTAAGGGCGGCCAGAAGCCGCCGCGTTCACGTCGCCAGCGGAAGGCATATCCCGTCAGGCAGACGACGAGCAGGCTCACAAATGCCACTGGCCCCACCCACGCCCCGCGCCAGCTGGCGGCATACCACGCGCTGGGCAGGCGCGAACTGAAACGGATAAGCGTATCGATGCCCCACAACACAAGCAGGCTGGCGTGGTTGAACCACGAGCTGATCGCGACCACGCCGACGAGCCCACCCGCGATTGAGATAAAACCAGCGATGATCACCAACGAGGCCAAAGGCACGAGGATCAGGTTGGCCACCAGCGCCCCCGGAACGAGGACATGGAAAAACTGAACTCCCATCAGAGCGCTAAACAACGACGCCGCCCAGCCAATGCCGAGCGCGCCCGCCAGTCTGTTGAGCCCGAGCGTGAGTGCGTGTTGCCACCAGCGCCAAGACACTTTGGGGAGGCTGGCGTAGGGCTGCCAACGGGTTTGCAATCGGTCAGCGAGCGGCAGGCCGAGGCACATGATCGCGAGCACGACGCCATAGGACATTTGAAAACTGGCGCTGAACAACGCCATGGGATCGAGCACCAACACCACCAGCGCGGCGTTCGCGAGCGCTGCGATGCCGTTGTTTGGAAGTCGCAGGACGAAGGCCGCTTCCAACGACGCCACAAGGAGGAACGCGCGTACCGCAGAAGGGCTTGCTCCGGTTGTGTCGACGTCGAGCCAGAGTACCGCCAGCGTGATCAGCGTCGCTGCGAGTCGCGGGCAGCGCAGCATCATCAGGAGCATGTGTAGTGAAAGTGCCACTACGCCGATGTGCAGACCGTTGATCGCAAAAAGATGCATCGTGCCGCTGTGCATGAAAAGCGCGTCCTGCTCCTCGGTGAGCTCCTGTTTTTGTCCGAGCATCATCGCGCGGAGAATGGCGACGAGTGCCGGCCTTTTGGTGGAAACGCCTTCGCCGAGCAACGTTTCCATTTTTCTGACCGTGTGCTCGCAGAAAACCCGGTACGCGTTGGGCGGACGTGTGACCTCAATGATGCGTCCGCGATTGAATCGAAAGTTCAGCCCCAGATTGGTCAAATACCCATCGAAGGTGTCGGCGGGCGCACTGCGCGGCAGCGCCTGCACGACGCCGACTGCAAGCATTTCAGTTGAGCGGAGGGGAAGTTCTTCTCCGGCGCGGCGAGAAAGCGAGAAATACAGCCTTTGGCCAACCAACTCCTGTACGTAAGCGTCGGCATGTATGACTCGAGCAAATCCCGATATTCTTTTCCCATCAGGCGATGGCGCCAGCGAGCGTTCGACGCGCAGGGTGAGTCGGGCTTCGCGTGGCGGCAGGCTGTCCCAGACCGGCAGCCGCGCAAGGCGCAACCCATAGTATGCGCCGCCGGAGAAGATCAAACCGACACAAAGGCTAACGCCCCAGACGAGCGGACGTTTCGAGGAAAACGCAGCTACGCCGGTCGCGATAAGCGCGCCAGCCAACAACCAGATGGGTGGTGGCAGCGGCGAAAGCGTTCGGCCGGCGATGAGCCCCGTCATAAACGGTAGCAGCAGCCAGAGCACGGGCGCGCGGTGACGGAGGCTTCGGGGCAGGGCAGTCATCGCGCGGTTTTTTTTGCCACCCGCGAGCGTGCGAATTCGTTGAATGGGCTTTCCATTGTGGAGAAATGGCGAAAATTGACGGTTACAAAAAATGCCTTCTGCCGAGCAACCTGATCTTTTTGGAGACGCTGAGCCGCCGACCTTGGCCGGTGGTATGTCCGGCGGCAAGCCTGCGCCGGATGCGGCGCGTCGCGAGAGTCAGCCGCTGGCGGCGCGTATGCGTCCGCGCACTCTGGCGGAGATCGTGGGGCAGGAACAGCTCACCGCCTCCGGTTCGCTCCTGCCGCGACTTATCGCAAGCAATCGGTTCGGCAGTTTGATTTTCTATGGACCGCCAGGTTGCGGAAAAACCAGTTTCGCCGAGGTGATCGCCCATGAAACCAAGAGCCGTTTTGTGCGGATCAACGCAGTGATGTCGAACGTCGCCGAGCTGCGCGAAATCCTCACGCTCGCGCGCCGCCGCACGGATTTGCCCACGCTGCTCTTCATCGACGAGCTGCATCGTTTCAATAAATCGCAGCAGGATCTGCTGCTGCCCGACGTGGAGGAGGGCAATGTGCGCTTGATCGGCGCGACGACGCACAATCCTGGTTTCTACGTGAATCCGCCGCTGCTCAGCCGAAGCCATCTCTTCCGGCTGGAACCGCTTTCGACCACCGCGGTAGCGGGCGTGCTCAAGCGCGCCCTGGTCGACCGGGAGCGCGGTCTCGGCGAGCGCGGTTGCACGGCGGACGACAAGGTGCTCACCGATCTGGCCGTGCTCTGCGACGGCGATCTGCGCCGCGCGCTCAACGCGCTTGAGGTGTTGGTGCTGAGCCTGCCGGAGAAGGCCGAGATCACGCCGGCGGAGCTGGAAGTTTTTGCGCGCGAACGGCGCATTCGCTACGATGCCGACGAGGACGAACACTACGACACGATTTCGGCGTTTATCAAAAGCTGCCGCGGTTGCGACCCGGATGCCGCCGTGTACTGGTTGGCCAAGATGCTCGCGGGTGGTGAAGACCCGCGCTTTATTGCGCGCCGGTTGGTTATTCTGGCGTCGGAAGATGTTGGTCTGGCCGATCAGCTGGCGCTGCCGCTGGCCATCGCGGCGCATCAGGCTTGCGATTTTGTCGGCCTGCCGGAGTGCGAGTACGCGCTGGCACACGCCACGCTTTACATTGCCCTCGCACCGAAAAGCAACTCGGCGAACCTCGCGCTGCATGAGGCCAAAGCGGCCATCGCCAGTCAGACGGTGCTCGCGGTACCGATGGCCTTGCGCGACAAGGGTGGTCAGGCGAGCAAGCGCGCCGGACACGGCAAGGGATATCTCTATTCGCACGACTTTCCGGAGAATATTTCAGGGCAAAACTACCTCGAAAAACCACTCTCGCTCTACACGCCGAAAGCAGTTGGTTCCGAGGCAAAGATCGCCGAGCGGCTGGCCCGCTGGCAGGGTTTGAAGGCGCAGTTGCAACGGCCCAACAAGTGAGCGTGCGGGCTTTTACCGGGCCTTTACCGAATGAGGCTTGCGGAGCTGCCTGGACCGCGTAAGCAGTTGTTACATGAAGATCAACGCCGCTTTAGCGAAGTCTTTGTTGCTGGTTTCATCGTTCGGGCTGGCGCTGCCGATGCTGGCCAAACCGCCGGTAAGACCTGCCCCGGCCAAACAGGAAGAAACCGCCAAAGCTGAAGGCGAAGCCGCTGAACCGACAATCCCCGGCGTCTCGGCGAAACGTGCCAACGGCGGGTACGTCGGCGTCACGGTCGATGCAAACGGGTTCACCGTGTCCTTCTACGACAGTAAGAAAAAGCAGGTCGACTGCGACGTAGCGCAAGCCGCCATCCGCTGGAACCCGAGCTATAAAATTGGCGAAGAGCGTCGCATGCTGAATCCTTCTGGCGACGGCAAGACCCTTACCTCCACGCCGGTGCGCGCGCCGTATAATTTCCGGTTTCGCCTGATCTTGCTCGATGCGAACGCGGAAGCACTGGAAAGCTTCGCTCTGAACCTCAACGGTTGATTGAAGTGCCGCACTGGCTGGATTGACAGGCGGTGATGCCTCGCTGACTTTCCTCGTCCCATGTCGGACGTTCATGCTCCTTTCGATTCGGTAGAGGCTGCGATTCAGGATATCGCAGACGGGAAACTCGTGATCGTGACTGATGACGAGAATCGCGAAAACGAAGGCGACCTCATTATGGCCGCTTCGAAGGCCACGCCCGAGACGGTCAACATGATGATCCGCTACTGCAGCGGCATCGTGTGTGTTCCGATGATGGAGACTCAGCTCCGGCACCTTGGCCTCGGCCCGATGGTCAGCCGCAATCGCGACTCTTTCCGCACGGACTTTACAGTTACGGTCGACGCAGCCGAAGGGATCTCGACCGGTATCAGCGCGTATGATCGCACACAGACCATCCGGATTCTGGCCAACCCGGAATCGCGTCCTGAACAGCTGGTGCAGCCCGGCCATGTTTTCCCATTGCGTGCGCGTCCAGGCGGCGTGCTCGAACGGGCTGGACACACTGAAGCCGCCGTCGATCTGGTGACGCTCGCGGGCCTGCATCCGAGCGGCGTGCTATGTGAGGTGGTCAACGACGACGGTACGGTGGCGCGGCTGCCGCATCTGGTGGAATTCAAGAAACGTTTCGGGCTCAAACTCGTTTCAATTGCTTCGCTGATCGAATACCGCCATCGCCGCGACCAACTCGTCGAGCTTGTCGATAGCAAACCGTTCGCTTCGGAGTTTGGCCAGTTCACCCTGCACGTTTTCCGCAACAAGATTGACGGGCGGCATCATTATGCCTTTGCGATGGGCTCGCTTTCGGCTGAGCCGACGCTCGTCCGGGTTCATAGCGAAAATCTTCTCAGCGATGTCTTCCACGCGAGCGGCGTGGACAGCCAGCGCACATTGAGTGCTTCGCTGGAAGCCGTGGCCCGCGCCGGACGCGGCGTGCTGCTATACATGGAGCCCACGAATCGCGGTGAAGCCGTGATTGCCCGCCTCAACGCCAAGCCCGGTGAAATGCCCAGCATGGGCCTGCGCGATTACGGCATCGGCGCACAAATTCTCGTCGCGCTCGGTCTGCGTAAAATTCGGCTGCTCTCGAACAGTTCACGCAAGGCGGTCGGCCTCGACGGCTACAACCTCGAAATCGTCGAACAGGTGCCGGTGTAGGTTGATAGGAACGGCCATTTTTATTTGAAGCGGCAGGCCACGCTTTTCGTGCTGCCTGGGTTTCCGTGGCATGCCTCCATTACGATGAAAGAACCGCGCCTGAAGGGGCGCGATGCCCTTGGCCAAATTTCCCATTGGGCGCAGGCGTTTAGGGGAGTGATGTTAGCTGTTGTAGCACAAACGTGGGGCGGTGACGACTGCCGCGGCCTTTTCTTGCCGCCAGAAAATAGGTTGCGCCCTGCCCGGCGGACGCGCACACAGAACGGTTTCTCCATGAGTCTCGCTGTTCCTCAAGATCTGACGGTTGATGGTGCCGGCCTTTCGGTCGGCATCGTCGCTGCGCGTTATAATCCAACGCTGGTCGATGCCTTGCTGCATCAGGTTTTCGAACAGTTGCGCGCGGCCGGCGTGAAGGAGAAAAAAATCCGCGTGTACCGCGTGCCCGGTTCCAACGAGTTGCCGAGTGCCGCGCAATGGCTGGCCACTGCGACCAAGCCCGACGTGATCGTTGCACTGGGCGTGATCATCCGTGGCGATACGAAACACTATGAACTCGTGGCCGAAGCGTCGGCTCAGGGGCTGATGCGTGTGGCGCTCGATTCGCATTTGGCGGTAATCAACGGTGTGGTCGTGGCGGAAAACCAGAAGCAGGCCGAGGATCGCTGTCTCGGGAAGATCAACCGTGGCGCAGAGTTTGCGCGTGCCGCGTTGGAGATGGCCGAACTGAAACGACGTTTTTCAAAATGAGCAGCAGTAAACCGCAATTTGCCCAGCGTCGGGCCGGCCGTGTCGCCGCGCTCCAATATCTTTTTGCCTGGAGCATCAACCCTCCAACCAATCTCGCGAACGACCTGCAGGCGTTTTTCGAAACGCAGGAAAACCCGCGCGAGACTTACTCGTATGGCGAAGAGATCATCAATGGCGTGATCGAGCACATCGCCGACCTCGATGCCCGGATCAAAGGGCTCGCCCACAACTGGGAATTCGAACGTATCGCCAAGATCGATCTCGCGATTCTGCGCCTCGCGATGTTCGAGATGCTCTATCGCAAGGACATCCCGCCGGTCGTCTCGATCAACGAGGCCATCGATCTGAGCAAAGAATTTTCCAACGCTGACGCGAAGCGCTTCATCAACGGGATCCTCGACCGCCTGAAAGACCAACTCGGCCGCGACTCCCGCAAAGCGACGGAGTAGGCCGATCATTTTTTATGGGGAACTCAGGAAATCAGGAAAATGGTTGAGCTGGGTCACAAGGATTTAAGCGGACGTGTGATTGAAGCTGCCATCGCCGTTCACAGCGCACTCGGGCCGGGCTTCATCGAATCGGTCTATGAAAATGCCCTTTGTGTTGAGCTTGCTGCTCGGGGAATAGAGTTTGAGCAGCAGAAAATAGTGAAAATCTTGCACCGCGGAGTCGAGGTCGGTGAGCACAGGCTCGATCTCTTGGTCGAGGGTTGCATGTTGATTGAATTGAAAGCGGTCAAAGAGATCGAAGACATCTTCTTCACGATTGGTCGGTCGCAGATGAAGGCAGCCGGCATTCGTGATGGGCTGATCCTGAATTTTGCCGCCATGCCTTTGACGATAAAGCGGATTGGGGCTGGTTCGGTTCTTTCCTGATTTCCTGAGTTCCCCATTAAAATTTTCTCCATTTACGATGTTCAGTCTCTTTAAGAAATTCAAAGACGGGTTCGCCAAGACGGTCTCGGCCATCGCTTCGAAAACGGCGGCTATCTTTGGCCAAAAGCCGATCGACGCCTCGTCGCTGGAAACCCTCGAAGAAGCTTTGTACACGGCAGATTTCGGCGTCGAGACCACCGAGGAAATTCTCGCTGAGATCAAGATCGCCTACAAAAAGGACAAAGCTCTCCGCGGTCAGGATGCGGCGGCGATCGGTGCAGCAGTACTCAAACGCGTGCTGGCCGGAGCGGAAGGTGTGCTCGAAGGTAGGGACGGTCCGCCGGGCCGTCCGCCAGAACCCGGCGCGCCCAACGGTCGCGCCCTACCTTCCAATCCGATTGTGATCGCAATGATCGGCGTCAATGGCTCGGGCAAGACGACGACTGCGGCCAAGCTCGCGTGGAGACTCAAGGAAGATGGCAAGAGCGTCACGCTCGCCGCGTGCGACACCTTTCGCGCGGCCGCCGTAGAACAACTCAAGACTTGGGCAACGCGGCTCGAACTCGAAATCGTCGCCAGCCACACGGGTGCGGATTCGGCGTCGGTGGCGTTTGACGCCTGGCAGGCCGCCAAGTCACGCGGCCGTGATTACCTGATCGTCGACACCGCCGGACGTCTGCACACCAAGAGCAACCTGATGGAGGAATTGGCAAAAATTCGCCGCGTGCTCCAGAAAAACGATCCTACTGCACCGCAACATCGCTGGCTGGTGGTCGATGGCAGCATCGGCTCGAACTCCATCGAGCAGGCGAAGGTGTTTCATCAAAGTTTTGGCCTTACGGGCTTGGTCGTTACCAAACTCGACGGCACCAGTCGTGGCGGTGCGCTGGTGGGAATCTACCGCCAACTGAAACTTCCGATCTATTTTCTAGGCCTCGGCGAACAAGCCGAGGATCTACAACCGTTCTCCGTCGACAACTACGTCAAAGCCGTTTTCGGGCTGGAGGGGTGAGGCCCATCAATCATAGCAGAAGCATTGGAATGCCGTTAGGGTAGGGCGCTTTATCCCTAAAGCGCCGGATAGAGTTGGGTCGGGAGCGGCGGCTTAAGTGAGTTAATGCTTAGGGCGCAGTCTTGCCGCGCCCTTTCAAGTTTGGGTCAACAAGCCATGTAGGTGGTGCGCTTGTCGCACCACGTATTCTTGCAGTGCTGGTGGCGCTGACCGTTGCGAGACGAGCTCGCAACCTACACCGGAGCAAACACCCCAATCTCCTGGGTGGGGCGTGAACTTGCTGCCCCGTTTCGAGGAACGCAAACCCGGTCGCAACAAGATTGCGCCCCTACATCAACCGGCTGCGCTACTATTTGAAATTCGCCAGCCAGACGAAGCCTATTTGGCTTCGACGGGTTGCGGAACGACCGCGGCGGTTGGTGCCGGCGCGACGGAGAGAGCTTCCACTTTTTTCTCCAGCGCGGTGATGCGTTTTTCAGCCGAGCTGACCGCGCGCAGGGTGAAGATTTGGAAGATCACGAGCACGAGGAGAAGGAAGAGCAAGACGCCGTTGAGCTTTATCATGATTTGGAAATAAACAGGCTTTAGGGTCGGGCAATCAAGCGCGCAGAAAACAGCCACCACTCCGTGCCCCGAAGTTCGATCCGCGCGAAGACTTCATTGCCCGTTGCCGCGAGTTTTAGAACTGAGGGATCGGTTTTGAATTCGGTGGTCGTCGCTTTCAAGACACCGGGGATTTCGTCGTGCTGCACGGTGAGCGTGCCGTGTTGTTGCGAAAGCGCCACGATGCGGCCCTTGAGCGCGTAACCACGGGCGGCTTCGTCGTCGGTCGGACAGTTACAGGGATTGGCGGTTGGCGTTGTTCCCGGGAAAGGGATCGTGAGCAGCCGTGTGACGATTTGTGAAGAGTCGGCCTCGCCCAGCGTGTACGTGAGCAGGAGTTGCGCGGCCGTGGCATCGTAATCTTTGAGCAAAACGAGTCGTGGTACGGCGTGATCAGTTGGCAGGGTGGCGAGGAGTACCGGCACACTCAGGTCGCCGCCGGGCGAGATCCGGCGCAGCCAGATCCCCGTCTCGTCTTTGTTGTAGTGCTCCAGCCACGACGCAAAGACTGTCCCGTCGCTGAGCAGTACAACCGCGGGCACACCGACCGGCCGGGTGTCCTCGATCCTTTGTGGCATGAGAAAATGGGCGCCCGCGTCGGGCGAGACCGAGAGCAGGATGCGTGGATCTTTCTTGTCGGCCACAAACCACACCGTCGCGAGCCGTCCGTCGTTGCTCGCGGTGACCGGGCCGGTGGAAATTTGAGCAGGCGCGGGGATGGTGCTGGTTGGGCCGATCAGCGTCGGCTTACCCCAAGCGACTGTCTTTGGATCAAATTGCGCTGCGTACAGCGCAGGAAGACTGTCCGCGCCGGACTCGATCCACGAAAGCAAAATGCGCCCGCCGCCCGCGACGACAAACTGGGGGGCCGACGCACCGACGGCCGCGGGCGAAGGAAGTTGTACGTTGTCCAGCGTGAGCAGGGGCGACGCGGCGGAAAGCGAGAGGGTGGCGAGACCGAAAGCTAGGATAGCGGCCAAGGGCTTCATGGGTCGAAAATGACAAATCGCGTCCGAGCGGCGAGCGTCGAATCTCGCTTCACCGTTGCCAAGCCAAAGACAAGCGGTGTGCTTGCCGCATGGCCCAAGCAGAAACCGACCGCTCGCAAATTCGTCCACCTGTGACGGTGCTGTGCGGCTTTTTGGGCGCGGGAAAAACGACACTGCTTAATCATCTCCTGCGCCAGACCGAGGGTCGTCGCTGGGCCGCGGTGGTCAACGATGTGGCGTCGATCAATATCGATGCCGCGGTGGTGAAGGCGCAGTCGGCGGGAAGCGATATCGTTGAAATGGGCAACGGTTGCGTGTGCTGTTCCAACCGCGGTGACCTTGCCGAGACGATTGCGCGTCTCTCGGCGGAGGGTGCGTACGAGCACATTTTGGTGGAAACTACGGGCGTGGCCGAACCACGCGGAATCGCTAGTTTATTCACCCAGAGAAATCCATTCGGCCGCTGCTTGTCGGATTTTGCCCAGCTGTCTGCGCTGGTGAGTGTGGTCGACGCCGCGCGGTTCCTTTCGGAATGGCACAAGCAGCATAGTGGTGTGCCGACGAAACAAATCCGGCCGGGCTCGATGCGGCCGGTGTTTGAGCTGATGGTTGAGCAGGTCGAGTGTGCCGACGTGATCGTGCTCAATAAATGCGATCTGGTGAACGCGGCGGAGCTGACTCAGCTCGAAAGCATTCTCGGTGGCTTGAACGAGCGTGCTGAATTGGTGCGCGCCGAACAGGGGCAGGTCGCACGCGAGTTTTTGCTGGAGCGAGTGCGGTTTGACCCGGCTGCGACGCCGGGCGCGGCGAGTTGGATCAAGATTTTGAATACGGTGCCACTGGCCGAACCCGGAGAGCGCCAGCCGTCCGCAAAGCCCGTTGCAGCTAACGTCACGCCGCGCCATACGGAACGCTACGGAATTGTGAGCTGGGTTTATCAGGCCCGAAAACCTTTTGTGAAGGACAAGTTCGAGGCGCTGTTGCTGCGCGGTGTTGCCGGGCTGTTGCGCGCGAAGGGTTTTTTTTGGCTGGCAGAACGACCGGACGAGATGGGGTTTCTGTCGGTTGCGGGCAGTACGGTACACACCGATTTTCCGAATTACTGGTGGGCGGCGATGATCGAAAGCGGCAAGGCGCAACGGTCGGAGTTGCCCGCGTTGTTGGAAAAACTTTGGGTCGAGCCCATCGGTGACCGTCGACAAGAGCTGGTTTTTATTGGCGTTGATCTGGATGAAAAAGTGCTGCGTCGCGAACTGGCGCAATGCCTCGTAGAATGATGGACGTGGCGGAACCGAGTCGCCACCTTGAGTCATTGCCATGACCGCCAGCCATACCGTTTTGTCGACCGCTTCGCGCCAGCTCGTCTGCCGCGACCGTGTGATATCGCTGGATGGAACGCCGAAGATGGTCGGCATCGTCAACGTCACGGATGATTCGTTTTTTGACGGCGGCCACCATGCCACGCCGGATGCCGCGGTGGCTCACGCGCTCCAGCTGGTCGAGGAAGGGGCGGCGATGATCGACATCGGCGGCGAGTCGACGCGCCCGGGCTTTACGGAAATTTCTGCTGAGGAGGAGATCGCCCGCGTCGTGCCGGTGATTGCTGCCCTCCTGGGTAAAACAAAGATTCCGCTATCAATCGATACCTACAAATCCGAGGTAGCGCGAGCGGCATTGGCGGCGGGTGCGCACGTGCTGAATGACATCCACGGCTTTCAGGGCGATCCGGTGCTGCCGCGGTTGGCGGCGGAAGTGGGTTGCGCAGTGATTTTGATGCACAACGAGGCGTCATTCAAAACAGCGTCGGGCGACGCGATCACGAAGATGCGCGCGTTTTTCGAGCGATCGCTGGCGATCGCAACTCAGGCCGGCGTGCAGCGGGGAAAGGTGGTGCTCGATCCCGGCATAGGCTTCGGGAAAACCTACGAGCAGAATCTTGAACTGCTCGCGCGCCTCGGTGAGTTGCGCGTGTTGGGTCTGCCTCTGTTGCTCGGGGCATCGCGGAAATCGGTCATCGGCAACACGCTCTCACTGCCACCGGAGGAACGGCTGGAAGGCACACTGGCGACGACGACGCTTGCGGTCTGGCAAGGGGTCGAGTTTATCCGTGTACACGATGTGCGCGCCAACCTGCGCGCCGCCCGCATGACCTCAGCCATTCGAACCTCTTTCAATCCATGACCGGTAGAATTCATCTCAAGAACATGGTCTTTTTCGGCTACCACGGCGCCCGTGCCGAGGAGAACACGCTAGGGCAACGCTTCCTGATCGACCTCGTGCTGTCGCTCGATATCGCCGAAGCCGCCCGTACCGATGATCTGAATACAACAGTCGATTACGCAAAGATCTATGCCCTTTGCCGAAAAATCGTGGAACAGGATCGCGTAAAGCTGCTCGAGACGCTCGCCAATCACATCATCGACCAGGTGCTTGAAACGAGTCCCCGCGTGACGAAGGTTGAAATTGTTATCCGCAAACCATCGGTTCCAGTCGGCGGAGCGCTCGACTATGTCGCGGTGGAAACCAGCAAAGAGCGGTGAGCACGGCCTATCTCGGCTTGGGTGGTAATCTAGGCGACCGTCGCCGGTATCTGGCTGACGCGGTGCAGGCTCTGGATGCCGAACCGGGTGTTCGTGTTAAGAAGGTTTCGTCAATCTACGAAACCAAGCCCGTGGGTGTGGTTGACCAGCCGGATTTCCTGAATCTGGTGCTGGAAGTGGCGACCGAACTTTCGGCTCGTGACCTGCTCGCGCGCTGCCTCCGGATTGAGTCCGCTCTCGGGCGGGTGCGGATCGAGCGCTGGGGACCGCGCACAATCGACATCGATGTGCTCTGGCACGATGGCCAGACGCTGAATGAGTCCGATCTGGTGCTGCCGCATCCGCGGATGTTGCTGCGGGCTTTTGTGCTCGTGCCGATGGCTGAAATCGCGCCGACGCTTTTGTTTGAAGGCATGTCTACTGAGTTGCTTGCCGCCAGGTTGGACCAGACCGGATTATGCCGTCTCGGAGCGTTGGACTCTTTGCCTGAGTGATCGCCGAGTTACGAGAGATCCCTTGGGATGGTGCGCCCGATGAACTTTTCGCCAGGCTGTGCGACCGTCCGGGCGCATTTTTTCTCGATAGCGCTTTGCCGGCCGGCGGCTTGGGGCGGTATTCGTTTATTGGATTCGACCCCTTTCTCGTGCTGCGGGCGAGCGATGGCGTGATCTGCTTGCAGCGAGCAGAGGGAGAGGAAGCTCTCTGTGGCGATGTTTTTAGTGTGCTCCGCGGGCTGCTTGAAAAATATCGTTGTGTCGCCCGGCCTGAAGTTCCGTTTCCCGGGGGATTAGTGGGCTTTTTCTCCTATGAGTTTGGTGCGAGATTGGAGAAGGTTACGAGTTCGCACGTAGACGATTTGGCTGCACCCGAGGTTGAACTTGGTTTTTACGACGGGATCCTGATGTTTGATCAGGATGCCCACCGGGCTTTCCTGGTGGCCAATCCAGTCGACAAAGCCGACCCGGCGGAAATCTTTCAACGACTTCAGTTGGCGCTGAGCCAGTCGCGCCAGAACCAACAGAAGAGGCTAACAACAAAGTCGGGAATGGCTGAGCCGCAGGCAAACTTTCAGAAAAACGGCTATCTGAGCGCCATCGCGCGAATCAAAAACTATATCGCGGCGGGTGATGTTTATCAGGTGAATCTCACCCAGCGCTTCGAAGCTCCTTTGCCGTGTCACCCTTACGAGCTTTACCAACGGCTGAGACGCCGCAGTCCGGCCCCCTTCGCGAGTTATCTGAGCATGGATTCGCTCCAGATAGTGAGCAGTTCCCCCGAGCGCCTTCTTCGCATTCAGAACGGAAGGGTGGAGACGAGGCCGATCAAGGGGACGCGGCCGCGAGGAACAACCGATGCTGAAGATGTGCGTTTGCGAGCAGAACTATTGGCGAGCGAAAAGGACCGCGCCGAGCTGCTCATGATCGTCGATTTGGAGCGTAACGATCTCGGTCGCGTTTGTGAGCCCGGCTCGATTCAAGTTAGTGACCTGTTCAAACTTGAGCCCCATCCCACCGTGCATCACCTCGTGGCAAATGTTTCCGGTCAGCTGCGACCCAACTCCGGCGTGGTCGATTGTCTGCGCGCGCTGTTGCCGGGCGGCTCGATCACCGGTGCGCCGAAGATTCGCGCGATGCAGATCATCGACGAACTCGAAGCCACGCGGCGCGGCGTCTACACGGGCGCGATTGGTTACCTCGGCTTCGATGGAAACTGCGACCTCGCGATCGCCATCCGGACGATTCTTTGTGCCGCCGGCCGGGCCTATTATCACATGGGGAGTGGTATCGTATGGGACTCCGATCCAGAAAGTGAATACCAGGAAACACTCGACAAAGGCGTGGCGATGCGCGCTTCTCTCATGGACCCCTACTTATGAAGCCGCCTAGTTACCTGCCCCACGCGATGGTGAATGGCCGCCTGCTTGCGACCGGCGAGCTGCGGGTGTCGCCACTTGGAGACGGCTTCATGTTTGGTCACGGACTTTTCGAAACGATCAAGGTGCAGGGAGGGCTGCCCGTGCTGCTTGAGGATCACTGGGCTCGGCTCGCCGCGAGCGCTCGGGAGCTGGGCTTGGGTTTTATCGGCGTTGAGCGCGAACTGCGCAGCCGCTGCGTACAGGTTGCGGCCGCCAACAAGCTGTCGGCCGGTGTCCTCAAGGTGATTGTTTTCCAGGAGGTCAACGAAGTGAGCGAAATTATTTTTGCGCGGCCGAACCTGTACACGCCGGAGCAATACGCCACGGGTTTCCGGTTGAAGACTGTGACGGGAACGATTCGTTCGGGAAGGCTGTTTGCGCACAAGACCCTGAACTATCTGCAAAATATCACGGCGAAGAATGAGGCGGTGGCGGCTGGTTTTGATGAGGCGCTGTTTGTCGACGACGATGGAAATCCGCTGGAGGGTGCGACGAGCAATATTTTTGTGGTGAGGGGCAGTCGCGTGCTGACACCAGCGTGCGATGGACGGATTTTACCAGGTGTGGCGCGCGGTCGTTTGCTGCGATTGCTGGGCGAACGGGCCCACGAAAAGATTGTTTCGAAGGCAATGCTTCGCGACGCCGACGAAGCTTTTGTCACCAACGCCCTGCTCGGCATCATGCCTGTTGCCTGCGTCGACGAGCACGTTTTTGACCTCACCAACAACGCGGTCACACGCGAACTGATGACCACCTACAAACTGGAAGAGGCGAAGCACCCGACAAGTTTGTAACATAATACGTTACAAGCGGGATTGGTTTAGCCTTCGCACTTCAGCACGTAGACGGCGCCTTTTTCACTGCCGATGGCGAGTTGGAGGTCGTCAGGCGACCAGCAAAGTTTTGTCGCGGCGGCGGGCATGCGCACCGTGGCGCGGAGCGGTTGTTTGCGGTCGGGGCTCCAAAGCATGAGGGTTCCGTCCTGCGACGCGGACGCGAGCAGCCCGTGAGAATGCTGAAAAGCCACGGCGCAGATTTTTGTGTCGTGCGGGAGCATCACCGGATCGCGGCCTTCCGGTCCTTCACCGGCGCAATCCCAGATGCAGGCGTCTTTGCCGCCTCCGGTGGCGAGCCAGCGACTGGTGTAGTCGTAGGACAGTTCCTTCACCTTGCCCTCGTAACCGCTCATATTGAGTTCGATGTCGGTTTCGGGGATCCAGAGGTGAACGCTTGGATCCTGGTTTCCAGAGACCAACCATTTACTATCGGGCGACCAGACGAGTGCGTGGATGCCGTTGCCATAGACAAACTCTTTCTGGGCGATAAAATCGTCGGCGTCCCACAGGCACACACCGCCGAAATAGGCTGCGGCGAGACATCCGCCCTTGGGCTGCCATGCGATGGCGCTTAAGGTCTTTGGCGCTGGTTTGAAGCGATGGCGGACGGAGCAATCGGGGTTGAGGAAAAACAATTCGCGCCCGGCGGAGGCGGCGAGAATCGAACGAGAGGTCAGCGGTCG
>Ga0302290_10000065_pt1 | contig 18750 bp, 16 predicted proteins | sample III_Fen_N1_3_FD_194547 | JGI IMG/M metagenome (GOLD analysis project Ga0302290, IMG submission 194547) | Peat permafrost microbial communities from Stordalen Mire near Abisko, Sweden - III_Fen_N1_3 | ecosystem: Environmental > Terrestrial > Soil > Wetlands > Permafrost | place: Sweden: Abisko... | reverse complement strand
CGGTGAACTCGTCCCTTGACGGCGGCCGCTCAGGTGGCGTCGGATTGAACGGCTGCTGCCGGCATCGCCTGCGGACGGGAAATCCCGGCCAGGAGCAGCCGTTCTCTGATAGACCTCCAAACAGGACCTTGCGAGGCTCCTCGGAGTTAAGTCTTAGGCCAGCTTCCGTCTGGTGTGTCGCCGCATCGGGAACTCGGACTAGGACAGCCGGCTGTCAGGGCTCGTACCCCAGCCGCTCTTTAAGCAGATCGGCGTAAGTGTGCCTTCTGGACGCCTGCTTACCCTCGAACACTACAGCCTGAATGCAGCGCGCAGCGATTCGTTCGAGATCGCCGATAGGGTCTTTCCCGTAGTCCCCGAAATACTTCGCGTAATTGCTGCTGTCGTACACATCGGGTGCTCCCCCGTGAATCACTGCAGCACGCAGCTTCATCAGCAATTTCAGGCGCTTGACGTCGTAGCCAACACCAATGCTAGAGCTAATGGCGTCGACTACTGCCTGCGTGTGTTGCGAGGCGTCGCCAAAGACCGCATCCAGCGCCATAAACAGGACTGGAAACCGTTCCACCTCGGGCAATGGCCAAGCTCGGTAGAAATACTCAAGGGCGCGCATTTGTCGGCGGACAAGGACATTGCTGTCGACCAGTTTCAGCGCCAACAGCTCCAGCCATTGAGCGTCGCCAGCTTCGATCGAGAGGTTCTCCGACATTGCAGGTGTGCACGGCCGGCCGAACGAGACGCTCACTGACCCTCGAAACGACGCCGAGCCGCCGAACATGTTGCGACCGCTAAACATGTGTCGCTCAAGCGGATGGGGTAGTAATGCGAGTGCACCCAAAACCGCATTGCGCACTCGCTTCGCAGAACTCTGCGCGGGCGACCTGACACCGAGCCAGGATGCGGGCCGCTCTATCCTGCCCTCCCAACTGGCTATGGGTGGAAACTGTGCTGGAGCAAGCCCGTGCTCGATTCCGACTAGCCTTGACGAAAGCGTGTCAGCGGACGTTAGAAAGAACGGCGGAGCCTCAAAATCTGCCTTAACGACAATGGGAACAAGTGGGTATATGGTGGGGAAGTCCGTTGGCGACAGCAGCGGAGAGGACGCAAGAATTAGCGCCAGCTCGTCTCGGACGGTGTCAGGGACATGGTCTGCATAGGAACCTTCGAAAACCTGTCCGAAAACATGCGGGGCCATCGCCCAGTAGGTGTCTGAAACAAAGTCGGTCAGCTGCCGTTCAACCTCGCTGAGGGGAAGGCTCCGGAGGTAGAGCGGGCCGGTCTGACGGGCAACGAGGGCGGCTTTCGCCAAGCCAGCCCTCGAGTAGAACACTTCGGCTCCAACGTTGAACAGTGCCCTGGGCACCCCTGGCGGGCCGAAAAGAAACTTGGCGTGGCAACCGTCCTTTCGGCGACTAAACGCGGCCTGTAAGACGAGATTGACAATTTCTACTGCCAGAGTACTGCTCACTTACGGCGCCCCAATAGTCTTTGGCTTGGCATCCTCAACCCGTCGACAAAACAGCGAAGCCATAACGATGTACTCAAACGCCTTCTGCGATTCTTCCAGTTTTCCATGGGTGTGCGCCAACGGATTTCTGACACCCTTTGCAAATGCGGCCAGCATTTCCATAAATCCCAATTGCTCATTTCTCTTGGTCTCGTCGCCGAGATCGCTGAATGCAAGTTGGCCGCCTCTGAGACTGAATGCCAGCTGTGCGAGGGCCGCGCCGTCCTGCGTCAAGCCTGTAACGTTTCGGACGTATCCGAAGACCGCCTTTGCTGATTCCTCGACCGCTTGAGCGAAGTGCCCGTCGACGTAGAGCTTCCCTGCAGCAGCGGCAATGAACGGATGCAGATGCGGCAAGTATCCGAGCATCAATCGGTCAGCTGTTTGGCCAGCCCTCATCGGCTCGGTTGGATTAGCAGGCACTCGATCATCGGGATCCAGCGTCTCCAGTTTCCCAGCAATCACGTTCAGCTTCTCGATGACGGCGTTCAGCGAAGGAGCCTTGATGATCGCGTCGTCACGCAGGCCGGTCGCTGAGGCGAGCGCATCCCAGCGAACGCCTGTCCCGGGATGCACCATCATCCACTCTCCATCGAATCGAACAATGTAGGAGCGGAGGCTGCCCAGGTTCCTTGTAAGCCATCCGGACTGCTCTTCGAGTACCGCTCGCGCGTTCGCGTACTGAGACTTTCCTCCCATCTCGCGTGATTGCATCCATAGCTTCTTGTGCTCAACAAGTCGATCGCGAAACTCGTCGATGCGAGACAACAGGTCACCAGCCTTCATTGAGCTCATCCGGGCCTCCGTATTGACAACCCTTATAACCGCTAGAGCCTCCAAGATCGTCAGAGATACTGCTCGGCGCCTGCCTGGAAGGTTCGACGGATCACAATCAACCGTGAGCGGGAGGCCACCGCTTCGCATGGCCGCTTAGGCGCAGCCTGAAGGCCCGCTCTGGGTCGAGAGCACCATTTCGGCCCCGCGGGCAACAGGCATTCGTAGGCGATTGGCGGGCCGAGTGGCGGCCAGGCCGGCTGGATGACAGCTTCACCCTCGTCAGCGGTCATCGCTGTCGGCGCGGCAACACGCGCACCGATGTTGGCTTCATGTCCCAGACCGTGAGCCCGGCTATCGGCCGCGGATGACGGCACCCGCTGCGGTGGCGACCGTCAACCCCGGAGTCGTACTTCGGCTTTGGGCACGGTGCAGCCTGCCGTGCCGCGGCATCAAACCGCAGGAATTGTTCGGTCAGCAATGACCGCGGGTGTCGGCATGTGAGCAGTGCGGTCGACGCCATGAGTGCGATGTTCAATGCCCTGCTGGACGTCTCCAAGCTGGACACCGAGCAATTCCACCCGCAGTGGCAGACGGTGCCTTGCTGGCCCGCATGGCGGCCGACCACGGCCTGCAGGCGCGGGTCAAAGGCCTGAGCTTTCGTTGCGAAACGCCGCCGGCCCCGGCGCTGCTGATGGTGCACAGCGACCCGGCCTTACTGGAGCGGGTGCTGCGCAATCTGCTCTCCACCGCCATCCGCTACACAGCGCATGGCGGTGTCCTGCTGATGGCCCGCGCTCGCCATGGCCGCATTGAGTTGCTTGTTTCCGATACGGGGGTGGCATTGCCCGGGGGCGGCGTGAAGAGGTGTTTGATGAGTTCGTGCAACTGCAAGCACTTGCGAACACACAAGCTGCCGCCTTCCATGGGGGTCTGACGGGCCCGCTCTCCAGCGTTGCCTCGACTTCGGTAAGCCCCTGCAGGCACCTCGCTGACCTCGGTATGCGGTCATCACGACGTCTGCCAGTGCATCCGCGGCGAGCCCACAGCGTGAACGGCGCCAGGCCCTCTCATTGCCTCAATCAACCGGGCTTCAAACAGCCTACCGCCCAGACTCCTAGATCCGGGTTTCGGGGCTGGTGGGCGGCCCCACGAGCGTTGCTTGCCCGCTCGATGCCGGGCGCTCAGGCCTTGACGTTGAGAGTACGGCCGACCGATCCGCTGGTCGCCAGGGGCTGCGCTCCGATTTTTGGCGCGGCGCTTGCCTTGGTGCCGTCGTGGTCGCCGTCAGCGTCTTTGGGGCGGGGAGCCTGCACGGCTTGCTGAGGGCGTACGGCGGCGGCTGAGCTGGCAGAAGCGATGGAGGACATGTGGTTCCTTGAGGATCAAAGTGGGCTTTCGGCAGCTGGCTGGCTGGGTGGACCTGCTGCAAGAGATCGCCTCAGGTCCTGCCTTGTTTTCGGTCATCGGGCCTCGGTGCTGAGCGGATTCTTCCCATCGGCTGCGCAATCTCGCGGATTGGCCAGCCACAGGCTGGCGTGCTTGCCCAGCATGACTCTTGCGGCGCCGGGAACGCTTTGCGCGGAGAGGCCGTCGCCATTGCTCTCGACCAGCCAGACCCGGCGCCCACGACACACCAAACCTGTAAGCTCGCTGGTCGGGATCATGAGGCGGCTTGCCGAGTTCGCATCAAATCGACTGGTGTCGGCCAGTTCCTTGCGCCAGCCGTCGTGGGCCAGCAAAGCCGCGTCTTGCCAGGCGCTTGCAACGGTCGGCGGCTCATCCAGCCGGGCCTCGAAGGCGACGTCGTTGAAGCTGTCATCAATGAAGACCACCAGATCATTGAACCTGAGCTGCTGACGGAGTTCGAGCGCGATGTCGCGGTTGGACTTTGGCGCTTGCCAGGCCAGGCAGACGATGGAGCCAAGACACAGCGCTGAGGCAAGCGCGAGCAGCCAATTTCTGGCGCGCCCTGTGGGGATCGCGCCGGAAATCAGTGCGCACCATGGCAGCAGTGCGGGCATGATGTAGCCCGCCAGCTTGGATGCCGGGATCGAGAAGAAGACCATGACCACCAGCAGCCACCACAGCATCAGGGATGTCCACTGACGGCTCTTCGCCGAGTTCTGGCGCCGCCAGATCCGCTTGGCATGCAAGAGCAGCCCCGCGCTCCAGGGCAAGGTGAGCAGGGGTAGCACGCCCAGCAGAAACCACCAGGGCTGGAGGTTGTTGAAGCCACTTGTCGCGTAGCGGCGGACATGCTGTTCCAGAACGAAGTAGTCGAAGAACGAGGGATAGCGCGACTGCATCAAGACAAACCAGGGCAAGGCTATCAGCGCAAAGCTGGCCAGGCCGAGCGGATGGAACAGGCGCCGGGCGTCACGCCAGCGGCGCTGTGCCAGCAGCCAGGGCGCGAACACGGCCAGGGGGATCACGATGCCGATCAAGCCCTTGGACAGTACGGCCAGGGCGCAGGCGCACCAGCCTGCTACCCACCAATACAAGGCCTGCTCATGGCGGTCCAGTGCGTGCAGCCAGCACAGCAGCGCCACGCTGATATTGCCGGCGACCAGCATGTCGTGGTTCGCATACTGTCCGCCAATGAAGAAGAAGGGGCTGGTGGCAAGCACCAGCAAGGCGAGCCCCGCCTGTTGGGCGCCCGCCCGGTGGCGCAGCTCAAGCCACAGCGCACTGCCCATCATCCAGGCGCCGAGCAGCGGCCCCAGTCGAGCCGCAAACGGCGTGACGCCGAGCAGCCGCATGCCCAGGATGTCGACCCAGTAGGTCAGCGGCGGCTTGTGAAAGAAGGGCATGCCATTGAGCAATGGCAGCAGATGGTCGCCGGCTAGCATCTCACGCGCCACCTCCGCATAGCGCGCCTCGTCAGGCAGCAGCAGCGGCCGCAGCCAGGCGGTGCACAGCAGCCAGACGGCGAGCAGTGAGAGCACGATGGGTGCCTTGTCCAGCAGGCGCCATGAAGCGCTGGCTGCGGGCTTTTGAACACTGAGGGCAATCGTCATCGTTGGGTCCGCACTATGGAACTACAGGCGCTCGGTGGCATGACTCGCGTCAGCTTGCCGATCATGTGTGTCAAGGCCATGTAGACGGCCTGAAGCTTCGATACCGATCCAGGCCACGCCCTGCGATTGCAGGAAGGCGGGGGCATCGGCGCCCTTGAGCATGGCCACCGTGCTCAGCGCTCCGGCGGCCAGGCAGGCCGGCGCCAGCACGCTGATCGATTGCCAGTGCTGCACCGGCCAACCGCTGCGCGGATTGAGGATGTGGCAATAGCGTTGGCCGTCCAGCTCGAAGAATCGCTCGTAGTCCCCACTGGTGGTCAGGGCGCCGTGGTGGACTTCCAGACCCAGCCTGACCGCTGCGGCCTTGCGCGGATCGGCAATGCCCAGGCGCCAGGGGCTGCCGTCGGGCATGGGCCCCAGCAGGCGCAGATCACCGCCGAGGTTCACATAGCCGTGGGACAGCCCCGCCTGCATCAGCACGCTGGCCGCGCGATCGGCCGCGTACTCCTTGCCGAAGCCACCGAAGTCCAGCTCCATGCCAGCCAGGGGCAGGCGGATGCCGTGCTGGTCCCATGCCACGCCAGCCCAGTTCACCAGCGGCAATACCGCAGCCAGCGCCTGCGCGTTGGGCAGGCGAGCCGATTTGAAGTCCCAGACGCGCCGCAAGGCACCCGAGGTGATGTCGAACAGACCATCGCTCTCCATGAACAGCCGATCCGCAAAGCCCAGCAGCATGGCCGTCTCGGCATCCAGCGGCACAGCGCTTGAGCTCCCCGCTGCAGCGTTGATGCGCGAGACAATGCTGTCGGCGCGATAACGCGAATAGCGGCGCTCGATGCGCTCCACCTCGTGCTGCGCGGCTGCCAGCGCACGCAGGGTCGATGGCAGATTCGCCCGAGGGCCGGCGACCCGCAGGAGGCAGGGCGATCCCATGGCACGGAAGTGGAGCGATCGGTCCTGGCTGCGCGACATGCGTGGTGAAGCCTCAGAAGCTGTGGCTCAGCCCCAGTTGCCACATCCCGGCGTTGAGCGTGTTCAAGCCCGGTGAGCCATGGCCGATCAGGCGGTAGCTGCTCTTCTGCTGGTAGAAGTCGAACTTCGCATCCAGGGTCCAGTCCGACGCCACGCGCCACTCGGCCTTCATGCCGCCCGTGATGGCGCCGAAGGCAGACAGACGCTGGTCGGCGCTGAAGTAGGCGGGCGTGCCCACCGGACCAGGATAGACGGCGGCCAAGGCCGATGGATCGGCATAGAAGTTCGCAGCGCTTTGCGTGTAATAGCGAAACGCCGGTGTGATGGTGAATGTGGGACTGAAGGGGATGGCCAGGCCCAGGTCTATCGTGTGCGCGAGCACGCTGAAGCTGTCGTGATACAGCCTATAAGCGAGCTTCAAGGCACTGCCGCCAAACCAGTGATTCCAGCGCAGCTGCAGTACCTCGGCATTGCGATTGCGCGGCCGGTCATCGTTGAGCTTATAGGGATCGTTCAGATAGCCATTGGCGCGGCTGAAGGTGAACGAGGCCTGGACCAGATCGATGGGGCTGAGCGCCTGGGTGATGCCGAACTGCGCTTCGGTGGTCCGCTTCTTCTCGTTGCTGACGATCTTGGTGGTCGGGTCGATGGTGTCGCGTGTCAGACCCAGGCCGACGTTGAAGGTAGTGTTCTGGTCCTCGCTCGAAAACCGCGCCTCGGCCGAAACCGCATTCGAGAGATAGTCCGACTCCTTGGAATGCGACAGCCCGAGTGCATAGGTCTGGCGCCCGGCGTAATGGGTGAGCTTAAGATCGCCTGCCTTGCGCCGGTCCACCATATTGGACGCGCCCTTCATGTCGGTGTAGTAAGCCGGCGATGCGCCCGACACATCGTCCACGGTGAGCGAGCCTTCTGCCGCCCATTGCCGGCCCAGCGGAACCAATGCATAGACCGAGGGCGAGGTGACGTGGATGCGCTCGAAACTGTTTTCACCGCCGCCGCCAAGACCACCAAAGCCTCCACCGCTGGCCCGCGAGATGGTCGACAAGCTTTGGCCGTCGCCGATGAGCTTGGCGCTGAGTGCCGAAGCCCGCTCACTGGCAGCGCCAGCCGTGCCGGGGCGGCCGCCTTGACCGAGCTGTGCATCGCGATAGCCGGACAGCTTGAAGGAAATCACGCCAAGCTCGGGCGCATCTTCGGCCCAGGCCTGTGTTGGCATCACGCCAGGCAGGGCGCAGGCCGCCGCCACGATGCTGCCCAGCAGGGGCGACATGGATTTGGGTTCAGTTGCAGCCACAGCCACCTCCACCTACGCCGCCGCCGCCCGCCGCCGCCTCCTTGCTGAAATAGGTGTGTGCACTGAACCGCGCTTCGAGCGGGTCCGTGTCCATGCGCATCAGCGGGCGGGCCAGGTCGCCCTTCTCCCAGGGCTTGGGCGGCTGCACGCTGGCGCAGGCACTCAAGCCCAGGCAGGCAGTGGCGAGCAGCGCCAGCAAAGTTCTGTTCTTCTTCATTGAATGCTTCAACTTTGAAAGAGTGAAGCGCCTGCAGCAGACGCGAAAGTGGTGGCATCGAGGCTTCGGCACGCTCGCCGCGAGGCGGTCGTGCACGAAGCGTCAATGCGCTGCTTTCGCAAGCTTTGGGCCAATCGAGATGGGCGCGTCCAGCAGCTTGTTTACCGGGCGGAAACCCGCCATTTGCCGCGCTTCATCAAGGTGGCTGCGGGGTCTCGAGCAAGCCAGTGCGCAAGATCTGGCGCACTGGCTTGCGCGGATTGCCAGGACTTGCGTGCTTCAGTTCGAGCCGGGCGCGGCGTCGTCCTTGCTGCGGCCGAGCTTGTACCAGAGCGTGCGTTCGCTGACGCCCAGCAGCGCTGCGGCGCGGCGCTTGTTGTCGCCGGTGCGGCGCAGGGCCTCGACGATCAGGCGATCCTCCAGCCGCGCCACAGCGTCCGGCAGTTCGAGCGACTCCGGCAGACCGGCCGCCATCGGCGCGTCTGCGTTAGCGAGGGCAGAGGCCAGTCGGGGCGTCGCCTCACGCAGGTCGGCGGGTAGATGGCGCATCTCGATCACGTCGCCCGGGCACAGCACCAGGGCGCGCTGGATGACGTTGTCCAGCTCTCTCACATTGCCAGGCCAGTCATAGGCCTGCAGGCATTGCAGGGCATCGGCTGCCACCGCGATGCGGCGCCCCTGACGCCTGGCCAATTGCTCCAGCAGACCGAGCAGATCGTCAATGCGCGCCCGCAGCGGTGGCAGCATCAGCGAAAAGACATTCAGGCGGTAGTAGAGGTCCTCGCGCAGGCGACCATTGCGCACCGCCTCGCGCGGGTCGCAGTTGCAGGCCGCGATCACGCGCACGTCCAGCACGATGCTCTGGTTGCTGCCCAGCCGCTCAATGGTTCCTTCTTGCAGCACCCGCAGCAGCTTGGACTGCGCAGCCATCGGCATCTCGGTGATCTCGTCGAGAAAGATGCTGCCCTTGGAGGCCAGTTCGAACTTGCCAACGCGGTCCTTCAGGGCGCCGGTGAAAGCACCCTTGTCGTGGCCGAAGAGCTCGGCCTCGACCATCTCGGCCGGCAGCGCGGCGCAGTTGATGGGCACGAAGAGGTTCGCCGCGCGGTCTGATGCCCGGTGCACGGCACGGGCCGCCAACTCCTTGCCGGTGCCGGTTTCGCCCGTGATCAGCACGGCCGCCCGCGTCGGCCCCACCTGCCGGATCTGCTCGAAGACATCGCGCATCGCGGCCGAGCGACCAAAGAAGTCTTCGCTGGGCCGCGTCACCTGCTCGCGCAAAAACTTGTTCTCGATGCGCATCTGCTCGCGCGAGAGCACGCGCTCTATCGCCAGCTCCAGCACCTCCACATCGAAGGGCCGCAGCAGATAGTCATGCGCACCGAGCTTCATCGCCTGCACGGCGGTTTCGACCGAGCCCTGCGCGGTCATCACGATAGTCGGCACGCGCAGGCCGAGCTCGGTCATGGCCTTCATCAGGCCGATGCCGTCCAGGACCGGCATGCGCAGATCGGTCAGCACCAGGTCGATGTCGGTCTGTTCCAGGACAGACATCGCATGCTGACCATCGGCGGCGGTATGCACCTGATGGCCGAGCTGGCGCAGCATGATTTCAAGTACGCGGCGCATATGCGCCTCGTCATCGACAATGAGGATGCTGGCGGGTGTCATGGGGAACTCTCCTGAATCTCAGCCATCGGTTGGTGCCTGGGCAGCCAGCAGGTGAAGACCGTGCCGCCCCAGTCGCTGCGGCCCACGCGGATGCGGCCGCCATGCGCGACGATGACCTGCCGCACCACGGCCAGCCCCAGGCCGATACCGCCGTCGCGTCCGGTGACGAAGGGGTCGAAGATGCGCCCGGCCAGCTCGGGTGGGATGCCCGGGCCATCATCGCGGCATTCAAAGCGCAGCGCCTCGCCTTCATCGGCGGTGTATAGCGCCACGCGGCCCTGCGGGCCCACCGCCTGAATCGCGTTGTTGAGCAGATTGAAGACCGCCTGCATCAGCTGCTCGGCGTCGGCTTCGATCAAGGGCTCGTGCGCGGCGAGATCTAGTGTGATGCACGCGGCATGCTGGCCCTGGAGTTCGCGCATCTGCGCACAGCGCTGCAGCAGCGCATGCATATCGCAGGAAGCGATCGAGAGACGCCGTGGCCGTGCGGTATCGAGCATGGTCGAGACCAGGCGGTTCAATCGCTCGGTCTCTGATTCGATGAAGCCCATCAGCTCTCGGCTGTCAGCGCTGAGTCCGGGGTCGCGCAGCAAAACCTGGGCTGATGAGCGCAGGATGCCCAGCGGTGTTCGAACCTCGTGGGCCAAGACCGCGCCCAACTCACCCAGCATGGCCAGCTTGGAACTGCGCACCAGCTCCTGGCGCGAGTGGTCCACCGTGCTAATCATGTCGATATAGGCGCGTCCCAATTCGCTCAGTTCGGTAATGCGCGAATGTGTGACCTCGGGCTCTGGCAGAAGGCCTTCGCGCTGGTAGCGCTGGGTCTTCGCAGTCAGGGCGAGGATGGGTCTGGCGATGGCCGCGCCGATCAGGCTGGCGGCCACGAGGGTCGCCAGCAGCACGGCGCCTAGCAGGCCGACAAAGATGCGCGCGATGTCGTCGACGGGTGCCAGCGCCGCGTCCACGGGTTCCATGACCAGGGTCGTCCAGCCTGCGCCTGCAAAGCCCGGCATGGCGCGCGAATGGCCGCGCCCGACGATGGCGGCGGCATCCATCCAGGGCTGCGCCGTGGCCGCGTTGGCGCTGTGCTCGGCCGCCAGACGCAGCCCGGCCTGGAGGGTCGGTGCGTCGGGCATGGCACGCCCGCGCAAGCCCTTGGAGCCCGCTACCCAGCGCCCCTGCGCATCGATCACGATGATCTGGCGCTGCCCCAAGGCCGCCCGGTCCAGCAGTCGGCTGAACTGTCGGGCGTCCAGCTCCAGATGCAGCCGGGCTAGCGCCTCGCCCTGGGGCGCATAGACAGAGTGGATGGCGGTTTCGATCACCAGCGGCCAGCGCTCGTCCAGCACTGCCGTCTCGGGCAGGCTCAGCTGCGCCTGGCCACCGGCGAGCTCGGCCCGCACCGATACGGCGCTGGCCTTGCTGCCGTCAAGCCTCTTGCCGATGTCGCCAGCGTGGGTGCTGGCCAGCACCGTGCCGTCGGCGCTGCGGCAGTCCAGACGCTGGTAGACGTCGCCGTAGCCACTGTTCAACCCGGCCAGATAGGTCGAAACGCGCTTGTCTACGTCGCCCAGACGCAGGTCCTGCATCAGCTCGGAGCGGCTCCAGACCAGGGCGTTCTCAAAGCGCTCGAAAAGCATCTTGTCGATGTCCGATTGCAGCGCCTGGGCTTGGACATCGAGGCTCTGGGCGATCTGCTGGCTCATGGCCTCGCGCGTGCGGCTGAAGCTCAGCCACGACAGGGCAGTGCTGGGCAGCAGGCCCAGCAGCACAAAGGCGAGCAGGAGAGTGCGTCTGAGGGTCACGGCGGGTTAAAAATTGACGGCTCTGAACAAGGTGGTTCGGCGACGGCATGGGACCGTGCTGAGGACGGGGAGTGACGGCACAAAGCTTGCAGCGGCTGGCACCGTGGACAATCGAGGCCTTCATGAAGAACCGCTCTGCGCCATTGACCTTAGCTGCCGCTGTGCTACGCATCACGCCCACCAAGCCCGCCACGCAGCCGCAAGATCCGGGCCGTGTCCTGGCCTGGCTTGGATTGTGCCTCCTGCTCGCATGGCCGCTGCACAGCCGATCGGCCGATGCGCCGCTGGCGGATCAGCCGTTGCCTGAGCGCGGAGCCGACGGGGCGCCGATGGGCGTTCGCATCGCGCCTGGTCTGACCCTGGGGGGCTACGGCACCGTGCAGCTGGCCCTGCCGCGCCACGCGCTCGCGTCGAGCGGCGATCACGCCGGAGAGGGCGATGGCGATCATGGCGGCAGTTCGCCGCGCGAGGATCCCCAGTATGCGCGGCGCAATCGCCTGACTCTGAGTCATCTGAGCGCCATCGCCTGGTGGGAGCCTGCGCCTGCCATCAAGCTGCTGGCAGAGTTGGACAGCCAGGATGTGCTGCAACTGCCCACCCATCACGATAACGATGACGGCGTGGGCTCGGCGCCGACTGTGGCGCTGGAGCGCCTGTATCTCGATTTCCTGGCCAGCGATGAGTTGAAGCTGCGCATTGGCAAATTCCTCACGCCCATCGGTCGCTGGAACCAGGAACATTCCGATCCATTGACCTGGACCACCTTGCGCCCGCTGATCTCGCAGTCGGCATTTCCGACCAGCGCCACCGGCCTGATGCTGTTCGGCAGCCTGCCGCTGGGGCCGCAGGGTCTGGACTATCAGCTCTACGCCTCAGGCGGCAGCGACTGGCATGCCAGTCCGCGCGTCGATCCCTTCAGTAGCGCCATTGGCCTGCGCCTGGCGGCCGCCCTCAGCGCCGATCTGCAATTCGGACTGTCGGCTGCTCAATATGTTCAGCAACACCAGGATAGGGATCGATTCGATCTGTTGGGGCTGGACGCCGTCTGGGCCGTGCAGGGGACCGAGATCAGCGCCGAGGCCATCGTGCGACGCAGCCGTGACGATCGGGCAACCGAGCGCGGTGGCTTTGTCCAGGGCCGCTGGCCGCTGGCCATGCGCTGGTCGGCCGTGGCCCGCGTGGAGGCGTACAAGCGGGCCGAGGATACAGGCTCACACCGCTCTGCCCTGTTGGGTCTGGTCTACCGTAGCGGCCACCATTGGGTCGGCAAGGTCGAGTGGGTCGAGCCCAATCGTGCGGCCAGTGGCTTGCCCCAAGGCTTGCTGGCCTCCTTGACCCTGATGTACTGAGCCGATGCACGGACTGCGCCAATTGGCCTGCGATGCGACTCGCCGCATCGGCCGCCGTATGCTGGCAATGGTCGCGCCCGGCTTGCTGCTGTGGGTCCCGCCGCTGGTGGCCGAGCCCAGCGAGCCAGCCATCGCTGTGATCGTGGCGCCGTCGCTGGTGGCTGCGCTGCCGCTCAACCAGGCCATGCTGATCGGCGTGTTTCGCCGCAAGCGCCAGCTCTGGGACGACCGCACGCCCATCGCGCCGGTCAATATGCCGGCCAGCCACGCACTGCGCCGCAACTTCTCGCTGTGGCTGTTCAAACGCAGCCCGGAGGATCTGCAGGCCTATTGGAACGATCAGTACTTCCATGGCGTGCTGCCACCGCCGGTGCTGGCCTCGGAGGAGGCGGTGATTCGGTTCGTCGCGTCTACACCGGGCGCCATCGGCTATGTCTCGGCTTGTTCAGTCGACAAGCGGGTGCTGGTGGCGGCCTTGCTGAAGGGACCGGATGGCGCCGCGCCCTGCGCGCACTGAGGGCCGGCCAGGTGTGCAATTTCGGTAGACACATGCCAATCGCTGCGCATATCACTGCGCAAGGAATTGCAGCTCGCCGCTGACCATGGTGGCTGCTGCGCGCTAACAGGCGTGGCCCGGAGCTTGCAATTCATGCGTTTGAAGACTCGCGTCCGCGAGCTCAGCACATTGAATCGAAGCGCATCCATGTTCTCTACTCGATCACGGCCCTCTATCCTGTCCGATCTGACGCATGTTGCTCGCCGCTTTGGCGACCGTGGGCGCCTGGGCATGACGGCATTTGCCGGGCTGCTTGCCTTGGTGCTGAGCGCGCCTGCCCTGGCGATTGAGGTGGGTGCCGTGGCGCCGCCGCTGGACCTCTCGGGCACGACCGGCCATGTCAATCTGGAACAGTACCGCGGCAAGACGGTGTGGCTGGACTTCTGGGCCTCCTGGTGTGGACCCTGCAAGCAGAGCTTCCCCTGGATGAATGCCTTGCAGGAGCGCTATGCGAGCCAGGGCCTGCAGGTGGTGGCTGTCAATGTGGACACGCGCAGCAGTGATGCCATGCGCTTTCTGGCTGATCATGCGGTTCGTTTCGCCGTGGCCTTCGACCCCACGGGCAGCACACCGCGCAGCTACCAGATCAAGGGCATGCCGACAAGCGTACTGATTGGGCCGGACGGTCGGGTGCTGATGGTGCACAGCGGCTTCCGCGACACCGACCAGACCGAGTTGGATCTCAAGATCCGCCGTGCGCTGGGTGTGCAGAAGTGAGGTTCGGCCGGCATGTCTTCTCCTCGTCATGGGCTGGCGCATGGGTCTGCATTCTTGTCCTGGCCGGGCTCGCAGCACCCGCTCATGCCGACGACTTCCTAGCTGTCGATCAGGCCTTTGCATTGAGTGCTGAGCGCAGCGATGCGCAGCATTTGACGCTGCACTGGACGATTGCGCCCGGCCACACGCTCTACAAGCGCGAGCTGCATCTCAGTCTGGACGGTCATAGCATCGAGCCGACGCTTCCAGCGGCCGAGCGCAAGCGCGATTCGAGCATTGGCGAAAGCGTCGAGGTCTATCACCATCGACTCGATCTGGTAGTGGAGGCACCCGCGCAGGCCAGTCGGCTGCTGGTGCAATACCAGGGCTGTGCCGATGCGGGTCTGTGCTATCCGCCGCAGCAGCGCGAAGCAGCCCTAGCTGGGGTTGGGCCATTGGCGTTCAGCGAGGCCGGGAAGACTGAGGACCCCGCACCGGCTGTCTCGGCCTCCTTGGCGGCTTCGTCTGATGGCGATGCAGCCGGTCAGGGGATAGAAGCGGCCTTGCATCGTGGCAATGTGTTCGAAGTGCTCGGCGTCTTCCTGTTCGCGGGCTTGCTGCTGTCCTTGACGCCCTGTGTGCTGCCGATGGTGCCCATCCTGTCGTCCATCATCGTGGGTCAGCATGCGCCTACGCGCAGCCGTAGCTTCCAACTCGCGCTGGCGTATTCAATGGGCATGGCGCTGGTCTATACCGCGCTGGGCCTGGCAGCGGGTCTGGCGGGCGAGGGCATGGCTGCCTTCCTGCAGCAGCCCGCAGTGCTGATCGCTTTTGCCCTGCTGCTGGCGCTGCTGTCCCTGTCGATGTTTGACGTCTACACGCTGCAGGTGCCCGCAGCGCTGCAGACGCGACTCTCGGGCCTGAGTGGCCGCATGGGTGGCGGTGCCATCGGCGGGGCCTGGGCCATGGGGGCGTTCTCTGCGCTGATGGTGGGGCCTTGCGTGGCCGCGCCTCTGGTTGGCGCTCTGCTCTATATCGGCCAGTCGCATGACGTGCTGCTGGGCGGATTGGCGCTCTTTGCGCTCGCCTGCGGCATGAGCGTTCCGCTGCTGCTGACCGGGCTGTCTGCTGGCAGTTTGTTGCCACGCGCCGGCGCCTGGATGAACCGCGTCAAGCATGTGTTCGGCGTGCTACTGCTGGCGGTGGCCTGGTCCATGGTCAGCCCCTTGCTTGGTAGCGGCCCGAAGCTGGCAGGCTGGGGTTTGCTGGCGCTGGCGGGCGCCATCTTCATGGGCTTGCACGAGGTCATGCCGACACATGCCGGAGCGGGGCAGCGCGCCTGGCGCGCCCTGGTGATGGCGCTGGCCATCGTGGGCGGGCTGGAGCTTGTGGGCAGCGCCACTGGTGCGAATGATCCCCTGGCTCCGCTGAGCCGTCTGGCCCGGATGAATCGCGGTGCTGGCAGCAGCGAAGCGCCCCAGTTCGCCAGGGTCGACACCTTGGGTGAACTCGACCGCCTGCTGGCCGAGGCCGGCCAGCCGGTGCTGCTGGACTTCTACGCCGACTGGTGCACCTCATGCAAGGAGATGGAGCGCGAGACCTTCACCGACCCCGAGGTTCTGCACAAACTTGCGGCCTTCAAGCTGCTGCGCGCGGATGTCACGGCAAATTCGCAGGCGCAACGCGAGCTGCAAAAGCGCTTCGGCCTGTTCGGTCCCCCAGGGCTGGTGTTCTTCGATCCCAAGGGTCATGAGCAGAGCGCCTGGCGCGTGATCGGCTATATGACGCCGGACGTTTTTCTCGGCCATCTGGATCAGGTGGTCGCGCAGCTTGGACGATGGCGCTAAGGCGCTTGCCTAAGCTTCTTTTCAGAGGCATCAAGACACCAGAGGAAGTCATCATGGGAGCAGCCCAACACGGTCTGGCGGCATGTGCGTTGTGCGCACTGGGTGGTCGGGGCTTGAGCTCGCAAGCCGTGGCCGCAGATCTACAGCACGAACCCGCTGGAGCGGCTGAATGCCGAGATCAAGCGCCGCACCAACGTCTTAGGCATCTTCCCCAACGACGCCTCGATCACGACGCTGGTCGGCGCCATGATGCTGGAGCAGAACGATGAATGGAGTTTGAACCGGCGCTACATGCAGCTTGAGGGGCTTCAGGCTCTCCGTGATACTGTCCCAACTGGGCTGTCCGCAGTGGCACGCTGAGTACCCCGCGCACTCAGCCTCTCCGGGCTGTGGACTTACACCACGCGCCGGGACATCACCGGCCGATTGTGTGAGCCCGTCCAGCCAGCTCGAATTTCCGCAATGGACAGAGGCTGTGTGAAAACCCCCTCACACCCGCGACGCTGAATCCGTAGAGTTCGTAGAAATATCGAATTCGGGAGTCGATATGTCGAGGTTCATCGAAAGGCAGGATCGCAGGTGTCAGGGGGGTTTTCACACAGCCTCTGCCCATAGCGGCCGACCCGTCCGGCCATACCTCATCAATAGGACAAACAGCCGTTCTAGGGGGTGCGCACAGGCCCGGGTCCATGCTATACCTTTCGTTGACTAGGACGTTAAGCCTGTTGCCATCCGATTTGGGTTGTTTTACTTGCGTCTCGGCCTAACCGGAGCAACCCATGATTCTGAATCGCGCGACAAGTCTAGCGTTTCTGCTCATTCTGCCGTTGGGCAGCTTGGCGGCCACCCTTCAGGCCGGCACTGGAGCCGGCGACACCGCAAGCATCGTGGCCCTCTGTGTGCACGGCAGCCACTCCAACGGTGGTGCAGACCTCCGAGGCTGTAGCGATGACAGCGGCAGGCTTGCCAACGCCGGGCCACTCAGCTCGGTCTCAGCCGAGTCAACTGCAATCTATCCAGGCTACACGACGGGGATGACCGTGGAAGCCAAGGCCTGGGGTTCGCTGGGCACATTGCATGCGTTCGCCATGACGGACGTCCCGGTGACCGACGCCATCGGCCACAACGCCCAGAGCAGCGCGCAGATTCGCATGGTGGATAGCCTGCTCGTGAAAGCGCTGCCCGGCGTGGCCTTCGTCAATTACAGCTTCTCAATTCCAATCACGGGCAGCAAGACCGCCGAATCCCCTTTTATCTACGACATTCCCCACCTCAGCGCTTTCGCCTATGCCGTCGTGGATATTCGTAACCCGAAGTGCACACCGTGCTACTTCAATCAGACCTGGATTTCCACCGACACCGCGCCAACGGGCACGATCTCGGGCACGCTGTTGAACGTGCCCGTCGGCACGACCCTGGAGTTCGACATCACGCTGGCCGCCCAATCGGGTGTGGCTACCAGTGCCAATGGCCTGGGCGGCTTCGCGCAAGCCGACTACTCGCACACCTTGCACTTCTATCTAGACGCGCTGACGCCGGGCGCCAATACCGTGGCCAACAGCGGCTTCGACTACGCCACGCCGGTACCAGAAGCGCCTACTGCAGCATTGCTGCTGTCCGGTTTTGCGCTGCTATCAGTCATTGCCCCACGCACAAACAGGGCGAGATCTTGACGACCATCGTATTCGTCGACGCCAGACTCCTGTTGAGACGGCCGACAATGCCTGGACCGGTCAACCCACGCCGCGCGGCGCGGCCCTGGGTGCCTTGGCCTCCACAGTCTCTGCCGAGATCGATCTTGCATTGTTGTCCCGCGACTTAATGAGGACGACTCGCTTTACTGGCTCACGGACAACTTTGCCGGCCTTGACCTGCCCGATACTCCAGCCTTAGTCGCTCTTGTTGCAATTTTTGGCGCTGACTTCAGGAGTTCCCGTGCTTACTTTTGCTGCTTCGCTGCCAGTTTTCCGGCTGAGCCGGGCACTTTCAATCTTTGGTTTAGCTTGTGTCGGACTCGGCGCTGGGGCCGATGTATTGCCCGCTATGACTGCTTACTCGAGCGTCACGGTGTTCGGTGGCTCGCCAAACGCGATCAGTGATCTCAATTGCTCGGGCTTTGGTTCTTGTGGACGCTCGACGGGCTATGTCAACCAGTATGCCAATTCAAGCGTGTCAGCGGGTCCCGTCATGGCAACCAGCATTGACAGCCCGGGTTGGAGCGATGGCATCCCGGGTTATGCCGGCGCCGGCGGCACGCTGTATGGCGAAGTTTCAGGCACGCTGACCTACACCTTCGCCGTCGTTGGCCCGACGCAGTTGGTTGTCCCAATCGTAATGACAGGGGCCATCTACCTGGATGCCGGATTCACGCCCACCGCGATTGGCGGCACCGGCAGTGGCAATAGCAACGGGCACGCGTATCTCAGGGTTGCGAACAACTACCCTGCAAGTCCGCACTATGTGCGCGGAGACGCGTATACAGCCAGTTGCGATCCCGTGAATAGGACCAACTGCAACACCGGATTTACGCTCAGCACAACAATGATGTCCAGCACCACATCCACCCTAGGAGAGATTGCCTGGGTTGAGCTTGCTGCCGACAGCAATTTCTATGTCAGCTACGGTCTCCGCACCTTCGCCTCGGCCACCGTGGACCCGTTTGTCCAGATTGCCCCGGGCTTCCTGGCCGACCATCCTGGATACAGCCTGATTTTTGCCGATGGCGTGACCAATCAGGCAGCGAGCGTTCCTGAAGGCAGCACATGGTTGCTGCTGCTAGGAGGGCTGGCCTTTGTGAGTACGGCAGTGCGCTCCAGACGTCGCAAGTGATAGCGTTGTGGGCTCGGCTGTTGTAATCACGCTCGAATTGTTTGCCCCAATCAGCACTCGTTGACTGGTGTTTCGCTTCACCGCCCGTCGCGTCGCCCATGAACGTTCAGCGGCTCGCTGATCAAGCACATCCCGGTGTAGGTCCGACGACGCCTACTGAAAGTGACAAGCTGCAGGTCTGCGCCCAGCATCAAAGTTGAACGGCTGAAA
>Ga0302290_10000064_pt1 | contig 18906 bp, 10 predicted proteins | sample III_Fen_N1_3_FD_194547 | JGI IMG/M metagenome (GOLD analysis project Ga0302290, IMG submission 194547) | Peat permafrost microbial communities from Stordalen Mire near Abisko, Sweden - III_Fen_N1_3 | ecosystem: Environmental > Terrestrial > Soil > Wetlands > Permafrost | place: Sweden: Abisko... | reverse complement strand
GGGGTAGACGCGGGTCTTTAGGCCGAGCAACTTGATCTTCTCGTGTTGATCGAGAGAGTCGGCGGGGTCATCGGTGGTGCAGATGACGGCGACTTTGTTCGCGGCGAGGATGTCGTGTACGCGCAGGGTCGCGAGTTTCTCGTTGGCTTCGCGCCAAATCTTGTCGGCTGACAACGCGTTGATCGTGTCGGTAATACCGAAATACCGCGCGAGCTCCAGATGAGACCAGTGATAGAGCGGATTGCGCAACGTGTGCGGCACAGTCGCGACCCAGGCGTCGAATTTTTCACGGGGAGTGGCGTTACCGGTACAGACGCGTTCGTTAACGCCGTTGGCGCGCATGGCCCGCCATTTGTAGTGGTCGCCGCCGAGCCAGATTTCGGAGAGGTCAGCAAAGCGATGGTTTTCGAGGATCAACTGCTGGGGCAGATGGCAGTGGTAGTCGAAGATCGGTTCGTTCTTTGCGAAGTTATGGTAGAGATCGCGGGCGGCGTCCGAGTGAAGGAGGAAATCGTCGTGGATAAAAGAGGACATGATTTTTTCCGATCGTGGAGGGGCACGAAAGGGGGCGGAAAAAAGGACTCGGTGGAACTCGCGAAAAGGCGGCCCACCGGCCTGAGCTTGGGCGTATTTCTACCGCGAGATATCGCCGAGCATCTCAGCGAGGGAGGTGTAGCGATCGAGAAGGGAAAATGCGGCGGCGCAGCGTTCCTTCGTTGCGAGTGCGGTGTTCTCGGCGAGGAACACGATATAGCGGGCGACGTTTTTCGAATAGAGCAGACGGCCTTCGTCGCTGATCGAGTAGAACCGTGCCCGCTGCCGGTAGCCGGCCGGTGAGTGGTCGCCGAGCGCGGATTTTTCCGCGCGGCCCTCGCCAGCGAGGACGTAGAGGAAATTGTACTCGAACCAGAACATATGCTCCGGACTCGGCGTCAGCGCTTCGACCGCTGCGCGGATGGCGGTGGGTGTCGCGAAGACGTCAGCGGTTTTCCCGGACTTCGTGAGTGCATCGATGATGAAGGAGCGGGCCATCTTCTGTTCGGTGGCGTCGGTGCTGACGGCCCCCTTGAGGGCAAGTTCGACGGTGAACCGGTACCAATCGCGCCAGAGGGCCTGGTCGGCGGCATTTTTCGAGGCGAAGAGGGCTTTGCCCATCTCGTACGTGTAGCGTCCGCTGGTCTTGATTTCGAGACGGCTGCCGGTGACCGCGCCCATGACCTGGTAATTCTCGGCGGATTTTCCGGAGCCGGAGTGGAAGCCGATGCTGGCACCGAATTTTTCGCAGACGGCCCACTGTTTCGCGATCAACGCGCGCAAGGCGTTGTTGTCGGGGTAGGGCATGTTTTTTTGGAAACCGAAGGCGGGGGCGACGAAGTGAATGTGCATCCCGAGCGTTTCGCAGAGTGCGAGGATGATAGCGGTTGTTTCGGGTGTGGTCAGGCCGGGGAGTTCGTCGATCGAAAGTTCGCGCAGGTATTCACGACCCGCAGTGGTGGTAAAAAGTTTAGCGCGGGCGGCAGCGTATTTTGTGTCGCGGACCTTCATCTTCTGAAGCGAGGGCCAGATTTTTGAGAGGAGCGAGGCGAAGTCGGCGTCGTTGAGCGAGAGACCGGCGGCGGCGACGCGGGCGCGCACTTTTGCGACGAGGTCGGTGGGGACATCGGCGAATTTCGCGGGCTGGTTGAGCGCGAGTTCGGGCGAGAGGTCAAAGGTGATATAGCTGGCGAGGACGCAGCCGGTGACGAGCTGGTCTTCGCGGGCGTCGAACTTGCCACCGATGGGCTGGTGATCGGCGTTGAAAGACCAGGGGAGTTTCCGGTGGTGGAAGCCGTTTTTGAGCTTCGAGAGAACGCAGCCGTGGCTCATTCCCTCGACGCTCTGGCCCTGGTGGCCCTCGGGGACGTTGGTGCCGATGAACGGGAACGGCACAGTGTCGAGCGAGCCGGCGAGCATTGCATCGACGTCGTAGACGAGTTCACGCGGAATGGAATTTTGGTTGGCGGTGAGGCCTAGTTCGAGTGCGCTCATCGCCCACTCAACCGCGGGCCAGTGCAGTGCGGTGAACCGGGCGCCGATGCCGAGCGTGCTGCGGCCGAGGTTGCCAGCGGCCGACGGAAAGATCGTGGACGCGGGGTCGTGCTGCTGGATGAGATTCTTCAGCTTGAGCAGATTTTCCCAGGTGGCGGGGAACACGGTGCGCGAGCCGAGCGAAAGGCCCTCGGCGAGCACGTCGGACGAGGGGCCTTTGGCCCGCGGCTCCAGCTGCCAGGCACAATCGCCCGAGGGTTCATCTTCGAGGAGCAGCCAAGTACCGGCCGCAGTTTCGAAACGACTTTTCGGATACGAGCCGAGCGAGAGTCCGGCGACGAGTTTTGCGCGGAGGGAGGGCCAATCGAGACAGAAGTCCGGGCTGACGCACGGATTTTGAGCGATTCGCAGGTTGTGCTGGAGGAGAAATTTATTGATGGGAGACATGGGAGACTTGGGATTTGAAAATCAGAGAGGAGGAGAACGAGGTAACCGGCTTTGAGGAGGTGGACGAAGGTGTCGTCTCGCCGTGTGTCTAGATGGTCATGGCGTGATAGCCGCCGTCGACGATGAGTTCTTCGCCGGTGATGAACGAGCCAGCGCCGTCGCTGGCGAGGAGGAGCGTCGCGCCGATGAGTTCACGCGCTTCCCCGAAACGCTTCATGGGAGTGTGGCCCATGATGGAGGCGACGCGGTCGGGCGTGAGGACTTTCTTGTTTTGCTCTGCGGGAAAGAAGCCGGGCACGAGGATGTTGACCCGGACGCGGTGTGGCGCCCACTCGCGGGCTAGGTTGAGCGAAAGGTTATGGACGGCACCTTTCGTAGCGGAGTAGGTGAACACACGGGAAAGCGGCACGACGCCCGACATCGAACCGAGGTTGATGATCGAACCGCCCTGGCCGCGGTCGACGAGATATTTGCCGAAGACCTGGCAGCCGAGGAAGACTCCCTTGAGGTTGACGCGGACGATGCGATCGAACTCCTCCTCGGTGATGTCGAAGAAAGGCGTGGCGGAATTGATGCCGGCACCGTTGACGACGATATCGACGCGACCACTGCGAGCGAGGACGGCGGCGAGGAGCGCTTCAACCTCGGCCTTGCTCGTGGCTTCGGCGGCGTGAAACCACGCCTTGCCACCGCTGGCGGTGATCTTGTCGAGGCGGATTTTGGCTTTGTCGGCATTGCGCCCGACGATCACGACCTCAGCCCCGGCGCGAGCAAGGCCCTCGGACATCGCGCCGCAGAGTTCGCCGGTGCCGCCGATGACGACGGCGACCCGACCGGTGAGGCCGAAAATCGATTCAAGATAGCTGGGGGGAGGCGTCGTGGTGTTGGGCATAATGGATGGTTCGGTTGACTAAAGATTAGGAGAGGAAAATTAACGTGGTATTTGGACAGACGGGGAGGCGGTGAGATTGGCCTGCAACCAGGCGAATAGGCGTTCGTTGTAGTCGGGCGAGTATTCGGCCCAATGCAAGAGACCATGGAGAGCGCCGGGGCTTCGCGACCGGATGGAAGCCATTGTCGTTGGGGATGCGAGCATTGAGCATGAGGGGCTCGTCTCCGCCGCGGCCATACTCAACGTCGTGCTTCAGCTCCGCCGCGTGCATCGAGAGATTGATCCACGAGATTGAAGCGAGGATGAACGCCAGCGGTTTGTTCATGCGGGGAAAGCGGCGGGGGAAGCCGCGGGGAGACAGAGGGTTGTTCGGAATGACGGCTTTTCCCAACCTGCGCCCGCGCTCATCGTTGACGCTGAGGGCGGGGCAAAGCTGGGGTGGAGTCCCCTTGATAACGTTAGTGAATAAAAAGCAGATTTTGAATGAGGAACTCAGGAAAGCTGGAGCGGAAATCACTCTGTACACATGCACTCTTTGCTTTTTCTCGTTTTCTAGAGTGTCAGACTGCTGCTTCGCTTGGTAACACATACAATTTACCTGATTGATTCTCTCTGGGTCACATAGTCCGAAGCTTCCTCCGGCTTGGTTGTAGCCGGCCTCGCTGAGGCCGGTTCCGAAGCGTTCCGGGGTCAGCGACCCCGGCTACACCAAATTGGTTCGGCCGGATGCCCCGGAGCTTGGCTGACAGGACACTCGGGTTAATCAGATTGCCGAACCAGGGAAGGTCCGTCGCAGGAAATCATTTCTTTTGCCGCGGTAGGTTGCGAGCTAGCCTCGCAACGTGGCGCGACCAGCGCGCCACAAGATTGCGCCCCTACCTCAAGCGGCTACGACATTCAGGACGCGGGGTTTTGCGCTCCTCTGATGACCGCTGCTTAATTGCAGCGGCTACGGCTACAGGCGCGGTCGAAGTGGTGGGATCGCCTCGTCGATGCGGTTGGTGAACATCAGCGTTACGCCCCAATTGAGCTTGGTGCCCGCTTTCTCGGCTGTGTATTCAAAATGCGGGCACAAAAAAGCCGCCCCGGTGAGGGGCGGCTTGAGGAAGGTTTTCCTTAGGGTGGCGCAGTAGAGCTAGAACTGGCCTTTTACGCCCACATTGATGCTGGCACCGTAGTTGCCGTTGCGGGTGGTGTAGACTTGATTCTCCGCATAGTTCTCTTTCGCGGAGTTGAAGATATTGTTCACATTGGCGAACAGGGTGGCGTAGCGATGGAGTGCATACTCCATGCTGGTGCTGATGACCCAGCGACCCGATTGATAGTTGGTGACGTTGGCATTCGTGGCATTCACAGGCGTGAAGCTGCCATCAGGATTGAGCGTCAGGCCGGCAAGGCTGTTTCCGGTGAGCCTTTTTTCGGTCCAGGTCGCCGAGGCCTGCATCTTAAATTTGCTCAATTTGTAGCGGAGAATGAAGTTGCCCTGATTCAGCGCCATGCCGTCGCTCGCATTTGGTACGAGAGCCCAGAGGCGTTTTTCTTTCGGCTCGTAATGGCTGTAGTTCACCGTGACACCGAGGCCTTTTAGCTGGGCGGGTAGGAAGGAGAGCTCCTGGCTATAGGCGAGCTCGTAACCCCACATGGACGTTTTGGGACCATTGATCGTTGTTGTATAGGTGTCTTTTGTGTTCGCGAATTCAGATTCATCATAACCAGCCGACAGAATTTGGTCTTTAATGTCCTGAGGAAGGTTTGGCGAAAAGTTTGTTTTTGGCACCGTGATCTGGATGTCTTTGATATCCTTGTAGAAAATAGAGGCGGAAAGGATACCCACGGGTTCGAAATAATATTCGACCGAAGCATCGAAGTTATTGGCCGTCTCAGGCTTCACCTTCGTGTTATTGACCGTGAAATCATAACCATCGCCAGCAGTGTTGTCGGCGGCCGTGATGCCACCCACGACGTTTTGGAAGTCCGGGCGCAAAAGCGACCCGTAGTAGGCTACGCGGGTGATCAAGTTCTTGGTGACCTCATAGCGCCCTTGGAGAACCGGCAGCGTGTTGTTGTAGGTTTTCTCACGAGTGGTGCGGTGGCCGTAACGATAATAAATATAATCGGCTCGACCAGAATTCGCGGTGTTTACTGCGGTACGAGTAGCGGCGGTGTAGGAGATTCCAAGGGCCGTTAACGTCTTGTCAGTGCCCTGGTCATCAAAGCCCTTGCCCTGACTGTTGGTTTTTTCGAAACGGAATCCCCCCGTGATGCTGAATGCTTTGGTGGGGTCGATCGTGGCCATGGCATAGGCAGCGTCGATGTTTTCCTTAATATCAACGTCGTTCTGTAGCATATTGCGCAGGTTGGCGGCCGCCTGCGCCGTGAAGGGACCATTCTTAGAGTAAGAGAATGGGTCGGTGTTACCATAGGACTGGAACAATTGATACAAGCGCCATTTGTCGGCGGCGGGGGTCTTGCTCGTCACCCCGTTGATATCGGTGACGACACCGACGTTGCCGGCGTAGGGATCGCGATAATCGTTGAGGTTGATCGCCGTGGCTGAGGTGGCGCCACTCGTGAGTGCCATGGCCCATTTTGCCTGCAATGTGTGAACGTCACGAACTTCAAGCGAGTCGGCTGTGCCCACCTTGAAAGTGGTGGGCAGCTTCCACTCGGGAAACGCCTGCGAGACGTCAACTTTGCCGGACCAGATTTGGGCTTTGGAATTGCGGGTGGTTTGTTCGACCGAGCCGCCGGTGTTGTAGTTGCTCAGATCAAAGATGCTGCCCAGATTGCTTGATGGAATTTGAGCGGCGGCGAGCGCAGGAGCACCGGCACTTCCACCGGGAAGATTGCGCTGAACAATACGCACGTCATCAGCAGCAAGACGGGCATAGTCAAAAGCCACGTTCGGCATTGCAGCTGCGACTAGTGAAAAGTAGCCATCTTGACCGCAGACATAGGCCGTTTTTCCGACCGAATAGTTGCCAGCAATATCAACCTTCAGGTCTTCGTGCTTCCAGCTCGCGGCTGGGCTGATGTTAAGCGTACCGCCACTCTTGCGCTGATTACTTCCCAAAATATTGACACTATTCTGTTGATACTTTGTGGGCGACGCGGTGGTGCCAGCCCCGCTAAGGTAGACAGAACCCAAACTGGTTCCGGAGGTTGTCGTTTGGGTGATGAGTCCCGGGTTGTTGAGCGAAGTGTTTAACGTCCCATCCGCACCGTACGTCGTCTGGTTCCCAGTGTTAGTGGTGGCCGACCAGTTGCGGTTATAAAACTCTGAACGGTAGTAGCCGTAATTGGTGCGCAACGAAAACTTGAGATCGTCCGTGGCCTTGAAATCAAAGTTCGCCAGCAGTGAGTCGCGCCAGGTGGGCTTCAGGCCATCCTGAAAATTCCAGGTATTGATCAGGGGCAGCTCCTGGCCGTTGTTATAAGCGTTTTTGTCCCAGGTTTGTGTGCCGATGGTGACGCGCTGGTCGGCAAAGGCCCCGGAGTGTGCGGCTGAGAGAACCATGCCGAGTTTGCCATCGAGGAAGGTATCGACCCACTCCAATTTACCTCCCGGGAGGGCTTTGTTATGTTTTTCGTTGTCCCAGCCCTTGGATTTGTCGAAGGAGCCGTACCATTGGTTAAAGTTGACGCTGCCCTGATATGTGATGGAGCGGCCCTTTTGGTTGAAGGCGCTCTTGCTGATGGCGTTCACATTACCGGCCAAGTTCATGCCCATCATGTCGGGCGTCGGAGTCTTGGTCGTTTCAATAATATCCAAAGCGGCCATCGAAAGCTGCTCGAGTTCGAGCCAGCGGCCCTGATTGGGTGCGCTCAAGTTGTTGGAGCCGGAGTTTGCGATGGGCAGCCCGTCCATCGTGGTGGTGGCGTATTTTGGCGGTAGACCGCGGATTCGAGTCGAGCGCGCATCGTTGTCGACGTAATCGACGCTCACGCCGGGCAGCAGCTTTAGGAATTCGCCCACGTTGCCTTCTGCAACATCGCCGAACGCATCGGCAGCGACAATCGTCTTGAGGTTCAAGGCGACTTTTTGAAGTACGATCGCCTTCGCGTTGCCTTCGCGGGAACTCGCCACCCTGTATGCGCCTAGCTCGATCGTATCGCCGTATTCGCTGCTTTTCAGATTGAAGTCCTGCTTCACCGAACCGGAGGCCGGTACAGTGACTGTTATCGTCTGTGTATCGAGACCGGTGTAGGCGACGGACAGCTTGATCTCGCCTGCGGGGAGGTTGGTTAAGCTGTAAACGCCACCGTCCTCAGAAGTCGTGGATTTGTCGGTGCCGACGACCTGGATGACGGCCGACTTCAAATATTCGCCGGTCGTCTGGTTCAAGACGCGGCCTGAGATTGCGGCGGTTTGCGCGGAGGCGGACGCAACCAAGGCGACGATTCCGAAACAGGCGAAAAGCCAGCCTTTCAGGCCGTGAAAAATGTTCGGGGCTTGCCCGCCGAGTGTGGGGGTGTGGGTGTGGTTCATGTGAGGGAGCTGGGGATTTGGTGGTTAAGGTTTTTTAGCGCAGGGCGGCTAATTTGCTTTTTTAGATCAACAGTAAAGTGACTTGTCGCTGACGGTGGGCGCTGTGGTGAAGAACGGTTGGCCAGACGGTGGGATCAAGGAAAGGACTCTGTTTTTCGTGGTGCGGTGGGAGTTTCTTCGAGCAGATTGCGTGGGATAGAAAAAGCCCGGGATGCAGGAGGGTTAACGAGGCTCAGGCGAGAATCGACTGTGCGCAAACGACTGGGGAGGTCGGATCGGAGGGTGGGGTAAAAAGATCTCAGTTTAACGTTAACCAAGACCTAGTCCGTAACAAAAGCCGAAGTTGAAAACCCTCAACTGCACCGATGCGCACATTGTTGACTTAAATGACCATCTAAAACTGAACCGATGCTAATCCAGCCGATGCGCCTAAACTACCTGGCAGCGGCCCGCTTACGGATCGGCAGCATGCAGTTTTCCCGCCATTCACCGGTTAGCAAAATCTCATGCGGCACTTCGGGAACGCCGGTTTCGTTGCGGTGCATCTGACCAATCAACATTTCGACGGCCAGCCCGCCGATTTTGTTGGGATCGTAATAGACACCGGTGCATTCGAGTTCGCGCCGGTGTTCCAGCGCGACGACACCGACGTCTCGCGGCACCTTAACACCAAGATGGTTCAGCCATTCCAGCAGGAGGTGGGGATTGTTGACCAGCAGCGCATCGGGCCGGTGCTCTTGGAACCATTCGCTAAAGACTGCTTCGGTGGTCGGCATCCCGGGGCAGACCGGCAGGCGCTCGGCGGCAGGGGATTGAAATTGTTGGGCGAAATAGGCCCCGAGCCAGCGGTCTCCGACGCGTGGGCTGTCGTTGCCGTCGGAAAAAAGAAATCCGATGCGTTTGTAGCCGCGGTCACGACAACGCTCCATCGCCTGCCAGACCGTATCGAAATGATTCTCGGTGACGTGATGCAGGACGGGAGAACGCAGAGTCATTCCGAGCGCGACGCAAGAGAACCTATTCCAGGTGAGATCGAGGGCGTTGCAGCCTGGTGGCAGGCGTCCGACGATGACGCCGTTGATGCGGCGAGCCGACAAAATGTCGCAGAATCGGTGCGAGGTCATACCGGGCTCGCGCAACCAGAAATGTTCTAGCTTGTAGCCGAAATCGCGCGCGCGCTCGGCGGCGCCGGGAAAAAAATCAGGGCGATCATGATGCTCCGGCAACCAGCCCCAGCGGGTCGGGTAGTTGGTGACGTAGGCGAGCGTCGCGTGCTTCACGGGCTTCCCTGAGCGTCGCGACTGCATGAGGGCCGAGACCAGCGGGTTGATGCGATAGCCGAGTTTGGCTGCGATCGCTTTTACTCGTTCGCGGGTCGCCAACGGTATCCGGGGGTGGTCGCGCAGGGAAAGGGACACCGTGGTGCGATGCACACCGGCGCTGCGGGCCACATCTTCAAGCGTCGCCTTGGGCTGCATGAAGTCAGACATGTCGGCGGCGCGAGGGCAGTCGAGCGAATTTTGCATGGCGAATCAATGCCGTTGGGATAACCACTGATGGAATTCCTCAACGAGGAATTCCATCAGGTGTCCTCCGGCTGATCGCCTGCGGGTACGCACTTCGGGGTCTGCTAATCGCAGTCCTAAAAACCCCGCGATTAGCGGGCCCCGAAGTTGGGTGCTGCGACGATTAGGAGCAGTGCTTGAATAAGGTTTCACCCATTGGTGAAGCCCCATCAGTGGTCAAAAATTCCGGGAGAAAGCGTGAGTCACTTGGTGGCTTCGACGGTGACGGAGATCGGAGCGGCGAGCCGTGCGGCGAAGGCGGCGAGAGAATCGGCCCAGTCGGCTGCGGTCGTGAAATCGCCGCTGCGGCTCCAGCCAGCGCCGGGATAATAGCGGATGGTTTGGCCTGAGCGGATCTGCACCAGCGCGAGATAATTGGCGGAGTCTTCGGCGAAGCCGGCGAGCGTGCCGGGTGCGAGCACCACGCCGGTGCCGAGCTCGGCCTGATCGGCCTTCGGGTATTTTTCCCAAAGCGCGAGCCAGCCGCCTTCGGCGTTGCGCGTCACGGTGCCGACGGCGGGAGCGTGTTTGCCGATGCCGATGGCGACGGTGATTTCGGGTGCACCCACAAAAGCAAAGGTGCTCTCGAGGCAGTCGAGGTTATGCCCAGCATCGACGGTGAAGCGTTTCGTTTCGGAGACGAAGATGTTGCCCGCCGCCCAGGTGTCGTAAGTGAGTTCGAAGACTGCGCGGACCGGGCCGTTGGCCAGCACACGTGAGGATTTGAAGTTCCGGCTTACGTGGAGCTGGCTGCCGTCCCACACACCGGTGCCGCCGCAGCCGCGGGTCGTGCCGACCGAATAGAGATCCATGCCTTCACCTTCGTCGGTGTGATAGTGATCGTGGCCTTTGTTGTACCAACGGTCGACGATCGGGTAACGCACGCGCTTGCACCAGACGTCGATGCCGCTGGTCACGAGCACCTCCTTGGCACCGGCAGGTTCGCTCGGGGCGGCGAGGGCGGGGCCGTAAATCCGATGGGCAATGCGATCATTTTCCCACGCAAAATCGTCGAGACGCTCCGGCACGAAGCGGGCAAAGGCTTTGGCGGGAAAGACTGGTGCGACCTCCGCCGTCTTCTCGACGGTGAACGTCGCAGACTTCTCACCCGCGCCGAAATCATACTGAAAAATCAATTCGCCATAAGCGATGCCGACGCCCTTCGGGTCCTTCGCTTGCGGGGCGATATTGGTGACCTGATAGGGCAGCACGTGGCCGGCGGAATCCTTGACGGCAAGGCGCTGGAGGAGTGCGCCGGGAAGCGAAGTGGCGATGGTTTTCCACGGCACCGTGATCGTTTCTGAGGGACGGGCAACCGCGAGGTCATGCATGACCGTGATCGTGACGCGGTCGGCCGCGCGGGCGACGAAACACGCGAGCAGGGCGGCGAGGTAAACGAAGAGTTTCATGGGGAATTTTGGATGTAAGGAAAATTGAATCTGGAAGGATGGAACTCAGGAACGGAGGGTTGATGTGGCGATGAATCCTATATTTCTAGTTTTAGGTGTGGTTTGGGGTTCGTTCCAGCGTTCCTGAGTTCCACATTCTCTTCTGCTGTCAACGCGCCAACCAGCCGCCATCGACTGCGATCGTGTAACCGTTGACATAGTCCGAGGCCGGCGAAGCGAGAAAGACAACAGCACCTTTCAAGTCGTCGGGCGTGCCCCAGCGGCCGGCCGGGATGCGCTCAAGGATGGCGGCGCTGCGCTTTGCGTCGGCGCGGAGCGGCGCAGTGTTGTCAGTTTCCATATAGCCGGGGGCGATGGCGTTGACGTTGATGCCTTTCGCCGCGAGCTCGTTGGCCATGAGGCGCGTGAGCCCCTGCAACGCGCTCTTCGAAGCGGTGTAGGAAGCAACGCGGATGCCGCCCTGAAAAGACAGCATCGAGGCGATATTCACGATCTTGCCCTTGCCGCCGCGCGCGACGACATCGCGCACGAAGGCCTGGCTGAGAAGAAAGACCGCGTCGAGATTCACGCCCATGACATCGTCCCAATCCTTCTCCGTGAAGTCCTGGAAATCGGCGCGCCGAATGATGCCGGCGCAATTTACGAGGATGTCGAGGTGGGCAAACTGGTGCCGGGCGGAGGCGATGATTTGCGCCACGGCAGCGCGATCCGACAGATCGGCAACCACGGGAATACATTTGCGGCCGAGGGCTTCGATTTGCCGGCAGGTGTCGTCCGCGGGATGCGTGCCGACGGCGACGATGTCAGCGCCAGCTTCGGCGAGCCCGATGGCCATGCCCTGGCCGAGACCGCGAGTGGCACCTGTGACGACGGCGACTTTGCCGTCCAGTTTGAATTGGGAGAGGATGGATGACATGGATAAATTGATTCTGGCCAACAGTTGCGGCGCGTTCGAATGAAGGTTATACCATTTCTCTTTCAAACGAATAATAAACTCTGGGGTTTGGAGGGTAGGGACGGGCCGCCGGGCCGTCCGGTTGGATATGGGCTGATGGCAGGAAACATTCTCGGACGACCCGGCGGGTCGTCCCTACCTTTGCCGCTTTTGGTTTTTTAATGAGAAATGGCACTGGCTTTGGGTTCGGCGAGCAGATCTGGCGCGAGGCGGGGGGCGACGCGGCGCAGGCCGTCGACTACGAGGCGCGCGAAGACCTTGCTACCGTCGGCGCTGAGGTGCGTGGTGTCGATGGCACCGTTGTCCTTTTTCGCGCCGAGCGCGGCACATTTTTCGGGCCCGAGCTGTTCGCAGAAGACAAGGCTGGCGGCGTAAAGGTCGATTAGCGGGACGTGCTTTTCGGCGGCGACTTTCCTCACTGCGTCCACGTAAGGACCGAGCGTGGATACGATCTTTCCGCTGCCGTCCTTGGCGAATTCACGCCGGGTGAGTGAAGTGACGAGGATGGGCTCGGCCCCGATCGCGCGGACTTCGTCAACATAGCGGGCCATGTTTGCATGGTAGGTGGTGGCTGGATCGGTTTCGCGGTCCGGACCTTTGCCGGCCTGATCGTTGTGGCCAAATTGGATGAGGTAATAATCCCCTTTTAGCGCGAGGGCGGGATCCCAATGACCTTCCGCGCGAAAACTTTTCGAGCTGCGGCCGTTGAGGGCTGCATTGGTACAATCGACGTCCGTGGTGAGAAACCGCCGGAAGGCGCTGCCCCAGCCGCCACCGTCGGCAACGGTGGAGTCGCCGACGAGGACGATGTGGAGTCGATGCCCAGCTGCCGAGGGAACATTCACCGGATTCCATCCGTCGTTGCCCGCGAGGACTTTGTCGGGGGTGAGGAGCGCGACATCTTCGGACGTGAGGGTTTTCGCCCACCGCACGCGCGCGCCGGAGTTGGCACCCGGACCGGTGCTGGCGTAGTCGGCGTAGAAAGTGGTCTGCTCCGCATTCGACTTTTTCCAGTTGTCCCAACCTTCCGCACGGACAACGGACGACATTTCCGTACGGAGAAAAATGGTCTTTGCGTAGTCACGCCATGGCCGGCCGAGGTAAGTCTTCACGCCTTCGTCGCCGGTGATTTTGCAGTCGGCGAAAACGAAGCCATGTGCGGTGCCTTTCGGCGTCGAGGCAGCGGTGATGTAGCCGTTGAGCAGGCAATGGATTTTGCAGCGGTCAAAATACGCGGTCGCCCCGCCGAAGATGAAATCGACGTGGCCCTCAATATAACAGTCTGCGAAGTACTGCCGGCCGCGGTTTACGAGGATCGTGTCCTGCCAGCCTAGAAAACGACAGTGGTCGAAGACGACCCGGTCGCCATCGACACGCAGCGCAAGAGCCTGGCCGACGGGACCGGCGGCGTTGGCGAACGTGAGATTCTCCCAGATCATGTCGTCGCCGTCGATTTGGACGGTTGGAGTACGGAAGGTGCCGATCGGCTTTCCGTCGGGGCCGAGCACCTTGGCGTCCAGGTCGTACGCGATAACGGTTTTTGCGGCATCCTCACCGACGATGCGCAGATGTCCACGCTCGCGTTGAACGTAGACGCGTTCGTGATACGTGCCGGGTTTGACGAGGATCACCCAGCGCGATGCGGCGGGATCGGTGGTCATCGGCGTGGCACTGATCGCTTCCTGAATCGAAGTGAACTGGCCCGAGCCATCGAGCGCGACGGTGGCGTCTGGGGCTGCCGCGGGCAAAACTCGCGCGCCCAGTGCGAGTCCGAGCGCGAGAAGCTGGCGATGGAATTTCATGGAAGATCGGCTTAAGCCGCAGCGCCGTTAGTCCTAAAGATCGGTGATGGGTCTGTGCTGGGGCACGAAGGCTTTCATCAGGCCCCAGGCAATCATGTAACTCAGAGCACAGATGATGAACATGAGCAAATAAGCGGTTTGTGGGGTTTTTGCGAAAGCGTCGGTGAGTCCACCGGCGAGTTTTTGGACGATGTACCCCCCGAGGCCGCCAGCGGCCGCGCCGATGCCAGTGACGGAGCCGACCGCTTTCTTCGGGAACATGTCCGACACGGTGGTAAAGAGATTGGCGGACCAGGCCTGATGGGCGGCGCAGCCAATACAGATCGCGGCCACCGCCAGGCCAGCGGCCATGCTGCCGAACCGTTCAACATTGCCAAAATACTGGGTGCTCAAAACCGTGAGCGGGAAGATTGCGATAATCAACATGGCGGTCATGCGGGCCTTGTAGACAGGCATGCCTTTTTTGATGAACGTCATTGGAATGCTGCCTCCGTAAATGCTGCCGATGATGGCGACGCCGTAGACGATGAAAGTGGGCAGCATGACCTGGTGCTTATCCATGGCGAACTGCTTTCTCAGATAATCAGGCAGCCAGAAAAGGTAGAACCACCAAACACCGTCCGTCATGAATTTGCCGAAGACGAAGGCCCAGGTTTGACGGTAACTGAGGAGTTTGAACCAGCTCACGGTGGTTCCGCTGGCAGCTGTGGTATGGTTAGTCGCATCGTCGTCGACGTGGATATAGTCGTACTCCGACTTCGAAATGCGTTTATGCTGGGATGGGCTGGCGTAAAGCCAGAACCAGAAGATAAGCCACAAAAAACCGGCGGTGCCGGTGAGGATATAGGCCATCTTCCAACCCTCCTGATCGCCGAAGTGGATCATACACCAGGGGACGAAGAGTGCGCTGACCATTGCACCGAGGTTGGAGCCACTGTTGAAAATGCCGGTGGCGAGTGCGCGTTCGCGCTTGGGGAACCATTCAGCCACTGTCTTGATCGAGGCGGGGAAATTGCCTGCTTCACCGATTCCGAAGAGGCTCCGGACAAAAACATGCACCAAGGCCGTCCGTCCGACAAAGGCATTGAGGATGCTGAAAGCCGACCAGGCGATGAGCGAAAATGCCAGGCCCAGCTTGGTGCCGATCTTGTCGATGATGATACCGGCAAAGATGGTCATGACCGCGTAGCAAAGAACAAAGTAAGAGGTGACGTTGGCGTAATCGGTGTTGCTCCAGCCGAAGCCGCCTTGCGCGGTGGGCGTGCAGAAGAACTCCTTGAGGTAGCTGATGACCTGACGATCCATGTAATTGATCGTGGTCGAAAACAGCAGCAGGGTGCAGATTACCCAGCGAAAATTTGTGGCGGGAGGAGTGGTTTGTGCGGGGCTGTCTGACGCCGGGGCTGGGCTGATGCTCATGGAGGACGGGTGGGGGGCGAAGAAAGCGGAGGGCAAATCAATTGGCCGCGCGAGTGTTCAGGCTGCCGATGGCTTTTGCCGGGGTCACGGAAACGCGGTTGAAACTGATCCTGCCGGCATGCTGCACAAGGTCGGTGTCAGTCACACTGTTGAACGTGGAGTCGGAAATGCGGATATCGTCGATAATCGCGCCCACGAATCCGCGTACGAACAGAACCCGGGGACTGCTGGAACTCGTGACGTGATCGAGCTGGATGTTGCGCACGACCGGTGGGAAAGCGCCTTTCGCGCCCTCCTCGTAAAGCAGGTCGATCGTTAGGATGGCTTCACGGACCTGTCCGACCTGCACGTTGCGCAGAAAGATGTTTTCGAGGACACCGCCGCGGGCCGCGTTGCTTTTTAAACGCAAAGCACGATCGAGATTCGGGCTGTCCATCGCGCAGTCCTCGATGAAAACATTTCGCACGCCGCCGGTGATTTCGCTGCCGAGCACGACGCCGCCATGGCCGTCCTTCATCGTGCAGTTGCGGATGATCAGGTTTTCACTCGGGACGTTGACGCGCCGTCCGTCGTTGTTGCGGCCGGACTTGATCGCGATGCAATCGTCGCCGGTGTCGAACACGCAGTTTTCGATCAACACGTCGCGGCACGATTCGGGATCGCAGCCATCGTTGTTCGGGCCGTGGGAATTGATTTTCACACCGCGGACCGTGATGTTGGAACTGAGCTCCGGGTTGATCACCCACATTGGCGAGTGGAGGATCGTGACGCCTTCAATGAGAATATTTTTGCACCGGTAAGGTTGAATAAAGTTCGGGCGCAGGAAATCGCCGTCACCGAAAATGCGTTTTTCAACGGGCACTCCGGCCTCGCCCATTTCGTTCAACCGGTCACGCGCGGGTTTTTGTTTCACGGTGGCGTGGGTCTTGTCGTTCCAGCTCCACCACGTGCTCAAGTCGGCGCCGCCGTCGAGCGTGCCGGTTCCGGTGACCGCTATGTTTTCCTGTTCAAACGCATAGATACAAGCGGAGTAGTTCATGCACTCAACGCCTTCCCAACGCGTGAAGACGACCGGGTATTTCGCCGGGTCGAAGATCCAGCGCAGCGTCGCGCCTTTGGCAACGTTGAGGTTGACGTTGCTCAGGAGACGGATCGCGCCGGTGCGCCACTCGCCCGCCGGCACGACCACGCGGCCACCGCCAGCTTCGTGACAGGCGGCGATCGCCGCGGCAATCGCACCACTGACGTCAGCGCCGGGCTTCGCGCCAAAGTCGGTGATGGGGAAATCATGCGCAGGAAATGTCGGTGCCTGGATGCGCGAGAGGACCTTATCGCAGTCGGCCCAACTGCGGGCAATGAGTGGTGGCGAATCGTTCGAAAGAAGTTGCTGCACCTCGATGCCCGCGAGGATGAAGGGCCCGACGCCCTTCAGGTCGTTGTCGGTGACCGGTTCGCTCACGTAGTAGTCAAATGACCCGTCGCGCGTACGCCCCTTCGCGTTGGTGTAACCGAGACCGGCGACTTCGCAGCAATGCGTGAGGCTCACGGAGCCGTCTGGGTTGGTCTTGATCAGGTCGCGAATGAGGCCTTCGTAGCCTTTGAGCACGACGGGGAGATAGCTTTCGCGCGGGAGGTAGCCGCGGTTGATGGCCTTCGCCAGCGCATAAACAAACATGCTGGAGGCGGTCGCTTCAAGGTAGTTGCCCGCGCGGTTGCCCTGATCCATAACCTGCCACCAGAGACCACTTTTCTGATCCTGCCAGCGGACGATGCCGTCGACGGTGCGGCGCAGGATTTCATTGATCCGCTCGACCTCGGGGTGCGTGGGCGGGAAAAAATCCAGCGAATCGACCATCGCCATAACCCACCAGCCTTCGGCGCGACCCCAGAGACTAGGCGCCTGTCCGGTGGTTTTGTTGGCCCACGACTGGGTGCGTTTTTCGTCGTAGGCGTGGTAATAGAGGCCGGTCTTCGGATCGTAGGCGTGTTGATCGATCAGCAGAATTTGCCGCGCGACGTCGTCGAAGGCGGTGGCGTCCCCGAAAACTTTCCCGTACTGAGCGAGAAACGGTGACCCCATGAAGATACCGTCGAGCCACATCTGATAAGGATAACGAAGCTTGTGCCAGAAACCGCCGTCACTCGTCCGCGGCTGCTTGCGCAACTGCTGCCGCAATGTCTCAAGTGCGGTTTGGAAGCGTGCTTCCTGATGGCCCTGCTCCCACCGCGCGAGCAGCACCTTGCCGGGAGGGATCATGTCGAGGTTAAAGTCGTCCGCTTTATAGGTGGCGATGGAACCGTCGGGCTGGACAAACGACTCGACCGTCTTCGCGCCGTAATCGGCGTAAGCATTCTGGCCTGTCGCCTCAGCGAGCTTCAGGAGCGAAAGGCCGAACAGCGAAGTCGTGTAATTCCAACTCGCGCGTTCGTTGCTGCCGCCGTGAAACATCACGTCGCGATCTCGCGCCATCTCGGACTTCGCGAGGCGTTCGGACCACTCAAGCGGCGTGGCCCCGCTGAATTTCTGCACCGTTGTTTCGGCGGATGATGCTGCGACCAAGGACAGAGCGAGCAGGACTAACGAGGGGACGGGGATCTTCATGAACAGCGGAGACGGGTAAAACGCGCAGCGGAGGCGCCTGGCAGCGGGGTGAGACTTGGCGAAAAACGAACTCTCAAACTAAATCACAACGGGTACCGTGTCCATGGACAGATTGCTCGCATTGTTGCCTACGCGTTTCCGGTCGTGGAAAGAGAAGCCTTCGTGAGGGGGACGCCACCACCGATTCAACGCAAAAGACGCGCCATTACTCGACCACATGCGGTGGTTCGGTATAGATGCCAGCCTTGATCTGGAGCGTGACGCTGTCGAAGACCGGTTTGTCCGCGTCTTTCACCACCAAATCATGCTCGGCCGAAATCGTAACATCACGGAGTGTGACGCCGGTGATCCTGCGCTCGGGCAAGCCCACGATCTTGCCAGCGTTTTTCGAGTTCTCGATGGTGACGTGATCGATGAGAACATTCCTAATCGTTGGAATCCGGGTGGGATCGCCTTTGAAATCAGGCCGGTTGTTGTCGCTGTAATTCAGGTCCAGCACGATCGCGTTCACGACGTTCTTCATCTGAATATCGGTGTAGCGCACATTTTCCACGAGGCCGCCAGCTCCGCGCATGGACTTGATCCGGATTCCGTTGTCGGTGCCCTCCAGCGTGCAGTGGCGAACGAGCATGTTGTGAATACCCGCAACCGTTCCTGAGCCGATCGAAAGGCCATGCCCGTGCTTGATCGTGCAGTTTTCGATCAGGATGTTGCTCCCGCCGGATTTGATCACGATGTCGTCGTCACCCGTGTCGATGTCGCAATCGTGTATCCAGGCTCTGGTGACGGGACCTGGATCAATGGCGTCAGTGTTGGGCGCATCGAACGGCGCGCGCACCTTCACCCGCTCGATCGTCAGGTCGGTGATGTCTTTTGGCACCAGATGAAACATCGACGAATTTTGCAGTGTGAGATCGGCGACGAGCAGCCGCTCGCAGCCTGAAATCACGATCAAATGGGGACGCCGAAAGACGATGCGATTGGGTTCGGTTTTTGCGAGACGTCGCGCCGCGCGTTCGGACCAGGCCCACCAGAGCGCGCCATTGCCATCGATGGTGCCGGTGCCGGTCAGGGCGACATCATGCAAATTGCAACCGGTTATGAGTGGTTCGACTGTCTTGATCTTCGCGGGCACTTGATCCTGCGAATGGAGAGACGTAGGATCAGGCAGACCGTAGTCGCCGAAGGACGCCGGAGCTTGGAGCATCGCACCTTCATCGAGGTGGAGCTCCAGATTAGAGCAGAGCACGAACGGCAGCGTGCGAAAGATTCCCTTCGGGACAACGAGCTTGCCCCCG
>Ga0302290_10000056_pt1 | contig 20079 bp, 17 predicted proteins | sample III_Fen_N1_3_FD_194547 | JGI IMG/M metagenome (GOLD analysis project Ga0302290, IMG submission 194547) | Peat permafrost microbial communities from Stordalen Mire near Abisko, Sweden - III_Fen_N1_3 | ecosystem: Environmental > Terrestrial > Soil > Wetlands > Permafrost | place: Sweden: Abisko... | reverse complement strand
ATACCACCGAAGAACAATGCCAGAAGCTCATCGCCACCTTCGAAAGCACCTTGAAGGCATATCTCGACGCCTCGGGCAAATTCCAAACCGAACTACGTGGCGGAGACTTTGAGAAGGCCATGGCCACGCTTGATCAGAAAGTCGGCCCCGCCCAGCAGAAAATCGAGACCGAGCTGCGAGCGCTCGGCGAGCGCTACTCCGCCTTATCCGGCTCCGCAGGCGCAAACACGGTCGCGGCACTCACCCAGTCCGAGCGCATCGGGTTACTCGGTTCGCTAATTCTTGCAGGTGTCACGTTGTTGTCGCTCGGCATATGTCTGGTCGCAGCGCGTGGCATCTCCAACCGCCTCAACCAGACCAACGATGCTCTGTCGACATCGACCGATGTCATCAAGTCGAGCGCCGCGCTCGTCGCGAGCTCCAGCCAGTCGCTGGCGGATGGTTCGAGTTCCCAGGCGGCTTCGATCGAGGAAACTTCCGCTTCATTGGAGGAACTATCCTCGATGACCAAACGCAACGCCGACAGCGCCCAGCAGGCAAAGCAGGCGGCGAGTCAGGCCCGCACCTCGGCCGACACCGGCAGCGAACGCATGCGCGCCATGCAGACGGCCATGCAGGCCATTACCACGTCGAGCGCCGACATATCCAAGATCCTCAAGACCATCGACGAGATTTCCTTTCAGACCAATATTCTTGCTCTCAATGCCGCCGTAGAAGCCGCCCGCGCTGGTGAAGCCGGGGCCGGTTTCGCTGTGGTTGCCGACGAGGTCCGCGCCTTGGCGCAACGCTCCGCCGTGGCCGCAAGGGAAACCGCGGCGAAGATAGATGACTCTGTCGCCAAGAGCCAGCAGGGCGCACAGATTAGTACCGAAGTCGCGAAGAGTTTTGAGATCATCCAGCAGCAGGTTCTCCATCTCGACCAGCTCGTGGGCGAAATCGCCACCGCTTCCAACGAACAGAGCCAAGGCATCAGCCAGGTCACGATTGCCGTTTCGCAGATGGACCGGATCACCCAGTCCAATGCCGCCAGCGCCGAGGAAACCTCCGCTGCGTCGCAGGATCTCAATGCGCAGGCCAGCGTGCTCAGTGAGGCGGTCAACAGTCTCCAGCAACTCGTGGGATCAAAAGGGGGAAGCAATTTATCGTCCACGCCCGAACAGGTCGAAGACGCCAGGCCGGCAGCCCATGCGCACACCGTGCCAGGTGCTCGCAACAAAACGATCTCGACGCGCCCCGCCACCATAACCGCCCGCGATCAGGCCGGGCCTGAGGGAGCCAGCGACAAATTTTTCAAGAACACTTGATTTAGCCCCCTGCGGCGGACGTCGAGCGTTTGCCACAGGAGGACACGTTTCCCTTCTCCACGACTGGTTTGCGCCGGCCAATTCTATGAGCTCTTCCCAAACTACCGCTGCCACTACTTCCAGAAACCTCGCAGGAAAATACCTGACGGTGGTCCTCGATAACGAGTCCTACGGCCTCGCCGTATTGAAGGTCCGCGAAATCATTCGCATGCAGAAAATCACGCCCGTTCCGCAGGTGCCGGACTTCGTCAAAGGTGTCATCAACCTGCGTGGCCGCGTGATTCCTGTCATCGACCTGCGCGTCAAGTTTGGCCTCAAAGCTGAGTTTGCCGAACGCACTTGCATCGTTGTCGTTCAGGTCGACGTCGTCGCGGGGAAATCCGTGCAGATGGGCCTGATCGTCGATTCGGTTGACGAGGTGCTCAATGTTGCCACTGACATGATCGAGCCGACCCCTGATTTTGGCACCGTCATCGACACTTCTTACCTCCTCGGAATGGTTAAAGTCAAGGGACAGGTTAAAACCCTGCTCGACATCAACCGTGTGGTTGCGCCCGAAACCGTTCAATCGCTTTCGCAGGTTGCGGCATAGCCGATCATGAACGGTTAAGTGAGTAACTTTTGCGCTGGATAGCAGGGTAGGGGGCGACGCCCTTAGAAAGGGCCGCGGTGCGCTCACACGCGTCGCGGCAGTAGGGCATCTCCAGTAAAACCGTAGCCGTAGCCGCTGCATTTAGGCAGCGGTCATCAGAGGACGGTGCAATCCTGCGTCGTAAATGACGCGGCTACGCCATTTTTCAAACGCTCTGGCGGATGCCGTTGACCCGCGTGATGGCCCTGGGGCGGCCCCGTCCATCCCTCAAAATAAAACGCCCGCGCCGCGAGTGGCGACGTGGGCGATCCTGCGACAGCATACCTGCAAACAGGCGAGACAGCAAAATCAAGGCGCAGGCATGGCAGCCCGACGGCGACGCCAGAGAGCGCCCAGACACAGGCCGATCAGGGCAATACCGCCAAAAATAGTAGAGGGCTCTGGTATGGGCGTGAGGCGGCCGAACAATCCATGCGCCTCGTCGTCGAGACCGGCGGTGAAGTACAGCGCATCCTTGGTGCCACCATTGCCACCGTTGCCGAAAGCGAGCGCCCAGAGCCCGTCGATTTCGATCGGCGTGCCGTCACCCCATTTCAAGGTGTCCACCCACATGCCCGTGGCCAGATCGTAGGCGTTGATCATGCCGTCGCCAAAATTGCCGACCAATAAATCACCGCCAAATTGGCCGAAGCCATTGGGGGCGATGGCCACTCCCCAGGGCGCATCAAGGGCCCCGCCGGAGGCAAGGCGCTGCATAAAGTTGCCCTGGAGATCGAACACGTCGACGTAGCCCAACCCGGCACCGGCGATCTCGTCATGGCCGGCCGAATCCTGTTTCGCATAGGTGACGTAGAGTTTGCCGCTCAGATTCTGAATATTGAAGGGCGCATAGCCTGCCGGAAGATTTGGATCGACGAAGTGTCCCGTCAGCGCGGGAGCAGCGGCACTGGGAAAAACGGTGATCTGGTTATTGTGGAAATCTGCAGCGTAGAGATAGGTGCTGGTTCCCTGCGTGGCGATCGCGAGACCTTTGTAAACTGAATTTCCCGCTGTATTGGCGAATAGGGTCTCGGCGGTGGTTCCCAATCCTCCGCGCCAGCCGTGGATCGTGCCGTTCTCAGTCGCAAAGATGAAACGGTCGGCGTTGAACGCGTTGCTGCCATTGAAGACCGTGCCGGTCGGTGCCGATGGGCCGCCTGTCGATAAGGGAATGCTGACCACGAGTCCTTGCGGCGCTCCGGCGGTGTTGTAGAGCGTGCTTAACCCGGGACCGTTGTCGGAAATCCAAAACGGGCTGGCTGCGCTGAACGAGATGCCCCACGGATTGACCAGATTTGGGTCGGTATGCAGCGCCCGGTTGGGAATATCCGAAACCATGTCGGTCTCCACGAAAGAATTTTGTGCGTGCAATAGATTAGAACCAAACGAAAGCGCCAAGAGTCCAAGGACTGGCGCGAGTAATCTTACTTCCTGATGATGCTTTTTCACGGTGACCTCTCCTGTTGATTGTTGTGACCGCGCCCAACTTGATCAAAACCGCGCATCGCGAAAGCGAAGCTTAGCAACAAAAGTGTTACTTATCGTTTCCCTCTGAAAGGGCCGTGCCTCTTTACCAGCTAATAACTCGCGGCTGCGACCCGTGTGCCCACCGGATAAGCCGGCGGTGCATCGCGGAAACCGGCGAGCGTCATGCCGCGGCTGACTTCCGGTGCGCGCATGAAATATTTCCAGATGAAGCCGCTGTGCATGTTTTCCGACATCAACAGCGTGATGCCGACATCGATCGCGATCACGTCGGAAGAAACCCATCCCGTGGTCGGGTTGAACGCATCGACAAAGCCGTAACGCTGCCAGACGTTCGGACCGCCGATCTTGCGCATCTCCTGCAACGCCTGCAGGCACTCGCGCGGAGCGAAGGGGAGCGAACCGCCTGGCGCACACGGGACGATCGTGCCGTCGATCTTGGTGGGCGAACCCTGCGGACCACCCCAAGCTACATAGCCTTTTGCGCTGTCGGAGGCGGTCACGCCCCACATATTGCGAGACCAGTGGGCGAAGGTGGTGGCGTGGTCGGCGCACCACTCGCGCTGAGCGAGCGTGGCGTCCACGGAGTTTTTCCAATAATCGGCGTGGGCATCGCGGCGGCCACGGAAGTCGAACCACGCGTGGGCAAACTGGTGGGTGAACAACGGCGCGCACTGGATGAAGGTCCGCGTGCCATAGGTGACCACCGGTGTGCGCTGCCACGCATCCCAAGTCTGGGCCGGCAGCGGATTCGAAGGTGCTCCGATGCCGAGCAGGTACATGCCGAGTAACTCACTATAACTATCCCAGCGGTTCTTGATGAAACCGGTTTCCGGCCGCCAGCCGTGCGCGAGCGTCTGCCCGCCGTTGAGCGCCCAGGTCCAGTCGATCCGCGAGTAGAGTGCGTTGACCAGCCGGGTTACTTCGGGGTCGTCGAGGTATTCGCGCGCCATCAACGCGCCTTTCAGAAACAGCGCCGTGTCGATCGTCGAGGCTTCGCAGCACCACATCCGCCGTCCGCTCTTGATATTAACATAATGATAAATCCAGCCGTGTTCGTGTTCGACGTGGTCAGTGATAAAATTCAGAGCGGCGAGTGTGCGCTGGAGCGCCTCTTCGTGCGAAATCCAGCCGCGATAATCACCGATGCACCACGCCGTCAGGGCAAAACCGGTGGCCGCAATACTCGCGGGCGACTGGCTGAGCGATCCGTTGGCCGGAGCCCGGTCACGGGTCAGTCCGGTCTCTGCGTCCGAATGTTCGAGAAAATATAGAAGCGACCGGGCCTGCAGTTCTTCGAGGAATACACTTTCGGTATCTGTGGTCGACCGCGAGTAACGCTCCTGTGGCGCAGGGGCACGAAACTGTGCACTCACCAGCACGACCGCGACCGTCATCAATCCCGCCAGCAACCGCACCGCCCGGTGGCCGCAAGCCGGGATTCGAGGGTGGAAGGGGATGTGAGTTTCCAAATTCATACGCCTATTGACTTATCGTCACAGATGGCCCGCGTGTGGAGGATTGATGTCAAAAATAAGGCAATTTCCTCATCGGAAAAACGCTTTATGTATTTTCCTGATGAATACGTAAGCGGAGGCCGGTAAAATGCCTGGTCTTAACGCAGAGAACCGACGTGGTTGGTGGCGGATTGCGGCACCAACCGACTCCTAAGCGCATGCTCGCGAAGATGGATTTCTTCGCCTGACGGACTGCGATGAATCCTCAAGAAAATGCGCAGCCGGAGAGAATGGAGAGCGCCGGAATACTGGAACAGATTGATGGGCTCGCATCAGTCCCCGGCGTGCCTGACATCCACGTCCAAAATCCGCAGGGGTTTACTGGGGCGTTTTAAAAAGTCATAGCCCTTAATCAAATCCGGGGCTGTTAGCTGGAATATATCAACCCGATCTCAGACCAAGGCATTGGCCACAGAGGGCACAGAGCTCCGACACAGAGGCCGAGGGAGCGCACAGGGTGTGCGGTATTTCCGTTTCCAAGCGGCGTTTTGAAACGGTGTACTTCGCATGCTGGATCGTTGTTTTACCTCTGTGGACTCTGTGTCTGCGCTCTGTGCTCCTCTGTGGCCCAAAGGTTTTCCTCGCTTGAGTGTGAAATATGCGGGTTAGCAGCTGAGTGATCCTATGCGATGAGCAGCTCTGCCTTCTGGTTGGTCATTTGACAGCAACGTAGCGGCGGGGATGCCTGGACTCGCCGAGCTCTCGCGGAAACGCAGAAGAGCCGAAACACGAAAATAACGAAGAGCCGAAAGGGTTTGCTCCGCGGCTTCCGCTCCTCCGCGATGAAGTTTCCCTCTGGAACGTTACAATAATACTATAGCCGTTTTAAAGGTAGCCGCGACCGCTGGGCGCGCCGTAACCAACGCGGCGGTCCCAGCGGTCCCGGCTACCTCAAGACCATTTTGCGACAGTATTTTATTTTCAAACGGCTACAGTTTAATTGGAAATGCTCTGAGGTTCTGCCAGGGAGACCACGCGGGGCCATCGAGGACCGATGCTGCGAATCTACAAAAACGAACCGCCGCCCGACAAGCGGGCGGCGGTGTATTCGTTGCGGTTTTAAAACCGCGACCATCGATAGATGGTTATCTTCGTCGGAATCCGGCGGAGCGGACTGACTGTTGATACCTGACAGCACTATTATCGGCCTGCTTTCGTGAAAACTGAAATTTCTTTTGCGGATTTCTACGATATTTCTGACGAGCTATTACGGCCTGAGGGCAAGACCCCACCAGCGGGTTCACCCCATCACGGTCATCACGATTCCGGCCAGCACGCCGAGGACGGCGGGTAGTTTCTGACGACCGTTTTTCTCATGGAAAAACACCAGCCCGCCTGTGAACGCCACCAGCGTGCTCGCCCGCCGCAAACTCGAAACCAGCGAAATCAAAGCGGCGGGATTTCGCAACGCGCCGAAATAAATGTAATCCGAAACCAGTAGAGCGAGGGAAAGTCCGATGATACTCCAGCGCCATTGAAAAGTGTTGCGCGGCCACCAGCGAAATTTCCAGCCGATGACGATGGGCAGGAATACGACCGCAAGGTAAATTGAAAACCAAGCCTGCACGGTTGCCGCCGAATATCCCATCCGGCCGAGCAGAAACCGGTCGTAGAGCGCGCTCAATCCGCCGAGGATCGTGCCGCCGATCAGGAGCAGCACCCATTTGTTGCGATGAAAGTGAATGCCTTCCTTTCGCCCCGCGAGCGAGAGCCCGACAAATGACGCGATCGTCGTCGCCACGCCTGCCATTTCCAGCCAGGTCGGTCGTTCGGCCAGGATGAGGAGCGCTCCGAACAAAATCCAGATTGGTCCTGTCGCCCTGATCGGTGACGCGAGCGACATCGGCAACTGCTTCACGGCAAAATACGTGCAAACCCACGAAGCGGCCACGATGGTCGATTTGAGCGCGAGCTGTCCGTGTTGCAGCGCGGTGAGGGGAGCGACGGTCAATCCCGCAGGCAAAAAGCCCGGGCGCACTGCCGCGAGTGTCATCAGGGCGGTCCAGATCACTGCGTTGCAGACCGTGCTGAGGAACAAGACGGGCAGCACCGCATTGTCGCGCACCGCGAGCTTGGTGAAAAGTTCGTAGCACCCGAGGAAGAAGGCGGCGATCAGGCTGGCAGTGATCCAATGCATAAAAAGGGTCCAGCGTGACAATCGGCTTGAGCGTGCGCAAGGCCGTGGTCGGGACGGGCAGACGGGAAACAAAGCGACCGACATCGGAACTCGATGGCCCTGTGGCCGTAGCCGCTGCCATCAAGCAGCGGTGCATTGTAGGAGCGCGTAACCCCGCGTCCAAATGGACGCGGCTACGGCATTTTTTGTAATGCTCTAGAAAGTTCGTTCTCCTAAGAACCTCTTCTCTGCGACTTGGCGGCTTTGCGTGAATATTCTTTCTGAAAACGGCTACGCGTTAAATTGAAACGCTCTCGCTGATTGAAAGAGAAAAGGGATGAGTTCCCCATTCAAAACGCGGCCTTGATCACTTCGGCGGGAGGAAGCCGTATTTGGCGAAGACCGCTTGCGCCTCAGCTCCAGCGAGGAAATCCACCAGTGCCGTGGCCGCAGCGGGCTGCTTCGCGTTCTTGAGGACGGCGCCGGGATACGTAATTTTGGGGCCATCGGTTGGCGAAATCTCGATCGCGATCTTCACTTTTTTTGAAATGAGTGCGTCGGTCTTGTAGACAAAACCAGCTTCGGCGTTGCCCGATTCGACGGCGGCCAGCGCGGCGCGCACCGTGTCCAGCGGCACCATCTTGTCGATGAGGTTTTTCCAGTCACCGGTTTTTTGCAGGTATTCTTTGGTGTAGGTACCCACCGGCACAGTGGCCGGCTCGCCGATGGCGATATGGCGAACCTCAGCCTTGGCGAGATCTCCCAGAGTTTTTACCGGCGCTCCACCTTCGACTGCGACCACCACGACCAGCGTATTCGCCAACAAAGTACGCCGGGTGCCCGTCGCCAGCAGCCCGGCCTTTTCGAGCTGATCCACGCGCAGTTCGTCGGCGGAAAAAATAACATCAGCGGGCGCGCCTTCCTTGATTTGACGAGTCAGCGTGCCGGAGGCCCCAAAGTTAAACCGCAGCGTATCTCCGGTCGCCTTGGTGTAGAGTGGGGCGATTTCCTTGAATGCATCGGACAGGCTTGCTGCGGCGTACACCGTGACCTCGGCGGCCGAGGCAAAGGCGGAAGCGAAAGCAATGACAATCAGTAACAGCGACAGACGGAAGGTTTTCATAGGAAGTGGAGACATAGACGGTGGCAAAAAATCACCTGGGTGCGCAACTGCACCTGCCGCTGGGGGGGTCGGTTAGGGCATGTCACTGCAACGGCAGAGATGGCCGTTGCTCGAAACTGGAAACAGGCAGGGCCCGCGTTGGATTTCAGCTCAGTCCACGCCGATCAAAATCGATGGCGCTTTGATGATGGCGTAAGCGGCCTTGCCCTTGGCGAGCTTGAGTTCTTTGGCGGCGTCGGCCGTGATGGTCGAGGTGAGCTTCACGCCGGGAGCGACCTCGATGACGACCAGACTGCTGATTGGGCCTTTTTTGATCGAAACGATTTTACCAGGGAGAACATTACGTGCGCTGAGTTTCATAAGAATTAGGATGATTGAGTGGATGTTGAAGAATAAGTGACCGCTGGGCTCTGCAAGCATTTCAGCAGTCGTTGCGTCGAGTAGAATGACCTTTCCATCACTTGGATTTCAAGCGTATGAGAAATTTGCATGGAGGCTTTATGCGCCTGTCTGGCGAAGCACACGGCTCATTTCAGCGCGAATATCCGCCGGCTTGCCAAAGTAGATCGATGACGTGGCGAGCGCATCGACGCCGGTCGCAGCGTAGGCGGCTGCATTATTTTCATTCACCCCACCGGCTGCGATCAGGGTGAGCCGCGGAAATTCCTGCTTCAGCGCAGTCACCCAAAGACGCAGTTCATCAGGCTGAACTTTGTCGAACTGCACGCCATCGACTCCGGAACGAGCCACAGCCTGTGCTTCTGCGAGCGAGGCAACTTCGACCACGATTTTCTTTTCGCATACACGTTTTCTCCAGTCTGGAATGCGAGCGACGAAGCCATCGAAGCCGCCGCAGAATACTCGATGTTGTTCAAAAGCGAGAATCGTCTCCGAAAGACCGAGCCGGTGAGGTAACGCGCCGCCGGCCACGGAAGCTTTGATCGCCAGTTCTTTCGTGCCGGGAAAATTCTTGCGCGTCGTCACCACTTCGATGGAGGGATTGACTGCTTTCGCGTTTGCAACAAGTCGGTGCGCTCGGGAGGCAATGCCGGAACAGTTCTCCAGAACATTCAGCGAAACCTTCCAGGCGAGATGCAACGCAGCCGCGCCACCTCGCCCAACGAGGATCACGCCGCCCGGGCTCACCTGTGCGCCCGAAGCGACGGCTTCAGTCACTTCCGCGCCGAGACAGGCAAAGATGCGCCGGACTTCCTCAGTACCGCACACAACAATCTCCTCTCGGCTCGAGAAGTGTATAAGACCTGGTTCGTCACGCAGGCCGAGCGTCCACGTTGTAAGGTCGAGCGACGGGGCATCTTCACGAATCAAATGGTCGATCAATTCATCGGGTAGGTAGATCATAAAAACAGAGTTTCGCGGTAATCGTCACAGTTTCCACAACGCGCTCCAGGGTTGATCCAACCGCTCGCCCAGACGCAACCGTTCACGCAGGCCTGCGAGCTTGCGATCCAGCTCAGCCAGATGCGTGCGATTGGCTTGTTCCTGAGCGGATGGTTCGATTACTTGAGCCACCGCGCCGTGCCGGATCACGAGCCGCCTCGCACCAGAGAGCGCGAGCAATGGGTCGTGGGTGGACAACAACACGATCTTCCCCTGATCTACGAATAGCTCTAGGGCTCGCGTGCGATCGACACCGGCGTTTTCAATTTCGTCAATCAGTACGACCGGCTTGGGGCTGAGAAACGCCGCGTCGGCAATCATGAGCGCTCGCGACTGGCCGCCGCTGAGCTGCGTCAGCGGAGTGTCGGGACCGAATGGTTCGCCCGCCATGCTGATCGCGGCCTTGAGCACGCGTTGCACCGCAGATTCGGGCGCGGCGAGGGCGCGGCTTTCGGCGTGCATGCGCAGGAATTCCGTGACTGCGAGGTCCATCACGAAATTCATATTCTGAGTGATCTGCGCGACGATCTTGCCCTCGCCGGTGAAGCGAGATTCAGGGTCGGGCGTCTGGCCGTCGATGCGCACCACGCGTCCGGTCGGGGTGTCGCCTTGCGCGAGACACTCGATATCGGCAAGAAACCGGCTTTTGCCGGCGCCGGTCGGACCGACCAGGCAAATGACATCTCCGGGCCTAAAGCACAGATCGTGCAGCTCTGGCTGACCGCTTTTGTCCCGTCCGCGGAAAATTTCGAGCGTGCGCAAGGCTGCGGGCGCTGCCGGCTGCTCGCTCGCTTTCAGAAAAGCCATGAGTCCATCGTGCAGCCTTTCGTAATCCCAACCGCTTTCGGTGCGCAGATCCCACGATTGCGCGGCCCACCAGGTGCACAGCGACGTGTGCCCGCCTCGCGCGGGCAGATGGTTGAGGAGCAAGAATTCGCCGCAGCGTGGATCGTCGAGTGGCAGGTCGGCGGCCGCTGGCTCGGTGGCGGGAGAGAGTGCGTCAGGCATGGTTTACTTCCTCCGCGATCTCGATCTTGCGTACAGTGCCGTGCTGATGCTCCTCGCCGATTTTGGTCTCACCGAGGCAATACGAACACACGGCCGCAGGAACCGAGAAACGTAGACGTCCGCCGGTGAGCGCCGCATCTTCCGGCGCGTTTTTCCACAGCCGGCTGACTTCCCACGCGCCTTGTCCGGTGATGCCGTTGACGAAAAGGATGCGGGCCTTCGCATTCACCTGCCGTACCCGAAAAGCGAATACCTCGCGCTCGGCCTGGCTGACGATGTCGCCCTTGGTCACGATGACGAGATCGGCCGTCTTCAACATGGGGCCGATCTTGCGCGGTGTGTTGACCCCGGAAAGATTGTCGAGGATGCACACCGCGTAGAAGCCACGGATGTGGGGTGCGCAGCGGTTGCAGAGACCGGCACTCTCGCTCACGAGCACATCGAGCTCCTGACGCCGGCCCCAGGCGGCGCAGTCCTCGATATTGGTGATAAAGTAATGGTCGGGACAGAAATTGCCCGAGAGTCCGGTCAGCACGGCGAAGCCCGCGGCGCGAAAGGTTTCGCCGTCGGCGCTGGCCAGACAGTCGAATTTCACCACGCCGACCCGCAGGCCATCGTCTTTCAGGAAGCGCAGGGCCTTGAGGATGACGGCAGTCTTCCCCGACGACGGAGGTCCGGCCACGGTGATGAGTTTCATCCGCGACGGCCCCGCACGAAAGCGGCATTGAGAGGCGCACGCATTGCCTCAAGATCGTGGTTTCGCACGTAGTCCCAGCCGAGCCAGCGCAATTTGCCCGGGAGTGCAGGCGAACCGACGCGTGCGGGGGCCAGACCGATCTTCGCGAGATGTGCCGCCCACGATTTGCCCAGCAGAAAATCCTGCACGAGCTTCGCCTCGGGCCGCGCACTGCGTTTACGGAAGAGATACAGGGGCGAGAGATAAGCGCCTTCCTCGGGCCAAACGATTTTGGTGAGGTCGCGACGCGGCGAACTTTGGGCAAAGAACCACGGCAGGATGTAGAGCGCGGCTCCTTTGGGATTCTCCGTACCCGCCGTTTTGGCCATTTCTGCCGGATGCATAAAATTGCTCACGTTGGCTCCGAGCGCCACCAGTGCGCCCTCGCCGTGATCCTTGTGCAGGCCGAAGAGAAACGACTCATGAATGTCGCCCTCCTCGCCGCTGATGACGATGTCGTGTTTGAAACGCGGGTGAAGAATGTCCGCCCAGGTTTTTGGCAACGGGCGGTTGCCGAGACGTTTCAAATCGACCAGCACGACTTCGATATTGGCACCAATCACACGGTGGATCTTTTTCGCATCAACCAGTCCGGCCTCGCTAAATTCGAGACGCACCTCGTCGTCCGAAATCGCTTCAAATGCACCGCTGTCGAGCCAGCGCCGAATGAATTGCGGACGGTTGAAATCGCCGAATCCGACCTCGGAGATCAGGCCGGGCAAGGCCGATTCATCCTCGGTTTGCCAGAGGCCGTCGTAGACGTTGGCGTCATGACAGCTCGACGGCACAAACCAGCGCGGTTCACCCACGCCCGCCGGGCGCTGGGCCCGAAAGTAACGATGCATCTGCCGGCGCATCTCGGCGCGCACGGGACAAGGCGCATAGCCGAGATAGTCGAGATTCCGGCGCTGGCCGGTTTCAGATTCCGGGAAAACCGGCTCTTCGTCGAGCAGGTCAATTTCGGGAGAGGCAGGATTCATTTTGAGCGGAGTGAAGCGATTTGCGGGCCAGATTTTGGCTTTGATCAGTCGGCGCTATACATCAGCGAGTCATCCGGCGCGGCGAGCACGGCAGCCGCATCGGGCCAGATGACTTTGGGCAAACGGTAATTGATGGTGTAGTCACCGTGGACGACACGCACCGTCCACGGAACTTCGGTGGCTAAACGCTCGGTATGCACCAGCGTCCCGCGCAGAGGACTGCACCCCGTTGCCATTTCAAAGCCATGAGCAAAAAAGGTGCTGGCGGCCAGTTCGGCTTTGAGCGGAACGCCGCGCGCAACTCCCAGATGTCGCATCGCGGCGACACCGGCCCGGAGGCCGAGCGTGAAGTCCACGTTGCTGGTGTCCCAGTGTAGTTCACGGGCGATACGCGCCGCATCCTCGGGACGTTGCATGACCTTGGCCCAGTGCAACGGGACCGCCGCGTCAGGAAAGGCATCGAATTGCGGCACGTAGGGCTTCACGTCGAGCACGGGAGTGCCGTGCAATGCGTCGAGCCCGCGCACAACGAGTACATCGTCCTCCCGCCGGATGAGCGAAACAACACAGGATCCCAAACAGGCCGGGCGACACGGTGCCCGCGAACTGAATACACCTTGACCGGCACGGTCATCGTCGGCGGGCAGCACCAGCGGCAGGGCTTCTCCCCAACCACGCGCCTGCAACCATTCAGCCGAGCGATGCTGCCGATAGATGACGCAAAGGTGCGAGAAGTACTCGACGCCGACCAACCCGGCGCGCAGCTCGGGGAACAGCATAATCCGCGATTCGCTCCGATAATCGCAGCCATCCGCCAGAGTGTGGAGCGGCGAATCCACCTCACCGATGGGGGTAAGCGTGAAAGGCAAGAGCGTGGCGGACGAGGGATCCTTCATTGACTTGCTGTAGCAGGTTTCGGGCGCGAGGCGTCGAGAAGTGTCCGTGCCTCCGTTTCACTCAGATCGTAGTGGTAGAAAAGCCGGTAAAATTCCCGCGTTTCCGCGACCAGGTCGAACTTCACGCGGTCGGGATAGAGCACCCATTCGACCCATTTCAGACCGAGAAAACGACTTGGCGCAGGAGGGCGGTCGAACCAGTTAAAAGGGGCACCAGGGATGACATAAACCCGACCGTTGGCGACGGCTTTCACCTGGTTCCACTCGTGCGCTCCGAGCCATTCTGGCTGCCAGTTGCCGTCGGGATTCAGCTTCTCCGGGCACACCAGGATGGCGTCCGGCTTCCAGGCGATCACTTGCTCCAGCGAAACACTGGCCCGACCGAAGCCGCTCGTGGCGGCGCCTTGCGCGACATTTTCTGCACCGACGACATCCAGGACCTCGGTGTGCATCGATCCCTTGGTGTCGGTTTGCAGGCCCCTCAGCCCCTCGGCATAGTAGACCCGCAACCGTTGCTCAGGAGGAATTGCCGCAGCAAACGTCTTCGCCTCACTCAACGCCCGGCGACAGTACGAGGCCAGCGTCTTGGCCTGCTCCGGCGCGCCGCACAAATTCCCGATCAACTCATAGGTTGCGGCGGAGTCTTCGAGTGTTCCGCTCGCGACCACCACGGGAATCCCGACTTGCGCCTGCAACCGGTCGGCGAACTCGACCGACGTGCGATCATTGTAGCCGATCGAGAGAATGACGTCGGGTTTGGCGGCGAGCAGGGTCTCGCGATTGCCTTTGCCGTTTTCACCGAACCACCCGCCAAGCACAGGCAGGTTGCGGACTTCAGGCAGGAGGTAGTGGGCCTCGGCCTGGCCGAGTTTGTAGTTCCAGCCAGCCATTTTTCCGGGCGCGAGCGAATAGATGTAGATCGCCGCAACCGGGCTGGTCGCGTAGATGCGCTCGATTTTTGCCGGAAGCTGGATCGTGCGGCCCACGCCGTCCGTGAACGGCACCGTATCGGCCGCTCGCAGGCGGGCGAGCGAAAGAAGTACAATAGCGAGAAACAGATTCAGTTGATGTGAGGCACGCATATGCGGATGGGTTGGCAATTGTGGTCAAAAACGGTGGAAACAAGAAACGGCACGCGGTAGGCCTCTTGCAGGTGTTCGGCGGTCAACACCTCCGCCGGTGGCCCCAGCTGCTGTATCCGGCCTTCGCCTACGACCGCCACGAGCGTGGCGCAGCGTAACGCATGCTCGGGATGGTGCGTGGCCATGAGCACGCCCATGCCGTCGCGCACGAGACGCCGAAGCGTCTGTAGCATTCTCACCTGATTGCCAAAATCCAGGCTCGAGGCGGGCTCATCCAAAACGAGAAAACGCGCTTCTTGGGCGAGCGCCCGGGCGATCAGCACCATCTGGCGCTCGCCGCCGCTCAGTTCCGTATAAAGGCGGTCCGCAAAGGCCTCCATCTCCACCATCAACAAGGCGCGTTCAGCCGCCTGCCAGTCCACCTCGGTCGGACCGGACCAGAGGGGCCAGCGCGCGGTGCGGCCCATGGCGACGAGGTCGATGACTTTGAAGGCAAAGACCGGCGCGTGCGCCTGCGGCACGTAGGCCAGCCGCCCGGCACGATCGCGTGCGCTCCACTCGTCCCAAGAACGCCCGTCGAGATTCATTCGCCCGGCGAGCGGCAAAAGCACTCCCGCCAGCGTCTTGAGCAGCGCGGTCTTGCCCGAACCATTGGGCCCGAGCAAACAGACGAATTCTCCCGTTTCGACCGTGAGATCGATGCCCGTTAGCACCGGGCTTCGCGTGTATCCGCAAGAGAGATTTTCGAGGGCGAGACGCATGGCTCAGTTGGACCAGGCTCGCTGCGACCGCCGCAGGACCAGGAGAAACACCGGCACGCCGCACGCGCAGGTGACGACACCCAGCGGCAGTTCAACGACGAACAACCAACGGGCGAGGTTGTCCGCCCATAACAGAAAGATCGCGCCAATGAGCAGCGAGGACGGCAGCAGATCCCGATGGTTTGCGCCGATCCAGAAACGCACGAGGTGGGGAACCATCAGACCAATCCAACCGATCACGCCCGCCACGGCCACCGCGACTGAGGTGACGAGGGTTGCGGAGATCAGCGTCCACATCCGCACCTGGCCGGTGGGCACGCCGAGCGATCTCGCTTCCTCTTCACCGAGCGCCATTGCGTTCAACGGCCAGCGCAACAGCAGCAGCACGGTTGAACCGATTACCACGGGCGGCGCGAGCAGCCACAGATCGCCCCGCGTGACCGATGAAAGACTGCCCAGCAACCAAAACGTGATGAGGGGCAGTTTCGAGTAGGGATCGGCCAGCGTCTTGATCACCGCGATGCCCGCCATAAAGAGGCTGCCGACCACCATGCCGGTGAGCACCAACCGCAGCGCGGAATGGCTACCGCCCATGGCCCGGCTCAAGGCAAAAGTGCCTATCACCGCACCCAAACCAGTGACAAAGGCCAAGGCCTGCACGCCGACAATGCCCAGTGACAGCATGATCCCGAGTGCCGCGCCGAACGCCGCGCCGGAGGACGCTCCGAGGATGTCGGGTGAGACGAGTGAGTTTCGGAACAGCCCCTGATACGACGCCCCCGCCACCGAAAGTCCCGCCCCGATGAGCAAAGCCGCGCAGACTCGCGGCAGGCGGATTTCGTAGAGCAAGGCTACGACGGTCTCGCGATCGGTGTGCGCAGAACCGGCCCACGAGGGAAACTGCAACTGCAACAAGTCGGGCCACGACAAGGGGTGCGCACCAAAACGCAATGAGACGAGTACGCTGATAAACAAAGCAGTCACCAAAACTGCCATGTGCCCCCGCCCATGGCCGGCGCGCCTGCGTGAAATTGTTGTCGGCAATTTGCCGGGCCGTGGAGTAGGCGAACTGCGTTCGGACACGACAGCCGCAGTCGCGGGGCCGCTCATACGCGCCTCGCTTTTCGCTCGATCTGAAGCATGCGCGTCCCGGCGTCGAAGAATGAATGCTGACCGCCTTCCTGGATAATTGGCCAAACCAAAGGCGCGTCATCCACGATCAATCCGGCGACTAGATCGACGCCGAGATCAAACCACCGCGGTGTGAGCGGCGTGGTTGGGCCGACGAGCGATACGAAGGCTCCGCGGCTGAGGGCAAGGAGTCGCGGCAGCGTTTTGTTAATGAGGGTGGTGCCCGTGATGAAAACGAAATCGCTGCGCGGCAGCACGTCTTCACACGCCGGGTCCGGCAGATCGCCCGGCTGTGGCCGACGCTCCAGAATCGTGAGGTCGCAATGTTCGGCCATGCGGTCGAGCCCGCGAAAGTGCCCGATGACCGTCACCCGTTTCCCAGTCACCCGCGGTAGCATGTACTCGAAGGCATTGGTTCCGGTATGCGTCGTGTAGCGGACATCTGCGATCAGCGGCTGCACCCGATCTGGCGCGTTATGAAAAGCATTGAGCGCCGCGACACCGAGGGCCGCGTCGGAGAAATTCCACGACTTCGCCCGGCGCGCAGTTTCCAGCAGGCTCAGCCTTGCGATCCGGCCGGCGCCGGTCGGGGCGGCCCGGCCTTCCGGCGGTGCCATCGCCAGCCCAAGACCTTCGCCTGAGCGCACACCGAACCAGTGAAGACCGGCAGCAAAGGCGTCGATTTTCGCCGAAGCGTCGAGATCGGCGATGAGCGCCTCATAAATGTTCCACAGCCCGGCTTCGGCGGTGGGTGCTGTAGCGGTGAGCTCAGAAGGCATAACGAAGATTGGCGAACCAGCTACGACCGGCTTCCGGGTAACCCGCCTGCAACTGGTAGTTTTTGTCGAAGCCATTTTCCACGCCCGCGCTTACGGTCAGCCCCTGGGGCAGGCGCGCCGAGATCTTGAAATTGGCCAGAGTGTAGCCGCCCAGCTTCGGGTTGTTGCCCTTGCCATCGGAGGTGGAGTAAAGCCAGGAGGAATACTGGAGGCTTGGAATCAGGCTCAGCCAGCTGACCGGCCGAACCTCCACATAGGTGGAACCACTCTGTCCTGGCACTGAAGTCACCTCGACCGGCGCGGTGTTGGTGGGTAGAATTGTCAGCGTCCGCTGCCGGAGCCAGGCGTAGCTCACGCCAGTCCTGATCCATTTGTCCCAATCATAGTTTAACCCGAGGTCGATGCCGCTTTTGTCAGAAGTGCCAACATTCTGAAACTGGCTGACGGCGGGCACGGTCCCGACCGCAGGCACCACCACGACGCTTGTAATCGTGTCCTGGATACGACTGTAAAATGCCGAGGTTTGGAGCGTCAGGCCCTTGGCCAGCTGTCCATCATAGCCGATTTCATAGTGCATCGCCGATTCTGGATTTAGTGACGGGTTCGGCATGCCCTGGGGGTTGCCCTTGCTATCCGGCATCCGGTAGGAATACCGCTCCTTCATCGTGGGGAAGCGGCTTTTGTGGCTGGCGGTGAAATGAAACGCGCTGGTGTCGGTGAGTTTGTAGAACACGCCGCCCTGCGGATTGGCGCTGGTGAATTCCTTTTCTGGATACGGAAGCCCGGAGCTGGAATCCACCGCTTTCACTGTCTTGTGAAAATCGTAGTCCAGTCCGCCCTGAAAGTCCCAGGTCTTGTTCGCGTGGTAAGTATCCTCGATCGCGACGGACTCGCCTTCGTCTTCGTCGATGAAATGCGTCCCGATCCGGTGGATGATATCGGGGCGTTCTTTGTGGTGGTCGAATTTGTACTGCAAATTTCCCTTGAGCGAATTTTTTGCCAGTGAATCCGTGCCTGCCTCAATCGAGCCGCCCCAGCTATAGTCGTTGTAGATGCTCGTGCCCGAGCCGGAGTTTTTTGCTGCGTTGAAACTGGCCTGGGTCGTGTAGGTGGCGTTGTCGTAGATCGCCAGAGAGTTGTCGTACTTGTCGAAATAGACCCGGGGCTTGAGGTAACTGTCGGTGCCGAGGCGCGTGTTGGAAACCGCATACACGGTCTGTTTGTTCCACAACGGCCAGCGCCAGTACGAGGGCGTGGAGATCGTGGAAACCGGATTTCCTTTCTCTCCCTCCTGATGAATGAAACCGACTGCGTACTCGTCGGTCGCATTCGGCGTGAAGGCGGCCTTGGCACTTATTTTCCAGTCCCGGAAATCAGAATTGTCGCGGGCGCTACCGTTCTCGGCTGCCACCGCGGTGAAGTGGTCCGAAAGCTCATAGTTGTCCTGCTTTACGTAGGAGCCGCCCAGCTGAAAATACCATAACTTCTGACGAGAGCCAAGGTTCAGGCTGGCTTCGCGGCCGTGGCCGGTGAAGACGCCCGCGCCCACCTGTCCTTCAAACGCAGCCGTCGGCTGACGTGTGACCAAGTTGATCGCGCCGCCCATCGTATTTGCGCCGTAGAGCACCGAACTGTAGCCCTTGGATACGCTGATCTCGGCGATGTCGTACGTGGTGAAACGTGCCATATCAATCGTGCCGTCGTAAGGGACATAGACCGGCACACCGTCGATGAAGAGCGGCACCTGATTGCGACTGAAGCCGCGCACAAAAACACTGGCGTCATTTCGGCCGGCGAAACGCGTCAAGGTGACGCCCGGCACCAGACTCAAGGCGTCGGAGAGATTATTCTTCTCTTGAAGTTCGATTCTCGACGCATCGACCGCTGAGGCCACCTGGTCGGTCACTGGCAATTTTTCGCCGTAAACTGCCACCGTGCCCAAGCGGAAGACGCTTTCCGTGGATTCACTTGCGTCGGGCTTGCCCAGCTCCGTCGCATGCGAAACAATGGCCGCAGAACCTGCCGCCAAAATGAACTTCATCGCTATCACTGTCTTTGAGATGACTGGACGAGCGAAACGGGAATGCCGGGTGATGTAATGTTTCATTGACGCCGTGTCACAAGCAATAGACATGCCTTCCGCCATGAAATCCTCGCCCGATGCCAAGCCCACCGCGGAGAACAAGATCTCCTTAAGGCGTCGATTAGCCAACCTTCAGCAAACTGAGCTGGCCCGCCGCTGCGGCGTCTCCCGTCAGTTCATCAGTATGCTCGAATCGGGCAGGGTGCAGCCCAACGTGCAGATCGCCTTGCAGCTGGCGGCGGAGCTGAACTGCTCCGTAGAGGATTTGTTCAGTGCGGTATCCACAAACTCACCACAAAGCATGGCGGTGCAGTTGTTACAGCCCCAGCTGGCGCCCGGGACGCGCCTCGATGTTGCGCTTGTCGCTGGCCGGTGGATCGGTCACGCGTCAGACACCATGGCATCGCTGAGCAATGGCTTTGCCGAAGCGGATGCCGTTCTTGCCTGGTCGGACGGCAAGGCGGGCGCAGTGCCGCACCGTCCGACTCTCGACCTGGAGCACAACATTGCCATCGCGGGCTGTGACCCGGCGCTCGCTCTTTTGCGGGGGGCCGCGGGGGCGACTTCTCTCCCGGGGAGATGCTTTTGGGTAAACTGCGGGAGTGCCCGCGCGCTTCAACTTCTCGCCGATGGCTGGGTCCACGCCGCCGGACTTCACTACGCCGGCGAAGATGCCGACGAAAACATCCGCCAGGTCAGACGCTTTGATCCAGCCGGTAACTGGCAGGTCCTGCGTTTCACGCGCTGGGAACAAGGCTGGATGATCCGACCTGCCGCACAGAAAATGTTCGGAGGACTGGCTGACTTAACCAATAAGAAGCTGCGCTTCATCAATCGTGAACCAGGTTCTGGGACGAGACACTGGTTGGACGCACAGCTGGCGCTTGCGGGATTAAAGTCGCCGAGTGTATGCGGCTACACCGAGGAATGCACCAGCCATTGGGAGTGCGCCCGTGCCTTGGTGGAGAATCGGGCAGATGTTGCGATTGGTCCCCGGGCTGTTGCCTCTGTCTTTGGGTTAAATTTCCAGCCGACGCTGGAGGTCG
>Ga0302290_10000053_pt1 | contig 20601 bp, 17 predicted proteins | sample III_Fen_N1_3_FD_194547 | JGI IMG/M metagenome (GOLD analysis project Ga0302290, IMG submission 194547) | Peat permafrost microbial communities from Stordalen Mire near Abisko, Sweden - III_Fen_N1_3 | ecosystem: Environmental > Terrestrial > Soil > Wetlands > Permafrost | place: Sweden: Abisko... | reverse complement strand
ACCAGCGGGCCGGTCCCGCGCCAGGCTCCGGCGCCTTGCGAACTTCGACGAATTTGATGCCCGAGGGCGTGGACGCGTCCTGTTTGAAAAGGATAACCCGCGCCGCTTCGCCGAGGTGCTGATTGACCAGCATGCCTTCATGCGAGGCCACCGCGATGTAGGGGCGCGTATCGACGTCCTTGATACCGGGCCGGGCAAACTCCTGCAATGTGATGAGATTTTCTGTCGTCATCTTTTCATTGATGAGACCCACGGCGTCGGCGCGGCAGCGCGCACAATGCGACATCTGTGCGACATGGCGGCCCGCCTTCAACCGCGTGCTCGCGACCAGAAGATTGTCCGGCGGCGCGATGCTCTCGAACTCAGCACCCGCAACCGGCAGAAAGGCCATACTGTTCATGATGTCGACCTTCAGATCGCCCATCTTCGTAGCGATCGCTTCGATGTGCTGGTCGTTGATGCCGGGAATGATGATCGAGTTGATCTTCACCACGACGCCCGCTGCTTTGAGACGCACAATGGCATCGAGCTGGCGTTCAAGTAAAAGTTTCGCCGCTTCGAGGCCGCGCATTGGCCGCTTCCCGTCGCGAATCCACGCGTAGATTTTAGAACCGATCTCGGGATCGACCGCATTGACGGTGATCGTCACGTGGCTGACCCCAATCGCCGCTATCTCATCGATGTGCGGTCCGATGCCGAGTCCGTTGGTCGCAAGACAGAGCATCATGTCCTTATGCTTGCGGCGGACGTTCCGTAACGTTGCCATGGTCTCGTCCGAATTGGCGAACGGATCGCCAGGACCAGCGATACCTACGACGGCAAGGTTCGGCACCCGCTTCACCATCACGTCGAGGTAATCAGAGGCCTGGGTCGGCGAGAGCACCGCGCTGGTCACGCCGGGCCGGCTCTCGTTCATGCAATCGAACTTTCGGTTGCAGAAATTGCACTGGAGGTTGCAACGTGGTGCGACCGGCAGGTGGATGCGTCCGTGCTTATGGTGCGAGTCTTTGTTGAAGCAGGGGTGCTTCGAAAAATCGAGGGCCGGCTGGAGAGTGCCATCCTCGTTCACAGCCGTGACCGTGGAGCAAGCGTTGGTGTCGGACGTAAGGTCGTTGATCATGGTTTTGCCCTCAGAGATAAGCGTAGCCGATGGATGATGTATCCTGTTTCCGCTCGAGGATCGCGTTAACGATCGTGTCGTAGAGCGCCAGCGCGCCGCGGTAACCGACGTGAAGAATGCGATGACCGCCCATGCGATCATGAATAGGAAAGCCGCAGCGTATCAGGGGAATTTTCAAACGCCGGGCGAGGGAGTAACCTTTGCTGTTGCCAATGAGTAAATCGGGTTTCAACGCCTCGGCCTCGGTGCCGATGGTGGAGAAGTCAGCGCCTTCGCGGATAATGGTGCTTTCAGGTAGTTCGGGTACGAGCTTGCGTAGTTCGGCGGCAAAATGTCGGCTGCGGCCACCGCTCGCGCACAACACCGGCGCGACGCCGATCTCGCAGAGGAAGGACGTGAGCCCGATTACCATGTCTTCGTCGCCATAGACAACCGCGCGCTGATTAAATACATACTTGTGACCATCAACCATTGCGTCGATCAGGCGTCCGCGCGCCGCTTCTACGGCGGCAGGAGTTTTCCGGCTGGCGATAAACCCCAGAACCTCGCACAGCCGGTCGGTTTCACGCAGTCCGATCGGCAGGCCGATCCGATGCAGAGGAACCGAAAATTTGTCAGCCAGATGTGCCCCTGCTGTTTTTGGCGTAGTCGCGAGGATGTGCCCACATTCAATTGCCGCGCGGGCCGAGCCCAGCGCTTTCACGGCCTCGACCGTGGTGCCGCCCACAGGAATGCGCTCGTAGGCCGCCCACGAACCACCATCCATCGTCTCAGAGTAGTCTGGCACCATCGTCAAAGGGAGCTCGTAGGCCGCGAACAATTCACGGAGGTGACGCAAATCTTCGGCCGAGACGAATCCAGGCATCAGTGCGACCGGACCCGCGACATTTTCGGCACTCTCGGTCGCAAGCGTTTCGACGAGCGCGCGCACGGTTTTGTGATAACCATCGACATGCGTGCCCTTGAAACTGGGTGTGGAAACGTGAACGAGCGCGGCGTTATGTGAAACATCGGTCCGCTTTTTGTAGTCGTGCAGCAACTGCGGCATGTTTTCGCCGATCGTCTCGCTCAAGCAGGTCGTGGCGATGCCGATCAGTTCGGGGCTGTACTGACGGGAAACGTTCTCGATGCCGGTGTGCAACACCTCACGGCCGCCAAAAATCGCCGAGTGCTCGGCAAAATTCGAGGCAGCGATATCCATCGGCTCACGAAAGTGACTGATCAAATAACGCCGGATGTAGGTCGCGCAGCCCTGCGAGCCGTGAAGGAAGGGAATCGTACCCGCGATGCCCTTGTAGGCCAGGCACGCCCCGAGCGGCGTGCAGAGCTTGCAGGCGTTAGTGGTCGCTCCCGGAAATTCCTCTTTACCCTCTTCTTCCGAGTCGGCCTGAGGTTTGCAGGACGAGCAGCTCATGGCGCGACCTCCGATGAAAGGTTTGGGGTGGAGCCCGCCGTCCCGGCGGGCTGAGCGACATCTGCGATCTGCGGCACTACAGAACGCGCAAGGGACTGCGCGTTCCACCCTCTCGCCGTGCGCCTCGGCACGTAATTCCAAACCGGCGAACAGCAGCTCGCGTACACTTCTTTGGCAAAATTGAACATCCCGACAAAACCAGCCAGCGCTTCTTTGCGCTCGTGGTTGTGATCGCAGAAACCGATGCCGAGCTTGTAGGCGATCGGGCGTTCCTTCACGCCGCCGATAAAAAGATCCACGTCTTTCTCCAGACAGAACTTTGCGAGTTCAAGCGGGTTCGAATCGTCGACGATCACCGTGCCGGCATCGCACATTTCACGGAGCTGCGCGTAATCGTCCTTGTCGCCCGTCTGTGTACCAACGATCGCAGTCGTCATGCCGAGCGTGCGCAATGCGCGAACCAGTGAAAAGGCCTTAAACGCGCCTCCCACGTAGATCGCAGCTTTTTTGCCGATAAGCTTCTCTTTGTAGACACGAAGCTGCGGGTAAAATTTTCCCACTTCGTCGCGCACGACGTCTTTGGCTTTCTCCATCAGCGTCTCGTCGCCGAAGAATTTTGCCGTGTCGTAGAGCGCCGCTGACATGTCCTCGATGCCGAAAAAGGAAACCTTGAGGAACGGAATGCCGTGTTCCTCTTTCATTTTCTTGGCAAGATGGGTCATCGAACCGGCGCACTGAACCAAATTCAACTTCGCACCATGGCAGCGGCGGATGTCGTCGACGCGGCCGTCGCCAGTAATCGTCGCCACCACCTCGATGCCCATACGCTTGAAATAGTCCCGGATGATCCAGGTTTCGCCTGCGATGTTGAAATCGCCGAGCAGGTTGATGCTGATCGGACTGATGCTGGAGGTGTCGCCCGTGCCGATCAGGGTGTAAACCGCCTCGCACGCAGCACGGTAGCCGTCTTTTTTGGTGCCCTTAAATCCTTCGCTCGCGACAGAGAGGACCGGAATTCCTTTTGCGGCGGAGACTTTTTTGCAGACTGCGGTGACATCATCGCCGATCACGCCGACGATGCAGGTTGAGTAAACAAAGGCGGCTTTAGGCTGGTGCTTGGCGATGAGCTCCATCAACGCGCGTTCGAGCTTTTTCTCGCCGCCGTAGATGACGTCGAGTTCCTGCATGTCGGTCGAAAAACTGTTGCGGTGCAGCTGCGGTCCCGAGGACTGCGCACCGCGGATATCCCAGGTGTAAGCCGCGCAACCGATCGGACCATGCACGATGTGCAACGCATCCGCAATCGGATACAAAACCACCCGCGAGCCACAAAACACGCAAGCGCGCTGGGTAACCGAGCCCGCCAGCGAATGGCTGTCGCATACCATCGCCCCACCCGCCTCGCCGGCAACGGCGATTGAGGCGGCTCGTCCGGGGAGAACTTCGATGGTGGAGGCCATGGTTGAAATGCGCGTTAGTGGCCAGCGCCTCCGCAGCCACAATGGCCGGGCGAGGCGGATTCAGGTTTCGCGTGGTGCACGCCTTTTCCGCCACAACGGCAACCGTCGTTGGTATCACCCGGTCCACTACAGCTAAATTTCGCGATGCCTTCCGCATCCAGCCGGAGCAGCAGCCATTCACTTTTTTCCTCTGCGCCGATGCTCTTGTAAAGTTTCCGGGCGTCTTCGTTCCACTTGAGCGTGGTCCATTCGAAACGTCCGGCGCCGAAGCGCGCAGCCAGCGAACCGACGTACTGCAGCAGCGCCCGCCCGAGTCCACGATGGCGAAATGCCGGGCGGATATACAGATCCTCGAGGAAGACACCTGGCTTGGCGGCGAAGGTGGAGAACGTGCGGTAGTACACCGCAAATCCCGCCACCACACCGTCGAGTTCAGCGATCACCGCCTCGGCCGAGCGATTCAGGCCGAGGAGATGTTCGCGAACTGCGTCCACCGTGACCCCGCACTCGTGGTCGAGGTGCTCGAATGCTGCGAGCTCGGTGATGAGCGCGCTGAGAATCGGAGCGTCCTCGAAGATGGCTGGCCTGATCTTCAGGCCAGCCGGCGCGGGCGGACACGAGTGGACGTTTTCAGTCATTATCGTTGGTTCTTTGTTTGAGTTGTGCTCTATGCAATTACTGGACCAACTCGAACCACTCCTCTGCACATTCACGGTCTTTCTTGTCGAGGAGTACGTTGATCATCTGATTAATCAGGTTGACCGCGCCCATGTAGCCAACCGTTGGGAAGAAGCGGTGGCCGGTACGATCCAGAATCGGGAAACCGAACCGGACAAATGGTACGTTTTCTGTCCGTGCCATGTGCTTTCCGTAGGTGTTTCCGATGAGCAGATCAACAGGCTCGTTCTTCATCCACTGGTGGAGTTCGAAGAGATCAGCGGTCTGCTTGATCTTCGCGTTCGGCACGGGACCGTCGAGAATCTCATGCAGACGCTTTTCGAACTGGTTGCCGGGGGAGCCGGTGATCACGTACACCGGCTTCATCTCCAGTTCGACGAGGAACTGGGTGAGCGCGATGACCTGATCGGGATCGCCAGCGATCGCCACGCGCTTGCCGTGGAAGTACTGGTGAAGGTCGCTCATCAAGTCGATGAGGCGGCCGCGTTCGAGTTCGATCGAGGCCGGAACCTCAACGCCGGCGTAGCTAGCCAGCGCGCTGACGAACTTGTCGGTAGCGCTAACACCGATCGGCAATTCCATGAAAGCCGCCGGCACGTTGCACTTCGTTTCGAGCGTCGCAGCCGCGACGTGGGAGGCGAAGTGACCGAGTGCGAGCGTAGCGATGCTGTCACCCGCAGACTTTATCTGAGCCACGGTGGCGCCGCCTTCCGGGTACATTTTGTACTGCCCAGTGAGCGGGCCATCGAGGACGTTGGATGTATCAGGGAACATCACGATATTCGCCGCCATTTCCTTGGCGATGCGCTTGATTTCACGCATGTCGGCCGGTTCGACAAAGCCGGGGATCACATTCACCTGGTTGAGCGTGGTGCCAGTCTTTTCAGACAGGTAGTTCACCATCGCCATAACCATGTTCGAGAACCCGGTGACATGAGAGCCAACGAACGACGGCGTGTTGGCGTGAATGGCGATCTTGCCCGCGGGGATGGAGCCATCCGCCATGGATTTCTTGATGATCGTCGGGATGTCGTCACCGATAACCTCAGACAGGCAGGTCGTATGCACCGCCACGATCTCGGGGTTGTAGATCGTGAAGATGTTTTTGAACGCCTGGGTGAGGTTGGCCAGCCCACCGAAGACTGAGGAGCCTTCGGTGAACGAGCTGGTGGTGGCCATGACTGGCTCCTTGAAGTGCCGGGTCAGGTGACTGCGATGATACGAGCAGCAGCCCTGTGAACCATGGCTGTGCGGCATACATCCGTGGATGCCGAGCGCGGCATACATCGCGCCAATGGGCTGACAGGTCTTGGCCGGATTGATGCGCAGAGCTTTACGCTCGACGATTTCGGCTTTGGTTCCGTTTAGCATTTTAGTTTATTCCTTTTATAAGGTTGTTGTTTTAGCCCTCAGCATCGGGCGCGGTGGTGGACTTCTGCGGCTTCCAGGCTTTGGCCATGCCGGAGACGATCTCGCGGGTTGCCTTGTTCCTCGGGCTGTCGAGGCCTTTGCCGACGGCCGTTTCCGCATCGGCGGGTTTCTTCCACAAAGGTGTTAGCAGTCTCCAGACCTTTGTGTTTATCATGCGGTCGATCTCCTTGTAGAAGTTCGCCGCACCGGTGTAAGCCGTGTAAGGACCACCGTAGTCATAAGAGTGGAGCTGTTTGCAGGGCACACCGTATTTCTCGATGACGAACTTGTCCTTGATGCCCGAGCAAATGATGTCCGGCTTGTAGGTCTCGATGAGTTTTTCCATCTCGTGGTGTGAGATGTCGTCGATCACGAGCATCGATTTTTTCATTTCGACCATCATGCCGTCGTAGTCCTTGAAGCTGAACCCACCGGCTTTGAGCGCCTCGACCTGTTCGGGCGTCTTGCGCGGCTTGAAACGCGTCGCGTCGGCGCTGACCTCGATTTCCTCGATGTTGCGGGAATCGGCATCAACCTTGATGGAGGGAAGAACCTTGCGGCCTTCGTAGTCGTCGCGATGGGCAAACTCATAACCGGCCGCTACCGTCAACATGCCAATATCCTTGAAAAGATGCTGGTAATGATGGGCGCGTGAGCCGCCGACAAACATCGCGGCAGTTTTGCCCTGGAGGCGGGACTTAACGTCCGCGATCACGGGCTTGAGCACAGCCATTTCCTGGGCGATGACTTCTTCGATGCGGTCGATGAGCTGCTGGTCGCCGAAGTATTTTCCGATCTTGCGGAGCGACTTGGACGTCTGCTCCGCGCCGGTGAAGTTGCCCTTGATCCACGGAACGCCGAACTTGGTCTCCATCATCTCGGCCATGTAGTTGATCGACCGGTGGCACAGCACGATGTTGAGGTCGGCGGTATGGCACTTGGTGATCTGCTCATAGCTGATGTCACCGGAGAGTGTAGCTGTTACGTGAATACCGCACTTCTTCAGAACCGCGTCGATTTCCCAGGCGTCACCACCGATGTTGTACTCGCCGAGGACGTTGATGCGGAACTTTTCCTTATCGGGCTCGTCGTTGAGACCGACCATGTGTTTGAACACACCGTTGTTGGCGATATGATGGCCGGCGGACTGCGAGACGCCTTTGTAGCCTTCGCAGGAGAAGCCGAAGATATTGATACCGAGTTCTTCCTTGGCCTTTTTGCAGACCGAGTGAACGTCATCACCGATCAGGCCGACCGGGCAGGTGGAGTACACCGCGATGGCCTTGGGTTTGAACATCGCGTAAGCTTCGCGGATGGCTGCGGCGAGTTTCTTTTCACCACCGAAAACAATGTCCTCTTCCTGCATGTCAGTTGTCATGCAATACTGGAGGAAATTGATCGGCTGATCGGGCTTGGGCCGAGCCAGATTCCGGCGAGTGAGCCACGAGTAGTAGCTACAACCCACGGGGCCATGCGTGATATGAAGGATGTCGTGGATCGGTCCGATGACCACGCCGCGACAACCAGCGTAAGTACAACCACGCTGGGTGATGATGCCCGGGATCGTACGGGTGTTGGCACCGATCTCCGGCGGTGTCTCCGGGTTGTTGGTGAGAAGCTGCTTCTCGCGCTTCTTCCGCGTCTTCGGCGGATAGATCTTCAGCATTTCGTCGCGCACAACTTCGCCATCAGGCTGGGTCGCGGTCGGAACGGGAAAACCTTCGCTATCGTAGCCCTCGGGGGGCGTTGAGGAAAGGTCAGACATTTTTGTAGCAATTTGTTTGATATGTGGAGCGGACTTTTCGGGTCATACAACCCGAACCAGCTGCCAGCGCCTGCTTCGGTTCGTGACGAACCGGAGCCAGCGCGATATTTTGCTTAACCGAGCAGACCGTACTTCATGAGCAGGTCTTCGAGTTCCTGGATCGAGAGCGGCGTGGGCTTGACGAACAATTTATTCTGGTCGATCGCCTTCGCCAGGGTGCGGTATTCATCGGCCTGGGCGCACTTTGGATTCCACTCGATGACGGTCTTGCGCTGGATTTCAGCGCGCTGCACGTCGTTTTCACGAGGGACGAAGTGAATCATCTGGGTGCCGAGACGCTTGGCGAACTGCTCAATCATTTCGCGCTCGTTGTCCACCTTGCGGCTGTTGCAGATCAGGCCGCCGAGGCGCACGACGCCGTTTTCAGCGAACTTCTGAATGCCTTTGCAGATGTTGTTGGCCGCGTACATGGCCATCATCTCACCCGAGCAGACGATGTAGATTTCTTCGGCCTTGCCCTCGCGGATCGGCATGGCGAAACCGCCACACACAACGTCGCCGAGCACGTCATAAAATACGTAGTCGAGCTTCTCGTCTTCATCATATGCACCGAGCTGTTCGAGCATGTTGATGGAGGTGATGATGCCGCGACCGGCGCAGCCGACGCCCGGTTCAGGACCACCGGATTCGACGCACAGGCTGCTGCAAAAACCTTTTGAGCGGATGTCGGCGAGCTCAACGTCCTCACCTTCTTCGCGAAGCGTGTCGAGGACTGAGCGCTGAGCGAGACCGCCGAGCAGCAAGCGTGTGGAGTCAGCCTTCGGATCACAGCCGACGACCATGACGCGTTTGCCTGACTCGACCAGTCCCGCGACTGTGTTCTGTGTGGTGGTCGACTTGCCGATCCCACCCTTTCCGTAGATAGCGACTTTTCTCATTTGTTTTCTTAGTTATTGGTTTCTGTTGAGAGAATGCCGTCCCTTTAGCGCGTGAGATGCCAAGTTTGTTCACGCCTTTATAATTAACTGGGCCGCAGCCATTAAAATTATTTCTGCCGATTTTCCCTGCCTTCCCGCGGTCGGAAAAACGCTACACCTGCGTTCAGAAAATCCGCCATTCCGACAAAAATGTCGGAATTCGAAATGGCGTTTGAACAACCAACGCAGCCACCACCAGGACGAAACTTGGCAAGACTCCTGCATCAGATGAATGACGCGTGAGCAGTCCCCTCAACCCGGCCAGTCTTACGCGTCACGTATAAATGGATACATTCCCAACACTCACGCAGCGCGCCCTCGGAGCCTACCTCGGCCTCGCGGTGGGCGATGCACTGGGCGCCACGGTGGAATTTATGACGTCGCGGGAAATAGCCGCCATCCACCACACGCACCGCAACATAGTCGGTGGCGGCTGGTTGCGCTTGAAACCCGGCCAGGTGACCGATGACACCGAGCTCAGTCTCGCGCTCGGCGATGCCTTGCTCCACGGCGGGCTGGAGGATGTCCGCGTAATCGCTGATGCCTACGTCAAGTGGATGCACAGCTGCCCGATTGATATCGGGAACACCTGCCGGCGGGGCATACGCCGCTACATGTTGCAAGGTACAACCGCGGCCACCCCCGCGCCCGACAGCGCTGGAAACGGCGCCGCCATGCGCAACCTGCCAAGTGTGCTCGCAACGTTGTATGACGAAACGGCTTTTGAACGTGTCTCGCTCAACCAGGCACACATCACCCACCACCACCCGCTGTCTGACGCCGCCACGCTCACACTCGGGCGAATGACGCGACGCCTTTTGAAAGATGAAGGGCTCGCCGCCGCCCGCGCCGAGGCCCATTTGCTCATCGAATTTCTTCCCGAGTTTTCGTATGCGCCGTGGCCGGGGCAGACCAGCGGCTATATCGTCGATACGGTCCAAACCGTGTTCGATGCATTCTTCAGCACGTCCAGTTTTGAGGAATGCCTCGTGAAAGTTGTGAATCGCGGTGGCGACGCAGACACCACCGGTGCGCTCGCCGGCCAACTCGCGGGTGCCTTCTACGGTGTGACGGCCATACCCGAACGCTGGCTCAAAAAGCTGAACCAAAGTGTCAGCAGTACCATCCACGAACAAACCACGCAACTCCTGGCCCTGCGCCCTGCTGGACAAAAAAAGTTATTTTCAACCTTTCACGCCCCTCCCCTGCCCTTCAAACTGATTACCCCAAAACCGGCCGCGTCGTGACCCCATACCGTGCCCCCGTCTACCACAACCACCCAAAACGCCTTTAACCGCTGCAATCTTTCGCCGTGGGCGATTGCCAGTGTCGATTTCCAGGAAAATCCTCAACCGCTTGAAATCGACAGTGTACGCGCCACTGATCGGCGGTTGTTCGCCAAGCTCGACCTGATCGACAATCCTGTCCGCCGCGGCGAAGTGTTTCACGAATATGTCTCCGTGAAATTTCGGCTCCACGAATGGGCGGAGCACCAGGCTTCCGCCCGCTCCAGCCTGCGTAGCAGCTACGTCCAGTTTCTTCACGGCTGGGGCGCCGATAGCAACGGACACTCAGGGGCAGTGTTGAAGTCCTGGGTCGAGAGTCGATTCGGGCTTCCCGCACGTTATCACGGTGGACGCTTGCCCGACAACGCAGAGGCCGTCGAGCGCTACGGGCGCGACTGCATCAAAGGCGCGGCCAAGACCGTTGCCGTCGCCATGAAGCTCGACCTGCTGTATACGTTTTGCCAATACGAGCTGGAGCGCCGCCACACGGGTGAACGCTGGCTCACGCTCTACCGCGGTACGCACGACCCGGAGGAATACGCCGTACGCGATCAACCGTCTGACCGGCGGGCGCTCGTGGTACTTAACAATCTCAGTTCGTTTACCTCCGATCCCGAGATCGCCTGGGAATTCGGCTCGCTCGTCTGGAAAGTGCGCATTCCCCTGCAAAAAATCGTGTTCTTCAGCGGGTTGCTTCCGCCTCAACTGCTCGGCGGCGAGTCCGAATATCTCGTGCTCGGCGGCGAATATCGCGTCCACACCCAGCTTTACTAAATCCAATGACTACCCCCACAAACCTGCAGGAGCTTCGGGCGCTGCACGCAACCGGTGCTCCGCTCAATTTTCGGTTTTTTCTCGACTACCAACCCGTCGCCAGCCGCCAAATTACCAATGCCTGCCTGAGTCAGTGGTGGCCCTGCATCTTTATGGTCGACGGAGCCATCTTCACCACAGCCGAACATTTCATGATGCATCAAAAGGCGATGCTCTTCGGCGACCAGGAGACTGCCCTGCGCATCCTTGATGCCGACCATCCTTTTGAAGCGAAGACCCTCGGACGTCGCGTGCGCGGTTTTGACGAAGCTCGCTGGAACCAAGCCCGGCTAGAAATAGTGATTCGCGGAAACATCGAAAAATTCGCCCAAAACACGAACCTGTTGAACTTCCTACTTGGCACGGGCGACGATGTTCTCGCCGAAGCCAGTCCCAACGATTTAGTCTGGGGCATTGGCTGCCGCGAAGAAGATCCGACTGCGACTCAGCCCAAAAATTGGCCCGGCCAAAATCTGCTCGGCTTCGCCCTCATGCGAGTCCGCGAGCAACTTCTACGTAGTTCAAGTTCTGATAAACAGAAATCAGTGACGGCGAGCCCTCGTTGAGTCCGTCCGGGTGCGGGCTTTGCTCGGAGGCCTTTCTTCGTTATCTTTGTTTCATTCTATTCAAAGGTTTTTCTGAGACTCCAGCTTTCCTTAGGCACTCATGGATTCTGAATTGTGAACACAAAGTTCGTCAGGGGACGCAAAGATTTGAAAGGATGTGCCACGGTGTTACCTGAGCAGTGGGGTCGCACAGATTGCGTTTAACCCAAATGCAGATCTCGAATGCGGTACCGAGCGAAGCGACAGCCTCACACTCAGGAAAACGAGAAAAGGAAACAGCGCTGGATTCGGAGTCCTGTCCGTTCCCGCTTTCCTGAGTTCCACATGCCATATTCTGAGGCCGAAGATGTGCTGTGTCCTTGTGTTTTTCCGGGAACGCGCTGTTTTTTCGTCCCGCGCTCATGGCACCTTCTCCCAAAGAATCCCTCGCACGTCAGCTCGTCCTGACCTTGGCCTTTGGCACCGCGGCGAGCGTGGCGACGATTTACCTAAATCAGCCGTTGCTGCCGTTGCTCGGCCGGGAACTCCACGCCACGCCGCATGCGACGGGCTTGCTCGTCACACTGACCCAGATTGGTTACGGGCTCGGTATCTTTGGTTTGGTTCCGCTCGGCGATGTGGTGAACAAGAAGAAGCTCATCTTGGGCAAGCTCGCAGTACTTTTTGTCGCACTTGTTGCGGCTGGTTTCGCCCAAAACATGGCTGCACTTTTGCTGGCCCATGTCGTCATCGGGATCTTTTCCACCGCTGCGCAGGATTTCGTCCCGCTCGCGGCGGATCTGGCGCCAGCGGAACGGCGCGGTCACGTTATCGGCACGGTGATGGGCGGATTGTTGCTCGGCATTCTGGTGTCCCGCACTTTCAGCGGACTCATCGCGCAACACTTTGGCTGGAGGGCGGTATTTTTCTGCGCCGCCTCCGTGATCGCCAGTATCGCCGCGCTGGTCGCCCTGCTCGTGCCTTCGCGCCCGGTTGCCGCACGCGCCACTTACGGCGAACTGATGCTTTCGACCGTCAAACTGCTGCGCACTTATCCCATCCTTGGATTGGTCACTGTCACGCAAGGATTGTTGGGCCTCGTCTTCAGTGCCTTCTGGACCATCCTTGCGTTTCATCTCTCTGGCGAAGCCTTCCAGCTGACCACGGCTCAGATCGGATACTTTGGTCTCGCCGGCGCGGCGGGCGCATTCGCGGCGCCCTTCGCCGGAAAATTGGCGGACCGACGGGGGCCTTTCTTCAATATCCCAATCGCGATCGGCCTTACGTTCGCCTCTTTTGTCGCGATGGCACTACTGCCAGCGTCTCTGGTGGTCCTGATTCTGGGCGCAGTATTTTTCGACCTGGGCGTGCAGATGTCGATGGTTTCGCACCAATCGATCGTCTACGCGCTAAACCCCGCCGCACGCAGCCGGATGAATGGGATTCTTGTCGGCGGACTTTTTGCCTTCTTCGCGCTGGGCTCGTTCGTGGGTAACAACCTCTTTCTCCGCTTCGGCTGGCAGGGACTGACAACCTTTTGCCTGACGAGCTGTGCCTGCGCCTACGCCTTGCACCGCTGGACCCGCCACGTCCGCGATAATCCGGAGCGGTAATCGCTTTTCCCTTTCTGGCGTTTCGCCAAGCCAGTTGCAGCAAAGGCCCTTCCGCCGGCGCCGAATCCGCAGACAGGCTCCGCCCCGTTGGGAGATCGTCTATATCCATTTCGGAAAAGAATGACGATAGCGGCTTGACAGCTTTCTGTTCGCTGCTACCTTGGCTATCAAAGGTACCTGTTATCAACTCGACTCCATGAGCCTCGACGAAAAATTTTCCTCTCTCCGCAAGGGTCTACTGGAGTTTCTCCTGCTCAAGATCATTGCGGCCGACAAGGTTTACGTCGCCGACATCCTGCGGCAGTTGAGCGGCACGGAATTCGCCACGCAGGAAGGCACGCTTTATCCGCTCCTGAGCAAGATGCGTCGTGAGAGTCTGGTCGATTACGAATGGCAGGAATCCGATGCCGGGCCGCCGCGGAAATATTACAAGCTCACCGCAAAAGGCCGTGAGCAGTTGCGCGAACTTACCGACTACTGGAACAAGATCCACGGCACCGTAAAAGGCCTCGGTCCGTAAACCCCTCCTTAAATTTCCTCCGATCCACTGCCGCCCATGAACAAAGTCATCGCCATCCACCTGCACGGAACCGCCTTTCAACTCGAGGAAGGTGGCTACGAAACTCTGCGCGCCTATTTGGACAACGCCGCCCGCCAGCTCGGCGCAAATCCCGACAAGGCTGAAATCCTCGCTGATATCGAACAAGCCATCGCCGACAAGTTTATCGTCCGCCTTAAAGCCGGTCGCAACGTCGTGCTCACCAGCGAGGTCGAAGCAGTCATCGCCGAAGTCGGTCCGGTTGACAGCGGTCCCGATACCGCTTCGGCCGAAAACGAAAAAGCAGGAGCGCAGTCCAGCTCCGGGCCACAACCAACCAAAACCGACACAACATATTCCGGACCGCCAAAACGGTTGTATCGTATCACTGACGGCGCGATGATTTCAGGCGTTTGCAATGGGCTGGCGGCGTATGTCGGCATTGATGTCACCCTACTCCGCCTCGCGGTGGTTGTTCTGGCCTGCTTCAGTTTTGGCACATTATTGATCGTCTACATCGTTGCGCGCTTCGTCATTCCTGAGGCCAAAACGCCCGAAGAGAAAGCTGCCACCACGGGTCCATCGCAGACGGCACATGACTTTGTCCGCATGGCTCGCGAAGGTTATTATGAAGGAACAAAGTCCTTTCGCGACCGAGATGCTAGACGTGAATGGAAGCGCAAGTTCCGACATGAAATGAGGGACTGGAAGCGCTCCTTTCGCTGGGAACGGTGGGCACCGCCTGCTTGTGCAGCCCCCTCCACCCCCTGCCCTGCGCCCGAGGGCTACACGATCGCTCTGCCCATTCTTTCCACGATCAAGGCGCTCTTAACCTTCCTCCTGGCTTTTGCGATTATTTCGCTGATCGCGACTGATTCTGTATTTGGATTATCATTACCGGGCGGATTGCCCGTCTGGGCAGGTGTCATTTTGCTGATTCTCGCTTACAACGTCGTTGTGGCGCCGATTAAGGCCATGCGCCGGGCCTGCTATTATCGCATTCAGGGCCAGCCGTATTTCTGGCATCCTTTCTCCGATCTTTGGCAGTGTATCATGACACTGTGCATCGTCGGGTTGAGTGTGTGGTTCGCCGACCATTTCATACCAGGCTTCCATGAAGCGTTGCTAAGCTTCCCTGAGTTCTGCCGGCATGCCGGCGAGAACATTCAACAGTGGTGGACGCACAAATGATTCTAGATTCAGCCGCCGGGTCACCGAGAACACCGAGTTCCTAATCTTTCTCTTAATCTTTATCGTTCTCTTTCTCCCGTCAGCTCCGGACGGAAGATAAAGAGAACGAGAAAGAGGAAAGATGAAGAGCCGGTAAGAGACTTCACCCCCTCGCAATCAGGTGGACACTCGGTGCCTTGATCAGCGCCAGTATTTCCCTGCCGGGAGTAAGTTGAAGCTCCGCTACGGCCTGACGCGTGAGCAGCGCCGTCAGCGCAAAGCCACAATCGAGCTCCGCTCGCACCGTTGCGCCTTCGGATACTAGCGCGACGACTTTGCCCAGAAGCCGGTTGCGCGCGCTCGTCACCAGAGCCGAACCAGCGGCAACCAGCATCACATCTTCAGCCCGGATGCTTACGAGTACGTCACGCACCCCGGCCGGAAGCTGATCGGCGAGACCGATGATCCGCGCCGTGCCAACTGCCACCGCCGCCAGATCGCCCTCGCCGCCGAGCAGGCGACCCGGTGCCACGGTCTCAACCCCAACAATGCGCGCGACCGCCGGGCTGGCGGGCCGACGAAAAACCTCCTCGACCGGTCCGTGCTGCAACAGCTTTCCGTCGGCCAGCACCGCCATGTCGTCACACAACGCGAGCATCTCCTGAGGCACGTGGCTGACATACAAAACCGGCAAGCCAAACTCGTCGCCGATGCGCTGGAGGTAAGGCAAAATTGACGCTTTTCTCGGTGCGTCGAGTGCCGCCAGGGGTTCGTCGAGCAGCAACAGTCGCGGTGCCGAAACCAACGCCCGCGCAATCGCCACCCGCTGCCTCTCGCCACCCGACAGGCTTGCCGGCCAGCGCTGGAGCAGATCACCGATGCCCAGCAGTCCGCAAACGTGGGCACGGCTAAAAACGCCCTTGCCCGCGCGGCCGTGTTTTTCCGCAAAACGCAGGTTTCCTTCCACACTCAGGTGCGGAAACAACGCTCCGTCTTGCGGCACAAAACCGACACCGCGCCTCTCCGGCGGCAGAAAAACACCACGCTCGCCATCATTCAGAACCGTGTCGCCCAGTGCGACCGTGCCGGCTGATGGCTTGCGCAGACCAGCCACAATTTCCACGAGGGTGGATTTGCCGGACCCCGAAGCACCGAAAAGTCCGGTCACGCGTCCGCCGAAAGCCACGTCGGCCTCAAGGGTGAAATCGCCCGCCCGATAACGCAGGCCGCGCAGAACCAGCGTCACGGCGTTTTCCTCCGCAACAACCATTCGCTCGTGGCCACCGCACCAAACGCCAGCACAAGGGAAACGCCGAGCAGACCGAGCGCCGGACCGTCGTGGCCGAGCTGAACCTGCTGATAGATGCCAAGAGAAAGAGTGATCGTTTCGCCCGGAATCATGCCGGCGATCATGACAGTCGCGCCAAATTCTCCCAGGGCTCGGGCAAATGCCAGCACGACTCCCGCAACCAGCCCGCGTCGTGCCAGCGGCAGCGACACCGACCAAAACGCATCCCACGGTCCGGCACCCAGCGTACGGGCCATGTTTTCCAGTCGCACGGGCACTTCTTCAAATGCCACACGCGCCGAACGCACCAACAGAGGGAACGACATCACCGCCGTGGCGATGACGACAGCCTTCCAGGTAAAAACAATCTCCACCCCAAACGCACGTTCCGCCAGCCAGCCAAGCGGCCCGCGGCGCCCGAATAATTTTAGCAGGATCACGCCCGTGGCCACTGGCGGAATAACCAGTGGTAATGCAACCAATGTTTCTACGAACGCCTTGCCCGGCCAGCGGCGACGGGCCAGCAACCAGCCCAGCGCCACGCCCGGCGGGAGGATCAGCAACGTGCTGAGCAGTGCAACCCCAAGCGTGAAAAGCGTGACCTGGAAAATATCGCCCACGGTTTCAATACGGCCGCAGTAAACAGGATTTGGCGAACACCTTTTGCGACCGAGGGCCAGCGAAATACTCCACGAAAGTCTCCGTCGTTGTGCGTGGCCTTCCTTTAGCAAACCAGCTCGCGAGGGACCGCGAGCTCCACCTCGATCTACCCCGTAGCTCTTCGTCTTCTTTTGTGAAGTCTCTGAATCCGACCTCCGTGACCTCTGTGTCCGCGCCGTTTCGGCTTCGCTCAAGGCCCTCTGTGACCAATTCCGATTCCAAATTTTTCTCTTCGGTTGCGGCTGAGCCGAACGAGGTACTCTGCGATAAAACCCTACTGCGTTTTCCTGGTTCATAACAGTTGCGAAAGAAGCAATCGTTGCCACCTCGGCCGACGCCATGCGCGTTCCGCCAAAGATAATGGGACCGGCAAAAGAGAGACACCGTAACGGCTCTATTCCCTCTGGGGCCAGTCCCCTGGACCAGCGTGCTCGGCTTGGATGGAATGAAGAAGTTCAATTATTCTCACTCATTTTAACGAACATGTAAGAAGGTACAAGTAACCCAATAGGTTACTTGTACTGGGACGGAGCGGTGCGCAAACGGGTTTTGGCGGATCGTCAAACGCAAGGCATGCACAGAGGATCCGATGTCGGTTTGAAATGCTCCGGAGCTTGCTCCGGCCATATTCACCCAAGGGTCATCCAGAGGGAGTTTCTTCACTCCGAAAACGTTCCGGGGCGATTCCGTATTTTTTCACGCGCAATCCCATGATGCGCTCAGTCAGTCCGAGCTGGCGTGCCGCTTTGGCGATGAAGCCGCGGTTCACTTTTAGCGCTTCGACGATCATTTCGCGCTCCACCGCATCGAGCGACTCCTGGAGGGTTCCCTTGGGCACGGTGTCGGAGGCTTCGGCTGTCTGGAGCGACGGCGGCAGATGATAGGCGTGAATCACCCCGTCCTGGCTGAGCAACACGGCGCGTTCGATGGTGTTTTCCACTTCCCGCACATTACCCGGCCAGTGGTAGGCCATCAGCATGTCGATCGCTGGCGTGGAAAGGCGCACGACTTTTTTCCCGTTCTGCGCCGAATATTTTTCGAGAAAATAGTCAGCCAGTTCCAGGATGTCGCTTTTCCGCTCGCGCAGCGGCGGGATGTAAACGGGGAAGACGTTGATGCGGTAGTAAAGATCGAGGCGGAACTTCCCTTCCTCGATCATTTTTTCAAGGTTACGGTTGGTTGCGGTGATGACGCGTACGTCAACCTTGATCGTCTGCGTGCCGCCGACGCGCTCGAACATGCCTTCCTGCAGCACGCGCAGCAATTTCGCCTGCGTCGCGAGTGAGATTTCACCAATTTCGTCGAGGAAGAGCGTGCCGCCGTGCGCCAGTTCGAAACGTCCCTTGCGCAGCGCGAGCGCACCGGTGAAGGCACCTTTCTCGTGACCGAATAATTCGCTCTCAATAATGCTCTCGGGCAGCGCCGCGCAGTTCACCCGCACAAAGGATTTCTGGACGCGCGCTCCACCCTGCCAGATCGCCTGGGCGATGCGCTCCTTGCCGACACCGGTTTCGCCGCGGATGAGCACGGTGGTCTTGCTGTCGGCCACCTGATCAATGTGGAAATACACCATTCGCATCGCCGACGAGCGGCCGATCATACCGTCAGGGACAAAACTCTTTTTGATCTGATCCTGCAGGCGTTCGTTTTCCTTCTGCAACGAATCAAAGCGTTCCTTGGCGAGCTGACGGAACCGCACCGCGAGGCCCACCTGCCCTGCGATCAACGCGAGGAAGCGGAGGTCGGCTTCCAAAATTTCCCGCTCCGCCGTGATGCAGACGAAACTTAGTGTCCCGAGCACTTCCGGGCCTTGCCGGATTGGGACAGCTAGCCAAGCCTTTTCGCCGTTTTCCGGGCGGCATTGCAATTTGTCGAGCGCACTCAGCGGTGCATCGATCTTATCAATACGTTCGAAAAGTATCGATTCGGCTTCGGCCAGAACGCGCCCGAGCAGACCTTCACCCTTGTTCACTGCGACACGCATCGGCGGCGACGTCTTTGCCGAGCCGATATGCTCATCAGCCACCAGCGTCTCATGCTCGCGGTCAAAAATTGCCAGCAGCCCTTCCCGCAGACTGGTAGCGAGGGAGAGTTGCGAAAACAGCGCGGTCATGGCCGCGGTAAAATCGCCACCCAACGCCAACATGGTGGACACTGCATGCAGGGAATCGATCTCCCTGATGACGCGACAACGCCCGGCTAGGCTTGCGCGTAGCTCGGTCCCAGCCGATACGGGCACACTGCATCGTTCACAATCGTTCACAATTTTACATAGCAATGCGAGTGCCAGTCTGAGCACCAACTTCATGTCTAGAAACATGATTGCTGAGCCCTATTAATTCTCTGTCGAACCGCGCATTTTTTCGCTCAACGAAGTATAACGTCGAACCGCAGCGCCAATCGCCACTTGCCAGCGGCCACGCCGCCCACCTAAATCAACCCTTTCCCGCATGACGCCAGCTTCCGCTCAAATCCCCACCCATGTCGCCATCATCATGGACGGCAACGGGCGCTGGGCTAAACAGCGCAAGCTTCCGCGCATCGAAGGCCACCGGCGGGGCGTGGAGACCGTGCGCACGATCATTGATGCGGCGCGCGAACTGGGTGTGCGTTATCTGACGCTTTACGCTTTTTCGGTGGAAAACTGGAAACGCCCGCCCGCGGAAGTCTCTGCGCTCATGGGTTTGTTGGAATATTTTCTGAAGCGGGAAACCAAAACGCTCGTCAAAAACCGGGTGCGATTACTCACCATCGGCCGCACCGAAGAACTGCCCGAGGTTGTCCGTACCCAGCTCAACGCCGCGATCGAAGCCACGGCCAGCTTCACCTAACACACGCTCGTGCTCGCCCTCAACTACGGTTCGCGCACGGAATTGATCGATGCCGCCCACGCTTACGCCAAAGCGGTCGCAGACGGTAAGGAAAAGCTCAACGACGACTCGTGGTCCACCTTCAGCCGCTACCTATATACCGCGGAAATTCCTGACCCCGACCTTATCATCCGCACCTCCGGCGAAACCCGCGTGAGCAATTTCCTTCTGCTGCAGGGCGCTTACGCCGAGTTTATTTTCACGCCCGTGCTCTGGCCCGATTTCGACAAAGCCGCGTTCGCCACCGCCCTGGCGGAATACGCCAAACGCGAACGCCGCTTCGGCCTCACCAGCGAACAACTCACCACCGCCAACAAACGCTAGACGGCCGCCTGATCTTCGCTCCATTGCTCCCAGCTCAATGCTAAAACGCACTCTCAGCACCATCGCCCTCTGGCTGATCATTTTTGGCCTGCTATATTTTTTTGGAGCCAACGGCGCAGTCTGGATCGTGGCCGGCATCACCGCGCTCACGTTATATGAATTCTACGGCTTGTTGAAACACATGGGCTACGATCCCTTCGACAAGCTGGGCGTGACCCTAGGCGCGATCGTGATTCTGGGTCCGTTTTACCTCGGAAATTACGGCGTGCAGACGATCGATCTGCTGGCCTTTGCCGTCGTCGCCTTTTCCATCCGCATCCTGAGCGAACGTGAACCACAGAACCGCGTGGAAACGCTCGCTGCTTCTCTCTTCGGCCTCATTTATGTGCCAGTGATGCTGCAATATCTCGTGCGCATCGTCATGATTCAAAATCCGCGGCCGCAAACCGGCCTCGTGTTATTCCTCTGGGTGATCGCCGTGCCGAAATTCTGCGATGTCGGCGCTCTCCTGATCGGCACCGCCTTCGGCAAACATCGTATGGCTCCCGTCATCAGCCCGAAAAAAAGTTGGGAAGGCGCAGTGGGTGGGCTGCTCGTCACCGCGCTCGTCGGTGCGGGTGTGGCTTGGGGTGCACACGCCTACCTGCCGGAGAAGTTTACGCCTCTCTTC
>Ga0302290_10000052_pt1 | contig 20673 bp, 21 predicted proteins | sample III_Fen_N1_3_FD_194547 | JGI IMG/M metagenome (GOLD analysis project Ga0302290, IMG submission 194547) | Peat permafrost microbial communities from Stordalen Mire near Abisko, Sweden - III_Fen_N1_3 | ecosystem: Environmental > Terrestrial > Soil > Wetlands > Permafrost | place: Sweden: Abisko... | reverse complement strand
GGCTTCAGGCCCGGGTATAAATCGCGAGCGTTTGTGTCAAGGCATCCTGCGCCTGCTGCCGCAGGCTGGCCGGACCCAACACTTCTACGTCGGCACCGTACTTGAGAATGTCCATCAGCAATTCCCTATGGTCGGCGTAGGGGAGTTCCAGAACGTAGCGTCCCTCTTTGTCGAAACTTCCTTTTTGCTCGGGGTGCCATTGCTCCTTGCCAACCCAGCGCGCCCGTTCTGCCGAGAAGGCCAGCTTCGCCCACTGCACTTTCTTGCCGCTGAAAATGCCGTAGCCGGGGCCTAGCACTTCGTCCATGCTGCGGCTCGACATTTCCTTGGCGGGTGTCTCCAGCACCTCGGTGGACTGAATAGAGTCCAGGGCAAAGCTGCGTAGTTCATTGCGCAGGTGACACCAGGCATCCAGATACCAGTTCTCCCGATAGTGCACCAGACGTTGGGGCGAAACTTCGCGCTCGGTCTGTTCGCCCTTGCCCTTGGACAGGTAGGCGATCTTCAGCCGCTTGCGGCCGATGAGGGCCGAGCCCACCCGCTCGAAGCAATCCAGGGGCACTTGACGCCGACCCATCGCCAGCACCGATACACGGCGTTTCACTTCTTCAGCGCTGTTGTCCGCCGTGCCGAGCAGGGCGTTGAGGCGGGCCATCAGGGGTTGGATGTGGGGCGTGAGAATGCCGCCGGAATCCAGGCCCGCCAGCAGATGCTGCATGGTGAGCAGGGCATGGATTTCTGCCGGGGAGAACCACAGCCCTGGCAGCTCGTATTTGTCGCCAATCTGCTGGGTGCTGTCGAAGCGGTAGCCGTTGGCGTCCCGGTCATAGATGATGGGTGCGTTGAGGCGGCTGCGCATGAACTCCAGATCCCGGCGCAGGGTGGCCCGGGAGATTTCCAGGGCGGCGAGCAGATCCTGAAAGCTCACCACCTTGCGCTCGCTGATGAGCTGGTCGATCTTGTAGAAGCGCTCGGTCTGGTTCATGGCGAACGTTCCGTGGCCTTACAGACCGAGGCTCTGCCAGAGCGTATCCACCTTCTGCTTGACGGCTTCATCCATCTCGATGGGCCGACCCCATTCCCGGGTGGTTTCGCCGGGCCACTTGTTGGTGGCGTCCAGGCCCATCTTGCTGCCGAGGCCGGCGACGGGAGAAGCGAAGTCCAGATAGTCGATGGGTGTGTTGTCCGCCAGCAGGGTGTCCCGGGTGGCATCCATGCGGGTGGTGATGGCCCAGATCACTTCTTGCCAGCTGCGGATGTCCACGTCGTCGTCCACCACGATGATGAACTTGGTGTACATGAATTGGCGCAGGAAGCTCCAGATGCCGAACATCACCCGCTTGGCGTGGCCGGGGTACTGCTTCTTGATGCTGACCACCGCCAGGCGGTAGGAGCAGCCTTCCGGCGGGAGGTAGAAGTCCACGATCTCGGGAAACTGTTTTTGCAGCAGGGGCACGAACACTTCGTTCAGGGCCACGCCGAGCATGGCCGGTTCGTCTGGCGGTTTCCCGGTGTAGGTGGAGTGGTAGATCGGGTCCTTGCGCAGGGTGATACGTTCGATGGTGAATACGGGAAACTCGGCCTGCTCGTTGTAGTAGCCGGTGTGGTCGCCGTAGGGGCCTTCCAGGGCCACCTCGCCGGGATGGATCACCCCTTCCAGCACAATCTCTGCCGAGGCCGGCACCTGCAAATCATTGCCCAGGCACTTGACCAGTTCCGTCTTGCCACCCCGTAGCAGACCAGCGAACTGGTATTCCGACAGGGTATCGGGCACCGGCGTCACCGCGCCGAGGATGGTGGCCGGGTCGCAGCCCAGCACCACCGCCACGGGATAGGGCTGGTCGGGATATTTCTGACAGTGCTCGCGGAAATCCAGGGCGCCACCGCGGTGGGCCAGCCAGCGCATGATCACCTTGTTCTTGCCGATGACTTGCTGGCGATAGATGCCCAGGTTCTGCCGTGTCTTGTTAGGGCCCCGGGTGACGGTGAGGCCCCAGGTGATCAGGGGCGCCACATCGCCGGGCCAGCAGTGCTGGATGGGCAGGCGAGCCAGGTCCACCTCTTCCCCTTGCCACACCACCTCTTGGCAGGGGGCGGAGGACAGCACCTTGGGCGCCATGTTCAGCACCTGCTTCAACAGAGGCAGCTTGTCCCAGGCATCCCGCAGACCCTTGGGCGGTTCCGGTTCCTTGAGGGCGGACAAGGTGCGGCCCACTTCCCGCAGGGCGGTTTTCCAGTCGGCGTTTTTCTCGATGGGGACACCCATGCCAAAAGCCACCCGCTCCGGTGTGCCGAACAGATTGGCCAGCACCGGCATGGCTTGGGTGACGCCCTTGGTCACGGGTTTTTCAAACAGCAAAGCCGGGCCCTGGGCGCGCAGCACCCGGTCGGCGATTTCGGTCATTTCCAGGTGGGTATCCACCGGCACGGTGATGCGCTTGAGTTCGCCCTTCTGTTCCAGTTGGACAATGAAGTCGCGCAGGTCGCGGTAAGACATGGATGAGAACCAGAGAATTGATCTGGTCCGATTATACGGAGCCGGCTCTCTTTCCCTGGGCCGTCGGCGCCAGCCCTAGAAACTGTGGAAGACGTGGCTGTGCAGGGTGGACTCGAAACTGTTGTGGATGTTTTCCCAATCCAGATGGGCGACGGAGGATGCCGCGTGGTGGCGCATTCCCTGGCGCAGGGCCGCATCGGTGGCCACTTCTACGGCGGCGTCCACAAAGGCTTTGCTGGCGCCGTTGGGGACCAGACGGCCGTTGATGCGGTCCTTGATCAACTCCCCTGCTGCGCCGTAGTCGAAGGCCACCACGGCCAGGCCGCTGGCCAGGGCTTCGGTGGTGACATTGCCGAAGGTCTCGGTCAGGCTGGGGAAAAGAAAAATATCGGCAGAGGCATAGTGCTCGGCCAGGTCTTCGCCGTGGCGCATGCCGACAAAAATGTAGGGCGAACGGCTGTCGCTGCGACGGCGCAGGCTTGCCGTGGCGGGACCATCGCCGACGAACAGCAGGCGCGCGTTGGGTACCTTCTCGCGGATGGCATCGAAGGCCTTGATCAGCAACCCGAGATTTTTTTCCAGGGCAATGCGGCCCACATAGGCCACCACCAGTTCATCGCCACTCAAGCCCCAGCGGGAACGCAGGGCGCGGGAACGGCGCGTCGACGAAAAAAGTTTGGTATCGACACCCCGCGACAACACATCCACATTGTTGAAGCCGTTTTCGTTGAGGGTGTCTGCTTGGCGGCGGGTGGGCACCAGGGTGGTGTCGGCCTTGTTATGGAAGTGGCGCAGGTAGCGGATGATGCCGCCCCGCAGCCAGCCGATGCCGTAGTAGCGGCTGTAGGCATCGAAGTTGGTATGGAAAGTGGAACTGACCGGAATACCCATGCGTCGCGCCGTGTTCAGGGCCGCCCAGCCCAGAGGGCCTTCCGTCGCCACATGGACGATGTGGGGCCGTTGCTCGGTCCACAAACGCTGCAGGGTGCGGCCATTGGGCAGGCCGAAACGCAGGCCCGGGTAACGGGGAATGGGCAAGCCGGGAACCACCACATGTTCCAGTCCCGGTTGTGGCAAGGGCGCATCAGTTTTGTTCTGCCGAGGGCGGATCAGTTGCACCCCGTGGCCTCGCTGGCGCAGACCATCCACCATGCGGCCCAGGGTCATGGCAACGCCATTGACTTCCGGGGCAAAGGTTTCAGTAACCAGGGCCACCCGTAAAGGAATTGCCGGGTGGGATTCGATCAGGTTCTGGAATTCGGCTCGCATGGGCACATGGTGTGCCCCCCTTGCGACGGTTTGATGACGAAGCGGTGATAAAGCCGTGACAGCAACAAGGTCGTACCGCGAACCCCAGATAAGGCCGACGACTCAGTGACCGATGACGCCAAGCTGTTGCAGCAGGGTCAGGTTGTCCTCCAGATGCCAGTTGTCGGCGATGCGTTTGTCGCGGATGCGGTAGATGTCCGTGGCGATAAAGTCGATGGCACGGCCATCGCCCTGCTTGGCATTGACACCGCTACCAAACTGCCCGGTGAAGTGGCCGGTGAAATGCAGCCGACCGACAACGCGATCCCCCACCAGCAGCATCTCTTCCACTTCTGCATGAAGGTCGGGCACGGCGACACGGAAATTCCGCGAAGCGAAGAGGGGGCCTTCCTTGCCCTGGGGGCGGCCGGCGGGCAGTGTACGATCGGTGAAGTCGGGGGCGAGGGCGGTCTCGGCGTAGCGTTCTTCGCCGGTATTCCAGAAAGCGTAATAACGGCGAGCGGCCAGGGTCATGGCGGCAAGCTGTTTGGCCGGAATGGAGCGGTCAACGACAACGGACTTGGCCAGGGGCAAGTCCTCCGCTGGGGCGGCTTGCGTACTCAGGCTTGCCGTCGCAAGCACAAGGCCGGCGAGGAGGGAATGAACGGGGGAGGGTTTGAAAGTCTTCATGATGGAACTCCGGTCAGGGGGAAGGGCAAGTCGGGCCCGGCCATGGACTGGGTGAAGCATTGGCGTTGTTGCCAGGGGCCAGAACTCGACTTGATGGATGAGATTGCATGCCATGGCCGAATTCTTGGCTTTTCTTGATCGGAGGGGAATCCCTATAATCGGCAAGGTATCTTCTTCAAAAAATTGAAGATGCTGCGGTCCTTAATCCGCGCAAACTCACCGACTTACCCTCCGCCCTTCGTCCTCAGCCCTGTTCCCGTCATGACCGACCTCGCCGACATGCAGCTTTTCGTTCAGGCCATTACCTCCGGCAGTCTTTCCGCTGCTGGTCGCGCCCTGGGCCTTTCCCCCGCCGTGGCCAGCAAGCGTTTGGCGCGGCTTGAGGCCCAAGTCCGGGCGCGCCTGATACAGCGCACCTCGCGTCGCCTGGCCCTGACCGAAGAAGGTGCCATTTATTTCGAGCGCTGCCAGGTCATCCTGGCCGATGTGGCCGAGGCGGAAGCAGCGGTGGCCCAGGGCCATCAGGAAGCCATCGGTCTCTTGCGGGTGTCGTCCACCGTGGCCCTGGGGCGGCGCTGGATCGGCCCTGTCCTGGCGGACTTTGCCCTGGCCCATCCCAAGGTGTCCGTCCATTTGTCCCTGTCGGATGCTCTTGCGGATTTGGTCGAGGGGCGTTTCGATTGCGCGGTGCGCATCGGCGGCCCCGAGGATTCAAGGTTGGTGGCGCGCACCCTGGCCCAAAATCGGCGCGTCATTTGCGCCGCACCAGCTTATCTGGAACAGCACGGACAACCCCGGACGCCGGAAGCATTGCGCGATCACGATTGCATCATCGTTGGTTCCGGGGCGACCACGGCGGACTGGCGCTTCCGTTCGGTCAAGAAAAAAGGCCCTGAAGAAACCACCGTCCGCATTCAGGGCCGCTTCGTCAGCGACAACGGCGAGCAGGCCCACGATTGGGCCCTGGCCGGCCTGGGCCTGGCGCGCCGTTCGGTGTGGGATGTGGCGCCGGAGTTGGCTGATGGCCGCCTGGTGGAAGTGCTGCCGGACTGGACCAGCGCCAGTGCGCCGATTCAAGTGGTATTCCCGAGCCGCCGCTTTCTGCCGATCCGTACCCGTCTGTTCATCGACGCTTTGGTGGAACGCTTCGCTGCGGCGGAATCCCTGCTAGGGCTGACAGGCCGGAAAAGAAAAGCCTGACGCGTCATCGCCCAACCGGATAGTACCGGCCCCACGCCACAGCAACGTTCAGCAGGGATGTCAGCCCGCAGCACCGAAAGAATTTATAAACGGCGGCCGCATTTCACTACCGTGGCGCAAGTCCCCGGATCTGGCGATCCTGTAGCCGGCTCAGGCTGGCCAGGGCCAGGGTTCCTCCGACCAGGGCCATCAGCATGTCCGACTGGGTATCCCAGGGGTCGCCCTGGGTGCCGAGAAATTCGTCGGCGCCTTGGCCCAGGGTTTCGGCGGCGCCCCATTCGATCAGTTCGTAGTTAGCACTGACGAACATCACCACGCAGAGGGAAAGGAAGGCGGCCATCTTCCTGCCGGTCACATGGCCGCCCCGCAGCAGGATTTCCCGGGCAACGAGGGCGGGGACGAAGCCCTGGGCGAAGTGGCCGATCTTGTCGTAAGGGTTGCGGCCAAAGTGGAAGGCATCCTGGAGCCAGAAGCCCAGGGGCACCCGGGCGTAGCTGTAGGCGCCGCCGGCCATGAGTATCAGGCAGTGCAGGGCGATCAGCCAGTAGAGCAGGGGTGTGAGGGGAAAGCTGCGGCGGGTGGCGACAAGGATGGGCAGGACGACGAGGACCGGGGCCACTTCCATGAGCCAGGTGGCGCGGTCGTAGGGCTGCCAGCCGGAAAGGGCAAGGGCGATCAGGAGCAGGAGGAGGGCGGGAACGCCGGGGGTGCGGGTCATGGCGAAGACTTGCTGAAGAAGATCGGGCCAGCATGCCACAGGGGGGCCGGGCCGTAAATCTCAGCGCCAGCCCCAACCCTCACATCATCGCTACAGCCGCTACCTTCGCCTTGGCCGAAGGCCATTCAATCAGCCCAGCAGCACCAGCCCCCACACCACTGCCACATTGATCAGGGATACCAGCACGGCGGCGCTGCCGATGTCCTTGGCGCGCTTGGCCAGGCGATGGTTTTCCAGGGAAATGCGATCCACGGCGGCTTCCACGGCGGAGTTGAGCAATTCCACCATCAGCACCAACAGCACGCTGGTGATCATCAACGCGCGGCCGAGATTGCTGGCCGGTAAAAAGCAGGCCACGGGAATCAGTACCAACGCCAGCCACACCTCCTGGCGGAAGGCGTCTTCGTGGCGATAGGCGGCGGAAAGGCCGTCGAGGGAATAGTTGAAGGCGTTCCAGATGCGGCGCAGGCCGGTCTTGCCCTTGAAGGGGCTTTCTTGTTCGGACATGGGGTGCTCAGGCTTGGTGGTTGGGAGTGAGGCTGGCGTACAAATCCGCCAATTGTTTTGCGCGTTGTGGTGCCGACCATTCATCGGCCCAGCTGCGGGCTTCAGCGGCCAGCAATTGCAGGCGTTCCTTGTCCTGCAACAGCGCGTGGAGTCCTTCGGCGAAAGCCGGGACTTCTTGTGGCGCGATCACCGCGCCGCGCTTGGGATCGAGAATGTCCTTGGTGCCCATTTCGGCAAAGGCATAGGCCGGCACGCCTGCGGCCATGGCCTCCAGCAACACCAGTCCCTGGGTTTCGGTGCGGGAGGCGAACACGAAAACGTCGGCAGCGGCATAGCAACCGGGCAATTCTGTCTCGCGATCCAGGTAGCCGATGAAGCGCACATTGTCGGCAATGCCCAGATGGCGGGCCTGTTTTTGCAGCGCTGGCAAGGCCGGACCTTCGCCGGCCACCACCAACAAAAATTGCGGGTTCAGCCGGGCCATGGACTGGGTGGCTTCGAGCAGAAAGCCGATGTTCTTTTCATGGGCGACCCGGCCCACATAAAGGGCCACCGGACGTTCTGCCGGGATCTCGTGCTTGGCGCGAAAAGTCTTGCCGTCGCCGTTACGGAAACGCTCCACCGGAATACCTGTAGGCAGAATGTGCACCGGAGCATGGACGCCGTAGTCGCGCAGAGTGTGTTCCATGGCCCGGGACGGCACGACGATGGCGCTCAAGCCATTGCACTGGGTCCGCGCCAGCCGCCGCGCCGAGGCCTTGAGCAGGGGCCGCGGCAGCAGGGGCAGGTAGTGGTGAAAGTATTCTTCAAAGTGCGTGTGATAAGTGGTCAGCACCGGCAGCTTGTGCTGCTTGGCAAAACGCACACCAGCGTAGTGGGCGGTGAAGGGCGTCTGGATGTGCACTACGTCGAACTGCTTGTGGGCTAGGCTATGGGCTGAGGCGTTGAGCTTGCCCCAATGCATCAGCCTGTCCTCCGGGTCCAGGGGCAGTTGCCGCGCCGGGACGCGATGCACCAGAGGATGCTGTTCGCCACTCAGGTAGTCCGGCGCGATCAACGTGACTTCGACGTTATGGTCGTGCAGGTCGCGACGGAAGGTTTCGATGGATGTGGACACCCCGTTGATCCGGGGGAAGTACACATCGGAGAGCATCAGGACACGCAGGGGTTTGGTCATCATGCCCGCCATGGTGGCGCGGCAGTGTTGCGGGGGTGTGACAGCCTGACCATCTGCGATAATTCCACCGATCCCGCCAATCCTGAAACCCGACTATGAGCAAATATTTGGCCGAGGCTTACCAATTGATGCAAGCCCACCGTTTTGAGGAAGCTGCCGTCCTGTGCCGCAAGGCTTTGCGCAAGCCCGGGGAATTCGTTGCGGCCAAACGGATGTTAGCGGACTGCCACAATAATCAAGGCATGGTCCATCTTGTGATGAGCCGTTTGCTCGACGATGCGGAGGCGTGCTTTCGCCAGGCCCTGGCTCAGCAGCCTGACCATCAGGTCGCTCTCAAAAACCTGGCGGGGCTGCTGGTGGAACAGAGCAGGTTGGAGGAAGCGATTCCTCTCTGCCAGCGCCTGGTGGCACTGCTTCCTGCGGATCAGCGGCAAACGGTTTTGCGCGATTTAGCCGTGATTTTCCAACGCTTGGATCGGTTGGATGAGGCAGCCGAGGTTCTTGCTGAACTGGCCGCACTTATGCCCAATGATGGCAGTGCCCTGCTGAGAGATGCGCTATTGATTCCTAGCGTCATCCGCGATCGAGAGGACATTCTGGCCTGGCGCCAGCGCATCGAGAACAAACTCGATGCCTTCGAGGCTACAGTGTCTGCTGGACGGGGTATTGTTGATCCGGCCTGGTTTCCTGGCACCTATTTTTATTTGTCCTACCACGGCTTGGATAATCGGGCACTACACACGCGGATCGCCACCGCCTATTTGAAGGCAGCCCCTTCACTGGCTTGGCGGGCGACCTGGCTGGATAGCTGGAAGGGGCCAGGGGAAAGAATTCGTGTCGGACTCGCTTCGCGCAATTTCTACAACCATAGCATTGGTCACACATCTCGCGGCCTGGTGGAAATGCTAGACCGATCTCGCTTTGAGGTCGTTGTTATCCGCATCGGAGAGGCCCCTTTCGACGCGGTGGCTGCCGCTATCGACCAAGCGGCCGACCAGGTCGTTACGGTGCCTCTCGATGACCTGCAGGGCGCCCGGGAGACTATCGCTGGCCTGGAGTTGGATGTACTGTTCTGGCAAGACATCGGCATGGAGCCCTTCAGCTATCTGCTGGCTTTTTCTCGTCTAGCCCCTGTACAACTAACTTCCTTTGGCCATCCAGACACCACCGGTATCGCCAACGTCGATTACTTTCTTTCCTCAGACCTCTATGAAAGCGAAGAGAGCACTGCCCACTATTCGGAACGGCTGGTGACGTTGCCAGGAGTGGGCACACTAGCCTATTACCGTCGGCCCTCAGTACCGCCTGCCGTTGGACGGGAGCGTTATGGCTTTGCGGAAGCTAGCCACATCTATCTTTGCCCGCAGACATTGTTCAAGTTCCATCCCGACATGGACGATGTTTTTCTTGCCATCGTTGAAAGGGATGAACAAGCTCTGATCGTCCTTATCGACCCGGAATTACCTGTTCTTCGGGCGGAGACTGAGGCGCGTTTGGCTCGCCGCTCGCCGCTGTTGGCCCAACGACTGCATTTCGTCCCACGTCTTTCCCACGATGACTATTTGGGTTTGATCCGTTGTGCTGACGTTGTGCTGGACACGATTCACTTTAACGGTCAGAACACCTCCCTGGAAAGTTTCGCCATGGGCGTGCCTATTATTACCTTGCCTGGGAAGTTTCAACGCTCTCGGCACACTTGCGGTATGTACCAGGCCATGGATTTTCTTGATTTGGTGGCGGTGGACAAAGATGACTATGTAGCCAAGGCCCTAGCCGTGGTAATCGATCCTATCTTTCGTGCCCATTGCCAGTCCCGTATTGAGGCAAGCGCGGGACTGCTCTACCTAGATTCGAACTTTATCTCCGCCTGCGAAAATGCCTTGGAGGATATGGTGACTCAAGCCGCAGCGGCGTGAACTTCCTAGCCCACCTCTACCTCGCCGGCGAAAGCGATCACCACCGTCTCGGCGGCCTCATGGGGGATTTCGTCAAAGGCCCGCTGCCGGGTACGCTGCCTGCCGATCTGGCCGAAGGCGTTCTGCTCCATCGCCGCATCGACAGCTATGCTGACCGCCATCCGGCTTTTCAACGTAGCCGGGCGCGCATGAGTGTGGAGCGGCGTCGTTATGGCGGCATTCTGGTGGATATGTTTTACGACCACTTCCTGGCCCGGTTGTGGACGCAGTTCCATCCTCAGCCTTTGCCGGACTACGTGCGTGGCGCCTACTGGCTGTTGCAGAAAAATGAAGCTCGCCTACCGGCGGAGATGGTGCAGGTCGCCCGGGCCATGGCGGCGGGGGATTGGTTGTCGTCCTATGCGAAAACGGATGCCATTGCGGTGGCGGTGGACCGCATGGCCCTGCGCCGTTTGCGCATGCCCAATACTCTGGCCGGTGGCGTGGTGGAGCTACTGGGGGATTACGCTGGGTTCGAGGCGGACTTTGTGGAATTCATTACCGACGCCCGGTTGTTCTGCAATGAGTTCCTTGCCGGAATCGGGGCGTCCCTTAGGACCGGATCAGATAGTCAATCACCAATCCGGTAAAGATGACGGCGCCGATCCAGTTGTTGTGGAGGAAGGCCTTGAAGCATTTGGCTCTATCCCGGGTACGAATCAGAGTGTAGTGGTAGCCGGCGATGCCGGCGGCGATGACGAGGCCGACGTACCAAGCGGCGCCAAGGTGAATCCAGTAACCAACCCCAGCCAGCAGGCCCAGGGTGACGGCGTAGCAGATCATGATGGCGGTGACTTCGAAACGACCGAAGGTGATGGCGCTGGTCTTGATGCCGATCCTGAGGTCGTCGTTGCGATCCACCATGGCGTAGGCGGTGTCGTAGGCCACGGCCCAGAACACATTGGCGATGAGCATGACCCAGGCGAAGGCGGGCACGCTGCCCCACAAGGCAGCAAAGGCCATGGGGATGCCGAAGCCGAAGGCGATGCCAAGATAGGCCTGGGGGATGGCGAAGAAACGTTTGGTGAAGGGATAGCTGGCGGCGACGAACAGGGCGACGATGGAGAGCTTGATTACCAGCCAGTTTTGCAGGGGCAGAATGAGGCAGAAGGCAGCCAGGGAAAGGGCGGCCGCCAGCACCAGGGTTTCCTTGGCGCTGACTTTGCCTGCGGTGAGGGGCCGCTCTTTGGTGCGTTCCACATGGCGGTCGAAATCCCGGTCGGCGTAGTCGTTGATGACGCAACCGGCGGAGCGCATCAGCACGGTACCCAGGGTGAAAATCCACACCACTATCCAGTCGGGGTGACCGGCCCCGGCGATCCACAGAGCCCAGTAGGTGGGCCAGAGCAGCAGCAGAATGCCGATGGGCTTGTCCAGCCGCATCAGCTTTTCGTAGTGGTTGAGGCGTTCCTTGAGGTCGTTCAGTTTCATGATGGGCAACGGTCGAGCAGGGCGGGCAAAAAGACTTCGGTCACCAACAGGGGCGAGCCTTCCAGAAAAAAACGGGCGCGACGGGCCTTGAGCCCCAGGGGCACAGTTTCACCGTGGCACCAGGGGGCGGCAGCGCGATAGAGCGGATGGCGCCGATCCAGGCTTTGGTAGTGATGAGGGCCGGGGCGTATGTCGTGGCGGGTAAACAGGATACTGCCCAGGGGGCGCTGGCCGATGCGGCCCAACCAGGGCCAGGGATGGCGGGCGTGCTTGAGGGCGAGGACGGTGTGGGCGTAGATCACGGGGGTGCCGTCCACCTTGAGTACCACGTCCCGGACCAGGGCCAGCCGATCTTGGGCGGTCGCGATCAGGGCGGCTTCATCCCGTAGGGGGCGGGTCACATCCTGGCGCAGGACTTCCACCGAAAAAACAGCCTCAGCTCCGGCGCTGTGAATGATGCGGGCGGTCAGGGAGTGGGGTTCTTGCAGCCAGTGGGCGAGGAGGGCATCAGTGTGCAGGCTGCGCACGGAGGGATGCCAGTTGCCGACATCGGGGCGCTGTGCCCGACGGCTGGCGTTGCTGCTTGACCTGAGGGTGCTTGAACTGCGTAGCGGCTTGCGGTTCATGCTTTCAACATTTCTTCGGCACCCCGCAGCCAGCGCTGGATGTGGCGTTGGGCGGCTTCGGGGTGGTGGCGCAGCATTTCTTCGGCGACGTTGCGGGCCTGCTCCACCAGCTCTGCATCTTCCAGGGTGGCGTAGCGCAGCATGGGCACGCCGCTTTGGCGGGCGCCGATGAACTCGCCGGGGCCGCGCAGGGCCAAATCCTGGCGGGCGATTTCAAAGCCGTCGGTGTTTTCGTAAATGATCCTGAGGCGCTGGCTGGCAGTTTCCGACAGAGGTCGCGCGAACAGCAGCACGCAGGCGGATTCGGCGGTACCGCGCCCGACCCGGCCCCGCAACTGGTGCAGTTGCGACAGACCGAAACGCTCGGCGTGTTCGATCACCATCAGGCTGGCGTTGGGCACGTCCACCCCCACTTCGATCACCGTGGTGGCGACCAGTACCTGGATTTCGTTGCGGACAAAGGCCTCCATCACCAGGGCTTTTTCCGCGGGCTTGAGGCGGCCATGGACGAGGCCTATCTTGAGGTCGGGCAATTCGGCGCTGAGGTGCTCGTAGGTTTCCTGGGCGGTCTTGAGCTGCAGGGCTTCCGACTCTTCGATCAGGGGGCAAACCCAGTAGGCTTGCCGGCCGAGCAGGCAGGCGTCGTGCACCCGGCCCACCACCTCGCCGCGGCGGGCTTCGCTCACCAGCTTGGTGGTGACCGGGGTGCGGCCCGGCGGCAGTTCGTCCAGTACCGACACATCCAGATCGGCGTAGAAGCTCATGGCCAGGGTACGAGGAATCGGTGTAGCGGACATGGTGAGCTGGTGGGGCGACTCGGCTTTCTGCTTGAGGGCCAGTCGCTGGCGCACGCCGAAGCGGTGCTGCTCGTCCACGATGGAAAGCCCCATGTTGCAGAACTGGATGTCGTCCTCGATCAAGGCGTGGGTGCCTACGGCCAACAGGGTTTCGCCGCTGGCGATGCGGGCGGCCATGGCTTCCTTTTCCTTCTTCTTCAGGCTGCCGGTGAGCCAGGCCACGGACAGGCCCAGAGGCTCCAGCCAGGCGGAGAGTTTGCGGTAGTGTTGTTCGGCGAGGATTTCCGTGGGCGCCATCAGGGCCGACTGATAGCCGGCCTCGGCGGCGTGGAGCATGGCCAGGGCGGCGACGATGGTCTTGCCGCTGCCCACATCGCCCTGCAACAGGCGCTGCATGGGGAAGGGCTGGGCCAGATCGGCGGCGATTTCCTGCCAGGAGCGCTGCTGGGCTCCCGTAAGGTTGAAGGGCAGGTTCTCCAGCAGTTTTGCGGTGAGGCTGCCCGTGGGCAACAGGCGTGGTGCGCCTTTCTCGCGGCGAGCCGCATAGGCCAGACGCAGGGAAAGCTGCTGGGCGAGGAGTTCGTCGAAACGGACCCGGGTCCAGGCCGGGGTGCCCCGTTCTTCCAGGCTTGCCATGCTCAGGCTGGGGGGCGGGTGGTGCAGGGTGTGCACCGCTTCGGCCAAGGGCATCAGCTTGAGCTTGCGCCGTATTTCATCGGGCAGGGTGTCGGAAAAATCCACCCGCTTCAGGGCGGCGCGGATGTGTTTTTGCAGGACGCCCTGGCCGAGGCCGGCGGTGGTGGGATAAACGGGGGTAAGGCTATCGGGCAGGGGCGCATCTTCATCCACCACGCGAAAGCGGGGATGCACCATTTCGCTGCCGAAGAAGCCATTGCGAATTTCACCGAACAGGCGCAGCACCGCACCGGGGGCGAGAGCCTTTTGCTGGTTGGGATAGAAATTCAGAAAGCGCAGCAGCAGGGTTTCTTCCCCCTGTCGGGTATGGCAAAGCAACTGACGGCGGGGACGAAAGCTGACTTCGGTGGTAACAACTTCCACCTGGTACTGGGCGGCGAGACCGGGCAAGGCCTCCGCAAGGTGGGTGATGCGGGTTTCGTCTTCGTAGCGTAGGGGCAGGTGCAGCGCCAGGTCTTCGTCCCGGCGCAGGCCGAGGCGAACCAGCTTGTCGGCGAGGACAGGGCTGACGCCGGGGATGGAAACAGAGGGCGCTGCTGGGGTTTTGCCAGCCCGGGGCGTGCTGCCCGCGGGCTTTCTTGCGGCCTTGCCTGCCGGTGGTTTAGGCGAGGACGAGGATGGCATCAGCCTCGACCAGGGCACCCTTGGGCAGTTCCTTGACGCCAATGGCGGCGCGGGCCGGGTAGGGCTGGGCCACGTACTTGGCCATGACTTCATTGACCTTGGCAAAGTTGGCCAGGTCGGTGAGGTAGATGTTGAACTTCACCGCGTCATTGAGACTGGCACCGGCGGCTTCTGCCACCGCTTTGAGGTTTTCGAAGACGCGGACGATCTGGGCGTCGATGCCATCCACCAGGGTCATGGCGGCGGGATCAAGGCCGATCTGACCGGACATGTAAATGGTGTCGCCAACCTGCACCGCCTGGGAATAGGTGCCGATGGCGGCGGGAGCGTTGGCGGTGGAGATGATCTTCTTGCTCATGAGTTGCTCGAATCCTTGAGGGTGACTTGGTAGTTCAGTTCAGCAAAGACGTGCTGCAAGCCTTTGCGGGTTTTCAGATTGAGCACCAGGGGAGCGTTGAGATTGGCGCGGAGGGGCTTGTTGCCGAGGATGGCGTCCTTGAGCAGCATGACCACCACGACGACGTCCGCCGGGTCTTCCAGACCGATGATGTTTGATTCTTCGTCGGACAGCTCGATTTCGTAAGTAAAGCCGAAACGGGACGGGTCCGCGATGTGGAAGGCCACATCAGGATTGTCCACCGCCTGGAGAATGAAGTACTTAGGGTCTTCGGTCTCGGGGTGGAAAAGGCTGTAGCGGTGGATGTCCTCAAAGCCGGGAATGCCGTTGGGGAATTCGATAATACGTTCGGGGCTGATTTCCAGCGTGCCAAAACGCGGACTCTCAATACGGGCGAATTCTTCGTTCATATGCGTCCAATCACTTCTTGGTGGCCATGAGTATGCCCGGATCAAGACCCAAGGCAGCAATTTTTTCCCGGGCGGACTCGGCTTCTTCCCTGGAGCCGAAGGGACCTACCTGCACCCGTGCTTCGATATGACTGGGAACGCCGGCCAGTTCCAACTTGGCGCGGAGCTCCTCAGCGTTTGCCACATTGTTGAAAACGCCCATTTGAACCAGGTAACGGCGGGGTGGTTCGGTGATGGGCGCTCTGCTGCTGTCCATGGTTTGGACCGGTTGGGCCGGCTGAGACAGAGGCCGGGATGCCGGGGCGTTATGGGCGTAGGTCTGTTGTGGTGACGTACGGTAAGGCTGACGCTGCGCCAGGTCCCGCGCTGGTTCAGCCCGGGGCAGACTGGCGATCGGGGTCGATGAACGGGATGAACCGGACGGACCTGAGCGCAGTGCACTGGCCATACTGGCTGGCTTGGCTTCTGCCGGGACAGTCAGGGGCTTGATCGGTTTGGTGCCCTTGCTGCTGGCGCCTACGGCAGACTCAATTTTTTCCGGCTCGGCCTTGGCGGTCTGGGTGGGACCCTTGTCCTCTTCCTTGGCGGGCTCCGCTTCAGCGGTCTTCTCGGGCTCCGCTGCCGGAGCGGCTTCGGCTTCCGGTTCGGCCTTGGCTTCCTTCTCAATCTCTTCCGGGGCCGCTGCCATTTGTGGGGGCGGGGCGGGAGGGGGCGGCTCGTAGAGGGCGTCCACAATAGCCAAGCCGCCCAGCAGGGCGACGATCACAACACCGGCAATGGCAATGCGATTGACCAGCTTGCGCCGGACAGCATCCTCATCTTCCTGAAATTCCTCAGGCGGCGGCGTATTGTTTTTCTTTGCGGCCATAGTGCCTTTCCGTTCCATAGTCGTCCTCGTAAAGGTCGTCTATTGCTGAGTCGTCCTTGCCCCGCTTGTTGGACAGGGCGGCGACCAGCTGGGCTTCAGCGATGGAAATACCGCAGCGGGACGCAATGCCCTCGGCATCAATGCCGTGCTGGGCCATGCCGACAGCTTCGTTGTACAGGGGGGAAACGGTCTGGGCCGCTTTGACCCGGTCAAGCTCCCCCTGGAGGTCTTGCATGTTCTGACGCAGGGTGGCGACCTCGTTCCGTAGGGCATCGACCTCCTGTGCGCGGACTTTGCTGCGGTCCTGACTTTCGCCCAAGAGAGCGGCAAAGCCGGGGTCAATCGTCATGGGGTTGCTTCTGGCCGGGGCACTGGGGACTGACCGAGGGCGGCCGTAGGTGACTTCCTCGAGGATTTCATCCTCTTCCTCATCGTCAACGACAGGTGCCGCAGGAGCTTGCTCCTTGCTATTGTTTTTGGCTGCCACGGTTTTGGCCGGGGCTTTGCCCTTGCGCTTGGTGATCTTGCGCAGACGCAACCAGGTGAAGACCAAATAGGCAACCGCCAGCCCTACGGCCAGCAGCAATCCGCCTTTTAGTCCCAGTCCTAAGGTGTCAATCATTCCGTACCCGCGCCCGATCATTGTTGAGAGGCCAAGATAAATCAAGGCCATACTCCGCGGATAATAGGGGAGACCTGAAAGGTCAATCATTGAATCAGGACCGGGTTTACATCATGTTTCTGCTGAAAAAACTACTTGCCGGCTGGATTTTTCCTCCCATGGGGCTGGTTTTGTTGAGCCTGATCGGGATTTTTCTGCTTTTGCGCCATCGCCGAGGCCTAGGCATTGCCTGCATTTTGTTGGCCCAGGGGCTGCTGGGCTTGTTGTCCCTGCCGGTGGTGGCTGGGGCGCTGATCCATTCCCTGGAGCGTTATCCAGCCCTTGGGGCTGCAGAGTTGAAGCAGGCCCAGGCCATCGTCATTCTGGGGGGCGGCAGTTATTACGCTGCGCCTGAATACGATGGTGAGGATACGGTGGCGGGATCCGCCCTGGAACGGGTGCGCTATGGCGCCCGCCTGGCCCGGCAAAGCGGCTTGCCTGTGTTGGTGACGGGGGGCGTGGTTTATGGCGGGCGCCCGGCAGCCCAGTCAATGCAACAGGTGCTGGAACAGGAGTTCAAGGTGCCCGTCCGTTGGGTGGAAGAGCGTTCCCGGGACACCAGAGAAAATGCCCTTTACTCCGCTGTTCTACTCAAGGCCGCCGGCGTGAAGAAAGTCGCCTTGGTATCGAATGCCTGGCATCTGGCCAGGGCTGTACCCTTATTTGAAGCACAAGGGATTACGGTCAGTCCGGCCCCGACGGTTTTTTCTACGGGCGGTAGTGGTTTTGAAAACTGGCTGCCTTCTGCCGGAGCCCTGACAACGAGTGCCACTGCCCTGCGCGAATGGGTAGGCCGGTACTTGGCGTGAGTCTGTGCTTGATGCGGCGAATGCTAGAATCCACGCGCTTTTTCAACCTCTTATCCGGTCCGTCCTCCCGTGAGCTCTCCTGAAAAAATCGTCATCGCCACCCGCGAATCCCGTCTGGCCCTGTGGCAAGCCGAGCATGTGCGCAGCCTGCTCCAGGCCCTGTATCCCGCCTGCACGGTGGAACTCATGGGCATGACCACCCGCGGCGACCAGATTCTTGATCGGCCTCTGTCCAAGGTGGGCGGTAAGGGCCTCTTCGTCAAGGAGCTGGAAACCGCCCTGCTTGACGGTGGCGCCCACATTGCGGTGCACTCCATGAAGGATGTACCCATGGTGCTGGAACCGGAATTCTCTCTGGTCGCCATCGGCCCCCGGGAAGTGCCCCAGGATGCCTTTGTCTCCAATAAGTACGCCAGTCTCGACGACATGCCCCCCGGCACTATCGTCGGTACCTCCAGCCTGCGTCGTGAAGCTCAGCTTCATGCCCGTTATCCCTATCTGGGTGTCACTCCCCTGCGCGGCAATCTGGATACCCGCCTGCGCAAACTGGATAGCGGCGAATACGATGCCATCATTCTCGCCGCGGCTGGCCTGACCCGCCTTGGACTGAAAGACCGCATCCGTGCCGTGATTTCGGCGGAAGACTCCCTGCCCGCTGCCGGTCAGGGCGCCTTGGGCATTGAGGCTTTGTCTTCCCGGGCCGATGTGGCGGAGTGGATGGCCCCCTTGAACGATCCCGCCACGGCGGCCTGCGTCCGCGCCGAACGGGCCGTGTCCCGGGCCTTGGCCGGTAGCTGTGAAGTGCCCTTGGGTGCTTACGCAGTACCTCATGCAGAGGGTCTCTGGCTGCGGGGCTTTGTTGCCAGTCCTGATGGTGCCCGCATGACCAGTGCCGAATTCACCGGCTCCGCTGCCGAGCCAGAAGCGCTGGGCTTGAAGCTGGCCGCCGAGTTGCGGGCCCAGGGCGCCGACGAAATCCTGGCCGAACTGGGACAGGCGCCGGCTCTCTGAGTCCGGCAAGCGATTGACGATGGTGCTCACGGCGACAGGACCCCTGGCTGGTCGCCACATCGTCATCACCCGGCCTGCCGGGCAGGCCACCCACATGGCCGATGCTCTGGTGGCACTGGGGGCTCAGCCGGTGTTGTTTCCCGTCCTGACCATTCGGCCCCTGGAAAATCTGCAACCCTTGTTGGATGCCGCTATCCACCTTGAGGGCTTCGACTTGGCGGTGTTTGTCAGCCCCAATGCGGTTGAGCATGCCCTGACGCCGATCCTGGCCCGTCGATCCTGGCCCGCCGGATTGCGGGTTGCCACCGTGGGCAAGAGCAGCGAGCAGGCCCTGGCGAAACATGGCATTCATCAGGTGATTGCGCCGCAGGACCGCTTTGACTCCGAAGCCCTGCTGGAACTGCCGGAGCTGCAACAGGTGCAAGGGTGGAAGGTCGTGATTTTCCGCGGTGACGGTGGCCGGGAGTTGTTGGGGGATACCCTGCAGGAACGGGGCGCCACGATTGAATACGTCAGCAGCTATCGTCGAGGCAAGCCGGAACAATCCCCCGCCCCGCTGCTCAAACTGTGGAATGACCATCGGCTGGATGCTGTGACGATTACGAGCAGCGAAGGCCTGCGCAACCTTTATGACATGCTGGGCAAGCTGGGCCAGACCTGGTTGCGCAATACCCCTTTATTCGTACCCCATGCCCGCATTGCCGAACAGGCTGCGGCGCTGGGCATGAAGCAGGTCATCCTGACTGGACCCGGTGACGACGGGCTTGTCAGTGGTCTGTTGGAACACTGTGAGACACTTTGCAAACCATGAATACGCCTCCTGAAAATACGCCCCCCATTCATCGCCCTTCACCTTTGTTGGCCCTGCGTCGGCCCTCGGTGTTGATTGCCGTTATCGCCCTGACCCTGCTTGGCTGGCAGTGGCTGGAAACCCGCAGCCGCCTTTCCTCGGTACAGGAAGAATTGGCCAAGCGCCTCGCCGCCGGTGATGTGATGACCCAGGAAAGCCGGACCCTGGTCAAGCAGCAACAGGAAACCCTGCAGACCCTGCAAGGCAAGGTAGGTGCGCTGGAATCCCAGTTGTCCCAGGCCCAAAGCCAGCAGTTGGCGCTGGAGTCCATGTATCAGGAACTTTCCCGCAGTCGCGATGAGCGCCTGTTGGCCGAGATTGAGCAGTCCTTGTCCATCGCCGCCCAGCAACTTCAGTTGGCCGGGAATGTGGAAGCAGCCCTGATCGCCCTGCAAACTGCCGACAGTCGTCTGGCCCGGGCCGCCCAGCCCCAGTTGCTGCCGCTGCGCAAATTGATCAATCGGGATATGGACAAACTCAAGGCTTTGCCCATTGCCGATATTTCGGGCATTGCCCTTCGTTTGGAGAGTCTGGTGTCCGCGGTGGACACTTTGCCCCTGGCCTACGAGCAGCGTCCTGCCGTGACCGCCAAACCCGTGACCCGCAAGAAGGAGCTTGCCTGGTGGGAAAGCCTGGGTGCTGAACTCTGGAGTGAGGCACGGCAATTGGTGCGGGTGGACCGGGTGGATCGCAGCGATCCAGCCCTGCTTTCGCCCAATCAGGCTTTCTTCCTGCGCGAGAACCTCAAGCTGCGGCTGGTCAATGCCCGCCTTGCTCTGCTGTCCCGGGATGGCCGAAGCTTCCGGGAAGACATGCGCCAGTCCGGTGAATGGCTGGATCGCTATTTCGACAGCCGGGCCAAGACTGTGCAGACCGCCCAGTCTTCGGTGAAGACCCTGGCCGCCATCGATATTGCCCGGGACCTGCCCAATCTGGATGAGACCCTCAACGCTGTGCGCAACTTCAAGACCGCGAAGGACAAACGGTAATGCGTCTTCTGTTCTGGTTATTGACCCTGGCCGCCCTGGCCGTGGGCCTTTCCATTGCCGCCAGCTACAACGATGGCTACGCCCTGCTGGTGCTGCCGCCCTGGCGGGTGGAAATGTCCCTCAATCTGTTGTTGGTGATTCTGGCGATTGCCTTTGGTCTGCTCTATGCAATCTTGCGGGCGGCGGGTGCCATGGCCCGTCTGCCGGCCCAGGTGGCTGCCTTTCGCGCCCGACGGGCACAAGGCCAAGCGGAGTCGGCCCTGCGCGATGCCATGCGCTTGTTGCTGGAAGGCCGTTACAGCCAATCTCTGAAGCGGGCCGAAGTTGCCTTTGATGCGGGCCATGCCCCGGGCTTGGCCGCTTTGCTGGCGGCCCGTTCCGCCCAGTTGATGCGGGATGATGAACGACAGGCCCAGTGGTTCGTCCGGGCTCTGGAGCACGATGGCGAGATCCATAACGCCCGCCTCATGATCGAGGCTGTCATGGCGGTGGAAGCCCAGGATTTCCGTACT
>Ga0302290_10000040_pt1 | contig 22712 bp, 27 predicted proteins | sample III_Fen_N1_3_FD_194547 | JGI IMG/M metagenome (GOLD analysis project Ga0302290, IMG submission 194547) | Peat permafrost microbial communities from Stordalen Mire near Abisko, Sweden - III_Fen_N1_3 | ecosystem: Environmental > Terrestrial > Soil > Wetlands > Permafrost | place: Sweden: Abisko... | reverse complement strand
ACGGCTACCAGGAAACCGACGACCAATACGCCGTGCTGGCCTACGCCCGGGAACGCTTCGGTGCGCAGTTGCCCACCCCTATACCCGTGGTACTGGCTGGCTTTTCCTTCGGCGCCTACGTCACCACCCGCCTCGCCAAACGCCTACAGGATGAAGGCACACCTGCTCGTCGCCTGGTACTGGTCGGCACGGCGGCCGGCTATGTGGAAGGGGCCCGCAGCTACACCACCGAGGCCGTGGCTGCCGACACCATCGTCATCCACGGTTCCAAGGACGAAACCGTCGCCCTCGATAACGTGCTGGCCTGGGCTGAGCCCCTGGACTTGCCCATCACCGTCGTCGCCGGTGCCGACCATTTTTTCCATCGCCGCCTGCACATCATTCGCCAGATCATTCAACAGGCCTGGCGTCCCGGCGAATGAGCAATCCGTCACCCCTGCTGGTCCACCAGTTACGCAAGACCTATGGCGAGCGGGAAGTCGTTGCCGGTCTGTCCTTCGAACTGCAGCCCGGTGAGTGCTACGGCCTGCTCGGCCCCAACGGTGCCGGCAAGACCACCACCCTGCGCTGCTGCCTGGGGCTGACCACGCCGGATAGCGGCGACATCACCCTGGTGGGTGAGCCCGTGCCGACCCGGGCCCGGGAAGCAAGGCAGCGGGTCGGCGTCGTGCCCCAATTCGACAACCTCGATCCCGATTTCAACTGCGGCGAAAACCTGCTGGTCTTTGGTCGCTACTTCGGCCTTGATGACGCAACCATCCGCGCCCGCATTCCCGAGTTGCTGGAATTCGCCGGCCTCTCCGGCAAGGAAGAAGCGCCTTTGCGCAGCCTGTCCGGCGGCATGAAGCGGCGCCTGACCTTGGCCCGGGCCCTGATCAACGACCCGAACCTGCTGGTGCTGGATGAACCCACCACCGGCCTCGACCCCCAGGCCCGCCATCTGATCTGGGAACGGCTCAAGCGTCTGCTGGCCCAGGGCAAAACCATCCTGCTCACCACCCATTTCATGGACGAGGCCGAACGGCTTTGCAACCGCCTCGCCATCGTGGACACGGGCCGCATCGTCACCCAGGGCAGCCCCCAGGAGTTGATCGCCAATGAGATCGAAAACTCGGTAGTGGAAGTCTTCGGTGAAGACGCCCCCGCCTGGGCAGCGGCCCATGCCGCTGAATACGCCCATCGCTTCGAGATAACCGGCGAAACCGTTTTTTGCTACCTCGACAATGCGGTCCCCTTGCTGGCCCATCTGGCGGAACGGCCGGCCATGCGCACCCTGCACCGCCCCGCCAACCTGGAAGACGTGTTTCTCAAACTGACCGGGCGGGAGTTGCGCGACTAGGGCTTACAGAGCGTTACTCGCGGCAGACCGATAACCCCGGGCGTTCTCCCCTAGAATCCCTCGTTACGCCGCCCGGGATGCTCTTCTCCGAATCGACACGGTTCCGCGGCATCAGATGTTCGCCCCAGACTGAAGGTGAAAAAATTGCGAACCACCCAACTTCTTTGCATCACGTCCGTTCTCTTTACCCTGCTACTGGCCGGGTGCAGCAGCAACTCACCAAAGCTGTCGGAACTGTCCGTCATCAATGGCGAGAGTTTCGATGTGATGACCCCCTACGCCTACCAGACCTCCGCCACCAAGGAAAAGTCCTGCGACGCGGCGCGCAAGACCTTGCTGAGCCAGGGCTACCAGGTGGAAATGAAGGACAGCCTCACCATTGCGGGCACCAAATTTTTCCAGCCATCGAAGGAACACCACACCAAACTTGAGGTGGGCCTGGTCTGCGTCGACACCGACGAAGGAACCATCATCTACGCCAATGCCAAGCAGAGTTTTTTTGAGCTAAAAGCCAGCAGCAACAGCGCCGGCCTCGGCGTTGCCGGCATGGGCTCGATCTCGTTGCCCTGGTCGGCCAGCGTCGATAACCTGGTGAAGGTGGGCGAAGAAACCGTGGCGGATAAAGGTTTTTACCGCCGCCTGTTCAGCCTGCTGAGCCAGCAGCTCTGATGAGCGTTACGGTGTTAAGGTAGCCCGTTCCCCAGCCTCAGTTTTCGCGCCCATGTTTTCCCTGTTGATCAACACCCTTGCCGCCGGCCGCTTTCTCACCGTCTGGCGTCGCAACTTCCTGGTCTGGCGCAAGCTGGCCCTGACTTCGGTCCTGGGCAATCTGGCCGATCCCATGATCTACCTGTTCGGCCTCGGTTACGGTCTGGGCAGCCTGTTGCCCGAAGTGAGCGGCGTGTCCTACATCGCCTTTCTGGCGGCGGGCACCCTCTGTTCCAGCACCATGAACGCGGCCTGTTTCGAAGCCCTCTACAACGCCTTCTCGCGCATGCATGTGCAAAAGAGCTGGGAGGCCATTCTCAACGCGCCCATCTCTTTGGAAGATGTTCTGGCGGGGGAATGGTGCTGGGCCGCGACCAAGGCCTCCTTCTCGGGCGCCGCCATCCTGCTGGTAGTGACGGTGCTGGGTTATGCCGACCCGGCCCATGTGCTGTGGGTGCTGCCCCTGACCTTCCTCATCGGTCTGTGCTTCTCGGGCCTGGGCCTGATCGTGACGACCCTGGCGCCGTCCTACGATTTCTTCATGTACTACTTCACCCTGTTCATCACGCCCATGACCTTGCTGTCCGGGGTGTTCTTCCCCCTAACCCAATTACCTTTGGCCTTGCAGATCGTGGCCCAGGCCCTGCCCCTGACCCATGCCGTGGCCTTGGTACGGCCCCTGTTACTGGGCACAACGCCGGACAACATCCTGCTTCATGTCGGGATGTTGCTGGCAGTGAGTCTGGTGAGTTTTGCCGTGGCCCTGAAACTGGCTCAACGGCGACTGTTGAGCTAAGGAAACCGCTCCCTCAACGGGGTGCGGATTGAAGCTCGCGGTCGAGGTGCAGCACCGGGGCTAGCCCCCGGTCACTGTCGGTGTAGATGGCATCGGCCACCGCAGAAATGGCGGCAATGCTGCCATCCCGGTGGTGCGAGGAATAGACGTAACCCGTCACCAACCCGACCATCAAAGTAATGGCCGCCAACTTCCAGGCCGCCATGAGCCGCAGAGACAACCAGCGCGCCTTCCAGCGCAGACTGCTTTCCGTCCGCGCCGCCACCTTCATTGCCTCCAGGGCAAGGCGCTGCTCGGCCTGGTACTGGGCAAGCTGTTCCAGGGCAGCGACTTTCTCCTTGGCAGAGACCGCTGCCGCTTGCAGGGCGACATTCTTGGCTTCCGTGGCGTGACGGGCCTGCTCTTCCAGCTCTTGTCGGCGGCGGGCTTCCTTGGCGGCATCCAAATCCGCGGTACGGCGCTCGATGGCCACCATCTCCGCCTTGTGCTCGGCATCGCGCAGGGCTTCCGCCTGCTTGGCCAGCATTTGATCAGTCTGGATACGGATGCGGGCCAGGGACAAGGCCTCGGCTTCCGCCAACTCCCGCGTCCGCAAGGCTTCCAGGGCCTGCTTGCCGTCGTCCAGCCGGGTACGGGCGGCGGCCTCTACGGCGGCACGGTGCTCGGCGGGGGTCTGGTCACGGCTGGATGAAGTCACGGAAGCTCCTGAAGTATCCCGCTAGCCTAGCCCAGGACAGCGCCGGGAAAAGCCCGAATAAAAGGGCCCTTCCCGGCACTGGTCTGCGACTGAAGGAGCAACAGCCTCAGCCCTTGATCATGTCCCGGTTGGCTGCCCCCGGCGGCACGATGGGATAAACGTGGCTGTTCACATCGATGCTGGCATGGATCAGCACCGGCCCCGGTTGGTCCAGGGCCTGACGCAGGGCGCGATGGAAATCCGGCGCCAGGTCGAGATCCACCGCCTTGAGGCCGAAGCCCTTGGCCACGGCAACAAAGTCGGGGCCGTGCCGATAGCGGCTGGCATAGATGCGTTCGCCGTAGAACAGGGTCTGCTGCTGATTCACCAGCCCCAGGGAATTGTTGTTCATGACGATGATCTTGAGATTGACGTTTTCCTCCGCTGCCGTCACCAGTTCCTGCACATTCATCAGCAGGCTGCCGTCGCCGCTGAAACAGACCACGGTGCGCTCGGGGCAGGCCAGGGCAGCGCCCAGGGCGGCGGGCATGCCGAAGCCCATGGTGCCCAGGCCGCCGGAAGTCAGCCATTGGCGGGGACGGCGCAGGGGGTAGGCCTGGGCCGTCCACATCTGGTGCTGGCCCACGTCAGTGGAAATCACAGCGTCGTCGTCCAGGCAGGCGGCCACGGCACGGATCAGGCCGTAATGACTGCGGGGATCTTCATCCTCCAGGCAAAGGGGATGCTCTTGTTTCAAGGCGGCCACCTGTTCCAGCCAGGGGGTGTTGAGACGGGCCGCCACCTTGGGCAGCAGGGCCTCAAGGCTGCCCCGGGCGTCGGCAGCAATGGCAAGCTCCGGTTCCCGCAGTTTGCCCAACTCTTCGGCGTCAATATCGATGTGGATCACTTTGGCGTGGGGGCAAAACTCGGCCAGCTTGCCTGTGGCCCGGTCGTCGAAGCGGGCGCCCACGGCCATCAGCAGATCGCATTCCTCCAGCACCAGATTGGTATAGGGCGCCGCGTGCATGCCCAGCATGCCCAGGGACAAGGGATGGTCCACCGGCATGGCGCCCAGAGCCATGAGGGTCATCACCGTGGGCAGGGAAGCCTTTTCCGCCAGGGCTACGGCGGCCTCCGCTGCGCCGGAATGGATGATGCCGCCCCCCAGATACAGCACCGGCCGCTGGGCCGCAGCGATCATGGCGGCGGCCTCCGTCAGGGCCTGCGGCGTTGCCTGGGGCAACGGGTCGGCCACGGCAGGGGCGGGCCAGTGGCTGACTTCCACCTTTTCCATCTGCACGTCCTTGGGCACATCGATCAGCACCGGACCGGGCCGGCCCGACAGGGCGATGCGGAAGGCCAGGGGAACGGCATCCAGCAGATCCAGGGCGTGGCTGACGAAAAGCACCTGCTTGGTGATGGGTGCGGCCACGGAACAGATGTCCATTTCCTGAAAGGCATCGGTGCCGATCATGGACAGGGGCACCTGGCCGGTGATGGCAACGATGGGGATGGAATCGAGCTTGGCATCCGCCAGGGCCGTGACCAGATTGCTGGCGCCGGGGCCGGAAGAGGCGAGGCACACGCCCACCTTCCCCGTGGACCGGGCCACCCCTTGCGCCATGAATCCTGCCCCCTGTTCGTGCCGGGCCAGCACGTGGCGCAGGGCCGGAAAACCGGCCAGGGCATCGTAGACAGGAAGAATCGCGCCGCCGGGAATGCCGGTAACGAAATCCACGCCCTGTCTGGCAATCAGCCGGACAATGATCTCGGCCCCGGTCAGGGTTTCAGCGGCGTGGATGGAATTGGACTGCGCGGCGGCAATCTCCCGGTCTGGTGCGTTCATGGTGTGGCTCCTCTGTAGGGTTGAGGTGCCGGATCACCGCCGGGAGTCTGAAATGAAAAAACCCCCGCCGGTTGCGCCGGCGGGGGTTTTTGAAATCTGCTGTTTAGCGAACCCTGGCCGACGCGGTGCTTACGACTACACCTACGGTAATTACCCGTACGACAGCGACGACATCAACCAGCAGCAAAGCGCCTGCACCGGCGGAAGGCCGGGAAAGATCAAGGCTGGAAAGGTGACGTGACGCCATGGAAGGGGCTCGGGGTTCAAAAAATCGAAGGGCGATTATGCCCGGCCTTCACCCGAAAAGACAAGTCCCAAAGACAAACCCCTTTCCGCAAGGGATGAAACGGGGCCGGTAGAATGGCCCGATGAGCACTGCTGCCGAAACCCTGCTGGTCATCACCAACCTGCCCGATGCAGAGGCTGCCCGCCTGCTGGCCAGCGTCCTGGTGGAACAACGGCTCGCCGCCTGCGTGAACATTCTGGCTCCCTGCACCTCGGTCTATCGCTGGCAGGGCGCCATCGAAACCGCGACGGAAGTGCCGCTGCTGATCAAGACGACCACCGCCCGCTATGCTGCCCTAGAGGCAGCCATCCGCGCCCGGCATCCCTATGAACTTCCCGAAATCCTGGCGGTCCCAGTTGCCTCGGGGCTACCGGCGTATCTGGGCTGGGTAGCTGAAGAAACCACGCCAAACGACACCACCTCCCCATGCTGATCCGTCTGCTTTGCTGCATCGCCTTTCTTTTCTCGCCATGGCTGGCCCAGGCCGGCAACGAACCGCTGCCGCCGGAGCAGGCCTTCCAGGCTTCCGCGGTCGCCCTCGATACCCATACGGTGGAAGTCCGTTTCGACATCGCCCAAGGCTATTACCTCTACCGGGACAAGTTTCGCTTCGCCGTCGAAGGCAGCAAGGCCAAGCTCGGCGAGCCGGTCTTCCCCAAGGGTGAAACCAAGGACGACCCCAACTTCGGCAAGGTGGAAGTCTTCCATCACTCCCTGGCGGTCAAGTTACCGGTAGAGGGCGATACCGCCCAGCTCAAACTCAAGCTCAGCTTTCAGGGCTGCGCCGATATGGGCATCTGCTACCCGCCCATGAATCCGGTGGTGGACGTGGAAGCGCCAGGAGCCTCATCCACTGCCGCCACGGCCCCGGGCACAAGCAGCGCCAGCGATACCGGCAACGAGACCTCCCGCATCGCCAAGCTGCTCCAGGGCAGTCTGTGGCTGGCGCTGGTGAGCTTCTTCGGCTTCGGCCTGCTGCTTTCCTTCACTCCCTGCATGCTGCCCATGGTGCCCATCCTCTCCGGCATCATCGTCAATCACGGCCATGCCGTCAGCCATGGCCGCGCCTTCCTGCTGTCCCTCACCTACGTGCTGGGCATGGCCATCACCTACGCTATCGCCGGTGTCGCGGCGGGCCTGTCCGGCACCCTGCTTTCCGGTGCTCTGCAAAATGCCTGGGTGCTGGGGGGCTTTGCCCTGATGTTCGTGGTGCTGTCCTTTTCCATGTTCGGTTTCTACGAACTGCAGCTGCCCAGCAGCCTGCAAAGCAAACTCTCCGACACGGCCAATCACCGCGGCGGCAGCCTGCCCGCCCTGTTCATCATGGGCGCCCTCTCCGCCCTGATCGTCGGTCCCTGCGTCGCCGCCCCCCTGGCCGGCGCCCTGCTCTACATCGCCAAAACCGGCAATGCCCTGCTCGGCGGCTTGGCCCTGTTCGCCCTGGCCCTGGGCATGGGGCTACCGCTACTGGCGGTGGGCCTGTTCTCCCGTTCCCTGCTGCCCCACACCGGCCCCTGGATGGAATCGGTGAAGAAGTTCTTCGGCGTACTGCTGCTGGCCACTGCTCTCTGGCTGGTATCGCCGGTGCTGCCGGTCTGGCTGGTGATGCTGGCCTGGGCAGCGCTGTTGATCGTGCCCGCCATCTACCTGCGGGCCATCGACCCCCTGCCCCACAACGCGAGCAACTGGCATCGTTTCTGGAAAGGCATCGGCCTGCTGATGCTGCTGGCCGGGGCTGTGTTGGTGGTGGGCGTGGCCGGCGGTTCCCGCGATCCCTTGAAGCCTTTGGGCTTTCTCAGCGTGCCTGTCGCCGAAGCCAAGGAAGCCAGCTTTGAAACCATTCACACCGTGGCCGAACTGGATGCCCGCCTGCAACAGGCCGACAAACCGGTACTGCTCGACTTCTATGCCGACTGGTGCGTGAGCTGCAAGGAAATGGAACGCAACACCTTCAGCGACCCCGCCGTCAAACAGCGGTTTGCCAAGCTGACCTTGCTGCGGGCCGACGTTACCGCCGCCAACGATGCCGATTACGAATTGCTCAAACGCTTCGGCCTGTTCGGCCCGCCGGGTATCATCTTCTTCGACAAGTCCGGCAAGGAACTGCCCGAACTACGGGTAGTGGGCTACCAGCCCCCGGCGGAATTTCTCCCGGTTCTCGACCGGATTCCCTACTGATTTCACTGCTTTCGGAGATTCACCATGTTCACCGGCATCGTCGCCGCCACCGGCAAGATCACCCATGTGCAGCCCCTGGAAAAGGGCGTTCGCCTCACCATCAGCGCTCCCGAGCTTGGCCTTGACGATATCGGCCTCGGTGATTCCGTGGCCCATAACGGCGTCTGTCTGACCGTGATCGAAAAGACCGGCGACAGTTACAAAGTAGATGTTTCCCGGGAGACCTTGGATTGCACCGTGGGTCTGGACGGCACCAGCAACAATGCCGAAGTGAATCTGGAAAAAGCCATGCAGCTCACGGACCGCCTCGGCGGCCATCTGGTCAGCGGCCATGTGGACGGCGTGGGCGATGTGCTCAAGTTCGACAAGATCAGCGAATCCCACGAACTGGTGATCCGTGCTCCAAAAAGCCTGGCCAAGTACATCGCCCGCAAGGGTTCCGTCACGGTGAACGGCGTCTCCCTCACCACCAACACGGTGGACGGCACCGACTTTTCCATCAATCTGATTCCCCACACGGTGCAGGTCACCACCCTCAAGTACCTGAAGCCGGGGGCTGGCGTGAATCTGGAAGTGGATCTGATCGCCCGTTACTGCGAACGGCTGCTCACCGCCGAGAAGGAACTGGCCAGTTAAGGTCACCTTCGTCATTCCCGCACCGGGCGCCGGGATTTAACGGTCGGCCCCGGGCGAGATTTGGGGCGTAAAATGCGCCCCCTTCCCCATTGCCCTTAGCCAGCGACCCGCCCATGAGCGACATCAGCCCCATTAACGACATCATTGCCGACATTCGCGCCGGCAAGATGGTGATCCTCGTGGACGAGGAAGACCGGGAAAACGAAGGCGACATCGTGGTCGCCGCTGAATTTGTAACGCCGGAAGTCATCAACTTCATGGTCAAGCATGCCCGCGGCCTGGTCTGCCTGACCCTGACCGAAGCCCGCTGCAAGCAGCTCAACCTGCCGCCCATGGTGCAGGACAACCGCACCTCCCACGGCACGGCCTTCACGGTTTCCATCGAGGCGGCCGAAGGTGTGACCACCGGCATTTCCGCCTTCGACCGGGCCCGTACCGTGCAAGCCGCGGTCGCCCGGGATGCCCGGGCCAGTGATCTGGTGCAGCCGGGGCACATCTTCCCCTTGAGCGCCCAGAACGGTGGTGTGCTGGTTCGCGCCGGCCATACCGAGGCCGGTTGCGACCTGTCCCGTCTGGCAGGGTTGGAACCCGCTTCCGTTATCTGCGAAATTCTCAAGGACGATGGCACCATGGCCCGCCTGCCGGACCTGATCGTCTTCGCCAAGGAACACGGTCTCAAGATCGGCACCATCCGCGACCTGATCCATTACCGCAATACCAATGAAAAGCTGGTGGAACGGGTAGCGACCCGCGAAATCAGCGGCCCCCATGGCTCGTTCAAGCTGGTGGCCTATCTGGAAAAAACCAGTGACGAAATCCATTTCGCCCTGGTCAAGGGTGAAATCGTGGCGGGGGAAGAAACCCTGGTCCGAGTCCATCAACCTCTGTCGATTCTCGACTTCCTCGATTTTCACGGCCTGCCCTATTCCTTCAGCATCGACCAGGCCATGACCATCCTGGCCAAGCAGGACAAGGGCGTGCTGATCCTGCTCCAGCGCAAGGACATCAACCGCGCCATGATCTCCGCCCTCACCTCCGAACAAGGTACCGATCCCCAGGCTGCTCGCTGGGACAACCGCCTGTTCGGTACCGGTGCACAAATTCTGCTCGACTTGGGCGTGACCAAAATGCGCCTCATGGGCCGCCCCACCCGCATGCCCAGCATGACCGGCTTCGGCCTGGAAGTGACCGGCTACCTGACGCCCGAAGACATTCAACAATAAGGAAACATCATGGCTCGCCGCGAATTCCGCGAACTGGACCCCAACACCTCTGCCGCTGGCTTGCGCTTCGGCATTGCCCTTTCACGCTTTAACGAAGAAATCGGCGATGGCCTGCTGTCCGGCGCCACCGACGAACTGGCCAAGCTTGGCGCCAGCAACGACGACATTACCCTGGTTACCGTTCCCGGTGCCCTGGAGCTGCCCCTGGTGCTGCAAACCATGGCCAAGAGCGGCAAGTACGACGGCCTTATCGCCCTGGGTTGCGTGATCCGCGGTGAGACTTATCACTTTGAAGTGGTGTCCAACGAAGCTTCCCGTGGCATCACCGAAGCTCAACTGTTCACCGGCGTGCCCATCGCCAACGCCGTCCTGACCGTCGAAAACGACGACCAGGCCCGGGTGCGCATGGTGCAAAAAGGACGCGAAGCAGCCCAGTGCGCCGTGGAAATGGCCCAACTGCTGAAGGCGGTACGTTCATGAGCACCACCAGCAAATCCGGCCGCCGCCGCGCCCGGGAATTCGTCGTTCAGGGGCTTTACCAATATCTCGTGGGCGGCCAGGACGAAGCTTCCATCCAGACCCAGACCGAAGCCGTTGCCGGTTTTGATAAGGCCGACACAGAACTGTTCAAGTCCCTGTTGCATGAAACCCTGCTCCACGCCGCTGACCTGCAGGGCTTGATCACGCCCTACATCACCCGGGCCTGGGATGACGTTTCCCCCATCGAACGGGGCATCCTCTTGCTGGCGGCCTGCGAACTCAAGCACCACATCGAGACGCCCTACCGGGTCATCATCAACGAAGCCATCGAGCTGACCAAAACCTTTGGCGGCACCGACGGCCACCGCTTCGTCAACGGCGTGCTGGACAAGCTGGCGCCGACGCTGCGGACGGCGGAAGCACGCAAGTAAGTCCTGACCCGGAGGCGGCCCGTGCCATCCGAGTTCTCCCTGATTGATCGCTATTTCACCCGCCCGACACGGACCGCCGTGTTGGGCGTGGGGGATGATTGCGCCTTGCTGCAACCCACGCCGGGTATGGAGTTGGCCGTGTCCACCGACATGCTGGTGGCGGGCACTCACTTCTTTGCCGATGCGGAACCCGAGGCCCTGGGCTGGAAAACCCTGGCGGTCAATGTGTCGGACATCGCCGCCATGGGTGGCACGCCACGCTGGGCCACCCTCAGCCTGGCACTGCCGGCAGCCACCGCTGCCGATGAAAACTGGCTGGCCGCTTTTGCCCTGGGCTTCTTCGCCTGCGCCGATGCCTTTGGCGTCGAGCTGACCGGCGGCGACACCACCCGCTGTCCGACCGGACAACTCACCTTCAACGTCACCATCTTTGGCGAGGTACCCGCCGGTAAAGCCCTGCGCCGCAGCGGTGCTAAGGTTGGCGACGAGGTCTGGGTTTCCGGTACACCGGGGTTGGCGGCTCTCGGCCTTGCCCATTTGCAGCAACGCTGCATCCTGCGGAATCCCGTATCCTGTCTCGCTGCCTTACTGCGACCGCAACCCCGGGTGGCCCTGGGCATCGCCCTGCGTGACCTGGCCTCGGCCTGCATTGATGTTTCGGACGGTCTGCTGGCAGACTTGGGCCATATCCTCGAACAATCCCGTTTGGCGGCCACTCTGCACTTCGATTGGCTGCCTGACGACGCATTAAAAACCGGCGTCGATCAGTCCCTGGCCCGCCAATGCCTGCTGGCTGGCGGTGACGACTACGAGTTGGTCTTTACCGCAGCCCCTCGGCATCATGCCGATATACAAGGATTAGCCCAGTCCCTGGCACTGAACCTGACCTGCATCGGCACCTTGAACCCCGGTGTTCCGGCGGACATCCTGTTGCTGGATAATGCCGGCGCCCCCCTTCCCGTCCCTCGACGGGGTTACGACCACTTTGCATAAGACCACCATGGCCAAGAATCCCGCTCCGCCCATCAAATTCCTCTTCGCTGATCCGGCCCACCTGATTGCCTGCGGCTTCGGTAGCGGCCTGTCTTCCTTTGCGCCAGGCACTGTCGGCACTGCCTTCGCCTGGGCCAGCTATCCGCTGTTGCGCTTCGCCTTCCCCGGCGATCTGGTCTGTTTGGTGGCCCTCGCCGTGATGTTTGTCTTCGGCGTTTATGCCTGTCAGATCACCGGGCGTCGACTGGGCGTTGTGGATCACGGCTCCATCGTCTGGGATGAGATCGTGCCCTTCTGGGGCATCCTGATGTTCTGCCCCACCCCCTGGATTCTTTCACCCCATGGCACCTTCTTTTCTCTCAACGGCCTGCTCTGGCAAACGGTGGCCTTCTTCCTGTTCCGCCTGTTCGACATCATCAAGCTGCCGCCGGCGGGTTACTTCGACAGCAAAGTGAAGAACGGTTTCGGGGTCATGATGGACGACGTCATGGCCGCCGGCCACACCATCCTGACCCTGGCCGTCCTCAAGTACCTGCTGGGCTGATGCGCAGTTTCGATCCGCAACTGGCCGCCCTTTCCAGCCGGGTTGCCGCGGCGCTGCAAGGGGCCGGATTGACGCTGTCCACGGCGGAATCCTGCACCGGCGGCTGGGTCGCCCAGGTCGTCACCCATACCGCCGGCAGTTCGGCCTGGTTCGATCGGGGTTTCGTCACTTATTCCAACGAAGCCAAAACGGACATGCTGGGGGTTTCCCTGGAAACCCTAGCCCAAGCGGGGGCCGTGAGCCTGGAAACCGCAAAAGAAATGGCCCTGGGCGCCATCAAAAACTCCAAGGCACTGATTTCATTATCAATCACCGGAATCGCGGGGCCGACGGGTGGCTCACCTGGTAAGCCAGTGGGTACCGTATGCTTCTCCTGGTGCTTCCGGGGAAAAACGCCTGTCAGTCGCCGTCGCCGCTTTGGTGGCGACCGGGAAAGCGTGCGCTATCAAGCGCTTGTTTTCGCCCTGGAAGAAATGCTGAAACTGATTGCCAAAAACTCATAAGCTGAACGGCAAGAAGCGTGCCATTCATGCAATAATCGGATCAATTCTCGAAAGGACATACCATGGACGACAACAAGACTAAGGCCCTCCAGGCAGCACTGGCCCAGATCGAAAAGCAGTTCGGCAAAGGCGCCATCATGAAGATGGGCGAAGGCCAGATCGAGAACGACATTCAGGCGGTTTCCACCGGCTCCCTCGGGCTCGATATTGCTTTGGGCATAGGCGGTCTGCCCCGCGGTCGCGTTGTCGAAATCTATGGTCCGGAATCCTCAGGCAAGACCACCCTCTGTCTGCAAGTGGTGGCAGAAATTCAAAAGGCCGGCGGTGTCGCCGCCTACATCGATGCGGAAAATGCCCTGGATCCGGTCTATGCCGGCAAGCTGGGCGTGAACGTGCCGGAAATGCTGATTTCCCAGCCCGACACCGGCGAACAGGGTCTTGAAATCGCCGACATGCTGGTGCGTTCCGGCGGTGTGGATCTGATCGTGGTGGACTCCGTCGCCGCCCTCACCCCCCGCGCTGAAATCGAAGGCGAAATGGGCGACCAGTTGCCCGGCCTGCAAGCCCGTCTGATGTCCCAGGCCCTGCGCAAGCTGACCTCCAACATCAAGCGCACTAATACCTTGGTGATCTTCATCAACCAGATCCGCATGAAGATCGGCGTCATGTTCGGCAGCCCGGAAACCACCACCGGCGGTAATGCCCTGAAGTTCTACGCCTCCGTGCGGATGGACATCCGCCGTACCGGCGCCATCAAGAAGGGCGACGAAGTGGTGGGTAATGAAACCCGCGTCAAGGTGGTCAAGAACAAGGTGGCACCTCCCTTCCGCGAAGCCCACTTCGACATCCTTTACGGTGCCGGTATCTCCCGCGAAGGTGAAGTGGTGGAACTGGGCGTCGAGCACAAGATCGTTGAAAAGTCCGGCGCCTGGTATTCCTACAACGGCGAGAAGATCGGCCAGGGCAAAGACAACGCCCGCGATTTCCTGCGGGAGCATCCCGAACTGGCGGTAGAAATCGAAAACAAGGTGCGCGCAGCACTGGGTGTCAATGCGATCGCCGTCGCAAAACCAGAAGAGTAAGGAACCCCTCAGCGTCGGCGAGCTGAAGGCCCGTGCCATTCGGCTCCTGGCGCGACGGGAGCACAGCCACGCCGAGCTGTTGCGCAAGCTTTCCCCCCACGGCAGCCTTGAGGACATTGAATCCGTGCTGGCAGATCTGCAACGTAACAACCTGCAATCCGATACCCGCTTCGCCGAAAGCTACCTGCGTAGCTATGGCGAGCGTTTCGGCGTTGCCAAGTTGCGTCACACCCTGCGCAGCAAAGGTATTGCCAGTGAGTTGGTGGAAGCTGAACTGGGTAGCAAAGATCTGCCGGAAGAAACCGAACGGGCCAAGGCTGTCTGGGCCAGAAAATTTGCCGCCGCCCCCGAGGATGCGCGGGAATGGGCCAAGCAGGCCCGTTTCCTTCAGTCCCGGGGCTTTTCCACGGACGTCATCCGCCGTGTGCTGAAAGAAATGGAATGATTCAGACCGATTCTTCAAAGTTGCCCGGCGTGCGTTTGTCTGCCAACAATCTGCGCAAGAAATACAAATCCCGCACCGTGGTGAAGGATGTGTCCTTCGACGTGGGCAGCGGTGAGGTGGTCGGTTTGCTGGGGCCCAACGGCGCCGGCAAAACCACCTGCTTCTACATGATCGTCGGCCTGGTTTCCGCCGATGGCGGTGAAATCCGGATGGAAAGCGAATTCGCCCGGGAGCGGCTGACGCACATGCCGATCCACAGTCGCGCCCACTTGGGGCTGTCCTACCTGCCCCAGGAAAACTCGGTTTTCCGCCGCCTCACCGTGGCGGAAAACATTCGTGCCGTGCTGGAACTGCAAGACCTGACGCCCCAGCAGATCGAGGGGCATCTGGACGAGTTGCTGCAGGAACTGCACATCTCCCATATCAAGGAGAGTCCGGCTATTGCCCTGTCCGGCGGCGAACGGCGGCGGGTGGAAATCGCCCGGGCCCTGGCCACCAATCCCCGTTTCATTCTCCTGGACGAACCCTTCGCCGGCGTGGACCCCATTGCCGTGCTGGACATCCAGAAGATCATCGGCTTCCTCAAGGAGCGTGGCATCGGCGTCCTGATCACCGACCACAATGTTCGCGAAACCCTGGGTATCTGTGATCGCGCCACCATCATCAACGAAGGTGAAGTACTGACTTCGGGCACACCGGAAGAAATCATCCATAATGAAAACGTACGTCGGGTCTATCTCGGAGAAAATTTCCGCATGTAGGGTGCAGAACCCGGCGGCAGCAAACACACGATGAAACAATCGCTTCAACTTAGAGTTTCCCAGCATCTGGCGCTTACGCCTCAGCTGCAACAGTCCATCAAACTGTTGCAGCTTTCGACGCTGGAGTTGAATCAGGAGATTGAACAGTTCCTGCAGGACAATCCCTTGCTGGAACGGGATGAACCTGCCAGCGACATGACGACCTACACGCCGGGCGGCGACGCCTTGCAAACACCCCAGACCGTCACCACGCAAAACGAAAGTGAAACCACCCCAGCCACGGACAATACCGAGGATCTGAACTGGGGCAGCGACTTTTCCTCCGGCAGCGGTAGCGGCAACCGGGACCCCAACAACGACGACGATACCGACGCCGGAGAAATCCAGGCGGCGGCCACCAGCCTGGGTGATTACCTGACGACCCAACTGGCCATGACCCAGTTGCCGCCCCGGGATCGGGCCCTGGTGGGCTTCCTGATTGAAGCCCTGGACGACGACGGTTATCTGAGCCCTTCCCTGGAAGAATTGGTGGATGTCCTGCCCGACGAAATGGGCGACGATCCGGAAGAACTGCTGGAAGAACTGCGTATTGCCCTGCACCACGTGCAGCATTTCGATCCCGTCGGCGTCGGCGCCCGCAATCCTCGGGAATGCCTGCTGCTGCAACTGGCGGTACTGCCAAAGACGCCGATCCAGGAGCTGGCCAAATCCATTGTCAGCAGTCATCTGGATCAATTGGCAGCCCGGGACTTTGCCCGCATCAAGAAAGCCCTCGGTTGTGGCGATGATGCCCTGCGGGATGCCCAGAACCTGATCAAGAGCCTCAATCCGCGACCCGGTGCCCAGTACACCACCCTCGACACCCGCTACGTCATTCCCGACGTAATGGTGAAGAAGGTCCGTGGCCGCTGGACCACCAATCTGAACTCCGATGCCATGCCCCGCCTGCGCATCAACCGGCTTTACGCCGATCTGTTGCGGCAGAACCGCGGCAGTGCGTCTTCAGGCCTGGGTGGGCAGCTGCAGGAAGCTAAGTGGCTGATCAAGAACGTGCAGCAACGCTTCGACACCATCCTGCGCGTCAGCCAGGCCATCGTCGATCGGCAGCGGGCCTTTTTTGACCATGGTGAAGTAGCCATGCGTCCCCTGACTCTGCGCGAAATCGCCGACACTCTGGGCTTGCACGAATCCACCATTTCCCGGGTGACCACCCAGAAATACCTGGCCAGTCCCCGGGGCGTGTATGAACTGAAATATTTTTTTGGCAGCCATGTTTCCACCGACACCGGTGGCGCGGCTTCCAGTACCGCAATCCGTGCGCTTATCAAGCAGCTGGTTAGTGCGGAAGACGGCCAAAAGCCACTTTCCGATGCCAGGATTGCGGAAATTCTCGGCGAACAGGGTATCGTAGTAGCGCGGCGGACTGTCGCGAAGTACCGCGAGTCCCTGAACATTCCGCCGGTCAACCTGAGAAAGACTATTTAAAGAGAGAAGGAGACATCATGAATCTCAACATCACCGGTCATCATGTGGAAGTCACCCCCGCCATCCGGGAATACGTGAGCCAGAAGGTAGATCGGGTAATCCGCCACTTCGACCACGTCACCAGCACCCACGTCATTCTCTCCGTGGACAAGCAAAAGCAAAAGGCTGAAATCACCCTGCACGTGAAGGGCAAGGACATTCACGCGGACGCCATCGACGACAATCTCTATGCGTCCATCGATGCCATGGTGGACAAGCTGGATCGCCAAGTGGTCAAGCACAAGGAAAAGGTCACCGACCACAGCCACGACAAGCGCAGCGCTGCAAACCCCGTCGAGTAAACGGGATTGACCTACGCCGGGGAACTACGCCAGCCTCTACACGCTGCGGGTTCCCCGTTTTTTCATCCTGCTTCGCGCGGGATTCTTCAAGGGTTGTCCATCCACCCATGAATCAGATCATAAAAATCCTGCCCCTCGAAAACGTGGTGGCAGACCTGGAAGCCAGCAGCAAGAAGCGGGCATTCGAACAAGTGGGCCTGCTCTTCGAAAACCACCATGGCATCGCCCGGGCAACGGTTTACGATGCGCTGTTCGACCGGGAGAAGTTGGGCTCCACCGGCCTTGGTCAGGGCATCGCCATTCCCCACGGTCGTATCAAGGGGCTGAAGGAAGCCAAGGGTGCTTTTCTACGCCTTTCGGCGCCGGTGCCCTATGAGGCCCCGGACGGACAGCCGGTAAACCTGATGTTCGTTCTTCTGGTGCCGGAAGCGGCGACGGAAAAACATCTGCAACTGTTGTCCGAACTGGCCCAGATGTTTTCCGACAAGGCCTTCCGTGAAGCCCTGCTGGCCGCTCCCGACGCAGCAACCCTGCATACACAATTCAATCAATGGCACGCAAGCTAACCGTTACCGATCTCTACGAAGCCCAGGGCGAATTCCTCACCCTGAGCCATGTCTGCGGCGATATCGGCAGATGCGTCTCCACCCCCCGGGATGACATTTCCCCAGCAGATATTGTTGGTCACTTGAATCTGATTCACCCGGAACGGATTCAGGTCTTCGGCATCCCGGAACTGGTCTGGGCCGCCAAACAGCCGGAAGACAAGCTGCGCCACCAGATTCACGAAATCATGCTGGCTCCCTGTCCCGCTGTCATCGTCGCCGACAATTGCGGCGTCCCCGATGTGCTGCGCCAGGAATGCGAACTCACCAACACACCACTGCTGGTTTCCCCCCAGTCGGCGGCCGTGGTTATTGATGTACTGCGTCTGCATCTGTCCCGGGTCTTTGCGGAGACCATCGCCCTTCACGGTGTATTCATGGATGTGCTGGGCCTGGGCGTGCTGCTCACGGGCGACTCCGGTGTCGGCAAGAGCGAACTCGCCCTGGAACTGCTAACCCGCGGCCATGGCCTGGTGGCCGATGACGTGGTGGAAGTTTCCCGCATCCCGCCCGACGTGCTCGAAGGCCGCTGCCCGGAACTGCTCAAGGACTTCATTGAAGTACGGGGCTTGGGTCTGCTCAACATTCGTACAGTATTTGGCGAAACGGCCTGTCGCCGCAAAATGCGCCTGCGCCTGATCTGTCACCTGCAAAAGCCCCAACCCGGCGTGCCCCAGGCGGCGCGCTTACCCCTGGATGCCCAGAACGAAAACATCATCGGCGTCCCCGTACGCAAGGTCACCATCCCCGTTGCCGCCGGTCGTAACCTGGCGGTACTGGTGGAAACCGCCGTCCGTTCCACCATCCTGAAGCTGCGCGGTATCGACTGCATGCAGGAATTCCTCGATCGCCAGCACAAGGCCTTGTCTAACGACGTTAACTGATTTCAAGATTGCTGTCCCACTCATCCAACGAAGGAGAAGCATCCATGAAGAAAATCACCCTGTCCTTGATCACCGCCGCCCTGGCGCTAGCCTGTCAATCCGGCTTTGCCGCCTCCGAAGCGCAAAAAGCCCAACAGGAAAAAATGAAGGGCTGTAATGCCGAAGCCAAGACCAAGGCACTGGCTGGCGATGCCCGCAAGGATTTCATGAAGGGTTGCCTGAGTGGCGGCATGGCCGACAAGGGCGAAGCCAAGGCAGCTCCTGCTGCTCCCAATGCTCAGTGTGAAGAAAAAGCAGTCGGCAAGAATGGCAAGAAATTGGCAGGTGCCGCCAAGGGTACTTTCATGAAGAAATGCGAAGCTGACGCTGCAGCGGCTAAATAAGCCAGCTCATTCAAGCTGCACAAGTAAAGCGGCAACAACGACAACGGCGGCGGATTTTCCAGCCGCCGTTTTCATTCCTGAATACGGAACTCCACGCATTCCACGCCGATCTGCCAGATCTGGCCGAAGCTGAGACAACCGCTCCCCCTCAGTACCGCCTCTTCCCGGCGCAGGAGAAAGTTGGTGACGCGCCCGTCGGTATCCGACTTGGCACTGACGAAGGTGCCATTGGTGCTGCAATCCACCAGGACAAAGTTATGCTGACGCAGTTCGATGCGGGCATGGCTCCGAGAAGCGCGGCCATCATGAATTACCAGATCACTGGTGGCATCTCGTCCCAGGGTGAGAAAGGGTTTCTCACTGTTAAGCAGCCAGCGGCGACCTTCATGGTGCAATTCCAGACCCAGCGTTTTGCCGGCACCAGGGCCACCGCTCTTCACCAACAGGGTCAGGTTCTCTTCGTTGTCCTGCCAGAACAACTCGACGATATGCAGGGGCTCGCGCTTGCCCTTGACGGTCACCGGTGCCAGCACCCGCGACTGGGGCCGCAGCACATCGGGTACCGCAGCAATGGTCTCAGCGCTGGATAGCACTTGCTGCGCCTTTGCCAATTCCACCAACCGGGCTGCCGTGTTCACCGTATCGCCGAAGAAATCCTTGCCCTCTTCAATGACCGGCCCCCAATGGCAGCCGACACGGATCGCCAAAGTGTTGCCTGAAATCGGCGGCAATGCAGTGATGCGCTGCTGTATCTCACAAGCGGCCAGCAAGCCTTCTTCTGCTGAAGGGAACACCACCATGATTTCATCGCCAATGGTCTTCACCACACGGCCCTGATACAAGGCCGCCGCCCGGCTTGCCGTCTGCAAACAAAGATCCACTGCGCGCAGAGCATTCTGGTCCCCCAGGCGCTCGTACAGTTGGGTGCTGGCGGCAACATCCGCAAACAGCACGCAACGGCTTGGCAGGGTCGTCTCCATCTCAGTCGTCCAGGCTATGCAGAGGGATCACGTCGGGAGCAATGGGTACTTCGTGATCGAAGACCAGATCGCCTTCGGCATCGGGCACGCCGGTGGTCTTGAGATTCTTGAAGTCGAACAATGTGTGGTCCATCAGATGGGACGGCACAACGCGGCCCAGGCTGCTGAACATGTTCTTGATGCGACCGGGGAAACGCTTGTCCCAGTCGTTGAGCATTTCCTTCACCACTTGCCGTTGCAGATTCTCCTGGCTGCCGCAGAGGTTGCAGGGAATGATGGGGAACTGCTGCACCTCGGCCCAGGCTTCCATGTCTTTTTCGCTGCAGTAGGCCAAGGGGCGGATCACCATGAACTCGCCATTGTCCGACACCAGCTTGGGCGGCATGGCCTTCAAGCGACCGCCGAAAAACATGTTGAGGAACAGGGTCTGAATGATGTCGTCCCGGTGATGGCCGAGGGCGATTTTGTTGGCGCCCAACTCCCCGGCTACCCGGTAGAGAATGCCCCGGCGCAAACGGGAACAGAGGGAACAGGTGGTCTGGCCTTCGGGAATCACCTTCTTGACGATGGAATAGGTGTCCTGCTCTTCAATGTGGAAGGGCACACCGAGCTGCTTCAAATAGGCTGGCAGCACTTCCTCGGGGAAGCCTGGTTGCTTCTGGTCCAGATTCACCGCCACGATGTCGAATTTGATCGGCGCGTGGGCTTGCAAGTGCATCAGGATGTTGAGCAGGCCGTAGGAATCCTTGCCGCCGGACAGGCAAACCATGACCTTGTCGCCATCCTCGATCATGTTGTAGTCGGCGATAGCCTGGCCCACATTGCGGCGCAGGCGCTTGGCCAGCTTGTTGGCTTCGCGCTTGGCTTTTTCCTGGGCCGGCGTCAGGGCAGGCTTTTCTTCGGGGGAGGGGGCAACGGCGGCTTCGGTCATGACTGAATCTGAATGCTCAGGAAGAAAGGGGCAAGGACAGGTGGGCGGAACGACCGCCGTCCACATGAATGACCTGGCCCGTAATGTAGGGGGCGTCGAACAGCAGGAACTGCACGGTACGGGCAATATCGTCGGCGGTGCCCGGCCGCTTCATCAAGGTGCTGGTGATGATGGCCTCCCGGGCTGCCATGGAAAACTCCGCATCGTCCTCGGGCCATTCCACCGGCCCCGGGGCCACGGCATTAACCCGCACTTGCGGCGCCAGCTCCACGGCCAGTGCCCGGGTCAGTCCCAACAGGCCGGCTTTGGCCGCCGTGTAAGTGGCGTAACCGCGATCCGGTTGGCTGGCATGGATGTCGGTGATGTTCACAATACTGCCGCCGCTGGCTCGCAAGGCTGCTGCTGCGGCTTGGGAAAGAAACAGCGGGCCCTTCAAATTACTGCCCATCAGCTCGTCCCAGTCCGCCTCGGTAATCGCCCCCAAGGGCGTACGAAAAAAGCTGGAGGCGTTATTCACCAGTCCGTCAAGGCGACCAAAGGTAGACAGCGTTTTCGCGACCAAGGCTTCCAAGGCTGAGGCATCACTCAGGCCGGCCTGGGCCGTTGCTGCCGAGTTCGGACGCAGGGTGTTGAGGGCCAAGGCCAAGGCTTCGGCTTCCGCCACTGAACTGCGATAGTGCAGCATGACCCGCGCCCCGGTACTGTGCACGCGCCGAGCGATGGCAGCACCAACCCGCCGGGCGGCGCCGGTAACAAGCACAACAGGGGCGGTAGCAAGTTCAGCCAAGAAAACGCGGGACCAATGGAAATAGGGGGTAACCCGCTGATTTTACCCGTACTGCCTATTTCGTCCCAATTTTCTAATGTTTCAAAACATGGGTGAGGGCCTGGGATGCCGCGGCAAAGCCGAAGGCCGCCGTCACCGTTACCAAAGAGCCGTAACCGGCGCAGTTGAGCCCCTGGGGTGCCGGGCCATCGGTTTCGCAGGCGGCCCCGGCCTGGGGCCGGATGATCTGCTCATCTGAATAAACGCAGGGCAGATTGAACTTCTTTTTCGGGTCCCGGGGAAAACCGAAATCCTTGCGCAAACTGGCCCGTACTTTGGAGGCCAGGGCGTCCTGGGTGGTTCGGGACAAATCTTCGACCTTGACCCGGGTCGGGTCCGTCCGCCCCCCGGCACCACCTGTCGTCACCAGCCATTGTTTGTGCTGCCGGCAATGGGCGGCCAAGGCCACCTTTGCCCGCACCTGATCAATCGCGTCGATCACCGCGTCGCAGGCGGGAATCAGGCTGGCGATATTGTCCGGAGTGATGAAGTCATCCACCTGCACCACCTGACAGCCGGGATTGATGCTGGCGATCCGTTCGGCCATGGCCTGCACCTTGGCCTTGCCCAGGTTTTCTTCCACCGCATGCAACTGCCGATTCATATTGCTCTCGGCCACATGGTCCAAGTCCACCAGGGTCAGCTTGCCGATGCCGGACCGGGCCAAGGCTTCCACCGCCCAGGAGCCGACACCGCCGATGCCAATCACGCAGACATGGGCCGCCTGCAAGCGCGCCAGGGCCTGGGGGCCGTACAGACGGGCCATGCCGCCAAAACGGCGCTCGTAGTCCATCCCTTCGCAATCCATCGTTTCACTCATGGTCGGCATTGTAAGATGCTGCGCCATGGAATCCCGACTGCCTGAACCCTCTGCTGACGCCCAAGCGGCCAGCCTGCAACTCTCCCGTCTGATTGCCGATGAAATCCGCGCCAGTGCCGGCTGGATTTCCTTTGCCCGTTACTGGGAGCTTGCCCTCTACACCCCCGGCCTCGGCTACTACGCCGGTGGCGCCCAGAAATTCGGTTCATCCCAAGAAGGTGGCGACTTCGTCACCGCCCCAGAACTGACCCCGCTCTTCGGCCAGGCCTTGGCGCGGCAGGTAGCCCAGATCATGACGGCCTCCGCCCCCGTGGTGCTGGAGGCCGGTGCCGGCAGCGGCAAACTCGCCGCCGACCTGCTGCTGGCGCTGGAGGCCCTTGGCCAGACCCCGGACAAATATCTGGTGCTGGAACTTTCCGGTGAACTGCGGGCACGGCAGCGAGCCACCATCACCGCCCTGGCGCCCGCCCTGCTGGACCGAGTTGAATGGCTGGACGCTCTGCCGGACAGTTTCTCCGGTTGCGTGGTGG
>Ga0302290_10000037_pt1 | contig 23066 bp, 17 predicted proteins | sample III_Fen_N1_3_FD_194547 | JGI IMG/M metagenome (GOLD analysis project Ga0302290, IMG submission 194547) | Peat permafrost microbial communities from Stordalen Mire near Abisko, Sweden - III_Fen_N1_3 | ecosystem: Environmental > Terrestrial > Soil > Wetlands > Permafrost | place: Sweden: Abisko... | reverse complement strand
CATCCAGCAACATCACGGCACCACGCTGATCCGCTACTTCTTCCAGCGCGCTCTCAGCGAAACGCGCCAGACCTCGCCTTCGCTCGTGCGCGCCAACGACACGCGCGATTCACTCCAGGGCACCGCTCCCGGTCTCGAACCGACCCGTCCCTGCGAAACCACCTACCGCTACGATGGCCCGAAGCCTCAATTTAAGGAAAGCGCCATCATCCATCTCGCCGATGCCGTTGAAGCTGCCTCGCGCTCCATGCGGAAAATTACGCCGCAACATCTCGGCGAATTGATTGACCAGGTTTTCCACGATCGCATCGAAGACGGCCAGCTCGACGAAGCACCCGTCACCTTCGAGGATCTGAGCAAGATCAAGAGCAGTTTCACCTTCACCCTGCTCAACATGTTGCATTCACGGGTTGGATACGCCCCGCTGGAAGAGCAGGTCAAAGAACCCAAGTCCCAGCCCGCGAGCTAGTGTGGAACAGAGGTGTTTTTGACAGAATATACAGAATGGACCGAATGTTTTTTATCAGCGGCATCTTTCATTCGGTTAATTTTGTCCATTCTGTCCGAAACCCGCTGGAGGGTCCTCAGCCTCAGCCGACTCTGCTGCCGAACTATTCGTATGCCGTAAGAATGTAGCCTTCGCCTTGCGCTTTTTTGAGCCAACGTGGAGCGTCGCCATTGTCACCGATTTTTTTTCGCAGGCGCCAAATGTGCGTGTCCACCGTGCGGGTCGACGGGAAATAAGTGTAACCCCACACCACGTCGAGAATCAGATCACGCGAAACCGGCGAGCCCATGTTTTTTGCCAGCAGTTCGAGCAGGGCATACTCGGTACGCGTCAACGGCAGCGGCGTTTTTCCCTTGTTCGCCGTATGCTGCACCAGATCCACTTCGACATCGCCAAAACGCAGCACGCTGAGGGCCTTCGCCACTTCCGTGATGGTCTGGCGGCGTAACAAAGCCTGCACGCGCGCCACGAGTTCGCGCCGGTCAAAGGGCTTGCCCAGATAGTCGTCGGCACCGGCATTGAGCCCGTCAACCTTCTGCCCCACCTCCTGGCGAGTTGTTAACATCAAGATCGGAATCGTTTCCCCAAGGCGGCGCAACTCCGCTGCGACTTCGAGGCCCGAAAGCTTAGGCATCATCACATCGAGAATGACTAGCGCTGGCTTTTCCTTGGCCATCAGCTCGAGGCCTTGCGCCCCGTCGGCGGCCTCTAACACGCGGTAGCCCTCCGCCTCCAGGCACTGGCAGATGCTGGCCCGCATGGGGCGCTCATCATCCACCACTAAAATACGCGGGAGCAACTTCATGATCGGCAACGTCATTCTACAACAACGTATTTGGTTAAATAAAGCAGATTGGTGCACTTCCCATACATCTGGCCTGCTTCTCGGCCCCAGTACCGAACAGGGAATATTCGTGACAGGTCTGTGACACGATAAACCCGTGTTTTTGCGATAATGCGGGCATGAAAGATCTGAACCGCGCCGGTGACGCCGCTCCCCTCGAAACGCTCATCCCTGCGAAAATCCTTATCACGGAAGACGAGTTCATCGTCGCGCTGGACCTCCAGTCCCGACTGCAACACCTCGGTTACGAAGTTGTGGGCATCGCTTCGTCCGGTGACGACGCCATCCTGCAGGTTCAAGACAAGCACCCCGATCTGGTCCTGATGGATATCATGCTTTATGGCGGTATGGACGGGATCGATGCCTCCAAGCACATCCGTGACCAATTCGACGTGCCAGTCATCTTCCTCACCGCCAACTCGGACCCTGCAACCCTCGAACGCGCCGGCGCCACTCATCCCTTCAGCTGCCTCCTAAAACCGTTCAAGGAACGCGAGTTGAAGTTTAGCGTCGACATGGCCCTGTTCCATCATCGCTCCACCCGGCAGCTTCGTGACGCCCATGACGAACTCGAACAACGCGTCCAGGAGCGCACTGCCGAACTGGCCGCCACCAACAATGCCCTGCAAAATGAGCTCCAGTTACATCAAAACACCCTGAGGAATCTCCGGGCCGCCCAGGCCATCGCCTACGACGCAGATCTGGCAAAAAACGAATTCCTCGCGACTGTCAGTCACGAACTCCTCACGCCGATGAACGGCGTCCTCGGCATGACCGAACTGCTCCGAGACACCGCACCCACTCCGCTGCAATGCCAGTACATCGACGCGGTGCAGCTCTCCGGAGAAACTCTGCTCGCCATCATCAACGACATGCTCGACTTCTCCCGCATCGAGACCGGCACCATGGAATCTCCCCGGACTTCGTTTTCGCTGAGCAAACAGTTGAGCTCCTTCCTCAAACCGCTCGAACTACGAGCCAGCGCCAAATCGCTCCGCCTGTCCTGGGTCATCGCGGACGATGTGCCGGACATCCTCGTAGCCGATCCTGTTCATATCGGCCAGGTGCTGATCAATCTCGTCGGCAACGCGATAAAATTCACCGAAAGCGGTCGAGTTGACGTCACCGTGACGACCCTACACCTGGAGCCTGACCGCGTGGAGCTCGGCTTTGCAGTGCGCGACACAGGCATCGGCATTCCCGAGGACAAGCATACGGCCATTTTCGAGCCGTTCGTGCAGGCCGACAACTCGTTCAGCCGTCGCTATGGCGGGGCCGGGCTCGGACTTTCGATCGCCACCCGCCTGGTCAAACTGATGGGCGGAAGCTTGACCGTCGATAGCAAGCCGAGCGCAGGAGCCGTGTTCAAATTCAGCCTTTGGGCCGGTATTGTTGCCGACAAAAACATCGACACCATTGATTCCATAATCGATTACAGCCGTTAAATTTACGCGACTGTCAATCCGGCAAGAAAAAGCCTACCCCACAGTTCGTTGGCTCGGTTCACGGGCAAGTTGCAGACCACCCTTAGGCTGGGAGGGAAAAAGCCGATAAATAGACATGCCCGATCCGCATAGACCTTCGGCCCGCTCCTGCGCAGGCCGCTTTCCGCGCTTGGCCCGACAGAACCCGATTTCACGAGAGGAACAACGGGCCGTTCACGTATCCGCGGAATGAATTCCACCCTCCCAACGGCGTCGAATTCCGGACTGCTGCCCGCACCGCTGGGGCATGACCTTGCAGGCCTCAACACCGATGCCGAGCCGGCCTTCGACGAAATCGTGCAACTCGCCGCGCAGATTTGCGAGGCGCCGTACGCATTCATCGGCCTCGGCGATGCCGACCAGTTTCGCTTCAAGGCTTGTCACGGTATCCCGCTCGAAAATGCGCCGCAAGACCACACGTTGTGCGACTACGTACGTGCAGACGGAGGTCGCATGTTGGTCATACCCGATGTCACCAAGGACGAGCGTTTTCGGAGTCTCGCCTGCGTCAGCGGTAAAGCGGGGATCCGCTTCTACGCCGGGGCACCGCTGGTCGCCCCCAACAACCAGGTGCTTGGTACTATTTGCGTATTGGATCGCAAGCCCCGCGAAATCCAACCCAAACAGCTTACCGCCCTGCGGACGCTCAGCCGGCAGGTCGTCACGCAGCTGGAGTTGCGGCATACGATCCTGCTCCGCAAAAAGGAAACAGAGCAGCTCACCTTGATGGGGCAGGCGTTTAAAGCTTCCAGCGATGGCATCGTCATCACCGACGCACGCCTGCCAGACAATCCGCTCATCCTGGCCAACCCCGCCTTCGAACGGATCACGGGGTACACCATGGCGGAAAGCATCGGGAAAAACTGCCGCTTTCTCCAAAAAGAAGATCACGAACAACCCTCGCTCAACGCCGTCCGCACTGCGATTCGCAAAAAACAGAGCTGCCGCGTCGTGCTGCGTAACTACCGGAAGGATGGTCGGCCCTTCTGGAATGAACTCCACATCGCACCGGTGCGTAACAGCGCAGGTGAAACCACGCACTTTATTGGTATCCAATCCGACATTACCGCACGCAAGGAAGCCGACGACGCCCTCCGCCAGCGCGACGCCATTCTGGAGGGCGTGAATTTCGCCGCCGAAACCCTGGTGAACGAGCCCGACCTCGCCACGTCGCTTCCCTCCGTCCTGGAACAGATTGGTGAAGCCACTGGCAGTGACCACGTCTGCCTGTGGCAGGAACTATCCGGTCCCGACAACCAGATCAATCTCGTGCCGGCCCGGTTCTGGTCCAACCCCGACCTGCCGCTGGCCAACCAGGCCATGCTGCGTACCATGGTCTGGGACTCCGCCCACGGCTGGCCGGATGCCGAACAGTTGCGCCAGGGTCGCGGACTCCAACTCGTCTCCACCGACAGCAACCCAACGGATCTTCAGTTTCTTGAATCACTCCACATCTCCACTTTTCTCTGCCTGCCGGTTCAGACCAACCAGGGGTTTTTCTGGGGCGCACTTTCTCTCGGCTGCGCGCGGACCACGACGTGGGGTTTTGTTGAAATCGAGGCGTTGCGCTCAGCCACCCGCGTGCTCGGCTCCGTCATTCACGATCGCGAAACCGATGCCGCCCTGCGCATCAGCGAAGAACGTTTCCGCTCCGTCGTCACCAACCTCAAAGAGGTCGTGTTCCAGACCGATGCGACGGGCCTATGGACCTTTCTCAACCCTGCGTGGAACGAAATCACCGGCTTCACCGTCGAGGAAAGCGTCGGCACCCCGTTTTTAAACTACGTACATGCCGACGATCGCGAGCGCAACAACCAGCTCTTCGTCCCACTGATCGAACGCAAAAAAGAATACTGCCGCCATGAAGTCCGTTATCTCACCAAGGATGGCGGCTTCCGCTGGATCGAGGTTTATGCCCGGCTCGTGCTGGACAAAGACGGCCGGATCATCGGCACCGCCGGCACGCTTAATGACATCACCCAGCGCAAACGGGCCGAGCAGGCGCTGCAAAAACAGCGCGTTGCGATCGAGGCCGCCATCGACGGAGTCTCCCTGCTCGACGACGAAGGCCGCTACACCTATCTGAACCAGACGCATATCGAAATGTTCGGCTACCGCCACGCCGACGACTTGCTGGGCAAAACGTGGCGCGGGCTCTACAGCGACCAGGAAATTGCCAGGTTCAAAACCGAAGCCTCACCCGAACTTTCAAAAACCGGTAAATGGCGCGGTACCGTCACCGCCACGCGCTGCGACGGCACCACATTCCCGGAGGAGGTCTCCCTGACGCGGATCGAAGGCGGCGGCCTCGTGTGTGTCTGCCGCGACATCACCGACCGGATCGCGGCCGAGCAGTTTGTGCTCAATTCTCTCAAGGAGAAAGAGGTGATGCTAAAAGAGATCCACCACCGGGTGAAAAACAACATGCAGATCGTCTCCAGCCTGTTGAGCCTGCAACTCGATCACCTGCACGACGAAGAGGCCCGATCGATGTTCATCGAGTCGCAAAACCGCATCGCCTCGATGGCGCTCATTCACGAAAAACTCTATCAGTCCAGCGACCTCGCGCGGATCGATTTCTCCGACTACCTGGGCGACCTCACCGAAAATCTCGCGGGCATGGTCGGCGCGCAGGCCCGCAACATTTCCTTCCAGCTAAAAAGTGGCGAAGTGCTGCTGGGCATCGACACCGCGATTCCCTGCGGACTTATCGTCAATGAACTCGTCTCCAACGCCTACAAGCACGGGTTCCCGAAAGGCGGCCCCGGACAAGTTACGTTGACCTTTGAGCGTCTGGCCGACGGGCGACTGCGGCTCGAAGTGGCCGACACCGGCCGGGGCATCCCTGACGGCATCGACCTGCAAAAGACCCATTCCCTCGGTATGCAACTTGTGCATACACTCGTCCGGCAGCTGCGCGGCACGATCGAGGTGCGCCGGGGAAACGGCGCCCGCTTTATCCTCCACCTCCAAGAAAACGTGCGCAAAGAGCATTCCCAGAAATGAACAACGCGAAAAAAATCCTGATCGTCGAAGATGAAATGGTGGTGTCGATGGACCTCGCCCAACGTCTGCGCAAACTCGGCTACGAATGCTGCACCGTGCCTTCCGGCGAACATGCCGTGGTAGAAGCCGAGGCCCTTCAGCCCGACGTGGTCCTCATGGACATCATGCTGCACGGCGACATGGACGGCATCGATACCGCGGCGAAGATCCGGATGCGGCACGATATTCCTGTCGTGTATCTGACCGCCAACGCCGACGAATCCACGTTGCAACGCGCCCAATTGACCCACCCGGCGAGTTACCTGCTAAAGCCCTTCAAAGAGCGTGAGCTCCACATCTGCATTGAGATGGCGCTGGTGAACCATGCCTTGCAGCGCGAACTAAAGGCCGCCCGGGAGGACTTGGAGAAACGTGTCATCGAACGAACCTCTGATTTGATTCGGGCCAACGCTTCGCTCCGCCAGGAAATCCGCAGCCGCCAGGAATCGGAAGCGCAGGTGCGCGAACAAGCTGCACTGCTCGACAAGGCCCGCGACGCCATCTTCGTGCGCAACCGCGAGGGAAGGGTGCTCTACTGGAACAGCAGCGCAGAGCGCCTCTATGGATATTCCAAAGCCGAGGCGCTTCACCAAGCCACCGCCGCCGTGTTGCGGGAAGGTACGGCAGCCACCGCCAAGGCGCTTGAGGCGACTTTGAAACATGGCGACTGGGTTGGCGAGCTGACCCACTGCAATCGCAACGGGGTCGAGTTTGTTGTCGAGTCCCGCTGGACCCTCGTGCGCGAAAACAACACGGTGCTGATCGTCAACACCGACATTTCTGAACGGAAAAAGATCGAGGCCCAGTTTCTTCGCGCCCAACGGCTCGAAAGCATCGGCGCACTCGCCGGCGGCATCGCCCATGACTTGAACAATGTCTTCACGCCGTTGCTCATGACATCACAACTGCTCGGCGACGACACGACCGATCCGAAGATCACCCAGCTCGCCGATATCATTTTCACGAGTGCGCGCCGTGGATCTGACATGGTCAAACAAGTGCTGCTTTTTGTACGGGGCGACGAGGGAGAACGTCAGCCGTTCCGCCTCGAACACCTGACCAAAGAGCTGGTGTCTCTTCTCCGCGAAACCTTTCCGAAATCCATCCGGCTGCGCAGCACTTTTACGCAAGATCTCTGGTCGGTCATAGGCGACGCAACCAAGCTCCACCAGGTGCTGATGAACCTTTGTGTCAACGCCCGCGACGCCATGCCCGAGGGCGGCACGATCACCATCGCACTCAAAAACTTTGCCGTGGACGAAGCCTACGCGCAGTTGCATGGTAACACGAAGCCCGGCGACTATGTCTGTCTCAGCATTACCGATACAGGCACGGGCATGAGCACCGAGGTTAAGGCCAAGATTTTCGATCCATTCTTTACCACCAAGGCACCTGGCAAAGGCACCGGGCTCGGACTTTCCACCGTGCAAGCGATTGTGCGTGAACACGACGGATTCATGAATCTCGAAAGTTCTCCCGGTGCCGGAACCAATTTCCAGATTTTTATACCAGGCTGCAACGATTTCGTGGCTCACGGTGACACAGCCCCGCTGCTCCTGCCCCGCGGAAACGGCCAGCTTATCATGATCGTTGACGACGAACAAATGGTTCGTGAAATCGTAAAAACCGCACTCGAAGCCTACGACTACCGGGTGGTCACGGCGGATGACGGAGGGGATGCGCTGAGAAAATTTGCCCTGCATCGGAAGGAGCTGGCCGGCCTTGTCGTAGACCTTCAGATGCCAAATGTGAATGGCATCGCCTTCCTCGAAACCATGCGTCGAATCGACGACCAAGTGCCCATCCTGATCGTCAGCGGCGAAAACGCAGCCGAGGTGCCTCTGGCCAAGATCGAGTTTCTCGACGCCGCGTTTTTAGCAAAACCGTTTAACAAAACCGACCTCCTCACGGCGATCCACCGGTGCTTAACCCACACCAAGGTGGAAACGATCGCCTAGGTCGGGAGCTATAATGGAGCGCACCGGCTCCAAACCGAAATCCGCTGGGTTTACCCCAAACCGCCTTTGCTACAGACTCGAGCGCCTCGGTGGCCACAGCCCAATCAATGTCGGGCAGTGACCTCGCCCAGCCTTTCGGCTTTCCGAGGCCAAGCAAATAGGAACTATAAACGTCTGCACCCAGTCCGGCGCAGACTCACAGATTTAGAAATCCTTGAAGGTAAGGGCAGCCGCACTGCCATCGACCGTTTGAGACCGCTTAACTTTGGGACGAAAATTCCCTACAGGGTGAGCATCTGGCGTCGTCAGACGATGCACAGCCGGAGAGCTCCGCCTTTTTTCATGCGCCGGCTCCGCCGCTCTCCTCTCCGCCGAAGAACCACCAACAAGAGCCATAAGTTCAGCCACGCCATCCCGCATCAGCTGAGCCTGCGCGTTCAGTTCTTCGGCTGCGGCAGCAGTTTCTTCCGCACTGCTCGCCGACGACTGAACAACTTTATCCATCTGACTAACCGCCGAATTGATCTGGTCAACGCCCTGGCTTTGCTCGCGGCTGGCCGTGTTTACTTCTGCAATCAGCTGATCGACCTGGCGAACCTTGTCGACGATCTCGAATAGACTGCGTCCTACCCTTTCGCTGATCGTGACGCCCAGCGCAGTCTTCGTAAGCGAACCTTCAATTTTCTCAGCGGTTTCCCTGGATGCCTGCGCACTGCGCTGCGCAAGTGCGCGAACCTCGTCGGCCACGACAGCAAACCCGGCGCCAGCCGTACCGGCCCGTGCCGCCTCGACCGCGGCGTTCAGTGCGAGGATATTTGTCTGAAACGCGATCTCGTCGATCGTCTTGATAATTTTGGCGATGTCATCGCCTGACGTCTTGATGTCGCCCATGGCAGCTTTCATTGCCTGCATGTCCGCGGCGCCGGCGTCTGCGGCCTGGCGGGCTTGCGTGGCAAATTCATTGGCTTTCGCCGAATTCTCGGAATTACGCCGCGTCATTCCAGCCATCTCCTCGAGGGAAGAACCGGTTTCTTCCAGTGAGGCAGCCTGCTCACTCGCACCTTCGGCCAAAGCCTGGCTTGCTGCGGAAACCTGATGGGAAGAACTCGCCACCTGACTGGCTCCATCCGCAAGCGAGTCGCTGACGGAGCGCAGGACGCTCGCCGTACTGCGATTTATTAAATATCCGATTATCGATCCAAGCACAACCGCCAATGCCAGCCCGATGGCTACACCACGTTGCGTTGCAAACATGGATGATTGGAAAACAGCCGCATTTTTTTGGGCCAGGGTGTTTTCATTGGCACTCGCCGCTTTCAATGCCTCAGCATAACGCGCCCCGACCGGATCGAGTTCGGCCCTCGCGAGTGCGTAGGTGGCAACGTTGTCAGGACTACTGCGACTCAGGTCTAGTATCTGCTTAATCTTGGAAAGATATGCTGCCCTCGCGTTTTGAATGGCTTCGTCAATCGCTCGCTCCTCAGCGGTCGTCGATAACTTGGCGTAGGCATCAAGCGACTCGCCGATTTCACGGCTGTTGTCGGCGATCTGCTGCTCCAGACGCTGCATATCCTCTTTGCTGCTGCTCGAGATGTGCTTGAACACCAGCAGACGGTTTTGTGTGGCGAGAACCTGCACCTTAGCGATCCGCTCCAGTCCAGGGATGTTCTTGTCTATGACTTTGGTAAATTCACCGCTCAACACGCGGACCTGCAACAGCGCAAAAGCACCGAGGCAGACCGCAATCAGTACGATCGAAGCAAACCCGACGGCAACGCGCCGTCCAATCGTCCAATGGTGAAAATCAAAAAGGCCACCCGTTGAGGGCAAGGCAGCTTCGTTGGCGGAGGCATTAGTATTCTTCATTACCTCCATAATCTCATATTCTTAAGCGGCAACGTGTCACAAAGTCGTCACAACTCGGAATTCGCACCCAATATCACCCGCCTCATCGCAATCATCGGCAAAAAAAAGGCGCCACCGGAAGGTGACGCCTTGGAGAATGAAACGAAACGCGACCTTACTTGGTCGGGACGCTCTGGATCGTCTTGAGAATACGACCGGCGACCAGATACGGGTCGGCGGCGGAGTTCGGACGACGATCTTCGAGGTAGCCCTTGTAGCCGTTCTTGACGAAGTTGACCGGCATGCGGACGGAAGCGCCACGATCGGACAGACCGTAGGAGAACTTGTCGATAGCCTGTGTTTCGTGGAGACCAGTGAGGCGGAGATGATTCTCCGGGCCGTAGACGGCAATATGTTCGTCGACGTTCTTGGCGAAGGCAGCCATGAGTTTTTCGAAGTAGTCTTTGCCACCGACTTCACGGAGGAACTTCGTGGAGAAGTTCGAATGCATACCGGAACCGTTCCAGTCGAGCGGCTGGTTGAAGGGAGCGAGGATGGGCTTACAGCGCCATTCGACGTCGATCTCGTAGCTTTCGCAGAGACGGGTCAGGATGTAACGGGCGACCCACATCTGGTCAGCGGCGTTCTTGGAACCCTTGCCGAAGATCTGGAATTCCCACTGGCCTTTGGCGACCTCGGCGTTGATGCCTTCGAGGTTGATGCCAGCGTCCAAACAGATGTCGATGTGCTTCTCGACGATTTCACGGGCGACGCTGCCGACATTCTTGTAGCCAACGCCGGTGTAATACGGGCCTTGAGGAGCCGGGAAGCCGCCTTCAGGGAAGCCGAGGGGACGACCATCTTGATAGAAGAAATACTCCTGCTCGAAACCGAACCAAGTGTCAGCGTCATCCGGGATCGTCGCGCGGGAGTTGCTCGGGTGAGCGACGCCAGTATGGAGAAAAGTCTCGCACATCACGAGCACGCCGTTCTTACGGGTGCTGTCGGGATAGACCGCGACCGGCTTGAGCACGATATCCGAGCTCTTACCCTCTGCCTGTTGGGTGGAGCTTCCATCGAAGCCCCAGGCGGGAAGGTCTTCGAGCTTGGGAAAGCTGCCGAATTCCTTGATCTGTGTTTTGCTGCGAAGACTCGCCAGGGGTTGGTAACCGTCGAGCCAGATGTATTCCAGTTTGTATTTGGCCATAAGAAGGAGGTTGAGTACAGGGGTTGTCGATATGAGTGCGAGGAATTATTTCCGCGGTCTCAAAATGAAAACCGCGAGAAGCAATAGCACGTGATATGCCAGCGCGAGCTAGAACTTTTGTTCATACTAGAATTTCTGCTCATACGTACGAACTTGCTAAATTTTGCTCACAAACCCGTGCTTGCCGCTCGGCTTGCCGCTCAAAATCGCTCACTTTCATAACCGATGAACCAAGTCAAAGACACCGCACGCGCACTCGTCCGGATCGGCTTTGATGGCTTGGTTCACAAGACCTTCCGCGGCCATCTCGCCAAGGAACGCTTCGAGCATGAGGTGCGCGTCCTGCGCTACCTGGAAGCCAAGGGCTGCAACTTCGTCCCTCGTCTTCTCAGCGTGGACCCCGAGATTCTCAAGATCGTCACCACCAACTGTGGCTCACGCGTTGACCAGCTGAGCGAGGAAAAACTGAAAGCTTTATTTGCCGAACTCGAAACCTACGGCGTGCGCCATGAAGACCCGTTCATGCGCAACGTCACCTACCGCATCTCCGACGGCCGCTTTTGTCTGATCGACTTCGAATTTGCCACGCTCCTGGACGAGCCCGGCGAACCTTCGCTAAAACCATCAGCGGCCCAGTAAATTTCGCATGCAAGCCTCCGCGCCCAGCTCCAACAACACTCTAGCGCCAACCCAGCTTTTCTGGTCCGGCATGACTCATCGCGGCCGTGTGCGCGCCAACAACGAAGACGCTTTTCTCGCGCTCGCCTTTGATGGCCACCACGTGGATTACCTCGGTAAAATCGGCGAAGCGCCGCTCGCGGACATGGATTTTGTTTTCGCCGTCAGCGATGGCATGGGCGGGGCCAATGCCGGCGAATTCGCCAGCCGCATCGCCGTGGAGCAAATCACCAAGCTCCTTCCGCGCAGTTTCCGCATGGGTGCGCGCGGCCTCGCCAGCGATTTCGACGACATCCTGCCTGAAGTTTTCACCGCCATCCACACCGAGATGCTGAAACTCGGCCAGTCCTACGAAGAGTGCGCCGGCATGGGCGCGACCCTCAGCCTCTGCTGGCTCACTCCCGGCTGGATGTACTTCGGTCACATCGGCGACAGCCGCATTTATTACCTGCCCGCAACCGGCCCCATGGTCCAGATCACGCATGACCATTCGCACGTCGGCTGGTTGCGACGTAAAGGCCAGATCAATGAACGCGAGGCTCGCAACCACCCGCAGCGCAGCTCACTCAACCAGGCGCTTGGTGCTGGGAATCAGTTTATCGATCCGCAGATCGGCGCCGTCAGCCATCTGCCCGGAGACCGCTTCCTCGTTTGCAGCGATGGCCTGGTCGACGGCATCTGGGATCGGCGTCTCGACGAGCTATTGCGTACAACCCCGTCCACCGAAGGACTGGCCCAGCTACTCGTCGAAGAATCCGTCGCCGCGTCCGGGCGTGACAACACCACCGCAGTTGTCTTCGACGTAAAACCGAACTCCGCCAAGGTTTCCTGAGCCCGCACGGTTCGTGCTGTGCCTTAGCCACCCGGCAACGGGTTCGTCATGCGCACCAAACACCACCACGTCTTTGTCTACGGCTCGCTCAAACGCGGTTTCGTCAACCACAGCCTCCTGCAAGGTCAGCACTTCATAGACGTTGGCCGCACGCAGCCTCGCTATAAACTCTACACGCTCACCTCGTACCCTGCCATGGTCGAAGCGGCTGTAGTCGGACGTTCCATCGAGGGCGAAATCTGGACCGTTGACTCCGCTTGCCTCGCGCGCCTCGACCTCTTGGAAGACACCGCGCACGGCATGTATGCCCGCGTGCCGATAGCGCTTCTACCGCCCCACGACGTGCTGCCAGTCGAAGGGTATCTTTACCTTTTCGATCTCACCGGCCGCACCGAATGCGGTGATGTCTGGAGAGAGTAATCCTCGCCCCGCGACCAAGCTCGCTCAGCTCTTCAGCGAAGACCGTGCAACGCGTTTCACCGAAACAAACTTAACCCGGAAAAGATCGTCGAGCGTCTCACGCACATCGGCCGGAATGCGTTTTACTAATTCGTCGAGCGAGGGCAAAGGTGTTTCTGCCGCCGCCGTCGGGGCCAGCCCCACAGTCTCAGCCGAAGCTTCCGCGCCTTCGGGCCAGACATAACCGTCGTCATCGGGCGGAGGCGGTGCCGATGTTGCCTCAGGCGCATGGTTCTCATCGGTCTTCGTCGCTACCTCAGCATCCTCACCCACTTCTTCTGCGACGTCTCTCTCCTGATCTCCGACATCCGATTTCTGATTTCCGGCGTTGTTGTCGTCGCGCCCATGCTTCAGTTCCTCAGCCTCCAACTCTGACCGCTCATATCTGACTTCTGTCTTCTGGTTTTCCACCTGCGCCGCGTTCAACCGCGACTCCAATTCAGCGATCAGATCTTTTTTTTTTCGCTACCGACCACGACCGTTTCCGGCGCTTCATCGGCCATTGCAGAGAGCTCCTTGATCAAGCTGTCGATCGCGCGGGCACGACTCGCCTCGACGGCTTTGAGCAGGGTAACTTCAAAATTGATCTTCTCGGAGAGGCCGAGCTTCACGCTGCCTTCGCCTTCGCGCAGTCCGTCGAGCAATCGCGTGATCTGCTCAGTCGTCATCGGGGCACCTCCGAGCAGGTCGCTGCGTCCTCCCTTGGCAATGGCATCGAGCAATGCCTGCCGAACTAGCGCCTGTAGGTCAGCAAGCAGGCGCACCAGATCGCGGCCGCTTTGATCGCACTCGTCGACGATCGCGACGAGTTTTTTGTGATCACCCGTAGCGAGCGCGGCGGCCAGTGCGGCGATTTTTTCTGCCGCAACCAGTCCATACACATCGAGCACGTCACCTTCGCCAATCTCGGCGCCGCAAAACGAAATCATCTGGTCGAAGATTGACTGCGCGTCACGCATGCCGCCGTCGGCCATGCGGGCGATCGATGCGAGCGCAGCGTCGGTGACGGTGATTTTTTCCTCAACCGCGATCTGCTTCAGTCGCTGCACGATAAGCTCCGGCAGAATCGGCTTCAGGTCGAAACGTTGGCAGCGCGAGATGATTGTCGGCAGCACCTTTTGCACATCGGTCGTCGCGAAGACGAATTTCACGTGCGGCGGTGGCTCCTCGAGCGTTTTCAGCAGCGCGTTAAACGCCGCCGTCGAGAGCATGTGAACTTCGTCGATGATGTAGACCTTGAACTTGCCCTGCGTCGGCGCGTAGCGGACATCGTCGCGCAAATCGCGAATCTGGTCGACCGAGTTATTTGAGGCGCCGTCGATCTCGATCACATCCATCGACGTGCCTTCCGCGATCGATTTCACCACGGGATCGTTGGGATCGAAATTCGCGTTTGGACCATCGGTGCAGTTGAGCGCCTTGGCAAAAATGCGCGCCGTGCTCGTCTTGCCCGTGCCGCGTGGGCCGACAAAAAGATAAGCGTGCGCGATGCGGTTGCGCGCGATGGCGTTCTTCAATGTCCGCACGACATGGTCCTGCCCGACGAGATCGTCGAACGTCTGCGGACGCCACTTGCGAGCAATGACTTGGTAACCAGAAGACACTGCGCATTACTCCACGCGAGCCGCCGCCACGTGCAACTGAAAAGTCACGAGATGCGTAATGGGGAACTCAGGAAATCTGGAAAAGGCATCGACCTCGCGAGCGCTTACGCCACCGCATGATTCCATTCCGTTCCTGATTTCCTGAGTTCCCCATAAAAATCCGCGCCCGTTTTACTCCCCGCCTTCCAAACCAGAAAATAAAAGTGGCCAGGCACTCCACGGCACTAGGAGAACGTCGTTGCCGTTGCTACCTTCCGGTCCTGGCGGAGTTCACGCGTCTGCCCATGCATGGCGCCTGGCCAAGGCGCACAGTGGGCAGCTCAGGGCCTCCCGCAACAACTATTTTTCCGCGCCTGCACAAAAGCTGCCGCTGCCCGTTGCCAGGCCATTCCCTACATGATACTTTGTGCAACCAGACATCCGGTTCACGCGTCCCCCTCCATTCCAGCTCGCATGAAAACGATCGCTCTCGTCGCCCTCTTGGTTTGCGCGGTTTTATCCACCCACGCCGAAGTCGCGCAACCTCCGGCCAAAACCGCCGCCAGACCCTCGAGCAAGGGCAAGGTCTACGCCGACGAGCACAAGGTTTCCACCGCGCGTGAATCTGGGCTCAGCGTGATCCAACTCACCAGCGACCCCGCAGATGACGCGGCGCTCGCCTTCACCAGCGACAGTTTTGTGCCCGCCGACCACGGGATCGTCTTTGCCTCACGCCGTACCGGAGACTGGAACCTTTTCTATCTGAATCTGGAGACGTTTCGCTTTGTGCAGCTGACCGATTCGAAGCAAATCAACGCGATCGGAGCCGTCGTCTCGCCTGCGACGATGGAGGTCTATTACCGGGATGGTTGTGCGATCAAAGCCGTACACCTGCACACGCTCGCCGAACGCAAACTCAACACCATTCCCTCCGGATATACCGCGTCATCTCTATCGGTGACCCTCTCGGGCAAAACCCTCGCCTACACGATTCAGGAGGAAACACCCCTCCCACCCAAAACCGACAAGCCTGCCTCCGATCGGGCCGAACGATTTCAAAAACAACCTTGGTGCGCGGTCGTCACCGGACACACCGACGGCACTGGCTGGCACGAAGTGCTCCGACAAAAAAGATGGCTCAACCCGGCATCGGTCGACCCGCTCAATGAAAACCTGATCCTCTACAGCCATGAAGGCCCATGGGAAATGGTTCGGCAACGCCTCTGGCTGATCGATACGGGTGGGCGCATCAACGCTCCGCTCCGCCGTGAATACACTGCTTCTGTGGCGATTGGCCATGAGTATTGGTTTAGCGACGGCATCCACGTGGGCTACCAAGTGACCGAACCTGATGGCCCAAAGTCGCTCGGCGTCGCGGACGTGATCGATGGCTCCTATCTGGAATATCCCACGCCCTACAACGACGCCCACATTCAGGTGAGCCACACCGGTGATATTTTTGTCGGAGCCGGCTCGGATCATGAGCCGTATCTCAATCTCTATCGTCTGGCCGACGGAAAACTCACCGGCCGTCACCTCTGGAAACACGAAAGCTCCTTTGCTCAACCGCCCCTGAGTCCACAACCGCGCTTCTCGCCTGACGATAAATTCGTGCTCTTGACCAGCACACGCGATGGCAACGCCGATATTTACCTGATCGCTCTCGACACCGGTAAAAAATAGACCGCCCGCAGTTGGTACGTTCAACCGCAGGGAGTCGCGAGGACGCAGAGCCGAAACTACAAATCTGCGGCCGCAGTATGTATTTCATTTCCGCGTTTTCCCCCTTCCGAGTTTCCGCGATCCTCAGTGCGCACTGCAATGACGGCTGCGGCCTTCTGCTTTTCCTTCGTTATCTGCTGTTCAATGGTTCGATAGCTCAACCCGCTGGGTGTCTCTGCGGCCGCAGTACCCTCACCACGAAACGGTCAACAGCGTCAAAGCGGGTCCGTGTGTCCAAACGCCTGCCTCGACGGTGAATTTTCTTCCGACTTTCCGGTAGTAAAACCCACCCGTTTCCCAGTCGAACCGCGTCTGCTTTAGGATCGCCTGCTGCTTGTCCACCGACTCGATCAAGCCTCGCCCGGCCGGCGATTCCATCACGATCATCTTTTCGAGCTGTATGATATTCTCGGTGTTATTTTCCAGAGGGAATGAGGGTGATGAAAATGAATTCTCCTGCGTCACACCGGTTGGCTGAAAAGTGTACGCAGCTTTGAGGGTCTCGAATGCTTGAACCGTGACTGGGGCCTCAGCGCGAGCCAACGCCGCAAAGCTCACGAGCAGTAACGGCACAACGAACGTCAATGAAACTCGTGGCGACATCAGCTTCAGCTTGCGGGCATGGATTTTCATGCAGGGATTGCCGCTCTTTGTAGAAACAAGGAAGGGTAGATCCGCCGCACGCATGCGCCAAAATTAACCCGCCATATCGACGCAGCAAGTGACCGCGTGCGAATTTAACGTTCGAAGTAAAGAGCATCGCGGAAGCGCAGAGAAACGTAAGCCGCGGAACGAACCTCTCTTCTCCTCTGTTTTTCTGTATTTTCGCGATCCCTCTGCGCCCCAGCGACCGCGGCTTGGGCTGTCGTCGTTTCCTTCGTTATCTTTTGCTCTTCAGTGGTCCAATGACTCAGCCCGCCTTCGGTTTTGACAGGATCTTTTCAGCCCGTTCGACGATGCCTTCGACCGGCCAGAGGCGGCCGATTCCTTCGTAGCCACAGGCGAGCAAGCCTTCTTCGGGGCCGATGAACTCGACGCCGCGTGCCATCAATGTGGATACGTTGGCCACCGTCGCGGGATGGAACCACATCTTGCCGTTCATCGCCGGGGCGATCAGCACCGGGGCGCGGCAGACGAGGTGAAGTGAACTCAGAAAATCGGGCGCGAGGCCGTGTGCGAATTGCCCGATCACATCGGCCGTGGCGGGGGCGACGAGCAGCAGGTCGGCTTTGTCGGCGAGTTCGACGTGGCCCGGCTCCCAGCCATTACCTTCGCTCCAAAGATCGGCGGCGACGGGCTGGCGGGCGAGTGTCTGGAGCGTGAGCGGCGTGATGAATTTCTGCGCCGCAGCTGTCATCACGGGAAAGACTTCCGCGCCGCGTTTGCGCAACTGGCTGGTCAGGTCGGCGGCTTTGTACGCCGCAATCGAACCGGTGATGCCGAGGACGATTTTCTTGCCGGAAAGCGGAGAAGACATGAGCAGAGCGAACCTATGATGCATCTCCGCCGCAAGCGCGGAAGCAGGAAGGCGTCTTAATCTGGAAGGCTGGAACTCTGGAACGAACCCCATTTGTAGGTGGCGCGCTCGTCGCGCCACGTTGCGAGGCAAGCTCGCAACCTACACCGGAAACGAAGCGGACGGCAGGAGTCTGCGTCCCACACGACCAGCCCCAAGATCGTTGTCGGCGAGAAGGCTGCAACGGGCCGAACCCTTCAGCCGTTTTTTCCAGCGTTCCAGAGTTCTAGATTAAAAACACATCGAGCGTTCCGGACTCTCTCCTCACATCGGTGCGCCCTCAGGTTCGACGACCTGGGCGTTGGTGAGCTGGATGAGGCTTTGCAGCGAACTAAAATGCTGGCTGAGGTCAAAGTCGCCACCGAGTCCGCCGATCAATTTATCGAACAGATCCCGTTTCGAAGCCTTGAGCGCCTGGATGCGTTCCTCGATCGTGCCGGCGGTCACCATACGGTAAACGAACACCGTATTGGTTTGTCCGATACGGTGAACGCGGTCGACGGCCTGCGCCTCCACGGCGGGGTTCCACCACGGATCGAGCAGGAAAACGTAGTCTGCTGCGTGCAGCGTGATGCCGGTGCCGGCTGCCTTGAGCGAGACGAGCATGACGGCTGCACCCTGTGCGTTCTGAAAACCTTGCACGGGCTTCTGCCGGTCGAGCGTCATGCCGGTAAGTTCGTAACGCGGCAGATCGGGAAACTGCGTCGCAAGCGCTTCGCGCACCCGGTCGAGCAGCATCACGAATTGCGAAAAGATGACGGCTTTGTGTCCGCTGCTGATCACCTCAGTGAGTTTCTAGACTAGAAGGTTGATCTTGCCGGAATCGCTGAGCGGCGCGTGCATCCACGGCAGCATGTCGGGGTCGCAGCAAACCTGACGCAGGCGCGTGAGCAGCGCGAGGAAACCGAAACTCTTTTCGCGCATGGCCGCGCCCACGTCGTCGCCGAGGCGGTTAAGACCTTCGGAGCAAATGCGGGCATACTCGGCGCGCTGCACATCGGTGAGCGGGCAGAGCAGCTCCATCTCCACCTTCGGCGGCAGCTCCTTGGCGACTTCGTTTTTCGTGCGGCGAAGAATGAACGGTGCGAGTTGCGTGCGCAGCCGGGTGAGTGTGTTGAGGCGGTCGGCGTTGAGCGACGCTTCGAAACCCGAACGCGAACCAAGCAACCCCGGCAAAAGATAACGAAAGATCGACCAGAGATCGAGCTGGCGGTTTTCGAGTGGTGTACCCGTTAACACAATACGGTGTCTTGCGCGCACGGCGAAGCACGTCTGGGTGACCTTCGCGTCGGGATTCTTGATGAACTGGCCTTCGTCGAGCACGGCGTAACCGAACTCATGCTCAGCGAGCAGGGCCTTGTGCTTGCGCAGCTGGGTGTAGCTCGCGAGCCAGATGACGGCGTCTTTGCGCGAGGTGAAATCGTGACCGGTCTTGAGCACGTCAACGGCAAGCTGCGGAGCGAACCGGGCCAGTTCCTCGCGCCAGACCGGAACCACACTCGCGGGACAAACGACCAGCGTGGGGAGCCCGTCCACCGGACGCGCGGCGAGCAGCGAGATAACCTGGAGCGTTTTGCCGAGCCCCATCTCGTCGGCGAGCAAGCCATGACAGCCGACATCGCAGAGGTGATGCAGCCACTCGACGCCGCGCCGCTGATAGGGCCGCAGAATCTCGGGCAGCGGCTTGTCGACCGCCGTGGCCGTAACCACGCTCGTGCGCCAAGCCTCAAGTTCGGGCGACAAGGTGAGTTTGAAACGCGCGTCGTTGAAGAGCGAAAAAATCAGATACGGCGAAAGCGCACCGTCGGCGTGCGTCTCGGCCACGCTGCGCTGCCAGGCCTTGAGCGATTCGATCCGTTCAGTCGGCAATGCGACAATGCCGACGGTCGGCAGAATCACCGGTGTCGTACCACGCTTGATCAGCAGATCGACCTCCTCCTCGGTCAACATGCGCTCGCCCGCTTTGAAGATCCAACGCAGGTCCAACCCCTGTCCGTTGCGCCGGGTCTGCGCGACGGCTTCGATCTCGAGCGTGCGTGGACCTTTGAGCAGGTTCGCCGCGAGGTCGTCGAGTTCGACCAGGAAGAGCCGCTTCCACGCTGGCAGCGTAACTTTGAGAAAATTGGGGATCTCAACCACCGACTCCATCAGGTACACGCCCGTCGTCGGATTGTAGGAGAAGTGCGCCTTGCGGGCATAGGCGGCGAGGCCGATCAACTTCGCTCGTTCACCCGACGTGATGTGGGCATTGCCAGCGGTTTGAGCGGCCTGGCCAAGTGCAGGCACGCGCATTTTGCCGACCTGCCACATCGCCTGGAAATGCAGTCCCTCGGTCTTGGTCTGGAACACAAGCAAGAGCGGACGTGACGGCCCGCTGGTCAACGAACCAGCCGAAGTGCCACCAGACGAGGCGGCGGGACTGTGAGCGGAGGTAGCGCCATGGCCATTGCCATTCGCAGGCTGGCCACTTGAACCGTTGGAGGTGCGGGCTGGTACGGTAGCGTGGCCGTTGAAGCCATTGCCCTGGGTCACGATGGGTTTGGCTGCGTGGGTATCAATATACTCGGGCAGCGGAGAAATTTCGTCGCACACCAGCTCTTCGATCTCGTGCAACCCGGCGACAGCGAGAGCGTGGGCAATCTCCCGATCGGTCGACGAGGAGCGCACGGACAGCGTACTGTTTTCCCATTCGATCACGGCGTACTCGTCTTTTTTCTCCATGCGACGGTGGATGATCGCGTCGCTTTCGGTCAGTTCCAGTTCGCGGACTTCGCCGTCGCGGTAGATGCGCCGACCTTCATCGAGCTGGGAAACAGAAAAGTGCTCCGCCCAGTCGTTCTCCAGTTTTCCGAACCAGAATTCGAGCGACTGTGGGGTGTAGACGCGTTTCGGGCCGTGCGATTGCATCGAGCTAAAAAAGCTCAAACTAGAACCCGTCAAGAGCTGAGCAACCTCTTTTTACACTCAAGTGCAGAAAGGCTTCGCCCGTGTCGTAAACCAGCGATCTTAAACGGTTTTAGATCTTTCTCCTCACCTCTCCTCGTTCGCATTTTTCCGTCGAAACGCCGGGAATCGTCACCGAAATCGAGCCGCGAAGCGGCGAAGGATAAAGATAACGAGAAAGAGAATGAGGGAAGCGACCTAAACCCGGAGCGCGAACCACCTGCGATTCAGACCAGCTGGGATAACTCAGTGCGCACGATCTCCAGCGTACGACCGACGGCCCCCTGGTTCGCGCGGTGCCAGGCCAACGCGGCGGCGGTCATCGTCTCGCGGACCGGCGCATCGGAAAGGATTTTCTGCGCGGCGGCGGCCAGCTCTTTTTCGTCGGCCACGATCTTCGCTGCGCCGCATTTGGTCAGCTCTGCTGCGATTGCAAAAAAGTTCGTCATGCCTGGCCCAAAAAGCAACGGCTTGCCGAGAGCGGCAGCTTCGACGGGCGTCTGGCCTTGTTCGTGCGGCGGCAGGCTTTTGCCGACAAAGACCACGCCGGCCAATTGGGTGAGCTTGCGCAGCTCGCCCGTGGTATCGGCCACGCAGATATCCACCGGCGCGGGAGCGACACCACGCGAACGCAGATGAAAACAGAAACCGCTCGCACGCAGACCAGCCTCCACTTCGGCCCAGCGTTCGGCATGGCGCGGCACGATCAAAAGCCGGCAATTCACACCCGAACTACGCAGTATCTGTAATGCCGATGTCAAAGCCTGCTCTTCGCCCGGCCAGGTGGACGAACCAAGCAAAATCGGCTCGGCGCCGAAGCCGAGTTCAGCGCGGAGCCTGGTCTTGTCGGCGGCGTTGAGCAGAGGGATCGTGAGATCGAGTTTGATGTTACCCGTGGTGGAAATTTTGCCGGCGGGAAAACCAAGTTCGCGAAAACGCGCCGCGTCGTGCTCCGAGCACGGCAGCAGACGGGTGATGCCACCGAGCATCGCGTTCACCGTCCAGGGCAGAGCACGCATGCGGCGGTAACTTTTGTCGGAGAGCCGGGCGTTAATGCAAAGCACCGGGACGCCGCGACGCCGGGCCTGTTGAGTGTGCTCGGGCCAGCGTTCGCCCTCAGTCAGGATGACGAGATCGGGCTGGATGCGACGCCACGCGCGCCACGAAAACAACCACCAATCGAGCGGAAAATAGCCCAGGCCAATCGTCATCTCACGGTAGCGCTCAACCGCGAGCTTGAAACCCGTGCTCGTCGTGGTGGTGAGATAAATTTCCACCGACGGGTCCTTCTTGAACGCCTCCAAAATCGGTGCAATCGCCAGCATCTCGCCCACGCTCACCGCTTGCAGCCAGATGCGGCGGACGCCGGGGGTCTTCTCGCGCATATGATCGACCACACCGAAGCGGTGCAGAAAATGCCGTCGGTAGCCGCCGCGGCGCTTCATCCGCAGCAGGTAATACGGCGAGACGAGCGCCAGCGCAGGAAAAAACAGAACTCGATAAAGCCAGATCATGGAAACAACGCTATTCGCCGCGAGTCCGACCCAAGGCGCAAGCGCATGTTACAGCTTCCCTCGCATTAAACCTTTTGCTTTCGTTTCTGAACTTTGGCGGCATGAACCCTTCTTTCTCTTTTATGCATCTTCGCAAGCTCCTGGTCCTGATTGCGCTGACAATTGCCCTGCCGGTTCTAGCCGCGCCACCACCCAGCGGACCGCGTTTCAGCCAGGAGACCAGCGACCTCAAGCCCGAGGCCGCGGCCCACTTTGGCACGTTGCCCAACGGCCTGCGCTACGTCGTTCTGGCCAACAAAGAGCCCAGGGACCGCGCTAGTCTGCGCCTCGTTGTCGTGGCCGGAGCACTCCAGGAAACCGAGGATCAGCGAGGACTCGCACATTACCTTGAGCACATGGCGTTCAACGGCAGCACGCATTACGCGCCCGGCACGCTCGTCGAGTTTTTCCAGCGCATGGGCATGAGCTTCGGCGGCGACACCAACGCCTACACGTCGTTCGACCATACGGCCTACATGATCGAGTTGCCAGATACAAAACCTGCGACGCTCGACGAAGGCCTCCGCGTTTTCGCTGACTACGCGGGCGGCCTGTTTCTTCTGGACAACATGGTCGACAAGGAACGGGGCATCATCCTCAGCGAGAAGCGGGCGCGCGATTCCGTCGAGTACCGTGAGTTCGTGGCCGAGTTCGGCTTTGTCCTTGATGGCATGCTGCTGCCACTGCGTATGCCGATCGGCCTCACACCGGTGACCGAACAGGCGAAGCGCGATCGTTTCGTCGATTTCTATAACACTTGGTATCGCCCGGAGCGCATGGCCGTTGTCGTGGTCGGCGACTTCGACCCCGCTGCCGTGGAGAAACAGATCACCGCCGCCTTCAGTGACATCAAACCGCGCGGGCCCGCCCGCCTTGATCCCGATCTAGG
>Ga0302290_10000033_pt1 | contig 23451 bp, 22 predicted proteins | sample III_Fen_N1_3_FD_194547 | JGI IMG/M metagenome (GOLD analysis project Ga0302290, IMG submission 194547) | Peat permafrost microbial communities from Stordalen Mire near Abisko, Sweden - III_Fen_N1_3 | ecosystem: Environmental > Terrestrial > Soil > Wetlands > Permafrost | place: Sweden: Abisko... | reverse complement strand
TGCGTCCACTTGCCTTCGTCATAGGTTTCCACAATCCGACGCCGCAAATCCAAGGAGATCGTCTTCATCCGCACACCTTACTCGATCCCTCCTATTATAGCTATAGTTTTATTTGAAATGCTCTAGCCTGTCGCGCTGCCACATCGGACTGCAGCCGGTCAACATCGTATCGCTGATCTTCTTTCTCTTTCTCGTTATCTTTATCTTTCTCCCCCGCGCCAGCAGGAAGAAAGAGAACGAGAAAGATAAAGAGAATGATACGGAGCACCGACCAATTTACCGCACCCTGCGGCAAAGACACGCTGTGCTCTTTTCGCTCAACCAAGCCGGGACAGCCGCGCCGCCACGTCAGTCTTCAACCGGTCGATATACGCCAGCGTGTGGTCGCGCACCGACAGCGTGGCATCCTGCACCAACGGCGTCAGGTCCATCGCCCACGTGATGCCGGCCAGCCGGTCGGTTGCGTGCGAAGTATGAAACGTGGCATGGGCCAGCCTGCGTCCCAGCGCCGCGAGATCGTAGCGCTTGCCACCGCTGATCTGAGAATCGAACGCCTTGAGCAATTCCGCCGCCAACTCCGGACGACGCCCGGCGTCGAGCGCGATTTTGTCGTCGTCTAGCAACCAGTCGAGATCACGCCAGACTTCGCAACCCAACACCCGATGCGGCCGTTTCTCCGCAGGCAGAGCGCGCAATACCTCCAGGCACCGCAACGCCACGCCGATGTGCGTGTCGTGCTTGTCGGCGAGGTTGTGCAGGTAAACGACCTCCGGCGTGCAGGCGGAAAAAATCGCCTCCAGATCACGCCGCACGTCGCCGGCGGCCGCGGCCGATTTCACCACCGGACTCGGATGCGCCAGCTGGATCTGAATGCTATAGCGCCCAAGCCGGGCCGCCGCACGCTGTTCGTCGCGGCGCACCGCCATCATCTTCTCGTCAGTAAATTTCGAATACACTCCGGTGCGCGGGCTGCCGGCCCCGTCGGTCACAACCACGCCACCGAACCACTTGCCATGATTTTCAAGGCAGTCGACAATCCCGGCATGCGCCATGATTTCGATGTCATCCTGATGCGCCGCCACGCACAGATGCGTCACCTGCGCGAGCGCGATGCACGGCGGCAGCCCGTCGGGCACAAATACGTCGGCGGCGCTTTGGGAGTAATTCATGACCATAGTTTTTGAGGATAAGCGCCTGAGTCAACCAGCGCGGCCAGCGCCTCCACCACCCGGGGCTTGTCTTCGCGATAAGTCACACCGAACCAGTTGCTAGCCGTTGGCAGCACCTGCACACCGGTTTCGCCGCGCACTATCAGATCGGAAACCGCACCAGGCAGATAGAACTCCGCCTTGGCCGGGACTTCGACCAACACCTTGGCCAGAAACGTCCGAAATCGTTCGTCGAGCCGCGGGAAAACCTCCGGCGTAAACCCCCAGCAATTCATAGAGACGATGGTGTTGCCCGCAAATTTTCTCCCCTCGCCAACCTCGGCCGGCAGGATGCCCGTCTGCTCCGTCACGCCGCGCAGCGAGCAGTCGGCGGCCACAGCGCACACGCCACGCGACACCGCGCCATTCTCAGACAAGGTATTGGCGAGCTGAAAACCCACCATCGCCGCAGCCGAACCATTCGCCTTGCCTAGAAAAGCTGCGAGCTGCCGGAAGGAATCAGCGCCGTAAAAATCGTCGGCGTTTATCACCGCGAACGGCTCGTGCAAGGCGTCGCGCGCACACCAGGTCGCGTGGCCCGTGCCCCAGGGTTTCTCGCGCCCCAGCGGCACGGCGAAGCCGGGAGGCAACGCATCGAGCGACTGAAAAACGTAATCCACCGCAATCCGACCAGCGTACTTTGCCCCGATTTTCTCCCTAAACATTGCTTCGAAATCGCGCCGAATCACGAACACCACGCGACCGAAGCCGGCACGCAACGCATCAAAGACCGAGTAGTCCAGAATCGTCTCCCCCGAAGGACCGACCGGGTCGATCTGTTTTAGCCCGCCGTAGCGGGAGCCCATGCCGGCGGCCAAGACGAGAAGAGCAGGTTGCATCTGATCAGAAAAACATTCCTCCCGCCCGGCGCAATCCGGGATACAATCCGTCATCTCGCCCAGAAATCGCGGCTCGGCTGGCACGCTTGAGCGACCAACGGTGTGGCGGTTCAATAAAAGACCATGTCGACACGCCAGTGGCCGGAGCCGTGCTTGTTTTGCGTCCGCGCAACCCTATGGTTTCCGCCTCGCACGCCCCATGGCACACCTTCCTCTCAAAAACCATATCCGTTCCAAAGCCATGCCCCATTGCTGGATCTACCCACGCCGGTCTTCGATTCATGGTCGCGGCGTGTATGCGAAGTGTATCATTCCTCGGGATACACGCGTGGTCGAATACACCGGCGAACGCATTACCAAGGCCGAGGCCCGCCGGCGCGAGGAGCAACGTCTGGATCGCCAGCGACGCGGCGACGACGACTGCGTTTACATTTTCGATCTCAACAAAAAGTACGATCTCGATGGTCGCTCGACTCGCAACATCGCGCGGCTGATCAACCACGCCTGCACGCCCAACTGCCGGGCCGAGACCATCCGCGGCCACATCTGGATCATCGCCCGGCGCGAGATCGCTGCGGACGAAGAGCTCACCTTCGATTACGGATTCCCCTATAAAGAGTGGCAGTTGCATCCCTGCCGCTGTGGCACCGCGCGCTGCGTCGGTTTTATTGTCAACAAAGCCCAGCGCTGGCGTGTGCGCCGCCTGGTCCGCGGTCGCAAACGGCCGACGACAAAAACATAATTCTGGAATCACGCCGTTGTTTTCTTTCTGATCCCCCTTCCCTGCCCTTCACTTTCCTCATGCTTTTTGCCGAACTACCACCCACGCCACCACCGGCCATCGTTCAATCCGTCGGTTACGACACACGCATCCGTCTGAATTCGATTGGTTTCTTGCCCGAGGCACAAAAGCAGGCAACGGTCGCCGCACCCTGCAAAGAGTTCACCGTGGTGCGCATGAGCGATCAGGCCGTCGTTTTCTCCGGGCAGGCCAGCACACCTTTCAAGACCGCTGTCAGCGACACCGACGAAACGGTGCAGTTTGTGGATTTCTCGGCGGTCAAAGCCCCCGGTCGCTATAAGGTACAGATCGCCGGCGTCGGCCTTTCCGCGCCGTTCGACATCGGCCCCTGCGTCTGGAACCTGCCCTTCGAAGTCGCCTCTCGTGCCATGTACCTCTGGCGTTGCGGCACCGCGGTCGAAGGCACGTGGAACGGCATAACCTATCGCCAGAAGGCCTGCCACCTGGAGGACGGCTGGATGGACTACGCCGGCGGCGGCCACACGAAACACCCCACGACAGGCGGCTGGCACGATGCCGGCGATTACAACAAATACGTCGTCAATGCCGCGATGAGCATCGGCCTGATGTTGAAAGCATGGGAACAGTTCCCTGACCACGTGGCCTCGGATTCCCTCGGCATTCCCGAAAGCGGGAACCACGTGCCGGATCTACTCGACGAAGTCCGCTGGGAGGTTGAGTGGCTATTCACCATGCAGGGCGACGACGGACGCGTGTATCATAAAGTGAGCTCCCTTAATTTTCGTTATTGGGGTCCGCCCGATAAAGATGATGGACCGCGTTATCTCACTCCGTGGAGCACGACTGCGACGGCAGATTTTGTCGGGACCATGGCGGAGACAGCCCGTGCCTGGAAAGCGTTCGATACAAATTTTTCAGCCAAGTGCCTGGACGCCGCAAAGAAAAGCTGGAGCTTTCTGCAAGCGCATCCCGAACAAGTCGACGCCGACATGACGGCCTTCCACACGGGTGCCTACAACACCAAAGACCGGAGCCTTCGCCTCTGGGCTGCGGCAGAACTTTGGGAAACCACCGGCGACGCGGCCACCTTGCACGACTTCGAAAAAGGCGCGCAGGAGTTTTCATGCACGTTTTCCAAGGGCGGGCGGGGCTGGGGTGATATGACCGACCTCGCCTTTGCCACCTACCTCACGTCGAGTCATCCGAACGAACGCAACGCAGACATCGTCGCGCAGCTGACCAAGAGCCTGTTGACCCGCGCCAATGAGATCGTCGCCGTGTCACAGAATAATGGATACCGGCGCCCGCTCGGCGTCGAACGCTCCACCTGGTACTGGGGCTGCAATGGCACGGTCGCGAGCCAGACCCTGCTCCTGCACCTCGCGGACAAGCTGCAACCCGACCCCGCCTACCGGGCTACGGCGCAGTGCGCGCTCGATTATCTTTTTGGCCGCAATTTCCACAGCCGCTCCTATGTGACAGGTCTCGGTGCGCTTCCGCCCCTGCATCCCCACGATCGCCGGGGCGAGCCCGCCTGGCCAGGTTACCTCGTCGGCGGCGGCTGGCCCGACGGCCGCAGTTGGAAAGACGACAGGGCAAGATACGACCTGAACGAAATTGCCATCAACTGGAACGCCGCCCTCATCTACGCGACTGCTGCCTTCGCCGAACCACAACCAGCAAAGCAGTAGCAGCGGATTTCGCTGACGTTGACCAGGGAAGCAGCTGCCTCCACCGCTCCGTTCAGAATAGCTGGGCGGCTTTCCACGATATCATTTCAAAAGCTCGCGGGCGTTTTTTGGAATGCTGCACTGCGTCAGCGTTTCACGAAGAGCCCGGCAGGGAATTGGTTGTGCACGGCGTAACTTAAACTGTCGGTTTGCGTCAGAGCGGCCGAGCCACAACACTGGCTTCCTCTTTTAGATGAAAAAAACACTCCGGCTTCGTGGCAAGTTTTGCAGTTTCCCGCTGATTGCGACATTCGCGATCGTCCTATTGAGCGGGTGTGGACACGAAAACGCCAAATCTCGCCCCGCACCCACCGTGCCGGTGCAGGTCGCCATCGCGGTGAAGCAGGCGCTGCCCGTCACGCAAAAAGCCATCGGCTCAGTGCAAGCCCAGCGCGGCGTGGCCGTGAAGAGCCAGGTCGACGGAATTATTCAAAGCATCAATTTTCAAGAGGGCGACGAAGTGAAAGCCGGCGGCTTGCTAGTCACGCTCGATAAGCGTCCGTTCGAAAACAGTCTGCAGATGGCCAAGGCCGATCTCGCCAACGCCCGCGCTCAAGCCACCCGCGCCGCCACCGATGCGGAGCGCTACGAACGACTCGATCAGGCGTCCGTCGTTTCAAAGGAACAATACGCTCAACTCGTCACCCAAGCCCAGACGACGAAGGCACAAGTCGACGCCAAAGAAGCTGCTGTAGCCAACGCGCAACTACAGCTAGACTACACGGAAATCCGCGCACCGATCGATGGCCGCACCGGACAACTCGGCTTGCACGAAGGCGCGCTGGTTAAATCCAACGACGCAGCGTTTTCGCTGGTCACCATCAATCAAATGGCACCCATCTCCGTCGCCTTTTCCGTACCCGAACGCACCCTCGACGCCGTACGAGCCGCACTTGCGGCCGGCAGCGTCGCCGCTCACGTAAGCGGGCGCGACAACGACACGGTGCAAGCAGACGGCGTCGTGGATTTCATCGACAACACCGTCGATCCGACAACCGGCATGATCACGCTCAAAGCTCGTTTCGACAACGCGGACCACGCGCTCTGGCCAGGACGTTTCGTCAACGTCGAACTCAAACTCGGCACCGAGGCCGACCAGATCGTGGTGCCAACGCCAGCCGTACAGACCGGGCAAAAAGGAAAGCAGATTTATGTCGTGAAAGCGGACCACACTGTAGAACTCCGACCCGTGACCGTAGGCCGCATCGCCGGCGATTTCACCTCGATCGCCACAGGTATCGAAGCAGGCGATACGGTTGTCACCGATGGCCAGTTGCGCCTAGTGCCTGGTTTCCGTGTCGAGGTTCGCACGCTCGAAGAAGCCGCCAGAGTTCCCGCGGCCAAGAAAAAGTAACGCCAGCCGGACACCGCGATGAATCTTCCCTCACTTTGTATCCGTCGACCGGTGATGACCACGCTGCTCACCACAGCGTTGTGCGTCTTCGGCGTCATGGCCTTCCGGTACCTGCCGGTTAATGATCTGCCCAGCGTTGATTTTCCGACCATTCAGGTCAGCGCGGGCCTGCCTGGTGCCACGCCCGAAACGATGGCCTCAGCAGTGGCCACGCCACTCGAACAACAGTTTTCCACCATCGCCGGCATCGACTCCATGGTGTCGACCAGTTCGCTCGGCTCGACGCAGATCACGCTGACTTTCACTCTGGAGCGAAACATCGACGCCGCGGCACAGGACGTGCAGGCCGCCATCGCTGCCGTGCAACGTCGCCTGCCGACAGACATGCCAGCCCCGCCGTCACTACAGAAAACCAATCCCGCCGATTCGCCTGTCTTATTTCTAGCGTTTAGTTCGACGACATTGCCGTTGTCTACAGTTAATGAATACGCCGAGACGCTGGTGGCCCAGCGCATCTCGATGGTTGATGGTGTGGCTCAGGTGCAGGTTTACGGCTCGCAAAAATACGCACTGCGCGCCCGGCTCAATCCCGAGGCGCTCGCCTCACGCGGCATCGCGCTCTCCGAAGTGCAAGCCGCACTCTCTGCTCACAACGTCAATCTTCCCACTGGCGTGCTCGATGGCACGCGGCAGTCCCTGCAAGTCGTGGCAACCGGACAGCTCGAATCCGCAGACGCGTTTCGCGACATCGTCGTGGCCTATCGCAACGGCGCGCCCGTTCGCCTCGGCGAAATTGCCGAAGTGCTCGACAGTGTGCAAAACCGGCGCGTGGCGAGCTGGTTCTACAAGGATGGCAAAGGCAGCCGCGCGATCATCCTCGCGATCCAGCGCCAGCCCGGCACCAACACGGTCGAAGTCGTCGACCGCATCCGCGCTTTGTTGCCGCAGCTCAAAAACTTGATCCCGCCTTCCGTGGAACTGGACATCTTGCGTGACAGCTCCGACGCCATCCGAGAATCCGTGCGCGATGTGGAGTTCACGTTGGTGCTTTCCATCGTTCTGGTGGTTTTGGTGATCTTTCTTTTTCTGCGAACCCTGCGTGCCACGATTATTCCCGCCGTGGCCATCCCGATGGCGTTGCTGGGCACGTTTGTGGCGATGTATTTCCTGGGTTACACGCTCGATAATTTCTCGCTACTCGCGCTCACTCTGTCGGTCGGCTTCGTGGTCGATGACGCGATCGTGATGCTGGAAAACATCGTGCGTTACACCGAAAAAGGCATGTCGGTGCGCGAGGCGGCGTTCAAAGGTTCAACCGAGGTCGGTTTCACGATCATGTCGATGACGCTGTCGCTCGTGGCGGTGTTTATTCCGATTCTTTTCATGGGCGGTATTCTGGGCCGCTTGTTGCATGAATTCGCCGTCACGATCACAGCGTCGATTCTCGTTTCTGGCGTCGTGTCGCTGACGCTGACGCCGATGTTATGCAGCCGTTTTCTGAAATCGCACGACGAAGAGGCGCACCGGAAACGTGGCGCCTTTTATCGCGGCATTGAGCGTTTTCTGGAAGGCATGCGTTCGCTTTACGAGCGGACTTTGCACATCAGTATGCAGCACCGCAAAACCACGATTGGTATAGCCGGTCTGATGGTTGTGCTCACGGTGCTATTGGCTTGGCGGCTGCCGCAAGGTTTCATCCCGACTGATGACACCGGCCAGATTCGCGCGCCTACGGAGGCCGCGCAGGATATTTCTTTCGATGAGATGATTCGCCACCAGGAAACGGCCGCAGCCATCGTCGCGCAGAATCCAGATGTCGCGGCGTTCATGTCGTCGGTTGCCAGCGGCGGTTCGAGTTCGGTCAATTCAGGCAGCATGTTCATGCGTTTGAAGGATCGCCATGAGCGCAAGCCCGTCACTGCCATCATCCAGGATCTGCGCCGCCAACTCGCGGCTATTCCCGGCATGCGCGTCTATCCGCAACAACCGCCTCCGATCCGCATCGGCGGCCAGCAAAGTCGTGCGCTCTATCAGTTCACGCTTTTCGGCAGCGACCTGAATCAACTTTATGACGCCGCCCGCGACATGGAAACGCGTATCCGCAGCGTGGATTCAGTTGTCGACGTCAACTCCGACCTCCAGATCTCCAGCCCGCAGGCCCGCGTGGTCATCGACCGCGACCGCGCCGCGACACTCGGCCTTACGCCGCAACAAATCGAAGACACGCTCTACAGCGCCTATGGTTCGCGACAGGTTTCGACCATTTATACACCGTCGAACCAGTATTACGTGATAATGGAGGTCGCACCGGAATTTCAACGCGATCCCGACGATCTTTCGTCGCTCTACTTACGGGCTCGCAACGGCAAACTCGTTCCAGTCAACGCCGTCGCCCGCGTCGATCGCACGGTCGGCCCGCTGACGGTTAACCATCTCGGACAAGTGCCAGCCGTCACGATTTCATTTAATCTGAAAGACGGCGCATCGTTGAGCGATGCCACGGGAGCCATAACCACTCTCGCGCAGCAAAACCTGCCAGCCACGATCAGCTACGCGTTCCAAGGCAGCGCGCAGGCATTTGCCTCCTCACTCAAAGGACTCGGACTTTTGCTGATCATGGCGGTGCTGGTGATCTACATTGTGCTCGGCATTCTCTACGAAGATTTCATTCACCCGCTTACGATTTTGTCCGGCCTACCAGCGGCGAGTTTCGGCGCGCTGTTCACGCTTTGGGCCTTCCGTGAAGAGCTCAACATCATGGGCTACGTCGGCATCATCCTGCTCGTCGGTATCGTGAAGAAGAACGCGATCATGATGATCGACTTCGCTCTGGCGGCGCGCGCCGCGGGCGAAACCTCACCGGAAAAGGCAATCACGCAGGCCTGCGTGGTGCGGTTCCGGCCGATCATGATGACGTCCTTTGCGGCGCTGGCTGGTGCGGTCCCAATCGCGCTCGGACTTGGCGCCGGAGCCGAATCGCGTCGTCCGCTCGGACTGGCGGTCGTCGGCGGACTGCTCGTTTCTCAGCTGCTCACTCTTTATATTACGCCGGTGATCTACCTCTACCTGGATCAATTTACCGTTTGGTTACGGCATCGGAAGGCGGCGGTTGCCGTGCCATCCAAGGTGACACCTCAGCTTATAGTGGCTAAGTAAGCCTATACCAAGAAAGCGAGGGCGCGGATTCGCGATTCCTGAAACCTTGCAGAGGTTGACTTGTCTCCCTTAGGCTCGGGCCCAATTAAACTATGAAAACCATAGCAGCGCTGACTTTTTCCTTGTTCGCTCTCGCGCCGGTTCAGGCGCAAGTTTTTCGTCCTGAGACTGTCAATGGTGCCGTCCTCGGCGGGATCGCCGGAGCCGTGATTGGCAACAACTCCGGTGATCTCCATCACAACGCTTGGCGCGGCGCGGCCATCGGCACGGTCGCCGGCGGTTTAATCGGTTCTTCCATCGGCGAATCCCGCGAACGCCGGGACGGCTATCAAGTCCATCGGCCATCAGGCTATTATTCCTATGGACCTTCCTACCGGCCTTACGGCTACCGTGGATCCTACGGTTATGGTGGTTACGGCTACGCGCAGCCGGGGTACTACTACTCGGACTATAGCTATCGCCGTCCGAGTTACGCCGCCTCTGGACTTTGGCTCGGCGGCCTGACCGGCGCGATCATTGGCAATAATTCCCATGGTCACAATGCCTGGCGCGGAGCGGCTTGGGGCGCGGGTGCCGGTCTGCTGCTCGGCGCGATCGCTGACGAAAATGCGCGCGAAGAAGACGCTCGCGAAGTCGCCTATCAAGATGCGCAGGCTGCCGTGCCCGCGCAGAATGCTCCGACCCAGACCACGCCGCAAAACGTAACCATCATCAACAACTACAACAACAGTCCGTCTACACCGATGAGTTCGGCCAACGGCATGTTCGGCCGCTGAGCAACAAAACAAACCTCACTACGCCCGCGGTTACGCGACGCGAATTTGATCTACTCTTCTTTTTGAACAACCTTTGACTACATCCATGAAAAATAGCCTAAACCGCATTGTATTCCTGAGCGCCAGCGCTGCATCCCTGTTTCTTGCAGGATGCGCAAACCAAGGCGTGCAAAATCCCTCGGGCGTTCCCGTCACCGAGATGAAAGCCGACGAGCGCGGCTTCGTCGCCGGCACCGGCATCGAATCCCAGGATCTCGTCGCCGTCACCGATAAGATGGCGCGCAGCATCCTTGCCATTCCCGAAATCTCCAACGCCAAGGGCGTGCCGCGCATCGCGCTCGATCCCGTCGTCAACGACACCCGTTTCGCGCTCAACAAAGATCTCTTTAACGACCGCATCCGCATCGAACTCAACAAACACTCCAACGGCAAAGTGCGCTTCCTCGCCCGCGACCGCATGAAGACGCTCGAGCACGAGCGTGACCTCAAGCAGCAGGGCGCCGTCACCGCCAGCTCCGACCCGAGCGTCGTCGAGTTCAAAGGTGCCGACTATTTCCTTACCGGTAAACTCGGCGGTATGTCCGGCCGCACCTCTCAGGGTGTGAGCGACTATGTTTTGTACAGCTTCCAGCTGATCGATGCGCGCACCAGTGAGATCGTGTGGGAAGATTCAGCTGAAATCAAAAAACAGGGCCTGGAAGACGCGGCTTATCGCTAAAACGAGGGCACAAGTTCACGCCTGTGCCTGTCACCGAAGAACTGACACTATGAAAACTACTGCTCTTTCCCTCGCCGCCTTCTCCCTCGCTCTGCTCGGAGGCTGTGCCTCGCAACCTCCCGGACCGTTCACCCCTCAGGACACCACGAAATACACGCTGGAAAACACTGAGAGTTTCGTGCTGATGGATAAACAGGTTCAGTACTCGGTCACTTCGACTGGTATTCAATATCGCAATCTGCCGGACGGTCGCCTCGAGATCGTGGCCAACATCAAAAACCGCGAAACCCGCCGCATCCAGGTCCAGGTCAGCTGCGTGTTCAAAAACGACCAGGGTGTTTCCGACGGAGATGAGACTCCCTGGCAGACTCTCATTCTCGGTGAAAACGCGACTGAAGCCGTCACTTTCGCGTCTATGAACAATCAAGCGCGGAAATATACTGTCCGCGTCCGCCAGGCCCGCTAACTGCCTAAAAGCCGGAGCGCGCTGAATGCGCGTTTCCGGCCTCCAGCCGGCTTGCGCGGCAAATTTTAGTCCTAGCCCTATGATCACCATGAAAACCCGTATCACGCTTTCGCTTTTCCTTGTGGCGTCGGCCGCGGCGCCCGCTTTTGCCGAGAAAGACCAACAACCCGAACCACCCGTACCGATAACGCAGGGGTATCCGAAGCAATACAACCAACCAGCCGTTGACTCTCCCGAGACCCAGCAGCGGCTCTATGGTCCCGGCGGCAGTTTGATCGCGCCGGAGAAAGCAAAACAGGTCGTCGACGCCTTTCGCGGCGCGTACGAAAAACTCGGCAAGCCGCGCGTTCTCTTCTTCGTGAACCGAGAGCTCGTCGACGAAGGTGCCAGCCTGAAACTCTCCAGCCGCACCGAAAAAACTGAATCCGTGCATGACGAGAAAAAATCCAGTTTCGAGACTGATCCCAACGCACCCAAGCCCGCCAGCACTGCGCAGACTCAGGTCAATGTCGCTGTCCATGGCAACGCTGGCGGTAGTGACTCCGCCACTACGCCAGGCAAAGGCATGAGTGAATCCAGGTCCACCAAGGTTAACGCCGAAAACACGTACACCGCAGGCGACAAACCGGCCTCAACCCTCGCCGACCGTCAGACTGTGCGCGAAGTCGAACGCCTTTTCGGGCGTCCGTTCCGCTATGCCGGTGCTAGTCTCGCCGATCAAAAAATCGCCGCCTCGCTCATCGCCGACAAGCCGATCGATAATTTTGTGGCGCCGGCCAACGACGCCGCGCGCAAGGATCGCGATGCGCTCGCCAAGGTCGCCGATGTTGTGATCGAAGTCTTGGTTTCCAGCCGCAACGTCACGGTCACCGGCGTCTCTGAGGACAAAGTGGTTTCCGTGCCCGACATCCAGGTGACAGCGGTGCGGCTCGCTGATTCTGCAATCATTGGCCAGGCGAGTTCCTCCGATATTTTGGGCCGCGATCAGCAAGCGGGCCGGCTTGTCCGCCAGTTCGATGTGCGTGACATCACCGAAGCAACCGCGCTCGCGCTCATGGAAGACATCACAACGACGGCCAAATAACCTTACTTTTGCAGCGGCAACCTGTTGTCGTTCCGCCGCTCATTGAATTGCCGACGCCGCCGTGTTGCCAACGCGGGCGGCGTCTTTCATTTCTTCAACCTTCATGTCTCGTCGTATCTTTTCGAAATTTAGCCCGCTCCTTGTCCTGCCGGTGATCATTTTCGCCGGCTGCGAAACCGCGCCAACCCACCCGCCCGTGCCCATCACGGGCGACCCCGTGGTCGACGGTAACGCCCAACTCGCCGTCGCGCCAGCCAAGGACCGTGCGCTTTGGGAGTACCGCATCGCAGCCGCCGCCTTGCGCCGCGCTCAGTTCGATGAGGCCAAAACGAAACTGGACGACGCGCTCGCCGTTTCCGCGTCAAATTACGGCCAGGTTAATTCTGAGGCGGCCAAGTCGCGCCGGATGTTTCGCAATGAGTCGGACAAGCCGTTCATCGGCGAGCCTTACGAGCGTGTCCTGGCCTCCTATTATCGCGGCGTACTTTACTGGCGCGACGGCGAACCCGACAACGCCCGCGCACTTTTTCGCAGTGGTGAACTCTTCGACAGCGACACGGAGGATAAAACTTACGCTGGCGACTATGTGTTGCTCGATTACCTCGACGGTTTGGTTTCGGTCAAACTCGGCGGCGACGGTGCCGACGCCCTCAAGCGCGCCCGAGCCAATGCGAAACAACAAGGTCACGCGACCCCGCCCGCCTACAACCCAAAGGCAAACGTCATGGTCTTCGCCGAATACGGCCAGGGTCCACGTAAGTATTCTGGTGGCGAATACGGCGAGCTTTTGAAATTTTTCACCCAACAATCGAAGATCCGTTCCGCCCGGCTGGAGGTCGATGGACACACTGTGGCTCTGCCGCCCTACGACGACCTCAATTTCCAGGCCACCACCCGCGGCGGTCGCTTAATGGATCACGTGCTCGGCAATAAAGCAGTCTTCAAGCAGACGACGGACACGGTTGGCGATGTCGCACTGATCGGTGCTGTGGCCGCAGCTGAACACGGCGGCCGCGACGCCGACCGGGCCGCAATCGGTCTCGCCGCCGTGGGCTTGATCAGCAAAATTGCTTCCGCCGCAACCACGCCAGAGGCCGACATTCGTTCCTGGGAAAACATCCCCCAATACTTAAGCTTTGCCGCACTCCAACTGGACCCCGGTGATCACACCGCGACGCTGGAATTCCTCGATGCCAACGGCCAGACGACGCCGCAACTGACTCAGCATTTCACGATTTCCGTGCCGACGGCCGACTCAACAATCGGCCCACGCGCACCTGATGTCGTGGTCTTTTGCAGCGAGATGAAAAACTAAGCGAGCCCTCAAGGCTTAGTCGCAGCAATCTCGGCTTTCACCTCGGCAAGATCGTGCTGAAAGGCCGGGCTGCGCAGAAAAGCCTGAGCTAATGCCTGGCCAAGCGTACGACCGGCATAGATATCGAGTGGTGTATGCACGCCACCTTGCACTCGGATCCAGCCTGATTCCCGCCCTTTGGCCAGAATCGCTTCGCGCTGCTCGGGAAATAGTTCAACCAGCAACATGGCGTAAACGGTGGCCCGGGTCGCATGTCCGCTCGGATAGCTCGCACTCGGATTTGTCTCATGTTCGATCGCGTCAGGAAAACGCGCTGGCTCGGCGACGTAGGGGCGCAGCCGCTTCCACTGAATCTTCCCTTTTCTAGCGATAACGTTTGATTCGGTTTCAACCTGCTTGAAAAGCGCTTCCGTTTTCGGACAATTCCCGGCGTGAAACCAGGGGCCGACCGAAGGTGCAAGATGAAAAATGGTTAGGTTCTCTTCGCCCTTTCCGAGCGCGACCTCCTCGGTCGTGTGAATTGAATAGACCCTGTACGCCGTATCCCGATCCACCCGATCCTCAACCGATCCAGCGGGCGGCGGGGGCGGCAGCAAAGCGAGTGCGTCCGGCGCGTCGCTGCCTAGATAAGGACCGGCGGCTTGCAGAATAGCCGTGGCACAAACGAAGAAAACAACAGCGAAGAGGAAACGGGGGGTTCTTTGCATGGGAGATGGCTTTGAAAATTGAGAAATAGAAACGACGCAAGTTGAACTTCGGCCGCCTAAATCGTCAGTCGCGCCCTTACGTCAGCGAGTGCGAGGCCGTCAATCTGCACGAGCTTCTGTCGTGATTTGTCGCCCTGCACGAAGGTGATCGCGCGATGATGGAGTTTGAGCGTCTCGGCGAGAAATTCGCAGAGCTCTTCGTTGGCGCGCCCGTCGAGTGCAGGCGCATGTACTTTCACCTTCAACGTGTCGCCCATCCAACCTGCCACGGCGTTGCGCGGCGCATTGGGGATGGCCTTGATCGCGAGGCGGCAACTCGTGGACATGCGACAAAAAGCGGTTCAGGCCAGCGCCTCGGCCAGGGCGGCAATGATGTCCTCGGCAGGCTCACAGCCGAGCGACAGCCGCACCAATTCTGGCTCAAGCCCACTAGCGCGAAGTTGTTCACGGCCATGATCGTTGGTAACAAGATCGTAGTGCGCGAGGATGACAAACGGACACACGAGCGTGTTCTTCATGCCAAAGCTTGCACCTTTAGGGAGCCGCAACCGGTCGTAGAAATCGGCGAGCGGGCCATCGAACTTAAACGAAATCATGCTGGCATAAGCCGAAGGAAAACGCGCGAGTCGCAGGAAGTTTTCCCGCGAATCCGGATGATGCGACCAACGCAGCGACTTAACGCGCGGGTGCTGGCGGAGAAATTCCACGACGAGCGGCACGGTCTGGTTGACGCGCGTGATGACGGCCGCGTAATCGCCGATCTGGGCCGCGAGACGGGCCACATCACGCGAGTAAACGGGTTCCAGCGCAGCCGGCAGGGCGTTCCTGAAATCGTCGGCGTAGGGACTTTCTGGATTCACCACGACAGCACCCATAATGATATCGCCTTCGCTGGCCGCATACTTGGTCAGGCTGTTCACCGCGACGTCGCAATGCGGCAATACATCAATGTTGAGTGGCGAGGCGATGGTGGGATCGACAATAAAAATCGCCCCGTTCGCACAGCAGAGCTCATGAATCGCGGCGAGATCCGGCGTCTGAAGCAGCGGATTGGTTGGCGTCTCGGTGATGATGCCGGCGATTTCCTGGCCGCGTTCGGCAAAAAGCCGTTGCAAGGCCGCAAGGTCAAAAACGTCGGCCTGGTAAACGTAATCGCGTGCAGGCTGGACCGTGAATTTTTGCAGGATTGCGCGCGTATCGAGATAGAGCCAGCCGAGCTGGACCCAGATGGTACGCCTGCGCGAAGCCTGGAGCGATGACGCGATGCGAAAGGTCGTGTAGACCGCGTTCATGCCACTGCTGGCGAGAAAGACGTCGTCGTTTTTGACGTGTTGAAAAGCCTGGGCGACGGCACTTTTCACCCGACCGGGCGCATAGCCATCGAAGGTTGCTTCGGCCTGCGGCTCAGCGAGTTTACCTACACGTAGCAGGTAGTCCTCCGCTTCGCGCGACGAGAGCAGCGAACCCGTGTGCTGGAGAAATGTTTTAGCGCTAGCGTGTGTCTCGGTGTTTTCAGGGAAAGCCACGCCACTCAATCCTTCATGCTCGATCACACGTGCTTCCGCCGGTGACAGCGCGAGACGCAAGGCCTCAGCCGCATGAGGCGACGAAGTCAGCCAGGCCGAATATCCGTCGAGACCAAGGGCCTGCACAATATGCGTGGCCGCCTGCCGCAAATAAGGATGTTGCACGAAGCGCGGGTAGCCCGAGGTGAGGTGGCGCAACGTTTCCGGATCTTTTTCCTCATAACCGATCACGTCCCGCATGGTCGGCAGGCTGCATGAAACGCCATGAATGCTGGCGGGGATGCGCTGGCCGAGCGGAATTTGGGCGAAGGCGGACATAGGTTAAGTGAGCAAAGATAGCGTGAAGGCCTAATCCAAGCTGTGGGCCGGTCTCACGCGAACAAAAAGACATCCTCAGAAATTTGCCTTTGGCTTTTTACTGCATTTCGTGGCGGATTTATTCCATGAAACTTGTCTCCTGGAACGTAAATGGCGTTCGCGCCGCGCTGAAAAAGGGATTGCTCGAGTTCATGGTCGCGTCGGATGCCGATGCGATCTGCCTGCAGGAAGCCAAGGCCCACCCCGGCGACGTCCAACACATTCAGTGGCCGGGCGGCTACGAGGCGCATTGGAATCCCGCGGTAAAAAAAGGCTACAGCGGCACCGTCACTTTCACCCGGCAGAAGCCCCTAAGCGTGACCCTCGGAATCGGCCTGCCTGAGCATGACGGCGAGGGCCGCGTACTCACGACAGAGTTTGCCGATTTCTATCTGGTTAATGTCTACCAGCCCAACTCTCAACGCGGCCTCCTGCGCCTCGATTATCGCGTAAAGGAATGGGATCCGGCGTTCCTCGTTTTTCTGCGCAAGCTCGACAAGAAAAAACCGGTGGTCTTTTGCGGCGACCTGAACGTGGCGCACACCGAGCTCGATATCGCGAACCCGAAGACCAACCGCCGCAACGCCGGCTTCACCGACGAGGAAAGGGAGAGCTTCACCAAGCTCCTGGCGAGTGGTTTTGTGGATACGTTGCGGGAATTCGAAAAAGGCCCCGGCCAATACACGTGGTGGAGTCTGATGGCCAACTGCCGCGCACGAAACATCGGCTGGCGCGTCGACTATTTCGTGGCGAGTGAACGTCTGCGGCCGGCGCTCAAACGGGCGTTTATTCTACCAAATGTCTTTGGCAGCGACCATTGCCCGGTCGGCCTGGAATTGAAATAACACCAGACAACCTGCGGCACCCGCCCTGACAGTCTACCGAACCATGCCCTCAGAACTTAAAGAACTCATGCTGCGACCGACGCGCCTCACACTCGGCGTGGCCGAGAGCATGACCTGCGGCTGGATTCAGGCTCGCATAGGCGCGGTGCCGGGCGCGTCGGAGTTTTTCCTGGGCGGACTGACCGCCTACGAAATCGACCAAAAGGTCCGGCATCTCGGAGTCGACCGGGTGCCTGCGACTGCAGTAAACGCGGTCTCGCCGGATGTGGCGGAGCAGATGGCACTAGGCGCCTGCGCGTTTTTCAAAAGCGACCTGAGCCTAGCCACCACCGGCTACGCTGAGCCATCGGCAGGACAGGGCGTGCGCGAGCCATTCGCTTTTTGGGCGTTAGCGCAGGTTCGTGACAGTGGACCAGCCGTGGTAAGGCATGGCCGCGTCGACTGTGCGGGCACCGGCCGGGTGCAAGCGCAACAACACGTCGCCGACACCGTGCTCCGCGAGCTGGTCAACTATTTGGTTACGCTACGCGGCTGAACCCCCGGCCGGGGCTACCGGCTACAGCCCGCGGCCCTCAACCTCGTCTTCGTCCCATCCCAGATAATGGCCGAGTTCATGCAGATACGTAAGGCGCACCTCTTCGTCGAAATGCGCCGCGTCTCCATCCGCCTCATCGTAGATGTTTTCCAGGAAAAGAAAAATCTGCGGTGGAACTGAGTTGCCAATCCCGGCCTCGATTCCGTGGTGCTCGCCAACAAACAGGCCAAGGATGTCAGGATCAAATTCGCCCTCAAGAAGGTCGTCATCCGGCAAGTCCTGGTAGATTACAGGTAGTTCGTGTGCAAGCCCGCGAATCTCCGCCGGAAGCTTCCGCTGGACGCGCGACACAACCTGTTCGGCCCGGGTAATAAGTTGGCTATTTGACATGACGATGAAACATTTTTCCGGTGAACGCCGTCTGACCGGGAGTTCACACTAAAATTGATAACATCCTATAGCTTATGAAAAGTTTGATCAAACTGCCATTTGCCATCCTCGCTCTCAGCCTGGCGATTCCTGCCGCTCACGCGCAAGAGGCCGTGACTCCGCCGCCACCTCCTCCTCCACCGAAGGGCGAACATGCTGAGCACCCAAAAGGCCCCCATGGAGACAGCCTCAGGTATTTAACCGAAAAGCTGACTCTAACACCCGATCAGCAGGCAAAAATAAAACCGATCCTGGACGATCGAAAGAAGGCGATGGACGCTTTGCGTGCTGATACCGCGCTCGACAAGGACGCCAAGTGGGCAAAAACCGCAGAGATTTTCAAAACGTCTCAGGCTCAGATTCGCGCACTCCTCACTCCGGAACAGCAGAAAATATTCGATGAGCTAAAGCCGATGCGTGGTCCTGGTGGCCCAGGTAATCATGGCCCAGGCGGACCCGGCGAACCGCCGAAACCGCCGAAGGAATAGAACCCCTCCGTATCTAGCGTTTGCAGGTGCGCGCCGTCCTAATATCGGGACGGCGCTTTTCGTTTTGGACAGGCGCAGACCGGACGCACAGTCTCGCACCTTATGAGCAAACCTCGTGTAATCATCGCCGGTGGCGGCGCTGCTGGATTTTTTGCAGCGGCCACCTGTGCCGAGGCAAATCCAGCGGCAGAGGTTTGTATCTTTGAACTGACTTCGAATCCGCTGGCCAAAGTGCGCATCTCCGGCGGCGGGCGCTGCAATGTCTCGCACGCCTGTTTCGAACCGCGCGAACTGGTGAAGCGTTATCCGCGGGGCGGACGCGAATTGCTGGGCGCGTTTTCCCGCTGGCAGCCGCGAGACACAGTTGACTGGTTTCGTGCGCGGGGCGTGGAACTTAAAACCGAGGACGATGGCCGCTTTTTCCCGGTAACCGATAGTTCAGCCACGATTATTGACTGTCTCCAGCGTGCTGCCGGCACCGCCGGCGTGAAGGTCCGGACTGGCTGTGGCGTGAAAGACGCGCAACCCGTCGAAGGAGGCGGCTTCCTCGTGACACTCACCTCCGGCGAAACGACGACCTGCGACCGCTTGCTGTTCGCGACCGGCGGTGGCCGCGCCGAAGGCGCCCTCGCGCTGGTAAAAAAGCTTGGGCACACCATCGAAACACCCGTGCCGTCGCTCTTCACGTTCCACATCGATGATCCGCGCTTGAAGGAACTGGCCGGGCTTTCGGTGGAGAACGCGGTCGTTTCCGTGTCGGCGATAAAATTACGTGAGCAGGGGCCGTTGCTCGTGACGCACTGGGGACTGAGCGGCCCGGCGATTTTGAAACTGTCGGCCTGGGGCGCGCGGGCCCTGCACGGTCTGGACTACAAGTTCACGCTCTCAGTCAACTGGCTGGGCGATCGGCCGCTCGATACAGCGCGAGGTGAACTGGCGGCAGCTCGCACGGCAAATCCGCGTAAACAGGTGGCCACGTGGAATCCATTTTCGCTGCCGCAGCGCCTGTGGGAAAAGCTGGTGGCGGCGGCCGGCGTGGCACCGACTGCGATATGGACCTCCGTATCGAACCAATTGCTTGCAGCCATTGCCGCGCAAGTGGCCGCGGGAGAATTCGTCGTGAGCGGCAAGAGCATGAACAAGGAGGAATTCGTCACCTGCGGTGGCGTGCGCCTCAGTGAAGTCGATTTCAAGACGATGCAGAGCCGGGTCTGCCCGGGACTATTTTTTGCCGGTGAAGTGCTCGATATTGATGGAGTGACCGGCGGCTTCAACTTTCAGGCTGCCTGGACGACCGGACGGCTGGCCGGCCTGGCGATGGCAGTGGGTTAAGTGACTATGTCCTACTGGCAAATCCTGCTCCTCATCCTGCCGGTGTTCGCACTGATCGCGATCGGTGTAGGCATGCGCAGGCTGGCGTGGCTGACCGCCGAAGCGGAATCGAGCCTGCTCAAGATGGTGGTGAACTTTCTCTACCCGTGCCTGATCTTCGAGAATGTGCTCAACAACGACGCGTTGCGCGTGCCCTCCAACCTGGCGCTCGCACCGCTGCTCGGCCTGGTCTTGATGGTGCTGACGATTGTGGCCTCGCTCTACGCCGGCCGCGCGTTGGGGCTGACGCAGGGACACGGGCTTCGCACCTTTGCGTTTGCCGTCGGCATAAACAACTACGGCTATATCCCGATTCCGCTCATGGCCGCGCTGTTCGGCACCGGAAGCCTCGGCGTGCTTTTGGTGCACAACGTCGGGTGCGAAGCGGCCATCTGGACCGCAGGTATTTTGGTGTTATCCGGTTTGTCGCTGCGTGAAGGTTGGCGTAAGCTCGTCAACGCCCCAGTGATCGCCCTCGCCCTCGCGCTCGCTGGTAATCTTCTGAATGTCGGGCCTCATGTGCCCGCCTTCGCCCGCGAGGTCATTCATCAGAGTGCGATCTGTGCCATCCCGCTTGGCCTGCTGCTGATCGGCGGGACGCTGGAGCAGTATTTCGCACGACCGCACGAGCTGTTCGAAGCAAAGGTAACGTTCAGCGCAACATTGCTGCGGCTTGGCCTCTATCCGCTGGTTTATCTCGTGGCGGCAAAGTATCTGCCCTGCACCGTAGAGCTAAAACGTGTGCTGATCGTACAGGCTGCGATGCCGGCGGGTATCCTTCCGATCGTCATCGCCAAACATTATGGCGGCCACCCGCTCACGGCCGTGCGGGTGGTTATCGGCACGACCGTGCTCGGCATCCTCGTCATACCTCTCTGGATACGGCTGGGACTGGCGTGGATTTTCTGACGCCAGCCCCGTTTGGACTGCAGCTTATTCGTCGATACTGAACTTGATCGGCAGGATCAGGCTGATTTTTACTGGGGATCCACCCTTTTGCGCAGGCTTAAATTTCCAATTTTTGACCGCGTTCATCGCCGGTTCCTCAAACTCAGCGTTGCTGGATTTTGACACTGAACATGCGGTTACGGCGCCCGTTTCGTCGATCTCGACTTTGAGCGCGACAAGACCCGAAACACCCTTCTGCTTCATAGCGCTCGGATATTCCGGTGGAGGCGTTTTGACCGGCATCGGGCGGGTGTCAAAATCGGGCCCTCCTGCTGCAGTTGTCCGCAAGGCAGCAAAAGAGCTCAACACTATGCAGAGCGATAAGGTTTTCAGGACGGAGTGATTCACTTTCGACATAAAATCGGTTGGCAGTATTTTTAAACATCGGGAATCATTAATGATGGTAAATGGTTGTGGAGGATAAACCGATGCACTGAGGAATACACCCGGGCTCGACCCAGAGCTGAGCTCCGGATTTCTGGGTGAATACCCCCACAAGCCGTCGCGATATGTTTTAGTTCACTCCGCGCAGACAAAATTTAATCGTGGCGGACCGGCTCTGGCCGCACACAATTTCGCCTCGTGCCGTCGAAAACACACCCCCGCATCCTCGAAAAACTGCGCCGCCTGCTTTGCGAACTGCAAAACCATATTCGCGACACCGTGGCCGAAGCCCGCGCCAAACATGCGAGGTCATTCGCAAAAATTGCAGCGATCACACAGGCCGATACTATTTACCAAATCGATAAAATCAGCGAAGCGGCGATCCTCGGTTGGTTCGAGGAACACTGGCCACACACGCTACCGGTCGAACTCGTCATGGAAGGCGTCGAGGATGGCGAAACCGTGACCTTCCCTCACGGCACACCGTTGAAGAAAACCGCGTGGAAGTGCATCCTCGATCCCATCGACGGCACGCGGTGCATCATGTACGACAAGCGCAGCGCCTGGTCGCTCGCTGGTATTGCTCCTCAATTCGGCGCCAGAACCAATTTATCCGACATCGTCGTCGCGGCGATGACCGAACTGCCCACGAGCAAGCAGGCCCGCTCCGATCAATTCAGCGCGGTGCGCGGCGGCACACTGCACGCTAGCGCCTGCGACCAGCCAGGCCAGCGCCCCCGCACGATCACGGTCCGTCCTTCAGCAGCGCGTGATTTCAAGCATGGCTTTGCCTCTTTTGTCCGGTTCTTTCCGGCCGGCCGAACGCTGACCTCGCAGATCGAAGAAGCCGTCTGGCACGAGCTGCACAAAGGCGAGGATGGCACGTCACCGCTCGTCTTCGACGATCAATATATTTCCACCGGGGGCCAGCTGCACGAGTTAATGACGGGCCGCGACCGGCTCATCGCCGACATCCGCCCGCTGGTACTTCGTAAACTCGGGCTCAAGTCCTCGCTGGTCTGCCATCCCTATGACATCTGCACCGCGCTCTTGCTGGAAGCAGCGGGAGGACTGATCGAAGCGCCGCTCGGCGGCAAACTCAACGCTCCGCTCGATACAATTACCCCTGTTGCCTGGGTCGGTTTCGCAAATCCGCATCTCGCCCGCCTGGCCCGCCCGGCGTTGCGACGGGTTATCCGCGAGTCCTCAGCCTGAGGTGAGGGCAGCGCCAGGCTTTCGCGCCGGCACGGCCATTAAGGCCAGCGCGCCGACGGAAAGCAGCGCACAACCCAGAAACACCCGGCGATAACCGAAGCCCCAGGCCAGTGTACCGAACAAGAGGTAACCGACAGTCGAGCCGATGCGCATGGCGTTCATAAACAGATTGGTCGCCGTACCGGGGAAATCGGGCATGTAGTTTTGGAAGTAGCTGATCGCCACTCCTGACGTCACCGCAGTGAGCGCCGCCGAGAGGATTTGTAGCGGGTAGATGTGCCACGGCATCTGCACCGCGATCAATAATCCGTAGTATACAATTGCGATGACAATACCCGCGCGGATGATTGCGGCCGTGTCGCGCCGTGTCGCCAGCAGGCCAAAATACAACATGAACGGCAGTTCAAAAACCGGCGCGATGCAGTAGACGATGCCCACCTGTTCCTTCGTTCCATTCAAAACATCGAGCACGAGCAGCGGCAGAGCCATCATGCCAACGGTGCCGGCGGTAAAAATCAGCACGAACGCGAAAAAGTGCGCAAACACGTCCCAGCGTCCAAGCAGTTTCAACAGGGATTGTTCGTCTCGCGTTGTCGTGTTCGACCCGGTCGGTGTGACTTCCGGCACGACGTTCCAAACCACGATGACAAAGGCCAGGAAACACGTTGCGGCGCACAAAAAGACGGCGCGAAAAGAAAACGCAACCATCACCCAGGAGGAAATGGCCGGGCCAACCGTCCAGGCCAGCGCATAGAACATACGAAATGCATTCATGTAGAACACACTCTCGCCTGGAGGAATCGCCGAGCGGCTGATCGCCTCTCGCGCGTAAGCAAACGCTTGCGAAAAGGTGATCGAAGCCACGCCGAGGAAGCACACGCCGACCAGCACAAGTGGCAGGAAAGTGCGGAGGTAAGCAAAGCCCACGTAACCGAGTATGCCGAAGACACCACCCAACAGCATCATGGACCGGCGGCTATACCGCGTATCCGAATAATGCGACAAGACGGTGGCGATGACGATGCCACCCACCGCCAGCAGTGTCATAAACGTTCCGAACACCACCGGGTTCATTTGCGCCTCTTTGGTTCCGAACACCGACATGAAAGGCCCCACGAAAGAGTGGCCCAGCCCAACCAGAACGTTCAGGAGAAAAATGACCCGGAACTCCCTTAATTGGTAGAGCGGTCGACAACGTTGAAGCAGATGGCGCATGAAAAGAACTTTGTGATTTCCC
>Ga0302290_10000029_pt1 | contig 26191 bp, 20 predicted proteins | sample III_Fen_N1_3_FD_194547 | JGI IMG/M metagenome (GOLD analysis project Ga0302290, IMG submission 194547) | Peat permafrost microbial communities from Stordalen Mire near Abisko, Sweden - III_Fen_N1_3 | ecosystem: Environmental > Terrestrial > Soil > Wetlands > Permafrost | place: Sweden: Abisko... | reverse complement strand
GTGGCCGAAGACAACGCCGTCAACCAGCGCCTGATTTTGCATCAGCTCAAAAAACTGGGTTACCACGCCAACCTTGCGTCCAATGGCGCCGAGGTCATCCGCGCGCTCGAAGTTGCCCCTTACGATCTCATTTTGATGGATTGCCAAATGCCCGAGCTGGATGGCTACGAAACAACGCGAATGATCCGGCGAACCCCCCGGTTTTCGCAGATACGCATTATTGCGATGACCGCGAACGCGATGTTGGGCGATCGCGAAAAATGTCTCGCTGCGGGCATGGACGACTATCTGGCCAAGCCTACGCGCATCGATGAATTAAGGGCTGCGCTGATCCGGAGCCTGAGCCGCGACGGTGACGGGCGGAACGGATCGAGCGCGTCATAATTGCTGGGTCGGCGTGACGGCGATTTTCCTTTTGGCTCGCGTGCAGGCTCTGCCAAATACCGAACAATGAAAGGCGGGTGAATGCTATTTCAGTGCACCGTGATATCGATTGTGGGTTGTGCGCCCTCGGTCGAATAGGTGCCCTCAAATTCCTTGAGTTCCGGGGTGGGTGTGTAGGTGTAGTTGGCCCGATCTTGGTCTTGATAATAAGGATCTATAATCGGTGAGCTCTGCTCGCGCCGATGTGCGTGGCCAGTGTCATTGTTGTCATCATGAGGCGGCCTATTTGCATCGTTTTGATGACGTGGTTCGACCTGGGAGTTTTCTGAATGGCCCTGTGTTGGTGCCTCTGCGTGATGATCGTTGTCGTTATACTGTTTGTTATTGTCACTATACTGTCTTCGCCATGCGGGATCGCCGATCTGTGAAGCGCCGGACCAATTTTGTCTGTCGCCCGACTTTCTGATGAGAACGTTTCCTCTCACGAGCCAACGCCCGGCCCATCCTTCGACCAGGCGAACCTCGGAGATCGTCACGTCACACGTGCTTCCACGAGCATATTCGAACTGGAAAAAATGTGCAGCGAGAGCCGAAGCATTAGCCTTGGCGGCTTGAGCAGCTAATTTTTGAGCGGCATCTTCTTTGGCCTGGTTTGCTTCGTACTCGGCGACGTCGCTTTCGTGTTGTTTACGCAAGAGTGCCACACGTTCAGCTTCCTTTTTATGAAATTCTTGGGCTGCTTCGCGAGCGATGGCAGCTCGTCGATCGGCTTCAATGGCAGCGGCTTCATCGATCGGGTATTGGGCTTCGAGCTCAGACGGCAGAAGGTCTTTAGCCACGGAACTTAAGCCGCCCGCGTGACTGACGGTGATCGTGCGCGGTGCTTGCGACTTGATTGTGGCATCTTTGAGTACACGACCGTCTTTAAGCAAGATATCGGCCGCAAAAACGCTCCCAGACATCGCTGCCGCCGCGAAGATGACAGGAATCATTTTCATAAAGGTTCTATCGCCAGGTTTTGGATGAAAGACAACAATCGAAAAACGTTCTGCAAACTGCATTGAGAGACCGTTTCGTTCAAAGTTCGTCCCTGGAGTGAACAGGAGGATGTGTCGCGGTTCTTGCCAATTGGACGACAGGGGATTCTCTGGTGCGACGATGTACCGTTTTGCCTGCCGACGCTATAAACTGCCGTTCCGCCAACCGGTGCGCACGGCTCATGGCGTTTGGATGGAGCGCGAGGGTTTGTTGCTGCGGCTGGAAAATGATGCCGGCGCGGTGAGCTATGGTGAAGCTGCTCCTATTTCGTGGTTCGGTACCGAGACAGTTGATCAAGCCGCGGAGCTTTGCGGCGGCTTCGGTGAGCAAGTGACCGGCGCCGTTCTGGCCGGAGTGCCGGCGAAGTTCGCGAGTTTGAGGTTCGCGCTCAGCACGGCGCTCAGCGGGCCGAGGCCATCAGATCTGGAAAATAGAAAAGCGCTGCCGGTCGCTGCGCTGTTGCCCGCCGGGCGGGCCGCGTTGGGCCAGATTGCAGCGAAAGCCGAGGCGGGTTTTCGCACGTTTAAGTGGAAGGTGGGTGTGGCCGACTCCGCCGAAGAATTGCCATTGCTCGACGACTTGATCGCAAAACTGCCTCCTGGTGCGAAGCTGCGGCTCGATGCTAATGGGGCCTGGGACCGGCGTCGGGCGGAACGCTGGCTGGAGCGCTGCGCCGAGCGACCGGTGGAATTTGTCGAGCAACCCATCGCGGCGGACGCGAAAGGCGCGGAGGATTTGCTTTTGGGCCTGGCGGGCGATTTTCCGACGACGCTCGCGCTCGACGAATCGGTGGTGGGCGGTGCCGATGTGACTCGCTGGCTGGATCTCGGCTGGTCGGGTGTGTTCGTGCTGAAGCCATCGCTTTTGGGTGATGCCGCCGCAGTGGTCGCGCGGCTGGAAAAGGCGAAGGCGTCAGTTGTGTTCTCATCGGCGCTTGAGACGGCGATCGGCGCCAAGGCCGCGTTGCGACTGGCGTTTGCCTTTGGCGGCGAGCCGCGGGCGCTTGGCTTTGGAGTATGGCCGTTGTTTCAGAATCAGCGTTTCGACGGTCCCTACCTGGCACCGTTTATCCGGCCGCAGGACGTTGCGGCCATCGACGAGGAGGCGGTATGGAACGCGCTGAGTTGAATTCATTGGTACTAGCCACCGGTTGCGCCGAACAACGCGGTGAATTCGTTTTTTTGCGTGATCCGAAGTGGGGGCCAGCCGAACAGGCACGCCTGGCGGCGGCGGTCCAGACTCCCGGCGTGGCGTGTGGGGAAGGGCTCGGCTGGCTCTGCGTGCCGACGGGTGGCACCAGCGGCGGACTGCGTTTCGCGCGTCACGATGAACGTACACTCGGCGCGGCCGTGCGGGGCTTTTGCGCGCACTTTGGGGTTCAGCACGTGAATGCACTCGATGTCCTGCCGCCGTTTCATGTGAGCGGCCTGCTGGCGCGTATCCGTTGTGCGGAGACAGGCGGCACGCACCTCGGCTGGTCGTGGAAACAGCTGGAGTCCGGCGAATGGCCGGAAATGCCTGCCCGCGACGACGGTTGGTTTCTCTCGTTGGTACCGACGCAACTGCGGCGTCTGCTCGCGAGCGACGCAGCCGTGGCGCAGTTGAAACGCTTTCGCGCGGTGTTTCTCGGCGGCGGACCGCTCTGGCCGGCACTGGCGGAGGCTGCGGCCGCCGCGCAGTTACCGGTGTCAATTTGTTACGGTATGACCGAAACAGCGGCAATGATTGCCGCGCAACGGCCGGACGGTTTTCTGGCGGGAGACCGGAGTTGCGGCACCGTGATGCCGCACGCGCGCGTGGAGCTGTTGGACGATTTGTCTGGTGAGATTTTGCCCGCAGGTGCCGTGGGGCTCGTGCGCGTTTCGGGTGGGAGTTGCTTTCGTGGATACTGGCCTGAAGCGAATAACCACCAGCCGTTGCTCACCGGGGACCTCGGCCAGATCGATGCGCAGGGCCGTTTGCATCTCCTCGGCCGTCGCGATGCGATCATCATCACCGGCGGAGAGAAAGTCTCGCCGTTGGAAGTCGAGGCTGTGTTGCGGACGACCGGCGAGTTTGACGATATTGCGGTGATCGGTTTGCCCGACGTTTCCTGGGGCGAGGTTGTGGTGGCTTGTTATCCATCCTGTGCCAGGAAACTGGATACGCTAAAGATCTCCACTGCCCTGGAAGCACTGGCACCCTACAAGCGGCCCAAGCAGTTTCTTCCCGTTTCGCCTTGGCCGCGCAATGATCAGGGCAAACTTAACCGGGCGGCGCTGGCGGTTGCGGCCGCGAGAGTATCCAGCGGTCTGCCAAAATGACCGGCAACGGTTCGAGGTAGGGCGGATTATCCCTATCTAGGTATTTAGATGACACCACCGACCACAATGGGTAGTGTTTTCCGCGATGGAAGCTGCGTATCCGAAGACTCTGTGGGAATTTGAGTGCCGGTTTAAGACGCAGGCCGATTGTGTGGACTATTTGATCGAGCTGCGTTGGCCGAATGGATTTATCTGCCCGAGCTGTAAGAACGAACGGGCGTGGTTGATTCGCGGCGACCGCTATAAATGTCGGACTTGCCGGCGTGAAACCAGTATTACGGCCGGCACGCTTTTCCAGGATTCACGCAAGCCCCTGCGCTTTTGGTTTCAAGCTCTGTGGCATGTAACGAACCAGAAAAGTGGCACCAGTGCGCTGGGTTTACAACGCGCATTGGGATTGGGTAGCTATCCGACCGCTTGGCTTTGGCTGCACAAAATGCGCAGAGCCATGGTACGGCCTGGTCACGATCGCCTCAGTGGGCGGATCGAAGTCGACGAAACTCTTGTCGGAGGTGAAGTGAGTGGTTTGCGCGGGCGCTCCGGTGCAGGGAAAACGTTGGTGGCCATTGCTGCTCAAGAGCGTGGTCGGGGCTTGGGCAGGATCCGGATGCATTGCATTCCTGACGCAAGCAAAGCGACTTTACATGCTTTCGTGCGGAAAGTCATCGAGCCGGGAAGCACGATTCACTCCGATGGCTGGGATAGTTACAAAGGCCTGAACACTCTCGGATATAAACACGAAATCACAGTGCTTAAAGGCCGCAGTGCTTCGGCGACCGAGTTGTTGCCTCGGGTTCATCTCGTCGCATCCCTATTGAAACGATGGTTGTTGGGCACTCACCAAGGTGCCGTGAGCCCGCAACACCTAGACTACTACCTCGATGAATTTACATTCCGATTTAACCGACGCAACTCAGCCTCCCGCGGCCTGCTCTTTCACCGTCTTGTCCAGCAAGCCGTCTGCCTTGATCCAATCCTCGGCGACAGCATCTTCGGAGGAAAATTGCCGCCAACACCTCAATAGGTGGTGGTCGGTGGTGTCATCTAAATACCTAGATATCCTTAATCCGCCCTACCTCTTGAACCGTTTTTGTGCACTTGAAGGAGAAATGGTATTAGTTACTGGAACGCCCTGCAGTATTGCGCGGGCTGTCATTTGCGTCGCCATTGGATTCTAGCATGTTGGTGGCTGTCACCGTGCCGCTCGTCGAGCCTGCTCCAACTCTAATTCAGCCATGTCCAAAGCCATCGTTTCGACGCTCTACAATTCCGAGGTGTTCATCATGGCCTGCCGCCAGTTCGACCAGGCCGCTGACGCCATCAACCTTCCGGAGAACCTTCGCGACCGCACTAAATATCCCAGGCGCTGCCTTTCTGTTGCGCTGCCAATTCGCCGCGACGACGGCAGCATCACGGTCTTCGAGGGCTACCGTGTGCAGCATAATCTTTCAACCGGCCCGTCGAAGGGCGGCATCCGCTTTCACCCGAGCGTGACGATCGGCGAGGTTGCTGCATTGGCGATGTGGATGAGTTGGAAAACCTCCCTGGTCGGCCTGCCCTTCGGCGGCGCCAAGGGCGGCGTGATCGTCGATCCTCGCCAGCTTTCCGAAACCGAACTCGAACACCTTTCGCGCCGGTACATGCAGGAGATGGTGAGTTTTCTTGGGCCGGACATCGATGTCGCCGCGCCTGATGTTGGCACTAATGAAAAGGTGATGGGCTGGATGATGGACACCTATTCGAATCACGTCGGCCACAACGCCCCCGCTGTCGTCACCGGAAAGCCGATCGCTATCGGTGGCTCGCAAGGCCGTCGCGAGGCCACCGGCGCGGGCATTGCCTACCTCGTCAAACGTTACCTCGAGGATTTCAAGATTCCTCTCAACGAAGCCACGGTCGCTGTCCAAGGGTTCGGCAATGTCGGCAGCGAGACCGCGCTCGCGCTGCAAAATTATGGGGCGAAGATCATCGCGCTTTCGGACTACACCGGCGGCATTTTCAACGCGTCCGGAATCGACATAAAGAAAGCCCTGGCCTACCTCCGCTCGGAAAAAGTGCTGAAGGATTTTGATGGTGGCGAAGCGATCACTAATGAACAGCTGCTCGAGTTGAAATGCACCGTCCTCGCTCCCTGCGCGCTGGAACGCGTCATCACCGAACAAAATGCGTCGCGACTCCAGTGCCGCCTTCTTGCGGAAGGCGCCAACGGGCCGACGACTAACGGTGCAGACCGCATCATCGAAGCGCGCGGTGACATCGAACTGATACCCGACGTGCTCTGTAATTCCGGTGGCGTGATCGTTTCCTATTTCGAGTGGGTGCAAAATCTCCAGAATCTGTATTGGACCCGGGACGAAGTTATGGCGAAGCTCACCGAGATACTCGACAGGGCTAAAGATTCGGTCGAATACCAGAAACGAAAATTCAAGTTCAGCCGCCGCCTCGCCGCGCTCACGCTTGGCATCCAGCGCGTCGCCGACGCAAAAGCCGCGCGGGGGCTGTTCCCCTAGAGCCTGTCGCGTGAGGTTGGATGCGGATGGGCGTTGAATCCCTCGGGTGACATACCCGAAGCTTGCTTCGGTTTGGTTGTAACCGGCCTCGCGGAGGCCGGTTCCGGAAAGTTCCGGGGGCAGCGACCCCGGCTACACCAAATTGGCTTGGCTAGATACCCCGGAACTTGTTTCGGGGATCTTTACTGTTAGTAAGCGTAATAGTTGGCATACGTTGTTCTCATGGATGCCTTTGTGCGGTGATTCGCTTTTGCGTTAGTCAGATTGCTCGGCGGCACTTGTCGTTCGGTCCTTAAAGTAACGCTGAGCGGGTCGATACTACACCACTACCATGCACTCAATTCGTTTGCTTGTACTAACCTTGTTGCTGGCTGGCGCGACCTGCGTCTTTGCCCAGGAAAAAATTGTGGTCGCACCGGTGCCTGTTAAGGCGCCGGTCCCGCCGCCCGCTGATTTTACCTGGGGCGGAGATCTACGGCTTCGCTACGAGGCTTATGACAGCGTGCACACGTTGAACGGCGATGCACCGTTTCACATCCGCGACTATTTTCGTTTTCGTCCGCGTGTTTGGGCAAATTACAATATTGAGCCAAACCTCGTTGTCTTCGGGCGCTTGGCGGCGGAACCCCGCTATTGGCTAGACAACTCCACGGTCGCGTCTGAGGGCAAGGAATGGAAATACGCACTCGTCGACAGCTTGTACGTCAAGTGGAACACGCCACCATCGGGCGATACCCCCGTGACGGTCGTTGTGGGCCGTCAGGATATCCAGCTGGGCGATCAATGGCTGGTTTCCGATGGCACTCCCATCGACGGCTCCTGGACCAGTTTCTTCGACGCTGCGCGGGTGACCCTCAACGTGAAAGAAATCAAGACGACGTTTGACGTGATCGGCCTCAACGAACAGGCCCACCCCAAGGATAATTTCCCCATGCTCGGCCGGCCGGCCACTTACACGATTACGGATCAGGATGAAAACGGCGTCATTCTTTATGCGGCGAACAAGTCGCTCAAGGCCACGCAGCTCGATGGTTATTTTATCTACAAGAAAGACCATAAGGTGAGCAGCGCGGGCAATAACGGCGAGGTCTACACCACCGGGCTGCGGGTGCTCGGCACGCCGGCACCAAAATGGCTGTATGCCGCCGAAGTCGCCTACCAGTCGGGCCACCGCGATTTGCAGGTGCGTGTGCCCGCTGTGATCACGGGCTCCCGTGATGTTTCGGCCTACGGTGCAAACTCCCGCGTGACCTACTCCTTCAAGGATGCGTACAACAACCAGCTCACGGTTCTGGCCGAGTATCTGTCCGGTGACGATCCAGGTACTACCAGCAAAGACGAGATGTTCGACAATCTGTGGGGCCGCACTCCACGCGTTGGCGAGACCTGGGCGGTGGCTTACACCACGGAGTCGGGCGGTCGTATTTCTCAATACCAAAACCTGTTCCGCGTCGGCGGGACTTGGAATATCTCACCGATTAAGGACAGCTCGCTGGCTTTGACCTATTTCGCGGCGTTTGCGCCGGAGGAGACGGCTACGCGCACAACCAACGCGAGTCTCTTTAGCCGCAGTAGTCATATGCGCGGGCACACGGTGCAGGTGGTGGCGAAGCAGAAGTTCAACAAGTCGATCAGCGCCTTGGTCCTCTTGGAAGGCACGTTCCTTGGCGATTACTACACACACCACGATCTGGTCACCTTCGTGCGGGTTGAACTTACGTACACGTTCTAACCGGAAGACATTTTCAGAAACAACAGGCGCGACCCTCTTCGGTCGCGCCTGTTTGCTTTTGGAGCAGCTCAAATAAAACTGCAGCCGTAGCCGCTGCCATTAAGCAGTGTCTTAACCCAAATTCCGCAAACCAGTTTGAACTACGAAGAAGCAAAGAACCAAAGCTGAGTGGACTGGGTGAGTTAACCTTTTACAGAAGGTTTCACCTACTAAGTGGAACACCCAAAATCACCAAGTATTTATCTGCTCTTGGATTCTTCGTTTCTTAGTAGTTCAACTGCGGTTTTAAGGCTTAATGGACGCGGCTACTATTTTTTGAAACGACGTAAGTGACGACGAACGGCCTCAGCTTTGTTGGCTGGCGAGTAGTTCGTTGACCTTGCTCATGACGGCGAAGCTGTCCGCGACGTAAAGCACGTCGGCTTTTCCCTGGGCCCAGCTGCAGGCGGCATTGAGGTTGATTGCGCGGCGTTCGTTGATGAAGCGCCAGCCGACCGTGTGTGGTTCCTCGCCGTGGCAGCAGGTCGCGAGACCCTTCGGATGCCGTGGGGTCGCGCCGGTCTGGCCGATCTGGTTCATGTGAGTCATGAATTTGAGCACGGCCTGGCCTTCGCCGCTGAGATCGACGAGCGACTTGGTGCTGCCGAGCGAGGCCTTGGCCTTGCCGAGGAAGCCCAGAATGATTTTTTCCGCCTCCGCGGGATGCGCTTGACCGTCGGCCTGTTTCTTGGTCCAGCCAGCGCCAGCGACAAAGAGCAACTTGGCGTCGGGCCGGATGGTCTGAGCGTCAGCGGCGGGAGCTTGCACGCCCGTCACGGTCGTGCGCTGGGCGGGGAGCGCCACCGGCACCAGCTCGACCGTAGTGGCGCCGACACTACCGGACCAGGCGGGGTTGCAACCGGACTCGAGCAGGACGATCCAAGGACGCTGTGTGCGGGTGAGCACACCTTCCATGCGCTGGCGATAATACCAGCGGGTGATCGAGATTTTACCGTCAGCCGCGGCGAGGCCGGTGGCGTGGGTGTCGATGCGGCCACCGAGCCGTTGAGCTGCACCAGCCAGCACGCGATTCCAGCGGGAAGTTGCGGGGCCGATGATGATCGTGGCGGCTGCGCTTTTGCCGATCATTTCGGCCGCGACAACGTCGCTCGAATAGCGGGCCTGGCTATAGTCGGCACCGGCGACGCCGAGAAAGCGGGTAGCACCGCAGCTGGCGATCTGGTTGGCGGCGGCTTGAACTTCGGCACCGACGAGGCCGACGACGAGTTGCGAGCCAGCGAGGGAGGCGGCGAGGGCCTTGGCGGCGCTCAGTGATTCAAGCGCGGCTTTGCCGAGCGAGCCATCGGTTTCGGTGTGGGCGAGAAAGAGAATAGTTTCCATTTTTGGGAGGACGGAAGGAGTCAGGAGGCGGAAGTAGGATTCAGAATTCAGGAGTCAGGATTCAGAAGTCGGATGTCGGAAGGAGGAGTCGGAGGGAGGGAGAGGAATCGATCCGAATGATTCTGGATTCTGACTCCTGCATCCTGGCTCCTCGGTTTGTTATTCCTTGCCGATCCATTCGACGATTTCGCGGGCGATGGCGTCGACCGACAGGTCCTTCACGATTTTTGTGTCACGGCGTTGTTTCGGCAGGGCGACGCTGGCGAAAGCCAGGCCTTCGCCGGCGAGTTTCACCGGCTTTGCCTTCTGGAGGGCGGGCATGACCGTGCGCATGTTGAGCATGCCGACTTGGGGATTGTTGGGTGGTTCGGGCAGGTTGCCCGTGGCCCAGCCGAGGAGTGCAGGCAGGCAGGCACACGTGGAAACCTGGTGTTTGCCCCCTTCGATGCGTTCGAGCACCTCGAAAGAGCCGTCGGGGCGCGTGGTGAGTTTGTCCACGCCCTGGAACTGATCGACGATGCCAAGGCGTTCGCCGATCATCTGCATGGTGGCGCCTGCGCCGCGCGACGCAGATTCCCAGCCGCCGAAAACAAAGAGGCGCGTTTTATCAAGGCCGGCGATGGTCTGGATCGCCTCAGCCAGTGCGGCGGCGACTTCGCTGGCTTCGGTGAAGCCACTGGCCGGGCCGTCGAGTGCGATGAGTTCGAACGGCACTTTTTGCGCGATGGTCATCATGACCTGCTGGAGCTTGGCCTTCGGTCCCATGCTGACGAACCACACCTTGCTCCCAGGATTTTGCCGGGCGAGACTTGCCGCCTCAAAAAGCGCGTGACCGGCCCACGGGTCGAGCACGGCGGGCAGCATCATTTCGTTTTTCAGGGCCGGGCCGGTCGGGGTGGTGACGGGCTCGAGTGTTTGCAGCGGATCAGGCACGAGGCTGCCGCAGACAACGATTTGGTAGGCGATGGGCATAAATTGAGCAGAAGTGGAAGCGAGGATGGAACGGTGAGGCGTCGCCATTTGAGCGACAGCAAAAGTCGATTATTACCGCAGGCTGAGCGAAAAAACCGAGCTATTTTTTCAGCCATTGACCCGGCTTTGTGGGCCGCGGTCAGGAGTTGTCTTGGTGCGGGCCAACAGTTCGTAAAGGGCGGCCAGCAGGACTTCTCCCGTGAAAGGCTTGGCCAGGAACGCCAGCAACGGGTCATCGGTGAAACGCTTGCGCGCGTCGATTTCGCTGTAGCCGCTCATGATGAGCACCGGGGCGTCGATCTTCATCTGGCGAAGTTCCTTCAAGGTCGAAGGACCGTCCATGACGGGCATCGTAAGGTCGAGCAGCACGGCCGTAAATTTTCCGCCATGCGCCAGGGAGAGGGCAAGCGCTTCATACCCGTCGGCTGCGAGAGTAACTTTGTGGCCTTCCTGCTCGAGGATGTTGCAGGTGATCTTGCGCACGCTGGGTTCATCATCAACCACCAGAAAGTGTCCTGGCTTTACGAGCGAAGCCGGAGGGGGCAAAGCGTTGGGTTTCAGTTTTTCGCCCGTCATAGCGCGCCTGCCCGGAGGCAGCAGCATGCGGAAGGTCGAACCTTGCCCGAGGGTACTTTGGACAAAAAAGGCACCGTGATGGGCGCGCACAATTCCCAGCACGGCGGCAAGACCGAGCCCGCGTCCGGCAAATTTAGTGGTGAAAAATGGATCGAAAATACGGGCGAGCGTTTCGGCGCTCATGCCGCAACCATTATCAGTCACCTCAAGGGCCACGTACTCGCCTGGGGGCAGATCCTGTCCCAGGCGCGCCTCGCGCAAAATCTCGGACGTCACAGGGAGCCGTGACGTGGAAACCTGGATACGCCCTGCACTTGCGCCGATAGAGTCGGAGGCATTGATCACCAGGTTCATGATGATCTGGCGGATTTGCGATGGATCGCCCTCGATGGCGAGTGGTGTCGGCGCGAGGGCAAAATCCAGAGTGGCATTCTTGCTGATGGAAAGACGCAGCAGATGGACGGTGTCCGTCACGATGCTGTTGAAATCCACACTTTCCGAGCTGGTGCGACTCTTGCCTGCGTACGCGAGCATCTGACGGCAGAGGTCGGCGGCCCGCAGGGTGGCGGTTTCGATCTGTTGGAGCGACTCCGCGGCCATTGCAGGGCTTTCCTTGGCGAGCGAAGCGTTGCCCATGATGACGGTCAGCAGGTTGTTGAAGTCATGCGCGATGCCACCCGCGAGTACGCCGAGGCTTTCGAGCTTCTGCGCTTCCAACATTTTTTGCTGAAGCTTCTGGCGTTCCTCCTCTTCTTTTTTCCGGAAGGTGATGTCCTGAAACGACCCGTAAACCCGGACGACTTGGGAGGAGTTTTTCTCGGCGCGACCGATCGTGCGCACCCAGATCCGACGCCGGTTTCCGGTGAGCAACTCGAGCTCAAGATCGAAGGGCTGGCCTTTGTTCTGTGCTTCGCGAAAGGCGTCTCGGATCACGGGCTGGCCCTTCGGCAGATAGAACGACAGTATTTGCTCCAGCGTCGGCGTGCCGGCATCGGGATCCAGATCGTGGATACGGAAGGCCTGGAGAGTCCAGTAGAGGGTGTTGGAGGCGACATCGTATTCCCAACCGCCGATCTCCGCTGCGCGCTGGCTTTGTTCCAGAAGAGCCTGGCTGCGGCCGAGGGCTTCTTCGATGCGTTTATGGGCGGTGATGTCGCTGATCGCGCCCGTCAACCGGGTGGGATGGCCCGCTCCGTCGCGGGCGACCACCTTGCCGCGATCATGGATCCAAATCCACTGCCCGTTGCGGGACCGAATTCTATATTCAAAGTGACCGTGACCTTGCTGGAGGAGTCGTTCACGTGCCTGTTTGAGGTGGTCAAGATCATCGGGATGGACCAGCCGGTTGAAGCCTTCGATGCCTGGTTGCCCGCTGGCCGGCCCGACCATTACGGTCCAGCGCTCGCTGCGGGTGACGTGGTTCTTCTTGATGTCCCAATCCCAAAAAGCGTCCTGGCTGCCCTCGAGCACGAGCGTGAGACGCTCTTCACTCGTTTGTAGCGCCTCGGCTTGTTGGCGCAATTTTCCGACTAAATGCCTTTGGCGAAAAAGTGCCGTACCAAGCGCCAGCAGGATAAAGCTGGCGGTCCACAAATAGGGCCGCAGATCGCGGAATTTCAAACTCCGTGGTTCGATCGAGCCGAACCATTTCTCATAGATAACATCGTAAACGCCGTTGTTGCGGATGGCGATGAGGCCGGCATTCAGCTCATAGAGCAGCTCGTCGCGTCCTTTGAGGACGGCCAGATGATATTGAAACGAAAAATCGTCCACGACGAAGGGCGCAGGCCGAACGTTGAAGAGCTTCTTTTCCTTTATAACGTTATTGGAAAAAACGCGGCTGCCGGGCACGGCATCGGCTTGGCCGGCGTTCAGCCGCTCCAGGGCCTCGACCAGGCTGTTAACCGCAACAAACTCACGACCCCAGCCTCGCTTGACCGCGGTTTCGTAGGAATATCCGGCGGTGCCAACCGCGATGCGCTTGTTGCGCAGATCATCGGCCACGCGAATCGATTGATCGTCTTTACGTATATAGACCGTTCCGGGCAAAATCAGGTAAGCGATGGAAGAATTCGCATAGGTGGCGCGTTCAGGCGTGAGAACCAAGTTGGCCAGCACATCGATCTTGCCGGCCTTGAAATCACTCAAAAGCTCGCTCGACGGGCGGCACGCCAGGACCGGTTGCAGATTGCGGTCTTTCGCGATCGCTTCCACCAGATCGACCAGGAACCCGCTGGGCTGCCCCGGAATATCTTCGCTGGAAAGAGGACTGGTGCCTTGCTCGATGCCCACCCGGATGATCGGTGCAGGAGAAGCAGGCTCGGCTTGTGCCATGCCAGTGAAAACGATGGCGGCCACGACTGACACGCAGAGCGCACATGCAATGCTCAGAGGCGAACTCAGGGGCAGAGAATGAGTTTGAGAACAGGGGGAGAAGTGGAAGGTGCGAAAAGTCACCCGTGGGTATCGTCAACCTAACCGTAGGATCGGGGTGATATGCCAGAACAAATAAATGGGGCCGAACGCCGCGATGCTTCAACGGGAGGCGTTTTCAAGCGCCTATCTCGCGTTTGTATTTTTGCCGAAGCATGACGCGTTAAGCAGCGACTACGAGACCGAAACGCGCTCGCACGAAATGTCGGCTGCGCCACTTATGGCGCGGTGCTTCGAGCGGAGTGGACGCGTGGGAGACTGGCCAAGCAGAACGAATTCTTACAAAAAATTATTCACGACGGATCACCTCTCAGCAGTATTTTTACCCCTTGATGAACGGGAGGAGAGGTTACGAAGAAAGCGTAGCCGCGTCCATCGAGACGCGGGGTCAAGCGTTCTTACGATTTACCGCTGCTTTGTTTAATCTGCTCTGAGTGACACAAATGCCATTTCTCATTCAAACGCATAATAACCTCTGGGGATTGGATCGTCGGGACGGACCGCCGGGCCGTCCGGTTTGATGTGGGCCGCTGACAGGCGACGTTCGCGGACGACACGGCGTGTCGTCCCTACCTAAACACTGCTGCGATATTACTAGAGACTCTGGCGGATAGTTGTGGCATGGCTATCGAACACGACAGCCCTACCGTCGGCGCCTTAAAGAGCGGGAAGGCAACCTGCCTCCAGCGCGCTGCAAAAACAGTCGCAAAGACGTGAGCGTAATGAGGCCGCCGATAAGGAGGTCTCCCGGGGATCCGCCTCCACCACCTGATTGTCCACTGGCCACACTCGCGGAGCCTGATGACGAGCTTGAGCTCGAACTGCTCGAAGACGACGAACTGCTGCTGCTGGAGGAAGAAGAACTCGAGGAGCTGCTGCTGGAGCTGGACGAGGAACTACTGGAACTGGAGGCCCGTGTCGTGGTGCTCGCCGTCGCCGAGGGGAGGGAAGAATTTCCCGCCGCATCGTACGCCGAGACTGTGTAACTGTAATTTGTAGCAGGCATGAGGCCCGTGTCGTTGAAAATGGTGCTGGCCGTGTTCCCTGCGAGCGCAGTGTTACGGTAGACCGCGTAGCCAGTTACTCCTACATTGTCATTCGAAGCCGTCCACGAAAGAGCGATGGCCGTGGATGATGAAGCCGTTGCCGAGAGGTTGGTCGGCACAGAAGGGGCGGTCGTGTCAGCTGTCGTGCTGCCTGACCACCCTGCGAGTCGTGCCCAGAGGTACCACGCGGCGTACGCCTTGCAGTTGGCATTTAGCGGCTGCGAATGAGCGGCGGAGCAATCGTACCAGTCTAAGTTCTCGGTGTGGCTTGCCTGCCAGGCGGTCGCCCAATTGCGATCGAGCGAACCGTTCCCGTCGCTGTCGTAGTCGCAGTTATCATTGGCGAAAAGCGCCATGTAGTTGGTCGTGCCGGCGGGATCGAAGCTTTCGATATCGGCAAAATCAAAAAGGGCCTTGTTGTTGGTTCGGCAGTAGGTGCGGATCTGCTCGTTGCGGATCGCGACATTTCCGGAAGAACCCGTGCCCGTGAGGTGTCCCGTCATGTACACGAATTTGACGTTGGGGTAGTCCGTCTCCAGCGCGTTCATTGAGTTGAGATACTGTTGGATCTCGGCCTGGGTACCGTCCACCTCGCCGCACCACGACCAGATGATCACGTTAATCTGAGGATTCGCGTTGAGATACGTGCGAGTCGCCGCGGCCCAAGCGGTGCGGTTGGGGGCACCAAGATCGTCGGCAACACCCAGGCCGCCGAAGTTCGAATAAAAGTCGACCAAGTGAAGGGCGCCCCCCGTCCCCGTTCCATTAAAGGTAAACAGGTTGTCCGCGAAACCGTCGGCGGGGAAGCGGTTCATAAACGGCACGAGGCCCGTCATGCCATCGATCAGCTGACTTCCGTGGGAAGTGTGTCCGTAAGCGATGTGAAGCGAAGATTTGGCCTGAAGAATCGCGGAGGCAGGGACCGCGTTGATGTGAGTGCAAGTATGATCTACAATGATTGCCTGTTGAGCCCGACCGGCAACGGGCAGCGTAAGCATCGACGCGGCAAAAAGCATTATCTTGAGGGAAGGCAGACGTGGACGTTCTATATTTAGCCTGGATTGCGTTTTCATGATGGGAGTACGGGGAATGATATTCAGATGGTAAACGAACCAACCTCCCTACGACCGCACTCAAACCACCTCGTCCCGCTATTTTATGTCAACAGGCTGTGAAGACTCATCATAAGTTTGGTGCCTCCGAGTTAGGACCACTCTCCTGACGTAGTGAGGAAAGTGCGGTTCAACGGCTCGTCTAGGCCGTCGGACCGGTTCCCAGATGCCATGAGGTTCCGCTAGATTTTGAAGCGGAGGGGCGATCTAAAACGCCGATTCGTAGCTCAGTTATTTTTGATCGCGCGTTCGGCGACAACGACATTTTCGGCGACCTCGGCGCGGATGCGTGCCCAATGGTGGAGGTTGTCGTTGTTCGCGACGTAGAAATTGTGGTTGTAGTGCGTCAGGGGCATGTTCCGGTGCAGTGGGCGGGTGGTGCGCACCACTTCGACCCAGTAGCCGAAGGCTCGCTGGAGATGCTCGATCGCAAGCTGTTTCTGCGCGGTGTCACCGGTTTTTCGATACGTTTGCAACGCCACGGCTCCGCTTAGTTTTTCCGCAAGGAGGAGTCCGCGGTTGGCCCAGGTCTGCACGTCGGTCACCTCGTAGTGCAGCGAGGTATTGCCCGTGAAGCGATGTCACCGACGAGGCGAAGCGCCTCGTTGGTGGTGCATTCAAGTAGTTCGGCTAGCGCGGGCGGAACCATCTTGTCGGCCGCAAATTGCTCGCCGCGTCGAGCGCGGTAAAATAGTCGGCCGGGGGATGTAGCACTCCGAGCCGAGAAAGTTGCCACCGATATAGTTGGCTGAGACGTTGCGTGCGATGTGTTCGCGGATGAAATCCGGCACGCCAACGCAGCGCGAAGAAGTCCTCATTGCGCACCATCCTGACCACCTTGTAGTTTGTTGGCGGTGGCGAGAAGCATGTGTTGCCGAGCTTGCCGCCATGGACCTTCACGAGCTTCGGGGGGCGAGTGGCCGTGCGACCGGTTGAACTTCACCTCTACCCAGATCGAGCCGTCGAAGCGGTCGAAAAGACCCTCGATGGCGGCGCGGGTCATGCTTTCCACGTCGGTGCTGACTTCGGGGCCGGAGGACAAACTGGAGAAAAAAGAGCGCGGTAGAGAAGTCTCGTGCGGCGGCCGGTTTTGAGCGTACCAACGATTAGCACGTCGTCGACCCGTTGCAGGCGCGCGAGCGGCGTCATCTTGACCATGCCTTCGCCGTGTGAGACGCCAGAACCATCGAGATCCGGATATTCCTGGAGCTTCTGAGAACGCGTCTGCCTCCGAGGAACCCTCCAACCAAGCCCCGCAATTGCGCGCCAACAACGAGTCTTTTATTAAACGACCTGAGAATTGGCACGCGCAAAGGGCTGGTTGTCGCTCACTGTTTTATGCTTACGGAAAATGACGAAACGCCGGCTTCTCGGCAGAGTGCCAAAATCTGCTTGAGCTCCGTCTTCTTGATGCAAAGTGGAACGCACAAGTTGACCTCCACTCCGCGGTCTCCCTTTACGGCGGCTTTGATTGCGGGTATCAGTTCGCTCATCGCAACGGTCTTTAGGTTAACCGTGACCATTTCGTTGGGGCGCACAATGACGGTTATCCTTTGATACAACTCCGCCCTTAAGGTTGCGCTTCCGCAATGAATGCCTATGGCAAACAATAGAATATAGAAATATTTCATGGAGTAGATCAGTGGACCAAGATAATTGGAACTGGCGTCTAGTTACCCTCGTCGATTTCTCCAACTTCTATGAATGGATAGCAATAATATACAACGTCTCTTTTCAATCCGCCTTACCCCTTTACAACAGTCTATACAAAATCACGGCGCAACCGCAAAATCGGCCTCTCTTGCCGCGGTCGGCGTCATGGGCGTGATCGTCCAAGGTTTCCTGATCCGGCGCATCGCGTCCTGGCTTGGTGAACACAGGGCCATCGTCGCCAGCCTCATGGTTACTGCCTCGGTGCAATACGCTATCGCCTTTTGCACCTCCGAGTGGTTGATCTATGTCCTGATTCCCTTCGGCGCGTTCGGAGGCTTGGCCAAACCTGTGACTCAAAGCGTGATTTCCCGCCACGTCGCGCTGGAACAATAGGGTGTGGTCCGAGGTGCTCTCTCCGGACTCAACAGTCTCGCCGGAATTTTTGGCCTGCCGCTATCTGCCTGGAGCTTTGGTTTCCGCATCTCGCGGCATCGGCTTCTTCGAATCCGGCTCGCTGGTGTGCGCCGCCGTCGTCGCAGCTTGTCGCGGCGTCTGCCGCATCGAACCGGTCGAAGTTCGCCGTGCCTGCTGAACTACATCAACGCCGGAGCGCGCCGAGCGGCTAGAATGATGTCTGCGGTGCAATGGCTGATCTCACGATGATCGGAGTTCTGGCGCGGTGAGTTGTTTCGGCTGTTCCTCGACGAGGCGGGCTTCGATGATTTTCTTTTCGCTGCCGGCACCAAGTTTTTCGAGCTTACGGCCGGTCACGAGGACCTGGCTTTCCGTCTGATAAACGGTTCGGTTGTAGGCTTCGACCGTCTGCGTGAGGCGCTGGCCGAGGTCGTCGAGATTCTTCGCCACGGCGGCGATGCGTTCGTGGAGTTCGAGGCCGAGGCGGCGGATGTCGTCGGCGTTTTTTGAGAGGACTTCCTGTTTCCAGCCGTAAGCTGCCGCTTTGAGCAGGGCGATGAGCGTGGCGGGCGAGGCGAGGATGACACCGACGTTGGTGCCACGTTCGAAGAGGTCGGGTTCGTAGCGGAGTGCGGCGCTGTAGAAGGCTTCACCGGGGATGAAGAGCACGACGAACTCGGGTGCGGGCTGGATTTTTCGCCAGTAGGCTTTGTCGCCCAGAGCGTCGATGTGGCCGCGAACGACGCGGGCGTGTTCCTTGAATTTGGCGGTGCGGATCGTTTCGTCACCGGCTTCGAGTGCTTCGAGAAAGGCCTGCATGGGCGCTTTGGCATCGACGGCGATGGATTTGCCGCCGGGCAGGCGGATGATCATGTCGGGGCGCACGTCGCCCTGGGCTTCCTGCTGGATGAAGTCGACGTTCTCAACCATGCCGGCGAGTTCGACCACGCGTTGGAGCTGGATTTCGCCCCAGCGGCCGGCGGTGCTGGTGGAACGGAGTGAGCGGGAGAGTTTGGTGGTTTCGGATTGGAGCGACGTCTGTGCGGTGGCGAGGCCTTTGAGCTGTTCGGTGAGCGAGCCGTAGGCTTCCTTGCGGGCGTTTTCGAGGGCGCCGATTTTGACGTCCACTTTGTCGAGCGAATCCTTGAGCGGCTTGACCAGCGAATCGATGGCCTGTTGGCGCGCGGCGAGGTCGCCTTTGGCTCCTTCCTGAAATTTCTCGAGCGTGGCGCGGGCGAGTTCGAGGAAGGCGGCGTTGTTGTTTTTTAGCGCATCGGCAGAGAGAGCCTTGAACTCCGACGTGAGCCGCTCGTGGGCTTCGGTCAGGGCTTTGATCCGTTCCGTGGCGGAGGCGCGTTCTCCCGTGAGTTCATTTTCGACTTTCGATTTTTGATTCTCGATTTCTGAAAGGCGGGTGCGCGCGGCGGCGAGTTCGGCGGCGAGGCGGGCGGCTTCGTCATCGCGTGAGCGGAGGCGTTCGCGAAGCGTGGCCTGACGGCTGTTGGCGAGAAACCAGACGATCAGGGCAGTTACGACCGCGGTGCCGAGGGCGATGAGCAGGGAGTCCACGGGCGGGACATTTTGCGAGCCCGACGCGCATGGCAACTCCGGGATGAGCCCCGCGATCTTTCCTCTTTATCTTTATTCTTTCTCTTTATCTGGCTCGAAAAAGTCAGCTCAGCGGAAAAGAGAACGAGAAAGAAGAAAGAGAAAGATAAAGAGGGGAGAAACAAACGAAGTACCGCACGAGAGTCCGCTGGAGGTGCCGCGATAGCAAAAAATGCGCAGCATCTTTGACAGATTCTTGACAGGGCAACTTGGCAGGGGCAAACACGGCGGATGCTTCCCAAGGCTCCTCCAGCGCCCATGGTCAGGCCTACGTCCGTCTTCGATGCAGCTTGACCATGCCGACGGAAAATACCTCATCCCCGACGGCTGCTGCCGAAAAACCGCTCGTGCTGGTCGTTGACGACGAGTACGGCCCGCGCGAGTCGATCGCCTACACGTTGTCGGCGGAGTTTAATGTAGTCACAGCCGATCGACCGTCCGAGGGCATCAAGCGTGTGCAAGAAAGGCCATTCTCAGTCATCATCCTCGATGTGCGCATGCCCGAAATGGACGGCATCCGCGCACTCGAAGCCATTCGCAAGATCGACCGCGACGTATCGGTGGTGATGTTGACCGGTTATGGCACGCTGCAAACGGCGCAGCAGTCGATGGTGTATGGCGCCAACCAATACCTGCGCAAGCCGCCGGACATCGCGGAGCTGATCGAATCGGTGCGCAAGCAAGCTGCTGCTGCCGCTGAGCGACGCCATCAGACCGAGGCAAACCGGCAGACTGAGCAGATGAACGTGGCGCTCAAGCGTGAGATCGAGGAGAAGCAGCCGCATATTTGGCAGGGCCGGGCGGCGGTCGAGTTGGTACATGATCTGGCGAACCCGCTGACGGTAATGATCGGTTATGCGACCTTGCTCGTGCAGGAGACAAAAAAGGCGGCAAAACGTGAAGGTGGCGATGAGGGCAAGAAGCTCTTGAACTACGCGGACGTGGTCAGCCGTGCGGCGGAATATTGCCACGAACTCGCGGAGAACTGGCGCCAGACGAGTCGCAAGACAACGCAGTTTACCGACATCGACCTGGTGAACCTGACGCAGCACGTGAAGGACGTGATCTTCTTCAGCAACGCGGCGATCCAGATCAGCGGCGTACCGCACGCGGTTGTGCGTGGGTCGCAGTTTGAGCTCACACGCGTCATTCAGAATGTCTTCAAAAACGGGCTGGAAGCCGGAGCCACCGCATTGCGGGTCGAATTTTCCCAGCAAGGCGAACAGTGGGAACTAACCATAAGCGACAATGGCGCGGGCATGGATGCTGATACCGCCGTGCTGGCGCTCAAAGGCGGCTTCACAACCAAGACGCATGGCACGGGACTTGGCCTTGGGATTTGCCGTCACATCCTCGGTGCGCACGGTGCCACGCTCACACTCGACAGTGCGCCAGGTCGCGGCACCACGCTGCGCATGCTTTTTCCGGCGCGGCATTGAGGCCTCGCCCGGCGCGTTACCTCTATCGACTAGATCTGGCAAATCAACCGGATGAAACACCGCCGGGTAAAAATCACAGGCATCGGGCCGGTCACGCCGGCCGGCATCGGTCGCGAAGCGTTCCTGCACGGCATGCTCGAACCGGTTTCACGGGTGGGTGCGATGAAGCTGGGCACGGGGGATCAGACCTCGCTGGTTGCGGCGGCGGAGGTGAAGGACTTTCGCGTCGGGGCTTTTGCGCTCGACGCGGTCCATCTCCAGAGCCCCCGGCACATTCAGTTTGCGCTGGCGGCGACCGTGCTGGCGTTGCGCGATGCGGGGATTTCTCTGCCTGATGTGCGGAAGCGAAAACCACTCGTCGTCGTGGCTTATCCGATGGCGGAGCGGCTGTCGTTTGCCGAACCAGTTAATGAGGTTTCAGGCGAAGACAGGAAACCGAATCTCGTGCAGGAGGCCGTGGCCGAATTTGTCGGCGCGAGGGCAGGGGGGCCGGACGGGCGGCGTTTTTTTTCGTCAATCGAAGCAGTCGGTTACGCAGCTGAATGCGTGGCGAGCGGTGAGGTGGACCTGGCGATTTGCGGTGGAGCGGATGCGCCGTTGACGACGGAAATTTTGGCGGAGATGAAACGGTTCGGCTTTTCACCCGGACACGCGAAGGAACCGGGGCGGGTCTGCCGTCCGTTTGATCTCTGGCGCACAACGGGTGTGGCGGGCGAAGGTGCGTGCCTGTTTGTGCTCGAACCTGAACAAAGCCCGCAACGAGCCCATGCGAGGGTGGCGGGTTCGGCCTGTTCGCTGGAAAAGGCGGGTCGTCCGTGGGACGCGTTGAGCGAGACCTTGCGGCTGGCGTTGGCGAATGCCGGGCTGCGGCCAGTGGACATCGATTGTATCCACGCCGACGGTACGGGGCACAAGCAGTTGGACCAGGCTGAGGCAAACGTCTTGCGTGAATGGCTGGGCACGCGCTTGGAATCGGTGCCGGTGGTCTCAATTAAGGGCGCGATTGGAAATGCGCTTGGCGCGGCGGGGGCAATTCAGATTGGATCGGCCGCGCTTGGCATGAGACATTCAACGATATCACCCACCGTGAACTGGCACCATCCCGATCCTTCCTGTCCGCTTAATCTATCGGGATCTTCACGGCTCCTGGCCATGCGTGCGACATTGATCGTTGGACGTGATCCGGCGGGAACGGTCGCGAGCCTGCTTCTCAAATCATGAGCTTGAGCACGGCACTGTGGGCGGCGATCGCGGCTGGCGTCACCGGCTTCGTCGTCTTTTGGGTAAATCCTGCGCGAGCGCTCAACCGGGCTTTGTCTTTTGCCTCGTTACAGGTCGGTTTTTGGTTGTTCGGTTTGCACTTTATGGCGGTTGGGAGCGGGAGCGAAAACTGGCTGCGGTTTACGGCGGTGTTGATGGCGCTGATGCCCACCCACGCCTGGCTCGTGATGGATACCATCATTCACCCGAAGGCATCATGGCGTGAACGCCTGTGGCATTGCAGCGGCTGGCTGGCATTTGGTGGACTGATGGCGCTTTGGGCGGGATCAGGCGCCATCGCGGCTGCCTCAGCCCTGTCGCCGATGGGGTATTGGAGCTACGGATACATGGTGACCCTGGCCGGGGCGAATGTCGCGTTTGTGGTGCTGGCGGTCGCCAAAATGCAGGGCGTGCGCGGGGTTCGTCGCATGGAGTTTCAGAATTTTCTGCTTGGAGGGACCCTGGCCACGCTGGTGACTTTGCTTTCGATCGGGTTCGGCGGCTGGCTGCAGGAACCGGTAGTCATCGAGCTGATGCCTCTATCGGTTGTGGGTTTGTTCATCGGCACGGTCTGGGCGCTGACCTCGACGCAGGTACTCGACGCCAGGCATATCCTGTCCGCCGTGTTTGAGCGGCTGACCCTGGTCGGTTGTGTGGTTTTGATTGCGTGGAGCGTGCAGCAACTGGCCCAGCAATTCGTCCACAGCGGCACTGCTTATGTTTTGTCGCTGGCGGCTGGATTGTGGTTTGCGGCAGAGATGCACCCGTGGTTGAAGAGCGTGTTTCCCCGGAACGCGCGCCTCACGCAGCTGCGGCGCGCCATCCACCGGGTGGCCCGGAAGGATCTGCAACCCGAAGCGTTGGAGAATGCTTTTATCCGTGTGTTGAAGGACCGGACTCAGTCTGGGCGCGCTGTGATCATGATGTGTTCGCGGAGCCGGTTGGTGGGCGGGGGACTGGATTTGCCCATCAATGCGCCGGCGGTGAAGTCGCTGCAATCGCTGCGCTGGCTGACACCGGAACGGTTGGAGCGGGAGAAGGCCGTTGCGGGTCGTGAATTGCTCGAAGCATTTCTGCAGGAACATCACTTTGCCGTGGTTGTGACCAATGCGGGACCGGCGATTTCCTTCGCCATCGCGCTCGACCTGCCACGTACGCAGAGACCGTTTACCCATCCTGAAATCACGCAGCTGATGGATGTGGTGGGCACGATCGAAACGGCGCTGTCGCGCGCCCGGTATTTGAAGCAGACGCAGCATGCCGAACAGCTCGCAACGGTTGGCATGCTCGGTGCCAGCATCGCGCATGAGATCCGCAATCCGCTCGTATCAATCAAGACCTTCGTCCAGCTCCTGCCGGATCATTATCAGGATGCTGCTTTTCGGGATAAATTTTTCCGTTTGATCGGCGATGAGGTGGGACGAATCGACCGGCTGACGGAGCAACTGCTCGACCTGTCGTCGCCGCGGGTGTTGATCGCCAGCAATGTTGAGGTTCATGCGGTCCTGAGTTCTTGCGTGGACTTGGTGGCGGCCAAAGCGGACGACAAAGGTGTCAGGTTGATCACCGACTTTAGAGCCACCTCGGACTTGGTAAAAACCGACCCAAACGCGGTGAAACAGGTTCTTCTGAACCTCTGCTTTAATTCGATTCAGGCCCAAGAGCAGAAAAATGGAGACCGCTGGATACGCTTGGAAACAACGAAACATGCTGATTATGTGGAAATTATAGTGACGGATAATGGCCCCGGCATCGCTCACGAGGTCTGGTCCCACCTCTTCCAGCCCTTCCAAACGACAAAATCCAGTGGTTTTGGCTTAGGGCTAGCAATTTGCAAAGACATGCTATCTAGTCTTCAGGCCAGCATCGCGGCCGATCCGCCTGTCACCGGATACGGAGCGACGTTTCGCATCCATCTTCCATGTCAGCGACCCTCTATCTAGCAACCGACGATCCCGACCTACTGCGCGTGTGGTGGGCCGCGGTTCCGGTCGGACGTTCGGTGGTCACGTTGAAGGACACTGCGTTGCCCTCGCCGTTGCCGGCGGGCGTTCCGGTCGTGGTGGTGCTCGATGCCGCAGCTAGCCAGCGGCTGCCCTCAGGGTTGGAAAAATGCCCTACGATCTTTGTCGGCGAACCGGGCAGCATGCCCTACGAACAGGCGCGACTGTCCGGACGGGCGCGGATTCTGTTGAGTTACGAAGACAGTCGTACACGCCTGGTTGAGTTCTTACCATTGGTTGAGGAGATCGCTGAGCGTTTGGCCGCGGTTGAGGTTTTGGCCGAGAAGGCTCGACGTTCCGAAGGTTCGCGTCCGCCGATGCGACCATCTGGCTGGGCCGATGCGACGGGCATTTGGGATCTTCTGGAAGCCGCAGTGGAACACATCGGCTCGCGCGAGCGTTTGCTCGAGGAATTCCGGCGGGCGGCGCGGCATTTCCTGCACGCGTCCTATGTGCTTTTCTTTTTGCCGGACGACGCTGGATTCCGTGCGGACCGCGGTGATTTTGCCTGTCCGGCCGACGATGCCCTGGTGGGGTATCTGGCGAAATACCCGGCAGTGCTGGATGGTGTGGAATGGCCGGGTTCGCCTGACCCAATGTCGGAGATGGCGGTGCGGCATCGGCTGATGGTCTGGTCGGCGCGCCTGATTGTCCCGATCCACGACAACGGCCGTCTGCTCGGGTTGATCGCGCTGGGCGTCCGTGATGACGGCCAGCCGTACGACGCCGCGGACCGGTCGAGAATGGTTTTCTTTGCGCGGCTGCTCCGCCAGTTTCTGGCGCGTTCGAGTGAAGTCGACCGCTTGACGCGTCATCAGGCCCGCTGGCAGGCGGGGGAAAAGTATTTCCCAAATCTCCTCATTCTCGATCCGGATGAAGTGCCGCCGCGACATCTGCCGCTGATCGTGCGCACCGTGGCCGGTGAAGCGAAACAGTCGCATGATACAAAGCGCATCCTGCCCAACGCGCATCAACCCTATCGCGTCAACGCCGGCATCATCGCGGAAAACGGCTGTGTCTGGGTATGCTGGGAAGATGCCAGCGCCGAGCTGCGCGAACGCAACCATCGCGACCGCCTCGACCGGCTCACGTTGCTCCACGACCTCGCTCTGACCTTGAATCATGAGCTGGGCAACTCGCTCGTGTCGCTGCTTGCGCTTCGCCACAACCCAGGCGCAGAGACAAACTCGCCAATTTTGCTGGCTGCGATCAAGCGCGACATCGGCAATCTCGAAACCATCAACCGGCACCTGGCATCGATTCCCACTTTTCGCGAAGTCGATCCCGAGCCGGCCGATCTGCGCAACCTCTTGCAAGAGCTCGGGCAAAAAATGGATGTCGCGGTCGACGCCGGAACGCAGGCGATCGCGCTCAACGTCGTACCGACGCTGGTTGAGTTTGGATTGCAGGCGATCTTGAACAGCGTGGTCGAAAACCGGCCGGAGCTCGGCAAGCGTGGCCTTGCGGTCCAGTTGCGCGCTTCGGGCGAAGGCGATCAGCTCACCGCGCTCATCGCCATTCAGGGCGAAAAGCTCGAGCTGGAAGGCGTCGTGCCCTTACCGGAACCAGGCTCAATCCCCAGCCACGGCCGGATCGGCGTTTTCATCGCCAAGGAAATCATTCGTCTTCACGGCGGAGAAATCCTCTCCGGCCCTGGCATGGAAGGCCCGGAGATTCTTATTTCGATCCGCAGCTGGTGAGCCTTGAAAACTGGCGATAAGGCTGGTTTCGGCGATGTCGACTGCGGCGAACGCGGGGCAGCTAATCTTTCTCATTCTCTTTCGTTTTTATCGTTTTCCCGCGGTTTTGAGGGAAACGAGAAAGATAAAGAGAACGAAGAAAGATCCCTGCCTAGGCCTAGTTGGGAGTGCCCAGCTCGTTAGCGGAAGGTTTCAAATGAGCGCAGACCGGCTTGCGGGTTTTTGATCAAAGCCCGCCCATTTCGACAAACTGCGATGGAGGGGTGGTCTCGCTCACATCGGGCCAGAGAATCATGCCTGCACCGACGGTGGCGTTGGTATGCTCGTCGATGAGGATTAGGCTGCCGGTGTTCCGGTTGCGACGGTAGCCGTCGAAGAACAAGGGCGACGCGGTGCGCAGGTGTACGCGTCCGATGTCGTTCATGCCGATTTCTGGCGCCGTCTCGATCTTGTGAAGGGTGTTGATGTCGACCTTGTAACGCACGGTCTTGACGACGCATTTCACTTCTTTGGTCGTATGCCGGAGGATGTACCTGCCGTTTGGTTGAAGCTTTTTCTCCGAAAACCAGCAGATCATCGCTTCGACGTCCTGGCTGATGTGCGGCGAATTATGGGGCTTCACGATCAT
>Ga0302290_10000023_pt1 | contig 28432 bp, 29 predicted proteins | sample III_Fen_N1_3_FD_194547 | JGI IMG/M metagenome (GOLD analysis project Ga0302290, IMG submission 194547) | Peat permafrost microbial communities from Stordalen Mire near Abisko, Sweden - III_Fen_N1_3 | ecosystem: Environmental > Terrestrial > Soil > Wetlands > Permafrost | place: Sweden: Abisko... | reverse complement strand
TCAACAAAAAACTGCTGAAATATAATCGAAAAAACTAAATGTGCGTTTTTTTAAAACGAAATGTGCATTTCGTGACAGCCAGAGCCGAACGCCCTGGCTGTTTGTTTTACTGTTTAAGCCTCGTTTAATGTTCATTTAAGCGGCCATTCTGGACTCCTGCCTATAAAGCATCATGTCCAAATAGGTGGAGTTGTAGTTCATCCGAGCGTTAAAGACAGACTTATCGGCTCCGATAAATGGATTCTCAAAATCCTTGTGGTCCTCAATCCATTGACACAACTCGATGATCTCTGACTTATTAGACGTGAAGAATATGTATGAATTATCGGACAGGACAGTCTGGACATCGAGAAAGTCGGAAAGTTTCCAACTCATATTGTAAGTCCCGACCTCAGTGGACAGATATGGAGGATCAACCAGGAACACTACACCTGGAACATCCTTGTATCGCTCAAATAAGGTCTTGTAATCCTCACATGTAACCGTAATGCCGTCCAGATAGCCTGTGCAATCATAGTCAGCCTTGCGCACATTGTTGTAAAACGCCTCCTTTCCCAAGTCTGTGATGTTCAATACATACTTCATTGAGAAAAGAAGCGACGATGAAAGAGTAATATAATCGACGAAACCTGATTGCTCCTCAATTTCGATTCTCTTCAACACGGCTGCCTTGATCACGATCGGTAAAACCTTTGCACGTGGGCAGCCCACCACCAGGTCACGCAGATCGGCAAGCAGGCTGTTTGTGCGAGCGATATTGTCAAGCCGTCGTCGATAGTTGTCAAAATCATTGTAAACAACCTGGGCGTCTGGAACCGTTCGTTTGGCTAAGTGTGACAACAGTCCTGATCCACCGAATAGGTCTACAAACATCGACGCGTGATCAAATCGATTTAAGACCTTTTTAAACTCATTTGCAAACATTCTCTTTTGCCCCATGAACGGGAGCGGTGCGCTTTTAAATTCTTTCATGTTTTTTATTTCAAAGGTCTTGAAAGGCCTCTGATCAACAATGAGAATCCAGGTATTTACCCTGCAACATTCGTGCAGTCAATTTCACGACCAAGCAAGTCGATGATATAATAGACCTTACGTTCGCTTATGCCATATCTGCCTGAAAGTACAGCGACAATGTAAGTCATTTTGTCTCCGGCATTACGCATATTCAAAAACTCTATATATAAAGGCACGTAACGATGATCGGATGGCTTCACTCCAGCCACATCAAGGCGACTCAACACATGCCTGTTAAACGCCAGCAATTCAAATAATTTCATATCTGTTGTAATAGAATATTAATTGTTTAACTTTGTGGTCTCACCATGTACAAAAAACAAAATGCAACTGCTAACACCAAAGGCCATTGGCCCCCGGCTATGCGGGCAGTCGCATTTTGTTAGTACTTGGTGAGATATTTACTAACTGGCCGGGGGCTTCTCATTCACCCCCGAACATCTTATTGAAAAGCAATCATATCCTTTGTGATGTGTCAGACCTGTTTATTCGTATTTGTAATTATATTTGTTTTAAAATCATTCAACTATGAAAAAGTCAATCGGTATTATCTTTCTGCTTGTTCTTGTTCTTTCCCAGTTCTCCTGCAAGGAGGAAACGACCGGAAACGGTCAATTGGACCCTTATGCGATGATCAACATCAGACCCTCTGACAGAGTGCCCGGTCAAGCTGCCAGCTCCATGCTTAAGGCGCCACGTTATCCGTCCACACAACATTTGAGCGCGCTGGAAATCGTCCTTCAAACAACCAACCTTGAGTTCATGTACAATGGTACCGAGTGGGGTCGTGGGTTTTCTTTGCCCCAACGTGATACCCTTTCGCCCATGCTCAAGATGTGGGGCACCGATGTCATTGACATGGATGGTAATCTGGGACTTGGTTTTATTGAGGCTTACGATTGTGTATTGCAAAGATTATTCTATGTCAAATACTCGACAAAAGATACAGTTCTTTACGATCCAATAGCCAACTATCCGTATGAGTATGATTATGACAAAGTACTGTTTGACACTATAGCCTACATCCCAAACTCAGTTCTTCGTTCTGCCGAGACAAAAATAAAAGCGGCATTCGAAAAGTTGGACTACGCTTCATGTTATCAGATATTTGATTCCGCTTATGTCTTCATCCCCATTACCGGACCCGAGTGGAGGGCTTTAAAGACAAATGGAAACCAATAGCAGACCTCCAAGTTTTAGTTTTTCATAAACACACCAAGAGTCAAGAGCCGGAAATTTTCCGGCTCTTACTTTTTAATTGGCACCCACCAGCATGATATCAAACGCACTCTGATAGTTCGCACCATTCCGCTGAATGACGATATCAACATAGTTTGTCGCTCTTGCAACTACCGTACCAACTGCACCCGCTGCCAAGCAAGTGATGTTCACGGTAAAATTGGCATGTCCTATTCCATGATATACACGATACTGCCCTACAGCTGTATATGTTGCATTCGAACTTGATGACTTATTACCCCATCGTTTTGTGGAATCTTGCGTACCTGCATTATTAAAGCTTCCTGCCGCCAACATTCCAGGGAAGTTCAACGCCCCTCGATACGTAAACCCCGCCGTCGAGCTGAAGTACATATACAACGCGCTGGACCAATAGCTGAAGAAACCGTTCGCTCCAAAACATGATCTGGCCACTGATTCAGTGTACTGGATACCTCTACTCTGATCATCCATTCCATAGCTCGCGATGCATGTCGATGGCCCCTGTAGCTCATAATTGAGGGTTAACCTGATCTTGACCGTGAAATATCCTGCTGCAATTGAGAAGTTGGTATCACATGGTCCTGACCAATATAGAATTCCATCCTTGTACACGTAAGCCGTAGCGATCACCTCATAAGTTATTATTGCATCAGGGTCCGTGAAGTTGTAGGCATCGTACTGTCCTGTGGTTACCTGTGCCGTGGTCGCATACGGAATATTAAATCCAGCACCGGTGATCTCCAAAAAGTCGGAGCCTGAGTAAATAGCACTTGACTCCCCGCTGATATCAACATCCTTGTCAGCCATCGGGAACGAACCGGTGTATAGGGTACCGGATTGAAGATCACTAATGGATGGAAGCACGCCTGTTGACATACGTATTTTTTCCGCGCCGCTGCTGTTTCGACCTATGATCTGACCGGATTCGACGGTGAAGTCTCCAATCTTGCCACCCGACAAAACCTCAACTAGGCCCCTCATGAACACATCACCGAGAGCATTCCAGGCAAAATTTCCAAAAGCGCGATGACCAGAACCATCCTTCTTATCCAAAACGCCAGTATCCATGACAGCCTTAAAAGCCTTGGCGGCATCAGCAATGGCTTGAGCATAACTACCCTTCATCCACATTCCGACAATATCTTCCGACAAACCTGACATACCACCAGTAATATTCTCAAGTGCATCCTTCACAAGCATAATGTTATGCAGTGCCAATCCACCCGCAACTGTTGAATCACCTCCAATGGCCTCCTTCAGATACTCTGTTTCCAAAATTTGGGCTTGAATGGCCGCTTGTGCCGCTGCTTGTGTTGCTGCAACATCTTCCGGTGAAGTTGTAAAGTCTGTTGCCTTGTTTCCCCGCTCGATCTTTATTTTTGCTGCCGCGATATCGGTAGGTAAAATATTCGCGTTGGTTTTGAACGCGACGGTGATCCCGAGTTTAGATTTTGTCGGAAAGACAAAGGGTGAAGTCGTAATCCATCCATTGGATAGTCCCGTATAAAGACCTGAAGCGTCAAAATAGGTAAGATAAATATTATACAGGGAGTCATTGAAGGATAGCACTCCCTGTGAGTTGATGGTCAGCAAGCTTATGATGTTGAGCCTGGTTACGGATGCGTATTTGACATTCGCCCATGTAGTCCCTACGACGGAGGCCGTAAGAACCGATCCGGTTTCATAGTTGGTAGGTATGGCCGATAAAAGATTAACCCCCCCAATTTGAATATTGTTAACACTACTTTGTGCGGCGTCGGCCAATGTCTTGGCCTTTGTCGAGATAGCGTTCAGCAAGTCGGTTCGGGCGTCGTAGTAGGCCTTAAAGGTCGAGCGGAAGGTGCTTCCTGTAATGTCGGAGGTCGTGGTCAGATCAGCCAGGAGCGGGGTGATATAGGTGTTGAGTGCCGTATAGGCGGTGCCGTAGGCTGTCTTGGCCACACCGAAGGCATCGGCCTGGGTGTCGTTCTTTAGCTTTTCCGATACGATAGCATCCCACTCTGTTTTGGTTTGCTGTTTTTCGATGGCCGTGAGCTTGTTGTCGCTGGCGAGATCGGCAAGCAAGGCGTTGGCGGTGGCGGCATTGGCAACACCCGTGTTGGCTGTTGTTTGGGCTGCACTGGCGGCAGAGGCAGCCGCATTTGCAGCGGCTTGGGCAGTGGCGGCATTGGCAATGCCAGTATTGGCCGATGACTGTGCGGCGTCGGCCAATGTCTTGGCCTTTGTTGAAATGGCATTCAGCAAGTCGGTTCGGGCGTCGTAGTAGGCCTTAAAGGTCGAGCGGAAGGTGCTTCCTGTAATGTCGGAGGTCGTGGTCAGATCAGCCAGGAGCGGGGTGATATAGGTGTTGAGTGCCGTATAGGCGGTGCCGTAGGCTGTCTTGGCCACACCGAAGGCATCGGCCTGGGTGTCGTTCTTTAGCTTTTCCGATACGATAGCATCCCACTCTGTTTTGGTTTGCTGTTTTTCGATGGCCGTGAGCTTGTTGTCGCTGGCGAGATCGGCAAGCAAGGCGTTGGCGGTGGCGGCATTGGCAACACCCGTGTTGGCTGTTGTTTGGGCTGCACTGGCGGCAGAGGCAGCCGCATTTGCAGCGGCTTGGGCAGTGGCGGCATTGGCAATGCCAGTATTGGCTATACCTGAAACCCCATTAATTACATCTTCAACATCATCTCCGGAGACAAACTTGAAATTGCCTTTGATCACGTCATTGACAAGGTCGATAAAGGTTCCGCCGCTGGGTGATACGATCTTGTCGGTCGTAAACCTCCCAGGACCAAGCTCGGAATATCCGTACCACATGACCAGGCTCCTTTCACCGTCCAACTCGCTGCCCAGCGTTCCAACGAACAGGTGGAAGAACCCATCGACGGACTCCATGGGTATGGCGGTCTCGCTCAACAGGTAGATGCCAGTATTCAGAGTCTTGCTGACTTTTGCATACAGGTAGTATTTCTTATTAGCCTCGTCAAGCAAGGGAGACACATAACCGGCCAAATCCCAGAAGCGATACTCTGAAGGCGCGTGGGATGAGGAGAGACTGTTGATGCCGAGCGTCATGTGCTGGATGATACCTGACGGTATGGACAAACGTTTCGTCGAATCGCTGTAAACAATTCCATCCTCCACCCTCTCAGGAGCCACCTTGCTATTGACATAGTAGAACTGGAGGCTCTCGTCGCCAAGTATGATCTGCATGGCATGCACGCTAATCGGGCTTATGGAGCCTGTAAAGTTCGTCAAGGCATCAGAAAGCATACCCATCGTTTCCTGGGCATCCCGAAAGCGACGGCGTGTAAAGCTGACAACTTCCTTGTTCGTACGCTCATTGACCTGCTCCTGTGTCGAAATGGTGTTAAGAACGCTTGAGAACGATCTGGAAGATACGTTGTTTGATATCTCGATGACAGGCGACTTGGGCTTGTTAACATAATCCTTCACTGATATTATGCGGATGGACACAGGGACCGTAAGGAACTGCGGGTCGCGGTACAGCACGAAATAACCCACGTCCAACTTGCCGCCGATGGCCAGCCAGTTGCGTTTGGCATACAGCTCGTCGAGCGTCCATTTGTAGGTGTACTGGGGCTTTTCACCTTTGGAAAGAGCGTCAACCGTCTTGACCATGACCTCCGCCTCCGCCGACTGGTAATATTGGATAGGTAGCGAAATGTGAAAGACGGCGTAGAAGTCACCTACGGCAGGTATCAGCGCGCCCTGGGGGAAGTTGTAACCGTTCTCGGTGACAGGAACGATGGCGAACCTCCGCTCATTGTGATCATAAGCCACGTCAAACTCCTTACCTGCCAAATCGCCCGATTGGAAGATAATGGACATTGTCTCGCCTTCAATGACCGAGGCGGCGAAATCAAGCTCTTCGGGTATTGAATTATCCAGGATATCGTATAGGCTTTTCGAGTCATCGACCGCTACGACGGAGGAGACAGTGCCGGTCCAGCGTGGCTTAACATCGGATACATCAAGCGAGTCGTCAAGGATGCTTCCTGAGCGGTTAGCGCGCTCCACGTACGAGCCGGAAGGGTCGGACGCATACACGACACCGTCTTTGGCGAACTGCGTTGATTTGGGCAACAAAAGCGTGTCATTGCCATAAAGGCTTGCGTCGATGTTGTCACTACCGCCCTGGACATACACCCTGGTGATGATCTTCGAGTCGTCATACTGGGTGCGCTGGATGCCGCCCAGGATTCCCTTGTCATAACCATACTCCAGATCAATGGGCGAATCCTTCATCTTTTCAACCGGTCCGATGGATATGGTCTTGACGGTAACATCATATTCAGTATTAAAAGCAGCGGCCATCTTAGACAGCGCCGCATCGCAATACTCATGATTAAAGTCAAGAGTGACGGGTGAGGCCTCGATACAAACACCAAGTGTCCATCCACCGTCCGGATCATTGATGTTCATATTGTCGACAAGCAGCTGGGCAAACTCAGCAGGTGTGGCCGTGAGTGAGAACTTCAGCTTGAAGCGACCTTCGACAACACACCCGTTCATGGTGAAGAACTTGAACTTGGTGGTCGACAACATCTTTTGATGACTGTACATCACCAGCGTGTAGTCCCAACTACGGGTATGGTTCTTTTTGAAATTCTCCGGCAAGAAAAGAAAATAGCTTTCGCCCTTGAACTCGCACCTGCAGCCGACAGGAAGCTCAATAAATTCAGCCATGGAGAACATCAGCGAAAGCGTGTTATCACCCATCAGTTCCTTGTAGCGATAACTGTTGTCGTCAACCGCCATATCAAGGATCGGGTCGTTATCTTTGTCGTATATCTGCATATCATGTGAATTTATAACCACGTTTATCTCCTATTTGATAGCTTTTAATAATTGCACGAAAAGGGAATTTTACCCTTTCATGCTCCAGCACATCTTTAATCTTCTTTGATCCGGTAAAGAATACCCTGATCTCATCTTCAACCTCTATGCGGACCAAATGCTTGGGGCCGTTCTCAGTGCTGATGTTCGGCTTAAAGCCAAGAACAGTAATGGGCAGATTAAGAAGATTCGTAACACTGATCTTTCTCTCACTATATTGCTCGGCATCACGATTGACATCTATGCCGCTGAACAGGTCTGCAAAATCTGGTATATCATTCATAGTTGATCGGCCATATAAGTTTCAAAATCAAGGGCCAACTGCTCACGAAAATCCTTGCGCTTTGCCAGGTATGTTTCATACTCTACCTTCTTGGCAGCATCGCCTGTTATTCCGGATGTAAAAGCGTTGAAGTCGTTAAGCAGCTTTAACTCTTGATCTATTGGATAAACAGCACTCAGCCAAGAGCGCATGATCTCACTTTGAGTAAGATCACCTTCAACATAGAGATCGTTATGCATGAAGCCTGATAGGTCCTTACCTTCTATCAGCCGGTTTGTGCTTTTAATATCATACCGGTAATAAAATGATTTCAAGTCAAGCCTTTGAATACTTTTCGGTAGTTCTGTTGTAAAGACATCTACCATCAACACCACTTTTTTCATAGTTATTTAGCGTTTAAAGATTGTTTAATTACGTTTTCAAAATGATACTCCGAACAATACCCGAGCCAACCCCAATAAGAAGAGAGGTTGTGTTTTATATTATCCTGGTCAATAATGTCATATTTGGTCTTTAGGTGATCAAGCTTCCGGTAATAGTTTTTAAGTATGTTTTTGCGAAGCAGCACTCCATTGTGATCAGCCTTATATCCAACAAAATCAAGCGGACGGGAGTCAATAGGGTAAATCTGCCAGTTTGACTTGATTGTCAGCTTCAAATTTTCACGCAGATATTTTTCTATCTGTTCATACACATGTCGCAGTTCAGATTTTGTTGAAGCAAAGAAAACCATGTCGTCCATATATCGGAAATAGTATTTTACCTTCAGTTGTTCCTTGACATAATGATCAAAGTAGGACAGGTAGAGATTGGCCTTATACTGGCTTGTATAGTTGCCCTTGGGTATTCCAGGAGCGAAACTGTTTGTAATCCTGTCACTGATCAGCATGAAGTCCTCATCTGCAATCCTCTTTCGTTCAATCGCTTTAAGGACGTCATGATCAATGTTGTCATAGTACTGCTTAATATCAATTTGAAGTACATATCCAGTGGCCTCTACATCCTTGAGGCATGAGACAACATCAGTTAAACATTTATGGATACCATAACCCTTTCGGCAGGCATAGGTATTATCAATATATACGCTTTCCCAGGTTGGCTTAATAACATTGATGAAACAATGATGCACGACCCGATCCCTGAATGGAGCGATGTTGATTACGCGTCTCTTTGTCTGCTGAACAATCATTGTTCTATACCGACCATGGACATACCTCAAAGAATCCAGATCACTCCATATATCAATCAGGTTTCTATTCAAATTTGAAGTAAAAGCCTTGATATCGGTGCGGTTTGATTTGCCCTTCTGAGCCAAGTGATACCCCAGTGTTATGTTCTGTAGATCACAAAGCCTGTAATGTAAATTATATAACCGTTTTGGCATCTGTGCCGTAATTTTTAGCAGAATGTTCAATAGCTTACTAATACTGCTTGTTCGTATTTATTTTTTGCCAAGAGGCAGGGAGTACAGCCCAATCAATTTTTTTATACGGTATTGACGGAAGCCCCAATTCGCATTCGTGATCGAGACGCGATTATTCGCATTCAGCGAGGCGAGACCCGCATTCGACCCATTATTCGCATTGGCGCCCAGGCCGGAGCATGGGCTGTATCCTATTTTACTTTTCACGCTTCACGCTTTGCGTTTTAACGGCACAGACGGAAGCCCCAATACGCAATCGCGACCGAGACGCGACGATACGCAGCCAGCGAGGCGAGACCCGCATGCGACCCATCATACGCACTGGCGCCCAGGCCGGAGGTGTACCAGCCAGAATCTGGAGGTGCCCAATAATAGTCTGGAACATATAGGCCAGGTGATCCGCCGACAGCAGTTGGTAAACATAGCGGTGGTAATGAGATTGCAGCCATCCAACCAGATGTTGGAGCCATATCGCAAACATGCTTGTATCCAATAGGTACAACCACTGAAGAATCGGAGAGTGGATTGGCAAATTTTGTAGGATCATCACAATAATATGCTTTTACTTTATTCTGTGCGACGTCATGATAAATCAGTAAATCTTCAGCCCCAGTCCAAATATGTTCGCATAATATTTCGAGGCCAAGGAATGAATCAACCTGAATTATTTTGTCAATGCCAGCGCCTCCCCAATCCTTAATCGTATAGGAAACAAGTCCTGATTGATTACCAAGTGGGCAGGTAACACCCATCGGAATGAATGGATGGTATCCGTTAAATGTACCCCATTCACCTCCGACTGATTTTCCGGTTCCAAGACCGCCTTGCTTATTTCCATACGCATCAAGAGTAGGATTATATCCCTGTTGGATATCATCACAGGCGTATTCAAATCGGTATAGTGTTCGTATCTCATCAAGTATTGAAAACCAACCACAGTGAGCACCAGCATTTCGGGAAAAATAACGTGCCGTATTGATATCAATCACGGATATACCCATGCCAAGCATGCTCGAAGCAGTACCATCAAGAGCTGCATTATTGCTGCCTCCACGGTATGTAGTTGCATTTGCAGTGTAAACAGGAAATCCGTTTCCATTTCTTACAATTGAACCATCATTATTCCAAGTCAAAAATGACAAAGAGGCCGCAACACTTGTTGCACGATTGACCACCATGTGCCATGGCGAGCATGAACGCTCTTTCATGTACGTTGCACCATCAAAATAGTTGTCGGACATCCATTGATATTCATACCAAAGCCCGTCCGTTGCCTGGACGATTTCTGCTTTAAAATAGTAAGCCGGCTTACGCCACCATACATTTCCCTGTGATCCTGTTAAATCGACACTGGCTCCGGAAAAAGACTTTCGACTATCAGTTGGATGTAGATCAATTATGTTTGCATTTGAATCCTCCAAATAGCGGCCACATTGCTTATGCACCCGCCGTTCTGCATGCATCTCCGGATTGATTCGCTCCCAAAATATGGAAGCCGACCCACTCTGTTTTCTTATGCCCCAAATCTTTGGGTTAAAACGTCCAAGGGCATGGGTCGCAATCTGATCAGCTGTGACCTTTACGCTATTACCCTTTTGAACTGCTTCAAAAAATTCCTGACCGGTCAATGTGCCGGCTGGGTCCAAACCTGATATTTTTTTTGCCATTTTAAATTGTGTTTAAATCATAATTTACGATCGAATCCGTCCTCAGTAATGCGTACCTGTCCATCTTCCGTCACACGCAGATCGTCAATGAAGAGACTGCCCGAATCGATGGTCTTGAAAGTGATGTTGAACGTCACGCTCGCACCTGCCGAGAGTGGCTTGAGCTTTACAAAAGAATCCATCTTGGAGTAATAGCACAGCGCCGTTCGCCCTTCCACGAATCCGAGCTCGACAGGCTCAGTTATCGTTGCCTGGTGAAAGAGCGCATCGTAATTGTCATAGAACTCACTCCTCGTGTCAGCCATCATGGTGCACTCGAATGTGATGTCCTTCGACTTTCCGACCGGCGTGAATCCGGTGCCGGCCAATTGGCCGGTCATGCGCTCTATTCTCCTGGTAAGCCCTTCCTTGATCATGGGCGCCTTAAGGGCCGTGTGGTACACCTTTTGGATGATAATGCCAAAGAGGGACAGGTCCAGCCCGTTGATGGTCACGTGCGATTGATTCGGACGGGCTGACACCGGTTGCGTTGAAAGACCGAAGACCTGCAACGGATCATCCATCATAAAGTCCATTGTTATGTATCCGGCTTTCTTCCCGCCAGCGGCAAGGCCGTGCCTATGTTCGTATGCCGGGCATCCGAGATAACGAAGCGTGAAGGTCTTGTTAAAATCCCTCATGTAAATATTCCGGTAACCAGGCATCATCATGATCGAATAGAAGCTGTCAAGATTGTACATGAATTCCGCTGTCGATGGGGCACTCAGATAAAACTGGACGGTAACCTTCCTTTCACTGAAAAATACTTCAGACAAGTCTACGTCCAATCCTTCGAGCTCGAACCAATCATTCTGTGCCGGCTCTTTCCTTTCTGGAAAAGTCAACAGATCATTGTCCCCTTCCCTTAGGATGAACATCCCAAAGTCCGAAATATCTATTCCATCTATGATGCAAGCTCCTTTCATCATTTTATCTCATTTTTAATCCACGTACAGCAATATCGTCGATAGCATTGGCCATTTTGTCCATATTTGTTTCCATCGTCTCAAGCAGACGGCAATAAGCAGTGTTTTCCTCGATGGCATCCAGAACAGTATTGATCATCCGCATGATGGCCAGCTCATCCCGCTGCATGTTGCGCATCTCGGCCAACATACTACGCATGGCCAGCACCCCACCGGACAACTCGCTAATTGATTCCTGCGAAGCGGTCGAGACTCCCTTGGATGTGCCGGTACGCTCTGATGTAGGACTGAAAAAGTCGTAACCTAATGCCTTGCCTTGTTCTTGCATTTGCTTCATGCCTGTATTGTAAGCATCAAGTCGCCCTTTATACGTACTGTCGAACCACATTAGGTCATCGACGATCGAACCGTCACCTCCAATGGCGAAGCTATCTTTGAATCGCTTGCCGAGTTCATCAAACAGATCACCGAAAGCAGCCGCAAAAATGAGTTGTGCAATGATATCCTCGATGGTCTCTGTCACCTTGCCGTGAAAATCATCGATGGCATCGTAAACATCGCCGTTGCGAAATGCTTCCACCAGTGAATCAGACAACTTGGTACCAAGATCACCGGCCAATTCGGTCAGGGCGGCGTTCATCTCCTCCTGGGCTTCCTTGGCCTTGGTCTTGATCTCCTCCCAGTTGTCCACCATGGCCTTGGTGGTCGCATCTAATTTGTCATAGTCCTGAAGTATTTTAGGATTCAGGGACATGTCGTCCATGATAACCTTGCCATAGGTTTCCTTCAGGGACTTGAAAACGGGAACAACCTTAGTCGTGGCCGCACCAACTGCGGCACCGATAGCCGCGCCAATAAGACCACCGACAAGTCCGACAACGGCAGTACCAACGACCGGAATGATCGAACCAACGGCAGCACCAACGGCAGCACCGGCACCGGCACCCTTCGCAATATTCCCGCCGCTTATTACTTTTTTCGTTCCTGTCTGAACCTTACCCGACTCCATGTCTTTCGAGTAATCATTCAGTTCCTTCATAGCTGTCATGTACTGCTTGACAGAAGCCATGACTTTTGCATACGGATTCTCAACACCGAAGATGTTACTCTGCTGATAGGCTTCCTGCTCAATGCGTGCCATACGTGCAGCCTGCTGAGACTCTTTGATGGCGGCGGTCCACTCGTCCTGTTCGGCCTTGTTGGCCGCGATCTGATCAGCGACCATGGAATATAGATCAGCAAGTCCACTGATGCCGGCACTGATCTTATCCATCGTCGAGGACGATTTCTTGAACGAGGTCATGATGTCGTCAGCGCTGGAGGTGACGCCAGTTAGGATGTCACCTATCTCGCCCAAGGCTCCACCCGTTTTCGACAGGGAAGACCCAAGTTTGGACAACGACTGAACCAGAGCGGCAATCTCCTCCAGCTTGCTGACATCAAGGTCTTTCAGCGTCTGATCAAATTCGTCGAGCGACAGCTTGGCACTCTTAATGTCGCGTCCCAATTCAGGTGTCGGAGTTGACTTATATTGCGCCTCGAGCAATGCCAGGCGTTTGACAGTGGCGTCACGCTCAGCCTTGACCAGGTCTTTTTGCCGGTCGGCCTGGAACAGGTATGTCTTGTCGGACATCTCGATGCGACGCTTTTCGATATCAAGTTCGAAATCAATGTTCTTCATGGCTTCGTCACGACGTGCGCGAGCGCGATCCTGGAATCGTTGGTTTCGCAGCGTGTTCAGCTGCTCTTCAGTTGCACCTTCCTCAGTCGCCTTGAGTATGATATCATCGTAATAGTTCTCGATGGACGTCAGGTTACGGTCGAGCTCACCTTGAAAATTGCTTTTTGCATCGGACATGATGTCCGCCAGTGCACGATCGGCAACCTCGTTGATGGATGTAACTTTGGCCTGATATTGCTGTTCGATGGCCGTTCCAAGCTCCTTATTCTTGTCACGTTGCTCAGTAGCCGGCTTACCGGTTACCTCCTCAAGCTTGCCAATGGCGATCAGGTCTTTTTCCAGTTGTGTCTTTTGTTTTTCAAAATCGGACTTGGCGTCAGCCAGACGATTCGACCGACCGTTCTTGATGGCCGCTGCACGCGCTGCCTCAATCTTGGCGTCGTAGTCCAAGGACATCTTGGTAAGCGAATCATTGGCATTGAGAAGTTTCTCGGCGGCCGTCTTGGCCTTGCTGTCATTCCCCTTTATATCAAAAAGCGCAACTTTGGCCGTCGCATTCTTATAATTCTTGATGGCGTCTTTCCATTTTTTGGTGCCGACTTCCTTGTCGGTCATTGAATTGATCGTAGCCAGGTAATTTTTTTGCATCTGTTCCCAATAGGGCTTCGTGCCAACGGACATGTTCTTGACCGTTTTGAAATACTCCAACTCAAGCCACTTATTTGCTTCATCCGTTTCATAAAGGGCCGAAGTGATCAATCCATTCACTTTTTTGAGAGCATCTTTCATTCCGGTCTCTGCTTCCTTAACCGCTTTAGTCTTGGATGAGTTCGTAACATCTGTTGTTACCGAAGTTCCTCCATATTGTGGGGCTGATGTGAATTCGACGGTATCAGGCATGCTTTGTGCCTTCAACATTTTGTCCAGTGCCTTCTTATATATTTCAGCGGCAACATCCATCATAGCGGCAGCTTTTGCCCTCTTGATGACGGAATCAACAAAAGTGTCTGCGTGACGAACAAACATGTTTTCGGCTTCGTCAACACTACTTACTTGAACTCCCAACTCTTTAAATGCGTCAGCATTCTCCAGAATGAATTTCTCTTTAGCCTTCAAATCATCCCCAAGCTTGGCATATTCGGTCTGAAGTCTTTTGAACTTCACAATTGGTTCTACAGCACTTTCGGCCGCTTTTTGGCTTATATCGCGAATGATTTGCGCAGATTCGCTGGCTTGTTTATTGTATTTGCTCATCAAATATATTACACCACCGATAGCGGCCGACACGCCGAGTGTCAATACAGCCATTAGGGCAGCGGCAGCGGCTGTTGACACACCCAACGACACGGCCAACCTTAAATTTGCAGCGGTAAGCAAGTTCTTGGCTTTCGTAAAATACATTGCATAAAATGCACCCTGCTTATCAACCAGGTTATAAGCTTCCTGAAGTCCAATCGTGATGGCTATCATAGACTGAAGGCGCGCCTGTACCTTTTCCATTTCCTCTGACTTGCCATTAAACAGGCCCATAACACCAACGCCTGCCGTCAATGCACCAGAAAGACCGGTCACACCCTGCACAAGACCCTGGACACCGCTTTTATCCTGACCGGCAAAACGTACTGCTGCTGATTCGGAGGCCAGTCTTTTATACAAATCCTCAAGAGCTCTGTATTCTTTTGTGTTCTCCTTTCCCTCGAGTCGAAGCTTGATCATTTTGTCACGTAGGCCTTCCATCTGTTCGGTCAGCCGTCGCGATGAAATTTGGAGTTCGTCCTGTTTGACTTTCATCCGATCAAGGTCCACAACAGCTCCAGAATATTGTTTTCGGGTAGCCTCCAGTTCCTTGGAAAGGGCATCCTTCTGCTTTCCGCCATCCATGCCGTCATACGCCTTCTGCATGCTGTCAAGGTCCGTCTTCAGATTCTTGACAACGTCTGATTGCTGCTTGACCGATTTTCTTGCCTGGTCAAACGCATCCTTGGTGGCCAATCCCAGTCCGGACATTTTCGCGAACGTACTCTCAGCTTCAGAACCGGTATCACCCAGGGCATCCACGATCACACGTTGCTCCTCCTTGAGCGAATCCATGGCAGGAGAACCGCCCTTTCCTGCCGCCTGTGTTTTTTTGATGGCCTGCTCAACCAGCCGGTACTGTTGAACCATGGTTGCCACCACGGCGTTGATCTTCTCGGCATCCACACGCATGGTGACCAGTTCGGCACTGGCCTCGGTGAGCATCTGCCGGAGGTTTCCGATCCTTGCCATAGTTGCATCCACCTGGGCGGCGTCAACCCCCGTCGTTGATTTGACCGACGCCCGCTTTTCGAGTTGATCAAGCGCCTTGTTGATCTTGTCGATGGTGATGAGTTGCCGCTGCACTTGCGCCTCCAGCTCGCGCGTGGCCTTGTCAGAAGCCGCACCGATGCCGTTCACACCCTTGGAGGCTTTTTCAGACTCCTCGGCAACGTTTTGCTTCATCCTAATTTCAATTTCGACGGGTTCCATAGGTTTTATCTTCCAAGTGTTTGTTTAATGTCTTCAGCCGTTTCGGCCACGGGCACCACCTTTCGGGGAGCGCCTTTGATGTATCTGGGTTGATCGGCCGCCTCCATGAGCAGATTAAGCCAGGAGGTGTCCCACAAAAGCTGATCATGCGTGTACCCGCGCTTGTCCTTAATCTGTCCGATCATTCCCCAAGGGCTATGAAGGCCGTCCGTATAGCCTTTTAACTCCCCTTTTACTCCTGCCCCTGATTCACCTTCCTTGGACTCGTCATCATCTGAGTCTGCAACAAGAAGAATCTGGTAATAGTCAAAAAAAGCTTTTTCTGGTTAAGCCTCTCGATGTGTAGGAATATCTCCACGATCACATCAGGGGGCAAGCTGAGAACCATTTTTTTTACCAACTTGGTAAAGCGCCTGATTCGAATCTTTCCGTTGATCATCGCAAGGGCGATGCATTCGGCCATCGGCTCCAGCGATCGGGCAAGAAAGGCATGATCCTTGAGCATGATCGCATCCTCGATCTGGTTGCTGTCTATGACTCGAGATATCTCCAGTATGGTTCCCGCCCTTAATGATCTGATTGTTATCCTATCCAGTCCCAACAGACGGATACGCACAGGGGCGTGTGGAATCTTAAACCGCACGCCCCTGTCAAGTATTGCATCAGCTGCCGCTATACGTGCGTTAGCGTCCATAGCTTAGTATACCAGGTCGCAATCCCATTCTGCGGAAGCTTGCAAAAGCTTGAACTTCCAGGGGTATTTCTGGACACCGTCCACGCCAAGTCCGGCATTGATGAGTACGAAACCCTTGGCGTTGGGAGCAATCATCGTATCACCGCTTTTCAGGGTGAATTTGATGGCCTTGTTAAGAGTGAGCTTGCGAGCCGACTTATGGAATTTCATGGCCGCATCCACCCCAACTGTGGCTCCTCCGATCAGGTCGACCATTTGGGCGCGGGTCATTTTGATGAATGAACCTTTTGCCGACAGACCCTTTCCGGTGATGTCATAATCTTCCGCCGAGTCGTTCTCGTGTGAGAACACCTCTTTTTCATCGGGATCATCCTCCACGATGGATACTTCGTCGTCACGGAGGGTCAAGGGTTGATCCTCCCAGGTTGCTGTGGCCAGTCCGGCCGCTGTCGTGATAGGGTCCGCAAATGCGATACCGGCTATACGAACTTTCAAAAGAATGTTTTCTGCCATTTTGATTGTTATTTAAAGAGTTTTGAAATGCGTTTTAAAATGTCTTTCCAGGGTAAGAGGAAGTATGCCGCTGCCATAAGACCGATGACAATGACGGTGACAAGCAGGTAGGATGCGTCAGGTGGTTTCTTGGACTCCTTATTGCTGGTGTCCACGGCTGCCGTCTGATGATCGCGCTGGTCGGCCTTGACCTTAATGGATTCCGATTTGTGGTTGTTTGCTTGAAATACCTTGAGAGCATGCTCAACCGTCGCCTTGAGCTCCTCGGTATTGATAAAGGTGATGCGCAGCGGATACTGAGCGCCCAGGGAGTCAGGAGCGGACAGGTAAACATCCACAACTCGGGTAGTGGTACTGTCTAAAGTCCTGTGTTCGGTATTCTCTTTGGTGACTGAGGATGAGTCCACGACAGTGTTTATGGTTGCCTCCACCTTGTTTTCAACTTCCTTACGAATGTTGGTCTCTGAGCGTGAAGTCTCCTTAACGGTCCGGCACGAAAAAAGTACCAGGCTAAGAAGCAGAGTGAATATCAGCCTTGATCTGTTCAATGATCTTTTCATAGTTGTCTGCGTTGATTTTATCGAGTGATTTGACAATTTTGGTATTGATGCTCACCAGACGGCGAACCTCCCCTTTTAGCTCTCCAACGGTTTCAGCAAGGGACGTCATTTGCTCCTCATTGGTCTTCCATTTGTTTTCGAACGTTTCGGCCTGCTCGCGCCACATCTTGACCATCTTGTCCACATTGTCGATTTCGGCGCTGTCGGCCTGCTGGCGGACCACCTCGGCTTGAGCCGTGGCTTGATTGGCCTCGCCTTGGGACTTGAGCTTGAAGGACCTCAGTGTGATGAGCGTAAGGATAAGGCCACCGCCAAACAGCAGATTGAGAATGAGGCTGAGCACCTGGAACCACAAGGGAATTGCCTGGGCGATGTAGGAGGTTTCCATTATAGACCGATTAAGCGAAGCCACTCGGCAACATCGAAGGACGGACAGGCCTTTGAGGCGAATGCGTTATGACCTACGATTTTAACACGGGGGAACCTCTTGTGGAACTCCTTTACAAATTTCTCCATGGCCGCCAGCTGGGCGCTCGTACGAGTATCTTGGGCTGTCTTTCCGGATTTGTCCATCCCGCCCACATAAACTATGTGCCGGCAAACAAGGTTCTTTCCCTCCACTCCATTGGTGATCTCCCACGGATCAACATTCTCATCATCATTGTTGCGCACCAGACGCTCGATGCGACCGTCCAGATGGATCATGTCCGTATAGCCTACCTGCTTCCAACCATGACCCACGGGGGAAGGGGCGGTATGCCAGCGCCGTATGTCGGCACTGCTGACTGCTCGCCCTTCAGGGGTTGCCGTGCAGTGGATAACAAAATACTGGAGCTTAGCCATGATGAGGTGGTTGTTTCCTGCAACAAGGGCGCCCTACGGCTTACGCTTTCAGGCGCCCTCGACACAGATGATGGAGATGGAATAGGTATGATTCGCTTGAGGGATGGTTACTCGGCTGCGCGGGTGATCAGCACATCGTAGCTTTCGGTTGCCAGACCATCGGCGCTCGTCACCTTGATGCTGAGAATGTTCTCGCCTACGGCAAGGTTCTTGGCAGCGGAGGCCACACCGGTGGTAAGGGTCGAAGAGCCGAGCTTGATGACCTGTCCGGCCTGGGCGCGGGTTGCAGTCACCGTAGTGGTGTCCACAGCATTGGCCACGGCCATGGTGTAGGCTTTCGTTTCGGTGTCGAATTCAGGAACCAGGTCACCGGCACCGAAGGCCAGGTCAGCAAGGTCGGTGGAACCGGCTGCCACGGATGCGGCACGACCGTCGTACAGGACGATGTCCTCACCGAACACGATGTTCGTGTCCGCTTTCATCAGCATCTTGAAGAAGTATTTCTCGCCGGCGTTGGTCAGCTTGTCAATCTGGATGGCCTCGGCATCATCAGCCAGGGATACGCCAGCCCAGAAGTTGGAGTCGATGCCGGAATTGGTCACGGCGGCCACGATGACGTCCTTGGGCCAGTCGGCCAAAGGCACGATCTGGATGCCCTTGAAACGTTCAGGGTTCATGTTGGTATAGTCGGCACCCTTCTGCGGCTTGTCGGTCAGCTCGTACTCGTAGCCTTCGGCATCTTCCACGGACATGAAGAATTTCAGGTTCGGGTTTTTCTTGATGGCTTTTGGGATTGCCTTGCGGATCAGCTTCATCTTGGCGATCACGTTGCTCTGGATCAGGGCTTCGGGGGTAGCGATGACGACTACATCAGCGTCAGCCACGATGCGTGTCAGGATGCCGTTGAAATAAAAGCCTTCCCCATCTCCGTACACGCCGTTGATGAAATGGTCACCAAGTTCGAAGTCGACCACCTTGGCCAGTTCAGCCAGCAGCTGGCTCTGGATGTTGGACGGCAGTTCAGCGAACACCAGGTTGCCGGTGGGCTGGAAAGGACGCCAGATGGATTCGAAGGCGCGCGGGTTGAAGGACGTGAAAGCCATCACGTCTTTCGGTTCCAGGTACTTCTCATCGATGTCGAAATTGCCTTTTGAATCAGACTCTACGGGCTGTTCCTTGCGTTTTTGCAACATCTTTCCGGCTTTGAGGCGCGGAATGGAAAATTTCTTGGTCACATTCGGTTGTACGTGGATGTGGCCACCGGCTACGATTTCGTTGCCAGTTGTGGCGCGTACGAGCAATTGCTCAAGTACCTCGCCTGCATAAGCGGAGTTGATATTCACTGCCATGGTCAATTGATATTTTTGGGGTTATTTTTTCTTGTTCTTGTCTTCAATCTCCTTTTGGCGTTTCTGCCAGGGAGTAAGGGCGGTGTCGTCAACGACGGGTTGATTCACCTTTGCCTTGGTAGGCAATGCGCCGAGAGCTTTTTCAGCCATCTCGTAATTGGTCTCGAAAGATGAAACCCAAAAGGCTTTCACGGTTGCCTCAGGCGTTTCGTTCAGACGGCCATCCTTGAGTGCGGCGTCGATCAGGGCGGTCGCTTTTTCCGTTTTGGCGGCCCGGTCGGCCAGTTCAATGGCATCAACCTTGTCCTGGAGAAGCTTTTTTGCATCGCGCTCCTTCTCGAGGTCTTCGCGCAGCGTCACATTTTCACTCATAACAGGGTTCACCGCGTCGATAAAGGCCTGTTCGTTCGCTCCATCGGCGAGTTTCAAAATTTTGGCTAATTCTTTCATTTCTGTATTGTTTTCGTTAGAGGTAAGCAGTTTGAGTCCTGGACAGTCCTGTCCTTCGGAAAGTTCAACAAGGTTGTCATGATCGTCATACAACGCCAGGGCATTTTCGTTCGATCCGATGTCGACGATCGAGGCCTCCTTGATCTTCCATTGAAGATGGGTTTCATACCTCTGTCCTGGCTTGATGTATTGAGGATCATCGGACGATAGGATCGGTCTAAATCCGACTGAGGCCATCCTGTAAGTTCCCGACTCCACCTTGGCGGCAATGGTCTGTGAAAACTCATCCGCATCGAAAACCGGTTCGGCAAGTATCTCCGTACCCTCAATCCGTATGTTTTCCCAATGACCGATTGCAAGGATCGTATCTTTTGTATCCCTATAGGAGCGGTTATGGTTGAACAGCATGATCGGGTTCTTTTTGAACTGATCAAGTACGACTCCGGATGTAAGCATCCAAAAGCCATAGGAGTTTACGCTCTCATCGTGAAGGACAAATGTCTTAGCCATTTTTGTTGGTTTTGACACAAAATAACCGCTGCAAAAACGATCACACAAATAACCTTACAAGGGTTAAAACATTTATTGCAACCCTTGGAAACTTAATTGTCCAACCTCCTTATTACAAATAGCTTCGCCAAAAAAAGAGATGGCAAAGGAACTGACCATACAGCAAAAAAAGGACTGGGCCAAGCTGCTGTTCACACGCGAGAACCTGTCCCAAAAGGAGATTGCCGAGCGCGTTGGCGTATCGGCCCAGACCGTATGCAAATGGGTGAAGGATGGACTGTGGGATGAACTTAAAGTCTCCATCACGATCACCAAGGAAGAGCAGCTGAAGAACCTTTACAGGCAACTCTCCGAGCTGAACAAGGCCATCACGAGCCGTGACTCCGGAGCGAGGTACGCCACCACGGCCGAAGCCGACACCATCTCCAAACTGGCCGGAGCCATCGACAAGATGGAGACCGACATCGGCCTTGCCGACATCATTTCCACCTTCAGGAGTTTCCTTGATTGGATACGCAAGACGGACCTGGCACAAGCACAAGGAATGGCCCCGTTGTTTGATGCATTCATAAAGGACAGGCTGCGATGAGAAAACGATTGACAGCATCGGAAAAGGATGCGATAAGATTGTGGGAAGAGGACCTAAAATCGCTCAGGGAGTCCACACCAATTGACGACAACGAGTCCCACGGCGAGAAACTCAAGCGCATCGCCAGGCTTGAGGCTGACGACGAGGCGTGGTTCAAATACTACTTTCCCCTTTACTACAAATCCGATCCGGCGCTGTTCCACAAGAAGGCGACCAAGAGGATCATGAAAAATAAGCGCTGGTATGAGGTCCGCGCCTGGTCACGCGAGCTGGCCAAGACAACCAGGACCATGTTCGAAAACATGAAGCTTGCCCTTACGGGTGAGGTCAGAAACACGCTGCTCATATCCAACTCCGAATCCAATGCCAAACGGCTTTTGTTGCCTGTAAGAGCCAACCTGGAAGGAAATCAACGCATCATCAATGATTATGGCACACAGCAGAAGCCAGGCAGTTGGGAGGATGGTGAGTTCACGACCAAGGGCGGAGCCTCCTGGAGGGCCATCGGTGCCGGGCAAAGTCCGCGCGGTACGAGGAACGAGGCCTGGCGTACGGACTTTCTTTGGTTCGACGACATCGACACGGATGAGGAGACCCGCAATCCGGACCGCATCAAGATCAAATGGGAATGGATTGAGCAGGCCGTCATACCGACCCTCTCGGTGTCGGGTGATTATCGTATCCTATTTTGCGGGAACATCATCGCAAAGGATTGTTGCATATCCAGAGCCATCAAGAAAGCCGATTTTCCGGATATCATCAACATCAGGGATAAGAACGGCATGTCATCCTGGGCCAAGAACAGCGAGCAGGACATCGACCGGTTCCTTTCCTTGATCAGCACCGCATCCGGACAGAAGGAATTTTTCAACAACCCCATCTCCGAAGGTGACATCTTCAAGGAAATAACATGGGGAGCGGTACCGCCACTCGAAAAGTTCCCGTTCCTGGTCAACTATTCCGACCCCGCACCGTCCAACAACACCAAGACCAAGGCCAATTCGTTCAAGTCGAACTTCCTTGTCGGAATCCTTGATTTCAAGCTGTATGTCATTACCGGATACCTGGACAGGGTCACCAACTCGGATTTTGTCGACTGGTTCTACTTCATAGACAGCTATGTCAAGGGAAAGAACCAGGTGTACAGCTTCATTGAGAACAACAAGCTACAGGACCCGTTCTATCAACAGGTCTTCAAGCCTCTTTTCGCCACCGCGAGGGACAAGTTCAAGAAGAACGTCAACATCTCGCCCGACCCGCGCCCAAAGCCTGACAAGTATGCACGCATCGAAGGCAACCTGGAACCGCTCAACCGTGAGGGCAGGATGATCTTCAACATCGCGGAAAAGGACAACCCGCACATGCAACGGCTGGAAGACCAGTTCAAGCTGATCACCCCGCAACTGAGCGCGCCGGCCGACGGCGCCGACTGCATTGAGGGCGCGTACTTCATCTTCAACGAAAAGCTGTCGAGCCTTGCCCAGGACAGCATCAAGACCTTTAGCAAACAAAACAATTCTAAACGCATTTAACCATGTTCCTAACATCTGAAGAAATATTCACTCACCTGTATCCGGAAACGATCACGGCCATCAGCGGCGACGATGACAGGTTGCTTACCGCCGCCATATCGGGCGGGCAGGCAGAAGCCAAAGGCTACCTGCATGCGTTTGACACGGATGCCATCTTTAACGCATCCGAAGAGTCACGTGACGCCTTGCTGCTCATTTGGGTCAAGGACATCGCCGTTTGGCACTACATCAACATTGCCAACCCGTCGGTCGACTACGAGGCCAAGGAGAGACGTTACAACTCGGCCATCGCATGGCTTAAAGGAGTACAGAAAGGCAGCATCGTTCCGGACTTTCCAGTGAGGATAGATGCTACGGGTGCGGTCGAGAACAATACGCAGTTTCGCTTTTCCAGCAACCCAAGAAGAAACCAACATATATGAAAAAGAAAGATGCACCCCAGGCTCCCAAGCTGGAAAGTCCGGCCGCGAGCGCAATCATACAAACCCTTGTCCTACGTCCGGCCAAGATTGAGACAACCGACATCGACGTTTGGAAAAAGGCCGTCAACGGATTTAAAACCGGCAACCGCACGAAATACTACGACCTGTGCGAAAACATACTGGCAGACCCATACCTGTCGGATGCCATTGAAAAGCGCGTGAACGCCATCACCAATGCGGAGATCACCTTCCAGATGGACGGAAAGAACGTCGAGGAAATCGACGATCTGATCGACACCCCCGAATTTGAGGAGTTGATACGGGAAATCGCCCTGAGCAAGGCTTTCGGCAAAAGTGTCATAGAAATGGCATTCCTGCCTGAATTCTCCGTGTTCTCCTATCCGAGAAAGCACATCAAGATCACCAACGTGGACAAGCCGCTGGCGGAACGAAGGAAATATATCGTGGCCAAGGAATCGGACCTGACAGGTTACGACTACACATTGGACGACTTCATCATCGAGGCCGGAAAGGATGATGACCTGGGATATGTATTCAAAGCGGCACCGTACGTGATCTACAAGCGCGGCAATTTCGGAGACTGGGCGCAATTCGCCGAGCTGTTCGGCATGCCGTTCGTGACCGGCAAGTACAGTTCGTACGACACCAACACTCGCGACCAACTCTTTGAAGCCCTGTCGACACTCGGAGGGAACAGGGTAGCGGCCGTGCCCAAAGAGTCGGAGATCGAAGTTCACGAGAACAAGTCCTCCGGTAGCAGCGACCTGTATGCCACCTTTCGCAAGGCTTGCAACGAGGAAATACTTATCGCTGTCCTGGGAAACGTCATGACAACCGTCGACGGATCAAGCAAATCGCAGGCCGAGGTGCATGAGAACGGACAGAAGGACATAACCAAGTCGGACCGCCGCTTTATCCAACGCATCCTTAACCGCAAAATTGTTCCGCTGCTGATCAAGCGCGGTTATAACGTGGCCGGTGGATTTTTCACCTTTCCGGACGGAGGAGAGCGCATCTCGACCAAGGAGCGCGTCGACATGGCCCTAAGCCTAAAGAAGCAAGGCATAGCGGTGAGCGACGATTACTTCTACGAGATCACCGGCATACCCAAGTCCGAAAAAAAAGATCCCGATCCGAGCGGAGGAACTGACGCAAAGCCCCCGACAACCAAGGAAGCCGGAAAGGACAAAACGGTTGCGGTGGATAAAACCAAGGATGAGATCAAGAACGATGACCACGGATTTTTCGTCAAACTGCTTGAACGTTTTTTCGGCTACGCCCCGACGCTAAGGAGCGGGGCATATCAGAACTGGAGCGGGAGATCGACCAGCAGTACCACGATCACACTTGCGGATGACTACACGATCAACATCGACCAGCTGGTCAACCAGGCCATCAGGGATATTTATGGGGGAAAGGCCGATGAGCTGATCAACGCCAAGCTGTTCCAGGCAACGAACGTTCCCCTGCAACATGCGGTGAATACGTCGCTGGCTCCGATCAAGGAGGATCATTCCGACTTTGTCAAGCAGTTCAAGACCAATACGGCCGTATTTGCTGCTTTCAAGAACCATCAGCAGACTAAGGAGATGGCCGCCATGATGATTGACGAGAATGGCAAGCTACGACCTTTCTACAAATTCAAGAAGATGGCCCTGGAACTGTCGGCCAAGTACAACATCGAATGGTTGCAGACCGAATACAACACGGCTGTGAAGGCTGCGCGCATGGCTGCCAACCTGAAAAAGTTCAAGCAGTCGGCCCATCTGTACCCGAATCTGGAATACATCGAGAGCGTATCTGTCCATCAGCGCGCCCTGCACCTGACATGGGTGGGAACCATCCTACCGATCGATCATGAGTGGTGGAACGAGCACATGCCGCCCTCCGACTGGAATTGCAGCTGCGGCGTCCGACAGACGGACAAGAAGCCGACCGAGGTGCCCGAAGGTGACGCCAATCCCGCCTTCAGAAACAATGCCGAGAAGACAGCCGAGTTCGTGAACATCAAGCAGACACCCTACTATCAGCATACGGAGGAAGCTGTCAGGAAGGATGTCGTCGCATCGGCTATGACGATGCTGAGGGCGGCAGAAAAAACACAGCTGAAGACTGAGGTTTACAAAGGCAAGAAGGGCGGGAGCCTGGAGATCGTCAAGCAAAACAAGAACGAGTTCAAAAAGAACGTCGAAACCTACAAGCAGCTTGCCGATCTTGGTGGGAAATACTCCTTGCTGCCGGAAACCTCCGGAGTAAAGAATCCGGACGCCTTCAACCACAAGACCGGCATGTTCTCGGACGCCAAGCACCCGATCACCAAGAGCGGGTCGCATGCCATACAGAACAGTGTCAAATCGGCATCCAGACAGCATGCCGAGGAGGTGGTCATCAGGCTGGAGGGCGCCTACACGTCAACGGAACTGTACGAAGGCCTGAAAGCAGCCCTCCAGGCAAATCGCGGAACGATCATTAAGTCCATCGTGCTGATCAGGAAAGGTATGGGACCCATCACCCTTGATGCGGCGAAGCTACGTACACGGTTTGGCAATAAATAAGCGAGGGAAAATACGTTGCCGCATCTTCCCTCGCTGGGGGAGTGAACTCCCTTAAAAGGGAATATCTCTCCATTAGGCTACAAATATAATGCTTTAAACAGCGTATTATCAACATTTAAAGGACATTTTTATGGATATCGCCGATTTTTCAGAAGCTTTCGCCAAAAAGATGGAGGAAGTCACCCAATTCGTACAGGGTGAAGATATCAAGGACATCATGGGTGTGGAGGCGGTCAACCACTTCAAGGAGTCATTCAAAAATGAGGGATTCACCGACAACTCCCTGGAAAAGTGGAGGGACGTGAAAAGACGCGATCCGGAATCGCCGTGGTATGGCCGCTCAGGACAGACCGGAAAATTCTCTGAGGCCAGGACGGCGGCCAAGATACTGACCGGTGAGACCCAGGAACTGCAAAGCTCCATATCTTACGACCGGACGGCCGAAGGCGCCAGGATAACCAACGCGGCTCCATACGCCTCGGTCCACCAGTTCGGGATCTCGGATGGAAAGGCGTTCGGGAAATATCCGTTCACCTTGCCGGCACGTCCATCCATGGGCAAGTCCGTCATATTGAAGCAAAACATTGAAGACAAGATCACCACCCAAATCAAACAAATACTCACCAAATGAAGACAATCTACATGGCCGTCATGGCGCGGCTTAAAGACCAGGTACCGGAACTTAAGTGGATAGACCTGGACACGGGACAACTGGATGTGAAAACCGACCGGCCTGCAGTACTGTTCCCCTGCGCGCTCATAGGCATCGCCGTTCGCCCCAAGCGAAACATAACCGACACCATTCAGGAGTGCGACGCCGTTATTACCGTACGCCTGGCGTTTGATCCGAAGACCAACCGGTCGAACGGCGAAGCGACGGAGGAAGTACGGGCCAAGTCGCTGGCCCTGTACGACACCATAGCCGACGTTTACGCCGCCCTTCAAGGGTACAGCACTGACAACTTCGATTCACTCTGTCGAACCGAACAGGGCAAGGAAAACAGCGTCAACGGCTATTTCCAATACAAGATCGTATTGAAGGCAGGTTATGAGGACAACACCGCCGATAAATGAGAAAAGCCCCGATTTTGGGGCTTTTCTGCTGTTGGAGACGGAGAAAGATATTTTTTGCATATCAGAATAGTTCAAGTTGTTTCTTCTTTTCCTCCTCGAGTTTATCAATGAGCTCCAGTTCACGCTTGGCATTTATGGATAGGTAATTGTTATAAGTTGATTCGGAAATATGGTATTGGGCGGAGACAAGATTTCTATAAATCCAGACCTGCGCTGCTCCCCGCTTTTTGGCGGCAAGGACGATGGTCTGGATTTCTACGATTTTTCTTAACAGATTCTTCTTGTTGTATGCCATGTTACCGAAAACTTGCTATATTTGCAGAACCACCAGCAAATAAGGGCTTGATTGTTTTCGGACAAGACGGCCTTTTTTTTATTCGATATTGTCGAACTCTCCAGGATTAGGACCTTGTACAACCGATGTATGCCATAGGTCACTTCCCGCTCCATCCGTGATGATTTTAAGATTACAGCAAGTTTCTGACCATTGGGCGACAACAACGGCGGGCAAGTGATCATTTACGTTACCATGTTGCGACAATAATTCTCTGTCAGCTTCGGTCGTATGATATACAACCATTTTTCCTAAGTTTGTTTTCATAATAAAAAGCCTTTACAAAGCCTGGCCAGGGCTTGATGTTACCACCTATCTGATATTATTAAGTTTCCAGCCTCATATTCTTCTGGTACAAGCATCTGAGGAATATTCAACTTATCAGCTTTAGCGCGAAGCTTACGTTTACGGGTGTCGGACAACCGTGCCCAACAACGGTGTAACGGTTTCATGTTACGTTCGACTTCTTTTTTCTGGCTTTCTTCAGCCGGTTTGTAGAACTCAATGGTGTTGCGCATCTCAAGCGTGACAATGTTGTACACGAAAGCTCTGATAGTGGAGGAAAGTTTTGATTTCTTTTGCAGGATCAACCGAAATTCATCTGCCAGGTCGTTAGGATGGAGTTTGCCGCTATCCTTTAGGCAATCAAATGGATGTCGACGGATGCGGGTGTCAATCTCAGCCTGATGCGCCTTATGTAACATATCGGTGCGATTCTGTTCGATTCTCCTGATATGATCACTAATGTTTAATCCGAATTTTGGATCATTCAAGACATCATCGACCGTATTAAATTTTGTATTCATCTTTTTTGTTCTGTTTTATTAGTGTGAGCCGGCATTTACTCCAGCGTACTTTTGAAGGACGGTATTGGCCGCGATCAGCGCAGCCGACTGGCGCTCCAGTATCTCGTTTCGTCTCGATAGTCGTGCGATTGCTCTATCCTTGACTGCCAATTCGCGCTGGAACCGGTTGCAAAACCGACCATCCGGCAGCCGAACATAGTCTTTGCCGGTTTTAATGTTTGTATCTGGAAACATATCTAGTTGTTCGGGCATGGGTCATTCATTTTTGAGAAAACAATGTCATAATCCGATCCTTAATCCTGGCTGAAGAATGTTCGTGTTCTTCAAGGAAACGACTGGCAACCTGGGAGCCGGTGTCGTTGAAGATTTGCCTGATCCGATAAGATTCCACCGACATGGTCTCCAGTGCTGAGAGCAGCACCATGACCTGTACGTCCGCCGGTAAATCGAATAGGCTTTCAATGTCCATTTAATCGCAGTTTAAAGGCGCTTCAAACTCAGGCTCCTCGCCGCCCAGATATTGATCGAAATTCTCACAGCTGATAACGTTGTCCAATCCAACACCTACACCGA